>Ga0233424_10001625_pt1 | contig 18679 bp, 10 predicted proteins | sample Watercolumn_Towu_FD_181011 | JGI IMG/M metagenome (GOLD analysis project Ga0233424, IMG submission 181011) | Freshwater microbial communities from Lake Towuti, South Sulawesi, Indonesia - Watercolumn_Towuti2014_125_MG | ecosystem: Environmental > Aquatic > Freshwater > Lake | place: Indonesia...
CTTCAATTCGGAACAACTCACCTTGCTTGGTTTCAGGATTCCATTCCTCGTCTGTCAGAACACAAGCGAAGTCATTGTATTCGTGTCCGTAAATCCAGCCAAGCTCGTAGTCAATGCTCTGGTCTGCCTTCAGAATGCCATTGACATGAAATCCCCACAGCGCTTCTACCACACTACCCATGCCGCTTCCAATACGGCCTCCTCGCGTCACAAATATCTCTCGCGTGAAGGCATTTACAGCATCAATAGCTGACTTCGTGCTTTCGATTACCTTCTCGGCGGCTGCGTGCGCGTGATCTGCGGGTTTGTCTGGCATTCGTGTCTTATGTTTTCTGCCCAACAGTGTTAATAAACGCAGCCCACTGCGCTTTATCAGGACGGGGCGTTAACGATACTCCACTGCGGTTTTGTCCGGTCCAATAAATCGCTTTGGCTTGACGTTGGCCCAAAGTAAGTGTGTGACCTGGAGCCGTCAAGGAGGAAGACCGGTTCAGAATTCCGAGACGGAACGCTCCGGATAAACCGCAGTGGACTGCGCTTTATCCGGTGACGATTGGACCGGCCAAAGCGCAATGAAAGAGATCGAATTCCCCCATTGGAAAGAGGAGCTCAGGCCCAGTTGACCAACCGGCATCGCAGGTTCTACGAGATTACCTTGCGCTGGTATTTGAGTTTCTGTCGTCGCGGTCGAGCCGGGATCACGTGCCATCGGCGCGGGACTTTGTTCGCTGGGCGACCGAGCAGAGGAATCTCCAGCCCTGGCAAGTCGAGCAATGGAAAGAGGCGCTCAACTGGTTTTTTCGCCAAGCGGGTCGATCGGGCGCAAGTCGGCTTTCGAGCAGCCTGCGTTTGCCTCGCAGAGCGAGGTGATGAGGGTAGCCGTAGACTTTGAGCCGGCTTTGAGCCCACGGAACGGGAATGGGCCAAGCCTAACGTCGCGCAGCGACGCATGAACCACAGGCTATCGCCGGGTTTTCATGAGAACTCCTGAACACTTCTACGCTCGCCAGGCGCCGGTATTTCTGCAATTTATGCTTCCGTGAAGTGGCTCGCGGGTAGTTGTAAGAGAAGCTGCACAGCAGTTGCCGCAGGTCTTCTGGCTCTCCCAGGCATGCCGGGTCTGCGTTTGAAGGCCGCGGATCCTTTCACCTCGCCGCCTACCATCTTAACTCAACCGGCCAGCGTCGTCGCACAGGTGGGAGGCAGTGTGGTTTTTACGGTGGGAGCCACCGGCGCATTTCCTTTGGAATATCAGTGGCTCAGAAACGGAGTCCAAATTCCTGGCGCCACGACCTCCAGCCATGGAATGGCCAATATCCGGCCGGAAGATGCAGCCATCTTTCAAGTCCTCGTAAAGAATGCGTTTGGTTCAGTCCTGAGCGCCAGCGCGTCGTTGACCGTGGTGACGCCTCTCCTGATCACAAAAGACCCGACCAATCAGGTGGCGAAAGCGGGTGCCGACGTGACATTCTCGGTGCAGGCTTCGAGCAAGTTGCCGGTGAGTTATCTCTGGTTCAAAGATGGGAACTTGATTCCGGGGGTTGCTACAAACGTTTTGCTTCTTAAAAACGTTCAGGATGCCGACGCCGGTTCTTACACCGCTCTGGCGTACACCACGGAAGGCGGACTGAGGAGCCAGCCAGCTCTCTTGACGATCATCGGAGCGCTCCCGCCGCTGATCCTGAAGCACCCGACCAATCAAACTCGTCTCGTGGGCGCGAGCGCTGGTTTTTTTGTCCAGGTGTCCGGCGGAATGCCCCTTAGCTATCGCTGGTTCAAGAATGGCTTGCTCCTGTCCAATGCGGTCAGCTCGAACTTAACGCTTGAAACCGTGCAGGAATCCGATGCCGGCGCTTACCACTGCGTTGTGACGAACCGGGTTGGCACAGCGAATAGTGTCTCCGCCACTTTGGTGGTGCAGGTCCCTCCTATCATCAGCGTCCACCCCACGAACAAGATCGCTTTTGCATGGGCGACGGTCAGCTTCTCAGCCGAATCCAAGGGCGTTCCGGCCCCGGCTTATCGTTGGTTCAAGAACGGCGCGGCCATTCCGAATGCTTCCAGTTCATCTCTTTCCCTCGTCAATGCGCAGCCCTCGGACAACGGCGAATACTTTATGCTCGCCTCAAACTTGGTCGGCGTCGCCACGAGCCGTGTGGCCAGCCTCGTTGTGCACGTCCCTGCAAGGATCAAAACGCAGCCCGCGGCGCAAACTGTGTTCGTGGGAAATACGGCGCGTCTGGCGGTCGAGGCAGAGGGAGAACTCCCACTGACGTTTCAATGGTTCAAAGGGACGAACGAGCTGGCGGCCGCGACCAACGCGGCCTTCATTCTTGCCAATGCCCAGCCTGCCGACGCGGGAAGCTATAGCGTCGTTGTCAGCAATGCTTTCGCCAGAGTGGTTAGCGGGCCCGCGACTCTAACGGTTCGCTTCCCCGTGACCATCACGCTTCAGCCGACGAACCAGGCGGTGATGATTGGATCCAACGCGACTTTCAGAGTCGGCGCCTCGGCTTTCGACGGAGGCGCTTTGAGCTTCCAATGGCTCAAGAATGGCGCTCCGATCCCAACCGCCATAGACGCGGAACTGAAGTTGTCCCGAGTTCAGTCGGCGGATGCGGGCGAATACCAGGCACGCGTATTTGGCATTGCCGGGGCCACGACGAGCTCCGTGGCGCGGCTGATCGTGAATTTTCCGCCGACGATTCGATCTCAGCCGGAAAACCTGACCGTTCGCGTTGGCGCCAGGGCCCGCTTCTTCGCGGATGTGGCCGGAACTCCGCCTCTCTTCTTCAGGTGGTCTAGAAACGAGACCGTGATTACAAACGCCACGAATGCCGTCATTGAACTCGAGATGGCTCATTATGCCGAGCCAGCCGAGTTCCGATACGTGGTCACGAATGCCTTCGGGGCAGCCACGAGCGCGGTGGCCCGCTTGACCGTGCGCGCACCACCGGAGTTCAAAGTCCAACCTTTGGGCCAGAGTGTGGTGGTTGGCTCGTCAGCCAGTTTGCTCGTCGAGGCCACGGGCACGCCCTCGCTCAGTTATCAATGGCTCAAAAACGCTGAGCCTGTCCCCGGTGCGACCAACTGGATTCTGGTCCTGCGCAATTTGCGAATGTCAGACGCCGGAGTTTATCGCGTGGTCGTGCGCAACGTGCTTGGGCAAGCGGAAAGCGCGGGGGCCAGACTGGCGGTCGGTTTTGCGGCTGCCATCACCGTTCACCCTGCAAGCCGCGCCACTCGCGTGGGTGATCCTGTGACGTTCGCGATCTCCGTTGCCAACGAGAGCACCCCGCCTCTGAGTTTCCAATGGCTGAAGGACGATCAGAGCATTGCAGGCGCCACGAATGCGACCCTCAGCTTGAACGCGATCAAGGCCGCGGACACCGGAAAATACTCGGTGCTTGTGAGCAATCCATTCGGCCAGGCGCGGAGCGTCGATGCGGTGCTTTCCCTCCGCTCCATTTTTCCGGTACGCGGTGATTTTGACCGGGATGGGTCGGCGGACATTGTTTTTCAGGATAAGAATGGCGCTCTGGCTTCCTGGCACATGCAAGGCGTGGACATGATTTCAGCTTCCCTCCTGGATTCGCAGGCCCGCCCCGAACCGGGCTGGCGAATTGCCGGTAGCGGCGACTTCGATCAGGATGGGAATGAAGACTTGCTCCTGCAGCACGAAAATGGAGCGTTGGCCGCCTGGTTCATGAATGGCCGGCAATTGAGGTTGGGCGCGCTCATCGCCGTCGATCTGGCTGAGGCTAATGAATGGAAGGTTGCTGGCACGGCTGATTTCAACCAGGACGATAAACCCGATCTTCTCGTTCGCGACGGGAATGGGCGATTGGCCGCGTGGATGGTTGCGGGGGGCCGCGTCGTTTCCACGGCGCTGCTGAACCTCGGAAACCCGATCGATCTGGCGTGGGAAGTGGTTGGCGCGGAAGATTTCAACGAGGACGGACGTCCGGACGTGGTCTTTCAACACAGGAACGGAACCCTGGCGCTCTGGTATCTGGACGGATTTGCCACGGCTTCGCCAGCCCTGTTCAGCCCAAGCCATCCGGGGGCTGATTGGCGCGTCGTGGGTGTCACGGATCGGAATGGCGACCGGAAACCGGATTTGCTCTTCCAGCATCAGAAAGACGGGACACTGGCGCTTTGGTTACTCGACGGCGCCAGGCTTAGCCAACCGCGGCTGCTGAATCCGTCGAAGCCAGGCGGCACGTGGCGGGTGGTTGCACCCTGAGAACGAATTCAGGCGGAAACCGCGAATGCGTGAATTGACGCGAATGGAACCGGTTCCTGGCTGCCCGGCTATGGCAAACGCGGCTCGCTCGTTGGTTCTGGCGGTTTTCTCGACAGGAGCTCCAGATCCGTCCGCGTCATTTCGGCGATGAGTTGGGCAAACGCAGTTTGCGGCGCCCAACCCAGAAGGCGCCTGGCTTTCGCGGCATTCCCGACCAGGCGGTGCGGCTCGGCGGGCCGCATGAACCGCTGATCTTGTTTCACAAACTTTCGCCAATCCAACTCAACCGTCTGAAACGCCAGTTCGACCACCTCTTGCACGGAGTGCAATTCGCCCGTGGCAAAAACGAAGTCCTCCGGCTTGGCCTGCTGAAGGGACAACCACATGCCCCGGATGTAATCCCGCGCGTCGCCCCAATCCCGTTGCGCCGTGGTGTCGCCCAGCAACAGTTCTCTTTGGAGTCCGAGCTTGATCGCGGCCGCAGCGCGGCAGATTTTTCGGGTGACGAAGTTCTCGCCCCGGCGCGGCGATTCATGATTGAACATGATCCCATTGCTGGCAAACACCCCGAAAGTTCGGCGGTAGATCAGGAGCATTTGGCTGGCGAAGGCTTTCGCGCAACCATAGGGATTGACCGGAGCGAACGGAGTATTCTCATCCTGCGGCACGATTGAGGGTTCGCCGAAGACTTCGCTGGACGAGGCGTGGAACAAACGCACCGGGTTCTCCAAGTCGCGAATCATTTCCAGCAAGCGAAGCGTGCCCATTGCGGTCATCTCGCACGTGGATTCGGGAATCTCGAAGCTCAATCCGACGTGGCTTTGACCGGCCAGATGATAAATCTCGTCCGGCGCGACTTTGACCAGAACGCGCCGGAGCGTGGTGGGATCGTCCAATTCCGCGTAGTGGAGAAACAGCCGGCGCCCGTAAATTGCCGGATCGTCGTAGAGGTGGTCCAACCGGGAGCGGCCCAGGCTGCTCGTGCGCCGGACCACGCCGTGCACGTCGTAGCCCTGCTCCAGCAGCCATTCCGTCAAGTAGGATCCGTCCTGGCCCGTGATCCCGGTGATCAGTGCGCGCGGCATGGCCTGCCTCAACTTGTCACTTTGATTTTCCCCTCGCGATGCTCTTTGAGCAACTTGATGTCCGCATCGACCATCAACTTCGCCAGGTCGGCAAACCTGGTTTTGGGCTCCCATCCCAGCTTTTGCTTGGCCTTGCTGTAGTCGCCGATCAACACGTCCACCTCCGCCGGACGGTAGTAGCGGGGATCGATCTCGACGTGCTTCTTCCAGTTGAGGCCGGCGTGCCCGAAGGCCACCTCCAGAAATTCTCGAACCGAGTGCGTCTCGTTGGTGGCAATGACGTAGTCGTCGGGTTTGTCCCGCTGCAGCATCAGCCACATGGCTTCCACGAATTCTTTCGCGTAACCCCAGTCGCGTTTCGCGTCGAGGTTTCCCAGGTAAACCTTTTCCTGCAAGCCGGCCTGGATGTGCGCGATGGCCCGGGTGATCTTGCGCGTCACAAACGTTTCACCCCGCCGGGGCGACTCATGATTGAAGAGAATGCCATTGCTCGCGTGCAGCCCGTAGGACTCCCGATAATTGACCGTGATCCAGTAGGCCAGGACCTTGGCGCAACCGTAGGGACTGCGCGGGTAAAAGGGCGTGGCCTCGGTCTGCGGAATCTCCCGCACTTTGCCGTACATCTCGCTGGAGGACGCCTGATAAAAACGCGGCTTGATGCCGGTCTCGCGAATGGCCTCCAGCAAACGCACCGCGCCCGTGGCGGTGATGTCCGTGGTGTATTCCGGGCTGTCGAAACTGACGCGCACGTGGCTTTGGGCGGCGAGATTATAAACTTCCTCGGGTTGGATGTGCCCGATCAACCGGGCCAGCGCGCTGGCATCGCTCAAGTCGCCATAATGCAAGAAGAGCCTCGTCCGCCCGGAGTGCAGATCGGCATAGATCGGCTCCAATCGTCCCGTGTTGAAGGTGCTGGCGCGGCGAATGATGCCGTGGACTTCATAACCTTTGCTCAGCAGCAATTCAGCGAGATACGACCCGTCTTGCCCCGTGATTCCGGTGATAAGTGCTTTCTTCAGCATATGAGACGAATGTAAAATGCGGGAAAGATTGATTCAGAAGCAAGCCGAGAAGTGGGAATGGGTGGGAATACCTGGACCGCGGGCATCTCGAAGCTGACCGTAGTTTTCAATTCCAGAGGAGGGAACCATCCTGGTTTTTGATGAGCACACAGATTCGAAGCATTCGAAGCAAATGAGTGAAACCTGGGCGGTCCAGATTTGACCACCGCCGCGCAAGCGCCGCTGCAACTGCTTGCCCAAGGATTCGACCGCCCCGCTGCCGCGCGGCGCGCCCGCTTTCTCCATGGCTTGGTCGTGCAAACACTGTCAACTGTGGATGCACTGGGGCTCGCCGGGTTCGTGAAATCCAGTTTAGTTTGCCACGGGGAGTTGCGGGAGGATATTTTAACGCCGTTCAGAAATTCACGACTTATGGCTCTTCCGCGTCGCCGCCCTTCCTCCGCCAATGCCGGCGGCTTCAGGCGCATGCGGCTGGCGGCGGCGGTCCAGGCGCAGACCGCGACTTCATCGAGTTTGCCCGGCGCCGACGGTCTGGAAATCAGCGACGTGAGCGCGCACCGACTGCGGGAACCCGACTCGCACCGCCAGTACACCGTGATTAGACTTCGGACTCGCAACGGCACTGTTGGTTACGGTGAGACGAGTTTCGTGTCGGCGGACGATCTGGCTCAGGCCAGACAAAGACTCCTCGGCCAACGGGCCACGGCCTGCGAACCGGTCCGCCAGCGGTTGGCGTCGGTGCCGCATCTCGAAGCAGCCATCAATGTCGCGCTGCTGGACATCCTGGGAAAACACACCCGAACGCCGGTTTATCAAATCCTCGGGGGCCCCACGCGCGGCAAAGTCCGGGTCATGACGCCATTGCCGGGCGATTCGGACGAGGCGTTGCTCGATTCGATGCGCCGCGCGAAGGAGGCCGGATTCCTGGCCGGCCTGGTGCCGGTTCTTCCACCGGCGGCTTCGAATCAAGGGCAAGCTTATGTGCGGTCGGTGCGCAAGCGCCTGGAGAAGCTTCGTGAGGCCGGTGGAGAGAATTTCGATTTCGTCCTGGATGGCACGGGTTCACTTTCGCCGGGCGACGCCTCCAGTCTCGCGGCGGCGCTGGAGCGTTTTCATCTGCTCTGGTTCGACGAACCGTGCCGGGTTTTGAATCTGAGCACGCTGCGGAGGATTTCGAGCGAAAGCGTCACTCCGATCGGGTTAGGCCGTCGGGTGCATCGCGCGGCGGACTTCCAGGATCTGTTGCGGGAGGAAGTCATCGACGTGCTGCGCCCCAGCCTGGCGTTGAATGGACTGGTTCAAATTCGAAAGATGGCCGCGCTCGCGGAAGCTTACTACGTGGCGGTCGCGCCCCATCACGACGGCGGACCGATCGGCGCGGCCGCCGGCCTGCACCTGGCGGCCAGCCTGCCGAATTTCTTCATCCAGCAAGTTCCTTGGGCCGGCACGGAAGCGGATCGGACGATGCGCGCCGAGTTGCTCGACGGCGGACAAATGAAGATTGCGGACGGATTCGCCGCGCTGCCGACGGGGTCCGGGTTGGGTGTGACCGTGAACGAAAGAGCCCTCGAGAAATTCAAGGAATGAGAAGACGAGAATTTTTTGCCGCGTTGAGCGCCGCCAGCGCGGCCGGCGCAATCGGCGGTCGATCAGCTCGTTCGGCTGAGGCGGGCCAAGGCGCTTCTGCCGCCTGGCGAAGCCCGCTGGGCGCGGAGGCGTTTCGCGAAGTGGGATCCAAGATCAGAGTCACAAATTTGAAAGTCTTCGGCGTCTCGCTCACGCCGGAATCGGATCGTCCTTACGTGTTCGTGAAGCTCGAAACCAATTCGGGACTCGTGGGCTGGGGCGAGGCCACGCTCGAAGGCAAGGCCGGCGCGGTCATGGCGTGCGTGAATGATTTCAGGGAGTTCATCCTCGGGAGCGATCCGATGCAGGTCGAGCATCACTGGCAATCGATGTACGTCCACAGTTTTTATCGCGCCGGTCCCGTGATCGGCTCGGCAATTTCCGGGATCGACCAGGCGCTTTGGGATATCCGGGGCAAAGCGCTGGGCCTGCCGGTTTTCAAGCTCCTCGGCGGGCCGTTTGATCCGCAGGGCGTCCGCGGCTACTACCACGCCTCAGGCCGAACGCGCGAGGAGCTGGCGCGCCTTCGGGAAACGCTGAGCCAACACGGAATCACGTGCATCAAAACGGGGATTCCCGGCTATTATGAATGGATCGAAACGCACGCCGCCATCAAGCGAGCCGTGAGCGCGCTTGAATTGCTGCGCGAAGGCATCGGGCCGGACATTGACATCGGCGTGGATTTTCACGCCAAAACCAGCCCGAGCGTCGCGACGATCTTGGTGAAGGAAGTCGAACCGCTGCATTTGTTGTTCGTCGAAGAACCTTGCCCGCCGGAAAACGTCAAAGCCATGGCGCGGATCGCGCGGCGTTCCACCACGCCGATTGCGACTGGCGAGCGGTTGATTGCCGCGTATTCTTGCCGCGAGCTGATCGAGCTTGGCGTGGTGGACATTTTGCAGACGGACATCAATCACGTCGGCGGTATCACCGCGCTGTGGAAAGTGGCGGCGATGGCCGAGCCATCCGGCATCACGCTGGCGCCCCACGCTTGCGAAGGGCCGATCGGCGGCCTGGCCACGCTGCACGTGGACGCGGCCATGCCGAATTTTCTCGTCCAGGAGATTTGCAGCGGCATCGAGCCGGGTCCGAAGGAAAAAGCTTGGGAAGAATGGCTGGGGTTTCCGGCGATGCGCATGGTGAAGGGCAAATTTCCCTTGCCGGACAAGCCGGGCCTCGGTTTCGAACTCTCAGAAGAGGCGTTCAAGAAATATCCGTTCGGCGGGACGCGGCCCATGGCGCGCGTGTTTCACAAGGACGGCTCCGTCGCAGCGTGGTAGGGTGGCCAGTGTTCAGTAATCAGTCATCAGTGACCAGGGATCCGCGATCGCTTACGCATCACGGATCACGCATTACGGATTACGGTTTACGCACGCCGCTCCGGCGATCACGCGGTCGCACCCTCTGGCACTGGTGTCATCAGTCTTTGAGGTGAGCCTTGCCACCTGAAGCGAGGCCCGCTGTTTCCGTTCTGAAGAAACGCTTTCTCTGTTACCTCCGTTACCTCCTGTTAAACTCCAATTTTTAGCGGCTTGGGCCACCGCCTTGGCCCGGTTTGCGCAACGCTTGTCAGTTGCCAGGCATCACGCCAGAGTGCGGCCATGGTGACAGCAACGGATCGATTCCGTCGGAATGAATTTTGAGCGCATGCCCGATTCACTCCTCAACCGCGCTTGCCCGTTGTGCGAAGAGCCTAAGTCCCATCTCCTTTTCCACAAAGACACTCTCCAACTGGTCCAGTGCGCGAGTTGTTCGATGGTTTATGCCAATCCCGTCGGCGCCGAATTTGCCTCCGGGGCGTTCTATGACGGGCGGGCGGAGTCTTTCTACCTGGCTTCGGACAAACTGGAGAGCGACCACGCGCCGGTCCGATTCGAACGGGAACTCCGGATTTTCCGCGCCTTCTGCCCGCGCGGATCGGTGCTCGACGTTGGATGTTCGACGGGCGCCTTCCTGCTCGCTTTGAAATCCAGCCATCCGAAGGATTACGAAGTGTGCGGGACGGACGTGGCTGGCGCCGCCGTCGATTACGCGGAGAAACGCGGCGTCCAGATTCTGCGCACGCCGTTTCCGGAACTGGCCGGATATGAATCGCGCTTTGATGCGGTCACCTTCTGGGCCGTGGTGGAGCACCTGGTCGAACCGAAGAAGTTTCTGCACAAAGGAGCCGAGTTGCTGAAGCCGGGCGGATTTGTTTTCGTCCTGGTGCCGAACTTGAAATCCCTGGCTGTCCGGATTCTGGGCGCGAAATACCGCTACATCATGCCCGAGCACGTCAATTACTTCTCGCCGGTGACATTGCGCGCCTTTGGCCGGAGCTGCCCGGACTTCGAGATCGTGAAACTGACTTCGACGCACTTCAACCCCATCGTGATCCTGAAGGATTTGACCGGGAAAGGCAAAGGGGTGCCGGACGCGGAGCGGGCGCGATTGCTCAAACGCACCACGGGGTGGAAACAGAACCGCTGGCTCCGACCGGCGAAGTTCGCGTACTCCCTGGCCGAACGCGTCCTGTCCGCGTTCAACCTGGCCGATAACCTCGTGATCGTGTTGCGGAAGGCAAGCTGATTTGGGAGAAACTGATTTGTCCAGAGCGGGATTGGGGAGCACACGCGCCCTCGCGTGTTTCGACCGGCGCCTCGCCGGTCGAAAGAAACACGTCGGACAGTACCATGGTGATGATTCGAACGGGAGAAGTGGTCGGCGAGGGCGCCGACCACAGCACGCGAGGCGCGTGCGCTCCCCTTTTCATTGAAATTGGCTTCCCTTACCACCAATTGCCTTCTACGGCCATGGGGCGCACCACGGCTCGACCGCCGTCAAGGGATGACCACGCCCCCATCGATGGCGAGGTGTTCGCCTCGGACAATGACGCGCCCTGGACCGGCGCCTGGGACGAACACCCTGTTGCGCGGAATCACCAGGGGGACGGGCGGCACTCTTGGCACGACACTGGCCGTAGGCTTCGGCCGTGCGATCGGATAGAACTGCACGCGCTCGAACGCGGCCGGATTCAGGACGAGCTTGCCCAGGCTTGCGTGAGAACCGACGACCTCCTGTTGGTCCCATTTTTCCAACCGAAACGTCAGACTGCCGCCGCGCCGGAAGGTGGCGCGCACGGTGGAAGTGTTGTCCGGCGGACGTTCCATCTTGTGTCCGGCCATTTGCAGAACTTTCACGCGGTTCAGCGGAATGTCCAAAGTCGAGCCTTCCGGCAAAAGAAACGTGGCTTTGCCGTCCTGCACGCGCTGAAGATCGCCCGCAACCTTGTCGCCGTTTTGCAGCCGGCCCATATCGGTCTTGCTTTCCGGCGCCGCCGAGGGTTTCTCATCGAACTGGCCGTCCCATTCGTTGACCCGAATATTGCTGAGCTTCACGGAACCCTGGCCCTGGTGCACAAAACGCACACCGGTCCCTTTGCCGACGAAATCATCCGTGTCGATCCACTGTTTGACCAACACGCCGTCCACCAGGAGCGCGATCATGCGCTTGGCTTTGTTCGCGCGGATTTCGACGTGGACCTTGTTCTTCTGATTCAAGGCGGGCACGGAGGTTTGACCCAAATAACGCAACGGCTCTTGTTTGCTCACGGGCAGCAAATTGACCGTGTAACTGTTGAGTTGAAGGCTGTAGAAGCCGCCGAAATCCGGGCCGGTTTCCTTGGTCTGAAGGTTGATAGGCTGCATGTAATCGGTGTAAAGCGCCACCGCGATGTAAAGCATGCCCTTCCAGTTCAAGTCGAATTGAATGCTGGCCACGTCGGGAAGTTTGAGATCGCGCGCGATGGAGGCCGATTGCGTGGCGTAAAACGCGCCGTTCTTATAGCTCCACTGCCCCGCGTTCGCGACGGTTTGCACCAGGCCCATCGTCCATCCATCCAGGCCGGTTGGCCCTTCGAAGACCGGGGGACGCTCCACCGGTTTCGGCGAGATGGCCTGGACGAACTTGCGTGGAATCTCCAGTTTGCCGGCGTACCACGTTTCCAGTGTTACGCGCTCTGCGTCGATCGACAGAAGTTTTCCTTCGATTTCATCCTGGTTGCTCAGGCGAACTGAGCACGAGTTGGTGGATTCATTCTGCGGTTGCGGCCGGTATCCGAAGCGAACTTCTGAGACCTGGTCCGAAACAAACTCGATCAGTTCGGTCGCCGAAGGATGCCGCCAGCGCACGCCGCTGGTCGGGTCAATCAATTCCAGGCTCCCGTAAAGGGTGTCGCCATTGGTCAACAAGACCACATCGCGGGTGTCGTTGGCCAACGCGGTGGCGCGGGCGGGTGCACCGATTTGATTGGCGGTTTCAGCCGCGGCCACATGCCAGGAGAAAATCGCAAACAGGCAAGCCAACGCCAAACAAGGTAAGGCGGCGCTGGTGTGCCGCCGGATCGACTGAGAAGCGGCTGCGCGGCAACGCAGCCCTGCCGCGTTCATGGGAAGCTCGCTAGTCATCCAGGTCCCAGATGTCGATGTTCGGCGCGTCGAGTTCATCGGTCTCCTTCATTGGTTGCGATTGGAATTGAATCTGGCGGATCGAAGCCAGGTTCACGGCCATTTTCCCGAAGTTTCGGCTCGTCCCCGCAATTTGTTCTCCGCCCCATTTATCCAACTGGAACGACACGGAGCCGCCGCCCGCGACGTCGAATCGCAGTTCCCAGGGCTTGCGCGCCTGCGCCTCGCTGGCCGATTGCTTCATGAAAATCTGCGTGACCCGCTCGATCGGAATCGCCAGCGCGGTTTGCGGAATGGCAAACTCCAGCTTGCCCTCCCGGATGCCGCGCAACTCGCCCGAGACCTTGTCCTTGTTGGCCAGATAAACCAGGTCTTCCGGCACGGGCTCGGGAGGGACGGGGCGCGGTTCGATCACGCCGTTCCACTGCGCAACTCGCATGCGGCTGATCCGGACGGTCGAACCGTCCATCTGCGTTGAGAACACCACGCCCTGCCCTTTGGCCACGAAGCCCGCATGATCCTTCCATTGGCTCACCGGCGTGCCGTCGATCACGAGCGCGATGGTGGCGTCATCGCGATTGGCGCGGATTTCGACGTGGACCTTGTTTTTCTTGAGCATGTCCGGGATTTGCGCCTGATGCCCCAGGCTCATCACGCCCGTGCCGGTCTGGACGCGCTGGAGATTCACGTAACCGGGCGCCATGTGAAACATGTACGAACTCACGCTGTAATCGAAGCGATCCACCGCGTCGGTAAACAGAATGAAACTCAAACTGAAGTGCCCGCTCCACGACAAATCGAACTCCAGGCTGCACGATCCGGAAAGGCCCAGGTTGCGTCCCAGAATGCCCACGCTGTTGGCCACGAAGGCGCCGTCTTTGTAACGCCAGCCTTTCGGGCCTTGCGTCATGATCCAGCCGTCGGGCCCGCTTGGGCCTTCGTACAGAATCGCGAAGCCTTTCGGAAAAAGCGTAATGGACTGAAGCGCATCGCGCGGCGCTTCCAGGTCGCCGCCAAACCACGTTTCCAGGCGCAGCTTCTCCGCATCGAGCGATTTCAAACTTCCGAAGACTTCATCGCCGTTGCCGAAGCGGAACCAGGACGTGGGCTTGGTCTCGGCGTCCACGCGCCGGGCGTTTTCGAACTTAATGGAGGCGATTCCCGTCGGCTGAAATTGGATCATGTTCTTGGCCGCCGGATGTTCCCACTGCACGCCCTGATTCGTGTCCATCGACCGAAGCCGGCCATGCACCGACGCGCCGTCGAGGAATTGGAGCAGATGGGAAAAATCTCCGCGCGCCGCAGCCTGGTTCACGTTCCTCACCGAAGGAGCCGTGTTTGTGGTTTCGGCACGAACCGTGGGAAGGAGTAGAAAGCCAGCGACCGCCAGAGCGAAAAACGACGTGCCGCAAAGTTGGACTCTATCGGTTTCACTCGCAATCGTCGCAAGCCGCGACGGTTCTCGGATCGCGGACAGCCTTGTCCGGGCGCTTGTTGGAACTGCGGACGACTCGCGGACATGGCTGTCCGCGATCCTTGAGTTGCGGCTTCGTCGCGCTGCGCCGTGCCGCCGATTTGGAATCGGCACCGCTCCGGCAAGCTCCGTGGCGCTCGAGGCTGTCGGGGGCTTGCGAAATGCAACACCGCTTCGCGCGTGCTCGCGCCTAAGCGGAGTTCCGCGATACCGCAGACTGCAAACCTGCGCTACGTCGGCGCGGAACCGTGGCGCGCTACCGCTCATAAATCGGGAGGAAACGGTAATTCAACGCCAGCGAAAGCAGCGACGCCGATGTCGCGAACGTCGGCCCGAACTGGCCGTCCCAGCTTCCGTCGGGATTCTGCGTCGAAGCAAGCGTCTTGATATTTCTCCGGTTCCAGATTTGCCACTGCTCCGGCGAGATATGGAAGAACGCCTGCGACGCGTAGTAAAGGTAGTAGTGATAATAGCTCGATTCCGGCGGGGCGTTCTTCAGGAAGTTCGACGCGGCCTGAAAGGCCTTCGAGTTCTTGTCCTTCGCCAGGGCCAGGATCACGCAGCCGATGGCGGTGCGGGCGGCGTTGGCCGAAGTCCCGGCCGTGTAGCCGTAGCCCCCGTCCGACGTCTGGCAATTCGAGAAGAAGCCCAGCCCCTTTTTGATCGCCGCTTCCGGCACGTTGATGCCGGCGTTGCGGGCCGCGAACAAAGCCACCATTTGCGCGCCGCTCACCGTGGTGTCGGCATCGGTGCTTTCCGGCGAGTAGCGCCAGGCGCCGAACGGATTTTTGGCCTGCGAATTCAGAATCAAGCTGACCGCCTTCTCCAGCGCCGGCCCCAGCCGGGGATCGTCCACGGCGCCGTAAGCTTCCGCGAGCGCCAGGCAAGCGAAGCCGTGATTGTACATCGACCGGCCAATGTAACCGGTCTGCTGGTTCATTTGCTTCAAAATGAAATCGAACCCGCGGCCAATCGAACTCTGGTACGGACCGAAATTGGGATCGTCGCCGTGGGCCAGCATGCTCAGCACGGCCAGTCCCACGACCGCGGGCTCGCTGCCGTACGAGCGATCCGGCCAGTGTCCTTCGGTATTCTGGCTGCGCGCCAGGTATTGCATGCCTTTCACGTACATCCGTTCCACTTCCATGGGTGTGCTATCCGATTTCTCGATGAACAGCTCCTGGGCGAGCAAGAAAGAGCAGAGCGAGATCCATCCGAAGGTGAAGAGAAGCCGCATGAAGAGCGAGACGATGCTTCTTCTTCCTCTCCCTGCGAGGCACGAGTGGGGAGAGGATTGAGGAGAGGGGAAATCCCAAAACGATGCCCCTCCTCTCCCCGACCCTCTCCTCCCTTCGCAGGGAAGAGAGGGAGATTTGAAACCGAAGCACCTTTGCGCGAACCAATCCACCCGTTCAGATCTCTCAGCGGAAATCAATTCTACCGAACCCCTAAGGGGAATTCGACATTGCCGGAGGCGGGCGGGTTCAATTCGCTTCTTTTTCGAGGGCATTGAAATAATTCTCCAACGCTTCGCGGAATTCCGCCGGCGTGCTCTCCATGAGGCTGCTTGTCTTGGTTACGCCGCGCGCATCCGGGCTTTTGCCTTCCGCATCGCCTTGCAGCGGGCCGGCCGGCTGCTGCGTATTGCCTCCCATCGTGCTGCGTCCCGGATTCCGGCTCATGCTCATGCCCGTGGTCTGGCGGCTTTCCGGAGACATCATCTGCAGCAGGAACGCCATCTCCTCACTCGCGTTGCTCTGCGAGCTTCCGCCGCGCTGGATTTGTTCGTTGATCAAGTTGATGACGTCCGAGAGCGTCTCGATCGTTTTGGTTTCCGATTGCACGGCCAGGTCGTCCGTGCGCGGCAATCCCAGCATCGCTTCCGCTCCTTGCATCGTGTCGAAAATCTCACCCAGCGGCTCTTCCAGGGGGGGGAACGGATTGTCCAGTTGCATCTGCGCAAGCTTTCTCAGGAGCTGGCGTTGCCCGGCATAGAGCGCGCCGGCGCCGTCCTGATAAACCGCCGTGTCCTCCTTGCGGGCTTCGAGCAGTTCGGTTCGTTCGCGAAGGTTGATCTCCCCTTCGCGCATCCGGAGCAAACTGAGAAGCTGCTGGATGAGAAGATTTGCCAGGTCGTTCGCTTGCCCGCCGCCGCCGCCGCCCGCGCCGCCCGCTGAGCTGCTCTTGGGTTCGAGCAACTCCGCCCAGGCATTGAACTGCGTGGACCAGCGGCCAAGCTGTTGAATGGCTTCCATGGAAATGTTCTCGGCAATCAGCCCGCGCACTTTGTCCAGCTCTTCGGTCGTTTTCACGTCGGCCATTTCTTTGCTGACCTGGCCGTAATTCGGCTCTCGCGTGCGCTCAAAAAAACGGCTGATCTCGCCGTGCAAGGTCTTCGTCTCCTGCTCGGCGCGGGACTGGAAGGTGGCGAGATTCGTGTTCGCGCGCTGAAATCGCAGGGGAAGATCTTTGGGCAAGAGGCCGATGGTGGCGGTTAGATTCTTGTGCAACCGGCTTTCAATTTCTTTTTCCTCCGTTCCCACCTTGCGAAGCCGCTGAGCCAGAGTCATGGCCTGGAGGTCGTCGAGTTTCTTGTTGACCATTTGCTGCATTTTCTGAAGCGCTTCGAGGATTTCCTCCTCTTTCTCCAGCGCTTTGGCCAGGCTCTGCTCGCGCGATTTCGGGTTTTGCTGGGCGGCCTTCATGGACTCCGCGGCCTGAGGCATTTTGTCCTGCGTCAGGCCTTGCATTTGCTGGACCGTGTCCGCCCACTCGCGCAGGGTTTGTTCGGGAAGGAGCGGGTTGCGGAACGCTTCCTGCAACATCTGCGTTCCCTCCCGCGAAAGCTGTTCCAGGTTGGCCTTGTTTTGCTCCTGATCCTCCAGCGTGTCGGCAATTTGATCCGAGGCTTTTTCCTCGCTCAGTTTCTCCTGCGGCAACTCCTTCAACTCGCGCGTTTCATCGACGATCTTTTCTTCCAGCCGCGTGACTTCTTCGAGCCGTCCGAGCAAGGACTCGAATTTTTGCCGCACCATTTCCGCGTGCTGTTCGTTGCCCACGACGTAAATCCGATAAACCGGCGATTCGGTCGCCTCGCGGTCCGGGAAAAAATCTTTGGCGTAGGCGCGCAGTTCGACCAGGGAGCCGGCGGGGATTCTGAGCAGCGCCGGATTGAACTTGAAGGTCCGCTCCAGTTTCTTTTCCTGCGCCGACGCCGCTTCGTGTTTGAATTGGAGGGCGGCGGAGCTGTTGGTCGGTTGCCAATCCGAAATCAGATTCCAGGTCAACCCGAGCTCGCGCACGCCGAAATCATCCTGGGCGACGCCCTTCAGCGAAACGACCTCCGTTTCCAGCACGGCGATTTCGCGGTTCATCTCCGGCAGTTCCGGCAAAGGCGGCAAATCCTTCTGGCTTTGAACCGCGAGCCGCCACGGCGCTGCGGTCTCAAGGCCCAATTCGTCTTGCCACATGAACGAGCAATGAAACGCGCCGTCGAGATTCACCGGCCCGCTGGCAAACGAATCCCCCTGCACCGCGAGTCCCAGTGGATCGCCGCTTTCCACGGCGAACTCCGCGCTTTTGAGGCCGCGGGTGATTTTTCCTCGAAAGGACACCCGGCTCCCTTCGAGGACCGTGAGGGAGCCGCTGCGAATGTTCTCGGTCAACGCCGGATACTTCAGGTATTCGGGCAGATCGACGCGGGCCGTGAGATCTTTCAACGAAGGCCGGTGCGTCGGCTCAATGGGAACTTCGCGCCGCGCGTCGCCGACGCGAACGCTCAAACGCCCCGCCTGAACCTGGCCCGGAACTTTCAATTGAACGCGTTCGTCTTGGACCGAAGTTTTGATGACAGGCTGCCGTTCATACTGGCCGAGCGCGCGTGCCGGGTGCCAGAAGGATCGGTACTCCACCGAGGAAACCACCTCGAAGGGCTCGCCGTGCGGCACGATTTGTTTCGCGGGAAGTCCGGCGATATTCACAAGAGTGTAGCGCTTGATCGCGGCCCACGGCGTAGCCCAGCGCTGAAAGGCATTCCAGCTTGCCTGCGGCACCGCCGCCGCCGGCAACCACGCGAGAAGAAATAACGCGATGGCCGTCCCCGCCTGAGCTTTCGCGGGTCGAAGGCTGACCGCTTCCTGAAAATCGAATTTCCGCGCGTCGTCGGCGACCTGCTCAATCGCCGCCCGGTACAGCGCCGGAGAAAAATGCGGCGGGCGCTCCTTTTCATCCGCCAGTTCTACGATGCCGAGCAAGCGATCGCCCAGGCGCCGGTATTTTTGCTGGACCAGAATCGAGAGCGCTTTCAGATCCCGGCGTTTGAAAATCCAGCGCAGGCTCCAGCGCGAGACCGCGGCCAGCACGATCCCCAACCCGATCAGGCTCATGAAAACCCGCGGCCCGACGGCTGTGTCCCAGATGCGATCCGAGAGGAAAAGCACGAGATAAGAGAAGGTCAGCCCGCTCAGCGCGAGGCAAACGGCGACCGTGGTCTCGACCTTCCAGAGCCGTCGTTCCAACTCGGAAAACCGGCGCCGCACGTCGTCCGGCAAGCTTACTGAAAACTGGTTCTCGGCCTCAGCCATGATTTTGTCGCAAGTGCGCTATACCATGCCCGTGAACTTCCTGCCCGTCCAACAAATCCTGTTGGGAATCAGCGAATTGACTCAAAAAGATTGTTACCGTGGGCGGGGTGAAATGGTTTGAGGAAACCATTCGTTGACTCAAAAGGGGTGTTAGCCAGACATGGACACCAAAATGAGTCAGAAAACACGAAGTGAAGT
>Ga0233424_10001626_pt1 | contig 18673 bp, 16 predicted proteins | sample Watercolumn_Towu_FD_181011 | JGI IMG/M metagenome (GOLD analysis project Ga0233424, IMG submission 181011) | Freshwater microbial communities from Lake Towuti, South Sulawesi, Indonesia - Watercolumn_Towuti2014_125_MG | ecosystem: Environmental > Aquatic > Freshwater > Lake | place: Indonesia...
CGAAGGGGGATTCAACCAAAGTGGCGCTGGCGGCGCGCTTGCGGGCAGAGACGACGCTGACGGTGAGCTGGATCGCCGAGCGTCTGGGGATGGGAGCGCGCGGCTACCTGAACCACCTGCTGTATCGAAAACGGAGGTCTGGCACGAAGTAGCCATTATCAAGAACTGACCCCTTTGTGGTCTGCAGGAGCAAGGGAAGCAAGCGGTCGCAGCAGGGGCAACCATGCAAATCCGCTGATCCGCTATTGCGGAACGAATCTTCCAGATGGCTCGTGAGCCTTCTGCTTAAGGCGGGCTTGGTTGGGTTACGCTGCCGAAGGGCTTCCATAGGCGGCTCTGGACTTTCATATAGCCATACGTCTTGAACTTCCTTTTGCTCCACGTTTCCACGCGAGAGTCACCCATGAGTATATTACCCAGGCCGGCCTGCTCGTCCTTCCCGGGTCCACCCAAGACCCCCCAACCATTTCCTTTTCCCTGGTGGCGTGTTTCCAACACGTCCACTTCATTGGGCCAGACATGACCGTCGTTGAGGGGAGCGTCCAAGGCTTCCTCCATGAAGATCATTGACTTGAGCGGTTCAACCCAGGCCGAGAACTTCCCGCTGTAGGCGCTGGTGTCCGTGCCAGGGCCACTGATCGCATAGCTAAAATCCCGGCGGTCTGACCAAGTACCGGGCCTCTTCAAATGGATCCTATCGGTCGGACAGAGGTAAACGTTCGTCGTCGTCAGGTACTTGAAAAGTTGTCCCGCTTTCAGGTCCCCATTGTTCTCTCGATCGAGCCAATTCTGCATGTGAGGAACGCGATCATCGTTTTCATCCGCGAAGTAAATGACCGCCAAGCCGAATTGCCTCAGATTGTTCACACAGCCCGTGAGGCGAGCCTTTTCCTTAACCTGGCCTAGCACGGGCAAGAGCATGCTCGCCAGGATTGCGATAATGGCGATGACCACTAGCAGTTCGATCAAAGTAAAACCAGCCTTCGAGGTTTGGGCTTTCATGGGACGTTTGATTGATTGATAGGAATTTACTTTTGACGCTCCGCGATAAGGGAGATTCGGTTTTCACCGAACGGCTTTTTTGAGAATGCATTAGACCTTATAGCGGGATTTTTTTGGGGGCAAGGGTTTTTTCCAAAGGATTCATCGTCCGCCAACTTTGTTGAGGACTGTTGAATTGATAGGAATTTGCTTTTGACGCTCCGCGATAAGCGCATTTACGGCACACATGGCAACATGGAACTGGGCGGCTAACCGTCCCTGCGCTGGAACGGCGATTTCAAGGAAGAATTCAAGGCGAAAAATGACGGCAAAGAGGAGATCCGCCTGCCCCTCAAGCAGCGCCGCGATCTCGAAGGCATCTTCATCGACGCGCTCCGTGGCAAGGACCAACTCGCGTGCAACGCGGACCACGGCTGCACCACGATGGTCGCCATTAAAATGGCCGTCGAATCTTTCCGCCAAAGCAAAACGCTCCTGTGGGATGCCAAACAGGAGAAGGTGAAAGTGGGCTGAAGAGCACATCCCCCATCGCGCGCCTATTCCGAAGCCCGAATTACCAATACACGAAACTGGAGTCTGGCCGATACTTGGCAGGCACGCTTTCGACTGGGCCGCTGTAGTAGTTCGCGTACTGCGGGTCACTCTGGATCTCGCGCGGGAACTTGAAGAACTCGACGTGGTGATCACCAAAGAGAACGTTGTTGCGCCGTTGCCCTTTGAAGTTGTGCCACATGTTGCGCGGATTCTCGGCCGGACGATTCCCATGCCAGTTGTGATCGCCACTGATCACTTTGTTGGCAGGACTGTTCGCCACGAGGCTCAAGCGAATCGGCGGCGCGTCGGCGGCCGAGGCCGGGTTTCCGGGTGAGAGGCGAGCACCGGTCGTACGATACACTCGCCAACTGTGCCCGCCCCACATCTCGCGATAGCTGCAGCCATTCACTTCGAAAATCGTCTTTTTCGGCGGACCTTGGTCTTCTCCCTTGTCACTCGGGCAGCGGAAGAGGGTGTACGCCTCCATGTTGGTGGGATTCCCGGCCGTGATGCCGACGTACGTATTCAGTGGGCGATTGGTGGGGTGAATACCCGAGCCTTCCGCGCTATAAGCCGGCGCGCCCCGCCATCCGCCCGCTCCATTGAACCCGGCCGTGGTGGGATACAAGTCGCTATTGTCGTCGGCGTACATCGCGAACGCGTAGCCGATCTGCTTGAGACTATTGACGCACTTGATGCCGCGCGCCTTATCCTTCGCTCGAGCCAACGCAGGCAGAAGCATGCCGGCAAGAATAGCGATGATCGCGATGACCACCAAAAGTTCGATAAGGGTGAAACCCCAGGCGCGTGCAGGAGCTCTGTTGTTCGACCGATCGGACAGAGGAGGCGTTTTCATAAATGCAAGCTGCGTCAATCCCGCCAAAATGTCGATTCATTGATAGGAAATTGCTTTTTGACGCTCCGCGATCATGAACAGCGATTTGGTTCTCATGTGTTTTCTTTCCGGTTTTTTGAGTGTCTCGTCTGTTGGTTCGGTGAGGGGCGAGGATGAGTGGTGTTACCACGGAAAATCGTAGGTCGGAGTGTTCGCGTAACGTTTCATTCCAAGTTCCACGGCATCTACAGTGCCGGGACCGAGCTTGAAACTCAGGTGGCGGCCACCAGCGCGTGTTGTTTTTCCGTCGTGCCGCATCCTGGTGAAGTTGTGTTCTCCAAAGGCTCCGGCTTGGACGATCACCTCACGGGATTGAGTCGGATGCAGGTTTGCCAGAGTGAGCGTGACCGAGTCGGGCTCGACCTTGGAAACGAGCGCAGCGACGTCGGCGGGGATGCCGGGGCGTTTGCGGGCGGGGTCGAAATAGCGCAGGCGGACATGGAGCAGGCCGCCATGATAGATATGGTTCGGTCCGCCGAGCATGGTTTGCACGAGGCCCTCGAGGACGATGGGATTGCGCTGCTGCCAGTGATGGACATCTTGTTTGTCCACCGGGGTCTGATCGCTGCGGATCATTTCCGTGCGGCGCGCGGTTTCGGCGAGGTTGGCCTTGAGAATGTCCACGGGGTAATTCGGATACTTGCCTTCGATGAACCGCAACCAGGAGCCTTCGTGTCCGTAATCGCCCTTCGCTTTGCTGTATTTCAATTGGGTCCAGTTTTCGCCGGGAGCCATCGCGGTGATGCGTTCGTAATCCGGTTTCTCCTGTGAGAGGTACCAGAGATGAATGAGGTAGCTGGAGTTGATCGGCCTGAAATCGTACCAGCCGCGTTCGTCATGGCGATGGGGGACAACGAATTTCCCATTCTCCATCCGCCCTTCGCGGCGCACGGTCTCGATCACCGCGCGAGGGAAGTTGAGGTAAGAACGATCACCAGTGAGAAGCGTGGCATTGGCCGCGCCGATGAAGGTGCCTTCGACCTGATTGAACAAACCATGCGGCCACTTCCAGCCGTAATAACCGCCCCACCATTTGCCGTTCATGTTCTCGCCGATCTTGCCGCTCAGGCCGACGTTGTCCGGAAGGATGCCGCCGTTTTGGCGCATGCGCTTTTGCCAGGCTTGGACGTATTCAATGATCCAGCGCCGGTACTTCGGATCGTGGCGATGCATGTGGGCATGGAGAATCAAGCTCGTGGCGGCGAGGTTCAACGGCACGTCGCCCCGATTCATGCGCTGGTTCATGGTGCCGATGATCGACTGCACTTTCACGTCGTCGAGCCAGTCGCGCCCACTGGTCACGCCGGGGATGTCTTCGTAGGGCAAGGGATAGGGAGCCAGGTCGTCCCGATGCGTGGACCAATCCTCGACCGTCGCATCGAAGCGCGGGCCGCGACTGCCGTTGAGCGGCGAGCGGATCAGCTTTCTCACTGGATCGTAATTCTGCGCGGACGGGTCTTCGTTCAAGTAGAGCCCGGCGAATTTGAGAGAGCGCGCGCGCATGGCGGGGTGATGGGGATCGGAGAGGCCGAAGAAGTAGAAGTTCGCGTAGCTTTCGCCGTGATGCATCCAGTCGTAGTAGCCATCGAATTCGTTGTGAACCTGGCCGTAGCGGGTGAACTGACGCGTGACGGCTTCCCAGAGTTTGACCGACAGCGGGTGAACATCGGCCGCTCCACCCAGCGCGTAGAAGAGCGGGAAATTGTAGAAGCTCTCGTAGCCGTCATCCGAGCCGTCCATCCCCGGCCAGACATCGCGCCAGATCAAGGTGCCGTCCGGGAGCGTATAACGGCGCACGAATTCCATCGCCGCCGGGTACATCTCCGCGAGCGCCTTGCGCTGCAAAACGGCCCATTCGGGCGCGGGGCTGGTTCGGTTAAATTCAATCAATGCCGGCTTCCGCGCCGCGGCCTGGGCAAAGCCGCGGGGACTTGGACTGAGTGCCAGAAGGAAGAGGATCGGCAGCCATGTTAAAATGGAAGTGGTGCGTGCGTAACATTTCATAGGCTAGTTGCGGCAGCATGTGCATCTGTCGCGGCACGGTCAATTGGGAAACCGGCGCGATGCGAGTTTTGGAGTTGCGGAGATTTTTCCTTTGGATGAAGTCGGATATTTGCCCATCGACCAACGCGGCGCCGACTTGTTGTTTCAAGTCATCCGCCAACGCTACGAGCGCGGCTCGTTTGGCTCCCACGTCGGCGCGACCGCTCATGGTAAGCGCCTTCCCTTCGATCAGCCGCCAAATCTGGATCCCCTCGGCGCGCGGTAGCGGATGTTCAATTCAGGCGTCAGGATGCGGCGATAGCCTGCGACCTTGGAATCCAAACAACGGTCCAGCATGGCGCTGGCGATCTGCGTGCGCTCGACCGGATACGGTGCGCGGCCTGTCACGATCATTTCCTCGACCTGCGCCATGAGGCAGGCGGAGTACGTGACATTGGGCGTGGGCGGCAGGAAGAACTGGGTCGAGACGATCCCACCATCCGCCAGTTGCGCCGCGAAGCAGTAATCCCCGAGCGCGCCGTTGAGCATGAGAAGCGTGGTGCGCAGGCCGTCGTTTCGCTCGATGAAGTAAGCGGCGGGATGCTGGACCAGCTTTGGCAATTCGCCGTTGCGCGCCAAGTCCTGCGGGCGCGAATCGAGGTCGGACCACCCCTTCAACGAATCCGAGCGCGAGAGGGCGGCTTCGAGCAGGCGCTTCGACCAGCGGCCTTCCTCGCCCGCGCGCCAGACCGCATCCCCTTCGATGAGTTGCACGGACTTGATTCCGGTTTCGCCGCCGCGCCGCCGCTCGACCATGCATTGCATGGCCTCGAGCGCGTGGTAATCCATCGGGTCCGATCCACCCACGCCAACCATCAGAGCCTCGTCGAGCTTCGCGCCGTAGGGAACTTCGACGGGCGGCAAGCGCCACGTCACCGGCAGCGATGAGCCCGCCAGGAATGGAAACTTCAACCGCTTCGCATCGGCAACCATCCGCTGCGCCTTTTCCCAACTGTAGGAAAGATGCTTGTCATTGAAGACCGGCGCGGAGCGCCCGTCCCGCTCGAATACTTTCACCGCCTCCTGAAAGAACTCGAAGCGCGGATAGAGAACCTGCCCCTTGGAGTTGTGCGGATAATCGCCGTGCTCGCCGATGATCACCACGCCATCCACGGCGAGCTTGTCGCCGCCACAACGCAGCGCCTCGGCGATGGTCGGATAAATCTTGAACCCATGCTCCTCGGCGCGCTGGCGGCTGAGATCGCCAACGGGCTTTTGATCGACGTAGAGCGACACCACTTGCAGCCGTGAATCGTGCCAGCGCCCATGCCGCGGATAGCCGATGAGAAAGCGGTCGCCCATGTGCTGCGCGTGCGAGAGATAGGTCCAGACCGTGGTGACGATGGCGATGCGTTTGCGGCGTGGCGGCGCAGCAAGAAGCGGCGGCGCGGCGGCGGCAAGCGCGGCGGCACCGAGCGAGCCAAGGAAGGTGCGGCGATCGATGTTCATGTTCTCCAAAACGTGGATTGCCGGGCGGGCCGGTAGCGAATGGCGAGATGCGGTGTTTCGAGCCGGTGTTGCTGCTGGTAGAGCGATTCGATTCCCGCCGCCGTCATGCCCGTGGTGAGCAAGGTTCGCTCGACCGGGTAGGGCGATTTGCCCGTTTGAAACAACGTTTCAATGTGATGCACCTGCGGGCTGAAAAAATTCCGCATCGAGTAATATGGGAGGTAAAAAAGAACCGAGAAATAATCGCCGCCCTTAAGGCGCGCGGCGACATTGCAATCACCGACCACGCTGCCCTCGAACTGCACGATGGAAGCCTTGAGGCCGTCGGCGTACTCGAACCGGTAAGCGTAGGAATTCGGCGCGAGGCGGCGCAGGTCGTCGAGGCTGGGAAAGACGTTGCTGTAAGTCGGCTTGGCGGGGCTGAGTTGATTGCTGCGGCTCAACGCTGCCTCCAGCAATCGGGGATCCCAGCCGCCCGCCTTCCATGAGCCCGCCGTCATGGCTTGCCAAAAGCGCTCGCCGCGAAACGCCTCGACCGCGCGCACGCCGGTCTCGCCGCCGCGCCGGCGTTCGAGAATCGACTGCATCGCCTCGATCACGTGAATGTCGCCGCCATCCATCCCGCCATTCCAAATGCCCATCGCTTCCTCGACGCGCACCCCGAAGGGCAAGTCAATCGAGGGCTGCCGCCACGTAACCGGCAGCGACGACCCCGCCATCAGGCCAAAGCCGAGTTCCTTCGCCGTGTCATACATCTTCTTCGCGAAATCCCAGTTCCAAGAAAGATGCTTGTCATTGAACACCGGCGCGGCGCGCCCGCTGCGGCGGTAAACCTCGACGATCTGCTGAAAATACTCGTATCGCGGATAGAGCATTTGTCCCTTCTCGTTGACCGGATACTTGCCGTGTTCCCCGATCAGCAGCACGCCATCCACGGCGAGGTTGCTTCCGCCCAAAGTGAGCGCTTCGGCGATCGCAGGGTAAATCTTCATCCCGGGATGACGCCGGGCGCGCTCGCGGCTGAGGTCGTTGTCACCGACTTGCTCGACGTAAAGCGACACCACATCCACTGCTGGACGGTAATGGCCGCCCTCCCAGCCGTAACCCTCGAGGAACCGATCAATGATGTGCTGGGAGTGGGAATACTTGTGGTAGATCGTCGTGAGCGCGGCGATTTTTGGACGCCGCCGTTCCGCAGCCCATGCGCTTGGACCCAGGACCGCGGCGGCCGCCAAGCCTTTCAGAAACGCGCGACGTGTCGGGAAACTCGCATTCGGTGACTTCGCATCGAAACGGGACGGGATCATGGCTTTCGCAACACTTGCCGGGCTCATGCAGTCATAGGGCGCACGAATTCCATCGCCGCCGTTCAGTCGATCTCGAGTTCGCCATACCAGATGGGGGATGGGTTTTTCTGTGACCACATGTTGCAGGCAAACTGAACGCGACGATGGCGCACGACCGGGTTGATGGCCACGTGCGCATAACTTAACTTCCGCTTGTTGGCGTCGCTGGTCAGACTTTGGATGGTTGACCAGGTATCCCCGGCGTCCTCGCTGAAGGCATAGCCCAAATCATAGAAATCGTCGTTGCTGCGCTTCTGGGTCATGACGGCATGAAGCCTTCCTTGGTCATCCTCCGCCAGGCAACAGTAGGAAACATCGCGGTCCAGTTCCTCGCAGAGCAGGCTGGACTTCCATCCGTCAGCGTCGCGGCGGAGATGCTTCACACGGACGTTGGGCTCGGCCTCGCGGCCGGACCCCGTGCCGAAAGCGATGAAGTAGGGTCGAGAGAACCAGTAGAGCACATGCGGGCGGTTCGCGCGGTCCACCAGCAGGTTCAGGGGATGAGTATTGGCTTCGCCACCGGTGGGGTTTTTCGGGTTGGACTGGCCGACCGTGTTGAGCAGTTCCAGAGCGCCGGACTTCCAATCGACCGGCGTCTTGAGCACTCGATGATCACTTCGGTGCCAGGTTGCACCGCGGTCGTCGGAACGAAGATAATAGACGCCTTCATAGAGGGCTGGGCCGCCGTTCCAGCCACAGAAGATCAGGTGCATCGAATTTCCCCGACAGACCGCGGCCGGATAAATGCACTCCCCGCTGACAAGTTTTCTGGTCTCGCTCCACGCTCCGCCACGAGCTTTCTCCCGAAACCCGATGCTGGCATCCAGTCCCGCTCCGAAGTAATAGAGCGTCCCATTGTCGCCGATCGTCGCCGCGGAATAGTTCTTTTGATAAACCTTTTCACCGTCATCGAAGTCAGAGACGTCATGCGGCCGGCGCGCTGTGTAATGCCACACCTCCTGGCCGCGGCCATAATCCTGCAAACCAAATGCGTGGAGGAACCCATCCTTGTCTTCGACGAGGTAAGGGCGTTGGATCGGCAGCAGCGCGCCGCGTTGCCAGGCATTGTCCCGCCGTTGCCATATCGCTGAACCCTTTTGTGTCGCATAACCCATCAGCGTCGTCCCTCCGATCGAGGCCAGGAGCTTGCCGGCGGCTGCGGAGGGAAAGAAGGCGTTGTTGTCTCCGTCGGCCGCGAGTTGTCTGAGGTGAAACTTGCGTTTTGGAGATCGCCGGGTTGTGCCGGCGGCTGCACCTCGAGTGAAGCCCGTGGCAACGGCTCCTCCCATCGCCACCGCCATCGAGGTCTTAACGAAATCCCGTCGGTTCACGTGCGCGAATTGGTAAGAGTTTGCTTCCGACTCGAAGCGCCAGAAAGACTTGTTTTCTACTTTCATGACAGATTTTCGTTAGGCTTGCCTGCCGTTCGGACTCGTCAAGGTTTTTGTTTGAGAAGGATGTACTCTGCGTGATGATGGCTTTTAGACGCGGCCCAATAACGTCGTCTGCCTTGGGCCGTTATCGCCAGGACAATTGAGCCCACGGCTGTGAGTTTGAAAGGGGCTCTCCTGGGGACTCGGGTGGATCGTTGGATCGGCGCTAACGGAGGTTGCACCGAACTTGGCTGGTCACCTCACCTCAAACCACAAGAACCAAACCAAACCAGGTCTTGACGCGACGCCTCGAAGCTTGACGCCAACTATGGCGTTCTATTACAGACGAGGGCACACCAAAAGCGCTCGAAAGACCTAAACGGAGCTTGCACATATGAAGACGCCCCTAAAAACGATGGGCTTCACGCTCATCGAACTGCTCGTGGTCATTGCCATCATCGCTATTCTGGCAGGAATGCTCCTCCCGGCCTTATCCAAGGCAAAAACGAAAGCACAGGGCATTCTTTGCATGAGCAACACCAAGCAGCTTCTATTGGCTTGGACACTCTACGCGGACGACTCCAACGGCGCGTTGGTGCGTAATCATCACGGGCCGGATACGATGGGAGGAGCCAATCGCCAAGGATGGGTCACAGGCTGGCTCGATTGGGGCGTTGGTCCCGACAACACCAACACGCTCTTCCTGACCCATCCGAACTACGCGAAATTGGCACCCTTTTCGGGTGGGGCCAATAACCTTTACCGGTGTCCGGCGGATCGAACTCTGACCAAGGGCCAGCGGCAGCGCTACCCGGATTGGTCGGGCAGGGCAAGAAGCCTCTCGATGAATGCCTTCATGGGCGATGGGAACAAAGAAGGGATGTTGGGAGACTACCGCCAGTTCAAGAAGTTCAGCGACATCATCGACCCATCACCGTCCATGGCCTGGGTGGTGGTGGATGAACAGCCGGACAGCATCAATGACGCGTGTCTCTTCAGTGCCATGGGCAGCGATGCGACAGGATGGGGTGACATCCCGGCCAGCTACCACAACGGAGCCTGTGGCTATTCGTTTGCGGACGGCCATTCCGAAATCAAGTCCTGGAAAGGTTCAAGCATGCGGCACAAGCGGATTGAGTACAAGGACTACACCACCCGCAGCCCGGTGTTAGTCAAGAGCCCGGCGGACAAAGCGGATATTCAATGGCATATCGCTCGCACTTCGGCTCTGCGCGTCCAGAATTAGCCAGTCCATCTCTAGCCCGGATATTTCACACCGCGATTCGAAAATCGGACGCCGATGTGCGGTTGACCCTTATTTTGCAGGGAGGCGTCGCCAGCACCCCCGCCATGGATCGCCTCATCCGGCAAGTGCCAGTGGCTCAATAACTTTTCCACCAAGCTGTCGCTAGCACTTCCGCCGTGGGCTGCCTCACCTGGGCTGGCATGGCCGAACACCATCAAGCTGCCGGGGGACGAGATTGATGACGGCATGGTTGACATCATTTTGATGGCAATGGATAATTTCCGCCGTGACAAAGACCCAAATCCAAGTGCCAGAAGAGTTGATTCGCGAACTCCGCACTTTCGCAAAGCACCGCGAATGGTCCCTCGCCGAGACCTTCCGTCGGGGAGCTGAGTTACTCCTTCAGGTTTATCCCGAAGCCCCCGCCAAAACGACCACCGCATGGACGCCACCGACCTCCAGTCAGGTCGGCTGGAAGGGACTCACCGCCGAACAACTCCGCGACACCGCGTTCGCCGACAGCGACCCGCGTCTCGCGTGAACTTGCGCCAGCGCCATGCTCTCGATTGACGCCAACCTCCTGCTCTACTGCTACAGCGAAGCATCGCCGCATCACGACGCCGCGAAGCAGTTCATCGAATCGGTCTCGTCGCGCGAAGACGTGGCGCTCAGCGAATTCGTCCTCACTGAATTTTACCTGCTGCTCCGAAACCCCGCCGTCCTCGCGCACCCGCTGAGCGCGCCGGAAGCTGTCGCCGTCATCCAAACCTACCGCCGCCACCCGCGCTGGAAAACTCTCGGTTTCCCACCCGCCAGCCGCGAACTCCACGCCGACCTCTGGCACCGCGCCGCCACGCCGGATTTCGCCCGCCGCCGCATTTACGACACCCGCACCGCCCTCGCCCTCCGCGCCTTCGGCGTCATCGAATTTGCCACGGCCAACATGAAGGACTTCGAGGCATTCGGGTTTGAAAAAGTGTGGAATCCTGTCAGCGCGTAAATCATGAGTTGGGCCGCAGCACAGAAGCGAATGGAAGCAGCGCGCAATCCAATGAAGACCCTCCGGAAATATCCCGAACGACCATCTCATCGCCCTCATGCACACTGGCCGGATATCGTCGCCATGCTCCAACAAGGGCAATACGTCGAGTTGGGCTGCTCGGCCATCTACCTCCATTTTTGAGCATGGAACCCATCACCCAGTTCGACGCCGTCATGCACAGCAAACACTCCCGCAACCCCGACAAACTGCGCGCCTGGCAAAGCGCCAGCCACATCGAGCGCGCCCCGCAGCGGGAGAAGAAGCCCGCGGGCGGTGCTGCGTCGCCGGCGCCGGAGAAGTAGGCGGCAAGCAGCGGCAGTACCGAGCCACGAAAGACATACTCTCCGAGATCAATGAACTGCGCACGCAGGTCTCGTCGGCCAGTGTGCCATCGGCGGCGCGATGGGGGCCACGTTCTACCTGGAGCCGGTCACGACCTACCCGGAGAAAGTCCGCATCGTCGAGCAAATGCGCGCCGCCGCCCGCGAAATCAAAGCCGCGGTGCGGCGGAACAAAACCGCCCGTTGAGAATCCTTGCGACGCCATGCCCGACGCCTTCCCCAGCCACTGAATTGACCACCAAAGGTAAGCCGGGTAAGAATCCAGCCATGAACAGCGCGACGATCTCGACGAAAGGCCAGTTGGTCATCCCCCTGCAATTCCGCAAGGCCCTGCATCTCCAGGCAGGGGAAAAGGTTTCGTTCTCCCTGGAGGGCGAAAAGCTGATCCTCCAGCGCGAACAGCCGGAACGCGCCCGTTTGGTCGAGAAGAACGGCCGCAAAGTCCTCGTGGCTCCACCCGGAGCGCCGCCCATGACGCCTGAAACCGTCAAATCCCTGCTCGCTGACTTTCCATGAGCCATTTGCTCGACGTGAACCTGTTGCTCGCCTGCGGCTGGAGTTCCCACGCCCGGCACACCCGCCGCCCGCGCCTGGCTGGAGCGCCAGCCGGCTTTCACCATCAGCTCGCTCACGGAACTCGGTTTCATCCGCGTCAGCGTGACCCCGGCGTTCCGCGCCTCCTTCGCCGATGCTCAATCGGCATTGGCCGACATCACCTCCCGCAAACAGGCGCGCTGGGTGCCGTCGGACCTGTCCGGCACGGCGGGAGTGTCCGTGGGCCGTGCCACGCCTTGCGGCCAGTATTCATCGAACAAGCCGCGCGAAGGCCGGTCCGTCCAGACATGCGCTTCGCGGATGGGGCCGACTGCGTTGTCCATGATGAACTCCTGCAAGCGCCGGGTTTCCTCCGAAGCCTGCCCCTGGTTGCCCCTCTGGGTTGCGACCTTCGCCGCGCGCGCGGCCCTGGCCATTTCGCGCGCCTCCCAGACGCTGTGAGTGAGTGGTTTTTCGCAATAGACATGCTTGCCCAGCCGCATCGCAGCCATCGAAGCCGGCGCATGATGGTGGTCGGGTGTGGCAACAACGACCGCGTCGATTTCGCGGTGAATTTCGTCCAGCATCCGGCGGTAATCCTTGAATTGTTTTGCGCCCGGAAACTTTTTGAACGTGCCCACCGCATGCCGCCAGTCCACGTCACAAAGCGCGACGATGTTCTGGCTCTTCATCTGAGCAATGTCGCCCGCGCCCTGCCCGCCAACGCCGATGCCCGCGACGTTCAATTTTTCGTTTGCGGCGTAGGTCCGGGCGGAGCCTGCGCGCAAGATGGTGAAGGCCGTCGTGGCGGTGGCGGTGGTTTTGAGAAAACGGCGGCGGGTCATTGTGTTCATAAGCAAGTCGGGGGGGCGGATTTTTTCTCTGGGTTCAGAAGTTTCTTTATCATGCTAGGCAGGACGCTGAAAAGGAAACTTTGAGGAGGCTTTCAAAGCGCGCCCCGAATTATTTTGACCCCACCCAATCCGGGCGGATCGAACCGAGGCGAACGCGCCATCATTGCTGCTGGAGGGTGATGAGGGGCCGTCCTGTCGGAACCGGAGTCGAACTCGCCGAGCCATCCGGCCAGCGCACGCTCACTTCCTTGATGCTTCGCCCTTTCGGAACACCAAAAGTGACCGCCGGGCTGGCTTGCGAAAGATATCCACTGCCCGCATGAACTTCCGCGCTTTGCAGCGAACTATCGTCCAAAACCACCGTGATCCGCGCGCCGATGGCGTGGGAATTTCCCGGCTTCCCGCGCAGCCGGACTTGAAGCGGCTGGTTTGGGCTTTTGCCCGAATGCTCGAAGGATTTCAGCTCGCCATTGTTGATTCCGACGAAGATTTCCTCCCAGCCATCGCCATTGACATCCATTGCCACGACAGACTTGGCGTCGCCTGAAATCATCACGCCGCTTTCCACCGGTGGGATGGCGATGAATTGCCCTTTCCCGCGACCGCGCAGGAGCAAACTCATCCCGCCGTCCATGCGCCCGGTTTCGAGATGCGGGCCGAAGAAGTTTTGCGCGATGAAAATATCCGCGTGCCCGTCCGCATCGAAATCACTCAGGGCAATCCCGAAGCCCGGCGCCACTTGGGCGAGCTGCGGCAGAGGCGTGAAGGCAAAGCGCGCGTGGCCATCGTTCCAAAGAATGCCCGATTCCAACGTGTTCACTTCAAATCGCGCGGCAGACGCGAGCCAGCGCTCCGAAAACATCGTATCGAGCGAGGCGGTTGCAAAGCTTTGAAACGTCGGAAATTTTTCCGCGAGGAATGGCGCGGCGGCCAGCAGGGCGAACCGGCTGCGCACGGGAAAAAATCGGCCGGATTCTGAAACCGCTTCGATCAAGTGAACAGGGCCGCCCTCCTGAACACTGCCCCGGAAAATCACGAAGGGATTCGTGCCGGTGGCGCGATACGGCGTGTTCAGTCCGAAGTTGGTGACGACATAGTCGATATCGCCGTCGCCATCCAGGTCCCGGGCCGCGATGCCGTTCCACAGGCCGAGCCGCTGGCTCAATCCGGCCTCTTGCGTTCGATCCACCAATTGCCCGCGCTCGTTCTTGAAAAACTTCACAGGCCCCCATTCGTGCGCGACCAGCAGGTCGGGCCAGCCGTCGTTATCCGCATCAGACCAGACCGCGCCGGTCACCAAGCCGCTTTCGCGCAGGTTCGGCGCGACCAAGGGGGTAATCTCCGAAAATTTCCCGCCATTGTTTTGCCAAAGGTGGCTTCGGGGTATTTGCAGGTACTTCCCAGGAACGCACCGTCCACCGACAAAAAGATCGAGATCCCCGTCACGATCAAAATCCGCCACGGTTGCCACGCTTCCGGAATCGCGCTCATCGGGCAGCCAGCCGTCCGGGGCTTTCGCAAAATTTCCCTTGCCATCGTTTAGGTAAAGTCGATCGCGCAAGGACGAATCACCTGGCTCGCCTTCGACTCCTCCCGACACGACAAACAAATCAAGATCGCCGTCGCTGTCCGAATCGAAAAATACCGCGCTCATGTCTTCAGAGGCCCGGTCACGCACGAAACATTCTAAATCACGGCATTGAAACCGGCCGTCAGCGCCCAGCAACCACAGGGAGCCGTTTTGTCCGGCGGCGCCTCCGAGAAAAAAATCTTCGTCACCATCGCCATCAACGTCCCCGACCGCGAGGCCTGGCCCAAGTTGCGAGAGGTTCCAAGGCAGCAAGGGTTCGCGGGCAAAATCATCGAACTCGGTTTCTTGGTGCATCGCGCCCGCGGCCCGGTGGCCTGGCAAGAACAAGGGCGCGGTCGCCAGCGGCGGAGGCGATGGCTTGGTCGGCCCGCCTGGCGGAACCGGTTGAATGATCGAGTAACTGAGTTCCGCCGAGAGATTGGTGAAGGACTGTTCCGTGCCATCCGGCCATTGGATGATCAATTTCTCCGCCTGCATAGCCTCGCCAAGGCCGAAATGGACCAGTGGTTCGCTCGCCGACAAGTAGCCGCTGACCTGACTCAGGAAGCGTGTTTGCCAGTCAGCCTTTGATTCGAGGCGCACGGTGGCGCCGATGCCCCAGGTGTTGCTGCGCGAACCGCGCAACCGGACGACGAGCCGGTGGTTCTTCGCTTCGTGATTCTGAAACAGCGAGAGTGGCTCGCCCAGGTTCATCACCACCAGGTCGAGGTCGCCGTCACGGTCAAAGTCCCCCGCCGCCGCGCCAAAGCTCGCCGAGATTTGGTTCAAGCCCCACTCCTCGCCAACGCTGCCAAACCGCAAGTCGCCCAGGTTTCGGAACGCGAGATTTTCTTCCTTCAACACGGGAAAGTTCCGCCAGCCTGGGCTGTCGCGGTCTTTCATCCGCTGAAGCAAGTCGTTGTTCAGGAAATCGCGGGACATGCCGTTGGCAACGAAGAGGTCCACCCGCCCGTCATTGTCGAAGTCGGCGAACTTGGGCGACCAGGTCCAATCCGTCGCTTCCAGCCCGGTCAGGTGCGCAACTTCAAGAACACGTTCCAGGCCGGTGCCAAGATAAAGAGCATTGCGCGAATACTGCTTGGGATTGGCCGTCTGGAAAAACCACCGTTCCTTTTCCAGATCGTCACCGATCATCATGCGCCGGAAACGAGTCGTCCCCGCCATGTCCGTGGCGATGAAATCAATGTGCCCGTCGTTGTTGATGTCAGAGGCATCCGTGCCCATTGAAGACCACGGCGTGTGTGGCAGGACGTTCGCCGTGACATCGGTGAACGTGCCGTCGCGGTTGTTTCGGTAAAGCCGGTCCGGGCCGCGATAATCGTTGCTGACGTAAAGATCGGGCCAGCCATCGGAGTTGTAATCCCACCAGGCTGCGGCGAGGCCAATGTCATTGCCGCGAATGCCCGCTCGCTCCGTGACATCGGAGAAAATTCCGCTTCCGTCGTTGCGGAAAAGCCGGTCCGCCTGCCCGGCAATGACCAGCTCCACGCGCCCGTTGCCCTTGTCGAGAACGTCGAACAGCTCGCGGAAACGCGGCGCAACTTCGACTTTCCCGCCCTTGGACTGAATAATCCCCAGGCGCTGGGCTTCGTTCGAGGACCGGGGCAGGCGGAAGTTGTTTCCAACACTGAGCCGGTGCGTGACCAGGTAACCGTCCAAATCGCCGTCGCGATCAAAATCCGCAAAAGACATGCTGACACTTGCGCCGCTGAAATCCAGGCCGTGGGCGCGCGCTGATTCGGTGAACGTCCCGTTGCCCTGGTTCACGAACAGAAGATTGGGCGCGTTGAACACACACACGTGGAGGTCGAGGTCGCCGTCGCCGTCGATATCGACAAACGTTGCGCCGCCGCACCAGCGGCCCTTGGCGCTCACGCCCGCCCGCTCGCTGACGTCTTCAAAGCGCCAGTCTCCGAGATTTCGATAGAGCCGGTTTCCCTGATCGTAGTTCGCGGCGAACAAATCCGGCCAGCCGTCATTGTCATAGTCCCCGATGCAAACACCCGCGCCCGCGCCCTGATCCTGGAGCAACGTCATCGGAGCCTGGGCTGGAAATTGATGAACCAGGTCAACGCCGGTCCGGGAGGCGGGCATGAGTTCAAACAACTTCCCGGAACGATTCGCGGAGGATGGGCGCAAGGACTGCGACGAAATTGGCGAAGTCAGCGCAGGTTCAGCGGCAGCCACGCGATTGGAACCGGCAACGAAAACCAGTTGCAAGCAAGCGGCCGAGAGCGCAAAAAAAACGGCATACCCGCATCGGGGAAACGGCGGCGCGAACAGATCGTTTTTCATTTGTGTCTTGACACGTTGCTGGTTTTTCCTGTAGTGCCAAGCCGAATTTTCCTATGAACAACTACCTTGCAGCCTCCCTTGTCTCGGCTTTGGCCCTCGTGCCTGCGGCCGCGTTCTCACAACAATTCGACATCACACAGTTCGACCCGACCTCCGCCGGGCAGTGGTCGGAACTCGGTCGAACCACCTTGATGGTCCCTAAAGTCGCCAACGCCTCGGTGAAGCTCGACGGGGCCGTCACTTCCGCCGAATACGGCGGCTTCACCGGCGTCACCGTCACGCCCGGCATCAATGCCTGGATTCTTGATTTTCCCGGCGACCGCATCTGGAACAATGCGGCGGATTCCAGTTTCACGTGCTACCTCGCGCATGACGACGATTTCTTCTACGTGGGCGTGCAGGCCAAGGACGACGTGGTGAACAGCGACGATCCAAACGGGGCGTTTTGGAAGGACGACGCGATTGAAATCGTGGTCGATGCCCTGAACGATCGCTTCGACAATAACACAGACGCCTCTAAGGACCCGGTCGGCGGCCACAACTACGTAAATTACGAGGGACGTTTCTCCGCCTGGGACGAAGCCAACAACGCCAAGGGCAGTCAAACGTGGGCCAGCGCGGTGGATTGGAAGTACGGCGCCAACGACGACGTGTTCGGCAGCGGCAAAGCCGTCGCGGGCGGCTGGGATATGGAAGTTCGCTTTAAGAAGCGCATGTTTGAAGACGCCACCGCCAAGAACAAACTCGTGAACGGTTACCTCATGGGTTTCAACATTGGCATGGACGATGACGACAAGAAAGGCCCCGGCACCAACGGCGACAAATCCCGCGGGCAAGACCTGGAACTCCAATATTTCTGGGCGAACCGCCAGCGCTACAAAGGTTACAATGCGGAGTACCTCGCTGGCCTCTCTGCAGAAGACAAGGCCGCGCAAGTCTGGCGAACCGACACCGAAAATAATCCCTTGATCATCAACAGCGGCGGCCGGCTCTCGCATGGTGGCACGGGGGAAATCATCTTCGGCTACGACGCCGACAAGAAATCGACGGGCAAGATCCTGTTTGCCTGCGCCAACGCGGACTCGCCGGTCAGTGCCGATGCCGCTTTGATCGCGCTGCTCCGGGCCAAAGGCTACACCGTCACGGTGTTTCAAACGGGTGGCGAGCCGGACGCTTTCCGCAATGCCACCTTGGGCCAGGACGTGGTTTTGATTTCCGAAAGCCTGGGTTCCGGCACGACCCTCGAACCCATTGGAGATCCTGCGGTGCAGAAATTCATCCTTCGCGACACGGACATTCCCGTGGTCTCGTACGAAGCGTTCATGTGGGACAATGCCGAGTGGACTTCTCATCCGGAGGATTTCTCGAACGAGTTTTCATTCTTCGGCAACACCGGCCGCACCGAAGACACGCAGCCCGCTGAACTCAAAGAGGCTTACGATTCCCTCCATATTCGCAAAGCGGATCACGCCATCGCGGGCGGGCTGACTGGCAAAGTGAAAGTTTTCAACACGCCTTACAGCCTGAACTATGGCAAGCCATCGGCGGACGCGGATGTCATTGCCAGTTGCCGACAAGACGGCTCGTTCCCGACGCTTTTCGTCTATGAAAAGGGTGACAAGCTCGTGGACGGCAGCGTCGTGCCGAACAAGCGCATTGGCCTTTACCTCGGCCAGGTGGCCAGCCTGACGGCAAACTGGAATCCCGAACTGCGTTTCCTCACCGAGGAAGGAAAGGCCCTGGTCTTGCGCACCATTGACTACGCGATCGGCAAATCGGGGGGCAAGCCAACCCTCAGCTTTGCCCGCGACGGCAAGGACCTGGTGCTCACCTACGCCGGCGGCACGCTGCAAAGGGCCGACTCGATCACCGGCCCTTGGAACAATGAAGCGGGTACCAGCCCGTTGAAAGTTGCCACGGCAGCAGGGGTGAAGTTCTACCGCGTCCGCGGCAATTGAGCCGGGGCACGCAAATCAATTCGTTCTAAAACGCAAAAGCGCGGACGAAAATGTCCGCGCTTTTGCGTTCGGGGCACGGCAAGGGGTCAGTTCTTGATATTGATATTGACACATGTGAGGCGGCGAATTGCACCCTCCTGCCATGGCCCTCAAGTTGAGAGTCGAATATC
>Ga0233424_10001628_pt1 | contig 18653 bp, 15 predicted proteins | sample Watercolumn_Towu_FD_181011 | JGI IMG/M metagenome (GOLD analysis project Ga0233424, IMG submission 181011) | Freshwater microbial communities from Lake Towuti, South Sulawesi, Indonesia - Watercolumn_Towuti2014_125_MG | ecosystem: Environmental > Aquatic > Freshwater > Lake | place: Indonesia...
CCGAAGCCCATTGCGAAGAGCAACGGGCGCTTCACTTCGCTTACGCTTCAGGCTCTGATGGCCGCTGATAGTTGCTATGGGAATCCAGGATCGCGATTACTACCGGAATGAAGGCCCCAGCGTCTTCGGTTCGCTGGTCCCCAAGGGGATCATCTGCCGCTGGCTCATCGGCATCAACGTCGTCATTTTCATTCTCCAGATGATCGCCTTCGGGATTGTAGGCGGTCCCGAAAACGCAAACGGTGCCGATACCGGCAGCGGCTGGATGACCGATTGGTTTATTCTCGACGTGGACAAGGTCCTGGGAGGCCAGGTCTGGCGGCTCGTGACTTACGCTTTCCTGCACTCGCCGATGGATATCTGGCACGTCGTTTTCAACATGCTCTTTCTCTGGTGGTTCGGCAGCGACATCGAAGAGCTGTATGGGCGCAAGGAATTCATCGCCATTTATCTCGTGTCGGCGCTCCTGGGCGGGCTCGCCTATTTTGCCTGGGGCCTGGCGGCCGACGGCGGGAAATGCCTGGGTGCGTCGGGTTGCGTTTCCACGATGCTCATCCTGTGCGCGCTGCACTATCCGAAGCGCATCATCCAGATTTTCTTCTTCTTCCCGATGCCGATCTGGCTCTTCGCGATCCTCAATGTCGCAAAGGACGCCTGGATTTTCCTGGCAGGCATGCAAGGACATGTTGGGGTCGCTGTGGTCGTACACCTGGCCGGCGCCGCCTTTGCCGTCGCCTACTTCAAATGGCAAGGCAGCTTCACGTCGCTGCTGGGCGGATTGATGTGGTGGACCAATGCTCGCCGCGCGAGACCGCGGCTGAAACTTTTCGATCCGGACGAAGACGGCGAAGAGCCGGTCGCCGTCACGGCCAGCAGCAATCCGGCACAGGGCTCCGTGGACGAGCATCTGGAGGCGAAGCTCGACGCGGTGCTCGAAAAGATTGCGACCAAGGGCAAGGACAGCCTGACCGAGCAGGAGCAAGAGATACTGAAGCAAGCCGCCGAGATGTACAAGAAGCGGCGATCGTAGGGGTGAATACCTATGCCTTTGTTTCGCTATGTCTGCAAGAAGTGCGATCACGATTTCGAGGAGCTGGTCTTCGGCTCGGAAGAAGTCGAATGCCCGGAATGCCACGGCAAAAAGCTCGAACGCCAAACCTCGATGCCCGGGTTGCCGCAAGTCAAGAACGGCGCCGCGATGTCATCGGGGTGCGGCGATTTGAGCTTGCCGCCGTGCGGCGCAGTCGGATGCCGTCGAACGGGCAAAGCGTAGCCGTAGGGTGGGTCGAGCGCAAGCGAGACCCACCAGTGCCTTGCAAGGATCGGTGGGCCTCGCTATCGCTCGACCCACCCTAGTCGAGCCAACGCAATGCAGTCAGTTCGTTCCAGGGCATTTCCATATCGTAGCGATCAAGTCCTGCGCGATAGCCGTTGGGCGTGTGCCTGGTGACGCTGAATCCCATCTTGGCGTAAAATCCCACGGTCTCGTGGCTCGTATTCAGCTGCACGCATGTGATGTCAGTTCGGTCGCGCAGAAACTTCATTCGCTCGCCAACGAGAAATCGGCCGATACCCTGGCCGTGATGATCGGAATGAACCATGCCCCACGTGAAGTCGGCCGTGCCGTCGCGAAAAGCGATCCCGCCGCACGCCACGACGCGCGATTGCAACACGACCACGCCGTAGATCCCTGGCGGATCATCGAGAAACCGCGCGAAGTCGGCCACGTCGTGCGGCGAGAAATAGCGCTCCAGGTTGCTGTCGAGTATCGCCATGCATGCGGCGCGATCGTCAGGCGTGTAGATGCGGAATTGCACGGCTCATTCCTCAATCATGCGGAAGGGACTCGCAGGATCGCGTTCGTGGCGAATTTCGTCGATCGGTTCTTTTCGCCCCTCTCCGCCATAGAGACGATCCGGACAGTTGACGATGAGCCCCGCCACAGCGCCGACGTTGCGATAGGCGTGCACGATTCCCGGCGGCACGATCACCATCATAGGATTGTCGGCGCCGACCTGCGCGGTCTGCATGGTCCAGTATGTCGGCGAATGGCTGCGATTATCCCACAGGCGAATCTCGAAGTTCGATGGACCGAAGAAGCAGAAGCAATCGGTCTGCTCGCGATGCTCGTGCGGCCCGCGGCACACACCGGGGAGCGTCTCGGAGATGTAGGCCATCGCCGGGCTGAATCCGTTCGGCAGCTCGTCGTGCCGAAACAGCTCGCATAACCAGCCGCGCGCGTCGCAGAACTTGCGCAACGGCTTCCAGACGATGCCATCGATCGGTCCGATGCGAAAGGGCCTCATACCTGTAAGATAGGAGAGTCAAGGGGCGAGAGAATGCTGGCAGGTTTACGAAAATACTTGAAGATCCTTCGCATCTCGCTGGTTGAGCGGCTGACTTATCGCGCAGATTTCTTCATCACCACATTCTTCCGATTCTTGCCGCTCGTGACGACGTTCTTGCTGTGGGAGGCGATCTTCGCGGGATCGGGGAAGAGCGAGATCGCAACCTTCACGCGCGACAGCATGATCGCCTACCTGCTGCTGGTGCAGATCAGCCGCATGTTCTCGAGCATGCCGGGCCTTTCGACCGGCATTGCCCGCGACATCCGCGACGGCAACCTCAAGAAGTATCTGCTGCAGCCGATCGACATGCTGTGGTACCTTCTGGCATATCGCGGCGCGCACAAGATCGCTTACATTGCAACGACGGCGCTGCCTTATGCGGTGCTGTTCTTCCTGTTCCGCGACGTCTTCGACGGACTGCCCGACCCGCTCACCTGCCTGGCCTATGTCCTGTCGCTGCTGATGGGTTTCCTGATCGGCTACTTCTTCGAGGCATGCATCGGCATGGCGGGGTTCTGGTTCCTGGAAGTGACCTCGCTCATCTACATCATCAACATCTTCACGTTCTTCGTGTCCGGCCAGATGTTCCCGCTGGAACTGCTCGACGATTACGGCCTCAGGATGGTCCTGGAACTGCTCCCCTTCCACTATCTCGCCTACTTCCCGGCCATGGTCTTCCTCGGCAAGAAACAAGGCTGGGACCTCGTCCTCGGCCTCCTGATCGAGGCCGGCTGGCTGGTCATCCTCTTCTCGCTGTGCCGCTGGCTGTATCGGCAGGGGCTCAAGCACTACAGCGCTTATGGAGGGTGAACTACACGGTCAGCTTCAGAAGTTTGCGGACTCGCTGCCGTACTTTGTCCGCCCAACGCAATGCAGATTGAGCCTGACGCCTGGTAGCATCCTTGTCGGGATATCGAACATCCACCGCGAACGTGCTCAAGAATAGAAGTCCTCGCCGAAGGGAGATGATGTCAGGATCACCAATCTGTTTGGCGAGACGTTCCAGATCGTGTGTCCGCGGAATAGGCAACCTGTTTTCGTTGAGGATGGCTTTCAGGTACTTCTCGGCAGACTGCTGACAGAGATAGCAAAGTACGTCATGAGCTGGGGGATCGTCGTCGATGAGCCCTCGCGCCACGCGGAGATCCGTTTCCGCCTTGCGAACCCAGTGGGCGGTTTCTCTTGTCATACAACACCTTGCCGTTTTCCGTAATTTCGCGAAGGAGCCAACTGCCTTCCTTGATTCGGCGCTCCAATCGTTTCGGCGTCCTCACCAGCAAATCAAGCGGAAATGGCGACTCACACGCCATGCGGATTCGCACGGCTTGCGAAACTTCACTCGCACACGGCATCACCACCAGCAGATCCACGTCGCTGTCCTCGTTCGGCTCTCCGTACGCGAACGAACCGAACAGGATGATCTTGTCCGGCTTGAAACGCTCCGCGACCTGGCGCGCGTACTTGCGGATTGCCGGCATGGAGATGTCCGGCAATCCGAAACGCTTGAGCGACACGTACGGCGTTGGTTTCCTGGCCATGACCTCATCTTACCGCGCAACGACTACTGCTTCGTATTGACGATGCGATATTCCCCCACGTGGACCTCGCCGCGCCGGTCGCCGACGACGTTAATGGTGTTGTGGATGGCGCTGCGTACTGCCGATCCGTCGGCGGCCTTGAGGTTGTACTGGATTTTCATCTGCATCACCGGGGCCACCTTCGGGATGGCGAGCTTGATCGTCTTGCCGTCGGCCGAGAGGGTCGCGCTATCGACTTCCATCGTGTCGTGGCCTTGCTTCTTCGCGTCGGACACCTTGAAGTGCTGCGAGCCGTAGTTTTCGGTCCAGCGGTAGTTCCATTGCTCGACATTGAAGTTGTCGGCATCGGTCGCGCTGGCCTTGTCGAGCGGGTCACTAAACGTGATCGACACCTCGCCGGGCTTGACATGAAGATCGACGGGCAAGTTCGCCTTCTTGCCGGTGTAGCGGATGCGGTAGAAGCCCGCGTCCTTCTGGGCGGTCGTCTGCCAGCCGCGCAGGCCGGTGATGAAAAGAGCGTTGGCCTTCTCGTTGAAGCGCAGCCGGCTCACCCCGGAGTCGAAGTCGAACTTCGCGTTGCCCTTCGCATCGACGGTGAGCGGGATCGGCACGACGCCCCCCTGCATCTGGCCGCCGGCTTCCTCTTTCATGACGTTGTAGAGCCGGCATTTGCCGTACGACGTATGTAAGAGTTGCCCCGACAGCGGGCCGAAGTTCTTGCCGGTGATCCAGACCTGTCCGCCGTTGGAGTTATCGACATCGTTGTGCGGCAGCCAGCAGAGCGGGTTGTCGCGGATTTTGGGCTTCTCCTTCGTCGGCACGAAATCGGGCACGCCATAGAAGCCGCCTTGCTTGATCCAGTTGATCGGGCAGGTCGGCGTCCAGGTGCCTTCGTTGTCGCCGGTCGTGATCTCGCCGTTCGGCCCGACGCCCATGCCGTTGGGCGCGCGGAAGCCGCGCGCGACGACGTCGAGCTTCGAGCCGTCGCTGGAGACCTTGAAGATGCAGCCATGGTGCGGCGTCACCTTGTCCCAACCGCGTCCGCCGGGCCGCACCGGCCCACCCTTGATGAAGTAGAAGTTGCCTTCCGGGTCGGTGTGCAGGTCGAAGGTGAACTCGTGGAAGTTCGTCGTGATCATCGCGTCGTTGTTGAAACATTCGTAGAAATCCGCCTCGCCGTCGCCGTTGGTGTCGTGCAGGCGCGTGATTTGATCGCGGCCCAGGACGTAGACCTTGTCATCGACGATCTTCAGTCCGAGGGCATGGAACAGGCCGGCTGCATAGCGCTTCCAGGTGAGGTTCTCGAGCTTGTCGTCGATGCCGGAGACGATCCAGACGTCGCCCGACCAGGTCGAGATGGCGGCACGGCCGTCGGAGAAGAAGTCGATGCCGCCGAAGCGCATCCACGATTTGTACGGATTCTGGAACGGCGGCGTCAGCGAATCGACCGTGTACGCCGTCTTGTCGTCGCCGCGCACGCCCTTGGTATTGACGGTCTGCGTGAAGCGAGCCTTGCCCCCCTTTGTCAATGGCGTGAGGTCGCTCGGCTTGGCGAGTTCGTCCAGCGCCTTGGCGCCGGCTTCCCACTCAGCTTTCGGTCCACCCCACAGGCCGATCGTCAGTTGGACCGGCTCGGCACTGGCGGGAACCTTGAGAATCATGCGCGTGCCGGGCAGCAGTTCCGTCCCCTTCGGGCCGCCGATGACGTTGCCCACGACCGTGTTCTGGTCGTCGCTGAACATCATCATCGATTTGACGTTGACCATGTTGTTCGCCTTGCCCAGGTCGGCCAGGAGCACGTAGCGGTCGCTCTTGGACGGCGACAGGTTCAACACGCGCGTGAAGACGCGCTGCTTGTTCTTGACAACGACCTCAGGCATGTCGAGCACGGACGATTCGCCGATCGTGTAGGAGAAGATGACCCCCTTGTCGTGGCGATAGAGTCCCCTATAGCGCCCGACGTCGCGAGCCATCGGGCCGTGCGGGTACGAGCGCGGATCGACGAGCTTCTCGGCGGACGTGGCACAACCGGCGGTCATGTTCGTCGCCATGAGGAGCTTGCCGGCGGGACCAGGATTGGCGCCGTGGTTGCCGTTGAAGACGACGCCGGTCCAGGTGATGAAGCCGCCGTTCCACACGCCGGAATAGCGCAGCAATTCCGTATCGAAGAGGACGCCGCACTTGCCGGGGTTGACGGCTTGCTTGCCCTTGGCGCCGGGAATGATCTGGTCGCCTTCGATTGGTGCGTCGAAGGAAACGGCGATGCCGCGCAGGGTCGTGTTGCCGTTGGGGAGCTGAAAGGTGTGCGACAAGAACGGTCCGTAGTCCATTTCGTCATACGGAGCCGCGAGGAGGGTGGAGAACGACACGAGCAGCGCGAACAGCGCCGCGGCAAGAAACCGTCTCATCAGCGGGAGCCTCGGAAAGGGGTGTAGGTGGGATTCGCGTTCAGACGCTATTGTCCGCCGAAATGGAGCGTTCGTCCAGATGCGGCGTCAGTCTCATTTGAACGTCGTGGGGCACGGTTCCCAACGTGCCAATCTACTGTGCGTCGGGAATGGCACGTTGGGAAACCTGCCCCACGACCAGCGCCATAGCTTCCGTTCTCACGCGTGAGTGGCGACGGCCAACGAGCGATGAGCGTCCGGCAGGAGAATCACGCTCGCATCCCCCGTTACCAGGCGCTGAGCCTGGCTTGCGTGCTGCATGGGAACGGCGAAGATCTCTTCCGCGACATCGGCAGGCAAGCCACTGAGCAGGTACAGCTTGGCGTGGCCGGCGGCGGACGCCCACATATAGCCCGCGGCCAGATCGACGAGTTTCTCCTTGAGCAGAAGTCGGCGTGCCAGGGCAGGATCGTCGTGGCGGCGGAAGAATTCGAAAGCAGGTCCAAGCATCGGCGTTCCGTCGGAAAGTAGAACGATGTTGCCGCCAGCGTTCACGACGCGCGTGGCGGCGAAAGCGGCGCGGGCAAGGTCCTCCATCGAGACAGTCAGGCCTGAAATTCCTGCAATGACAACATCCGCCCGGCGATCGAATGAAACGCGCCACCGCGCGTCGAGCAAGCGCTGGCCGGCATCGCTGCTCTCCAGCGGTCCGGCAAGGATGTGCGCGATGGCATCCCCCGCGCCTTCGATGACCTGCACGAAGAATGGCGCGCCGGAGAGCCAGACCACTTCGCGCGCCTCGGCCTGGACCGGCCAGGGTTCGCCGGGGGTCGCGGAATTGAAACGTCCCGAGAATTCGTCGATCGTCGCTGCGCCTTCGAGGCCGGGATACACGGCCAACTCAGCGCCGCCGTAGCCGAGTCGCGGATCGTAGCGCCGCCGCGTCAACACCACGAGTTGATCGGCGTCCACGGCCGTGCGATTGAGGTAGACTCGCCTGCCTGCTTTTGTCGTCGCCACATAGGCGAGTTGCTTGCGGTCTGCCGGTTGATGCACCTCGACGTGAACGTCCTGAAAAGCATCCGGCAACTCTTCCAGCCACGGCTGCCCCGTTGACGGCGAGCCACAGACCAGGCTGATCGCCTCGGGCCGCACATTGGCCTGAACGATATGCTCCAGCAGCGGCACAAGCAATTCGGGCAGGTGCGGGATGCCTTCATCGACGACGATCGCGACACGGTCGTCCGGCGTCAAGGCGCGGCGCAGCGGAGGATAGTCGAGCGGATTCTCCAGCGCCTGCTGCACGGCCTGACTGAAATCGGCGATGTTTGGCGCAGTCTCCGCGCGCCGACCTGGAATCAGGTTCGCGTCTGGAATCTCGAGTTCAATCGATTCTCGGCCCCAGTCGATGCTGGCACGCATGGGTTGCTTCCGTAATGTCTGGGACGCGTGAAGACATTGTATGGCGAGCATGCCCAGGCGTGAGATTCTAGGCGGCCGGCGGCTCGTAACTTACCAAACGGCGAAGGAGCCGAGCCAAGGAGCCGCGCACGAAGAAAGCGGCCGTCGCCGCGCCGAGGCCGCTTAATACGTGCGTGGCTCTTTGGTAACTTCTGCCGGTCGCCTTATCTAGCGAACCAGCCAATCGACGACCGCGGCACTGTCCGAGCGACTCTCGCTGAGCACGAGCCGCTTGCTGGACCGATAGGCGATTGGAAGGCAATCGGTTGAGCCGGCGCCCTTGAGGTTGTGCAGGTAAAGCTCATGCGGTGCGATCGTGCCGGCGAGCGTCAACAGTCCCCCATACTTGAGCGCGCCCGGCAGCATCATCTCGTCGTCGAAGCTCTTGATCTGCTCGAAGCGGAAGCCGTTGACGTCCGCGGCTGTTCGGCCGATGCTGTCGCCGCACAGGCCGCGCGCGAGGATGACCCACGGTCCCGCTTTCTCGAAACCGACAATATGCAGCGTCTTGGTGTAGCGGTTCGACTTCGCCCACGCGACGGCCGTAAGGATGTCGTGCACGCGCTCGGCAACGAGAGAACGGTTGTAGCCGTAGAAATACCCGGCATAGGTGTTATTTCCTATCTTCATGTTGGTGGTCGGCCGATCCTTGCCGCTGTCGCCGGTACGGAAGACTTCAACCGCGAGGATGCCTGCCCCCCTGTCCACGATCGCCTGAGCCGGCGGAACGAGCTTGCCGCCTTGCCACAAGCTCGCGATGCCGTCGGGATGCACCCAGATCACGCCGCGGCCGTCGAACTTCGCCGTGCTGACGACCTGCACCTTCACCAGCTCACCCTGGCCCTTCCGGCTCAGGACAAGATTGCGGGTGAACAGGCCGTCCTTCTCCTTGCGCGGCGCCTTCGACACGACTTCCACGTCGTTGGGCAATTCATCCGCCATCATGGCCCGCAAGGCCGACCGCTCCATCTTGTGAAAGATCTCAATTTCCTTTGAATCGTTCTCTTTCTCGGATTTCTTGACAAATCGAAGTAGCATGGCCTCCTGCGCCGCCGTCAGATTTCGCTTTAGTCCCTCGGCGTTCAGCGTTCCCAGCGGCAGCGGATGCTCGGCGTCGAACACCGAAAGCTGTTTCGGATCGACCGGGTTGAACGGCGTCTCCTTAATCGTCCCCTTCGCCCCGAAGTTGAGATGGCGATTGAAGAAGTTGTACATCACCTCCCGGCTCGGCTGATTGTAGTTGTGCGGAAACTTGAGGTACTTCGCCATCACGCGATCCTCGGCGGCGTACATCTTGTAGATCTGCTTCAGCTCCGGCAGTCCCTTGGTCTCGATCTCGACGGTCCAGTCGTCGGCGCCGGACATGCCGAGCGGGCGCGGGGCGATGAGGGCCGACAACTCGATGTTGGTCGTGTTCACGCGCAGGTAGGGATCGTTCTCGCAGATGCAGCCGCCTTGCATGTTGGTGGAGACCATGACGGCCGGAAACGATGCGGCGATGCGGTCATCGACGGCGGCGAGGACGAACGATTGCGTGCCGCCGCCCGACGCGCCGGTGATGCCGATGCGCGACGGATCGACTTCCGGCAGCGTCAGGAGGAAATCGACGATGCGGACGCTGTTCCAGGTTTGCAGGTTCATGAAGGTCTGCAAGCGAAGCTGGGACTCGACATCCGTAAAGCCCTGGCGATGAACGATCAGCTTCGAATCGCTGTTGCCGACCATGTCGTAGTGGAAGACGACGCAGCCGAGGCGGGCGAGCATGGCGCAGCCGGCCTGATGGAAATACTTGGAGCTCTCCTCGGTCGCCTCGGCGCCGGTCTTCATGTCGCTCTTCCACGAATTCGCGGTGGACAGGCGGGCGTCCTGCCAGTGGCCGTGGGCGTACATAACCGTCGGCCGTTTGCCGGTCTGGCCGGTGGGGCGATAGAGATTGCCCGTGACGTAATGCCCCGGATGGCTGACGAAGAAGACCTTCTCGATCGTGTAGCCGTCGCGCTCGATCTTGCCGTGGACGGTGGCGTTGAGCGGCGCTTTCACGGGCATGGGCCACATGCCTTGCGAGACGAGCAGTTGCTCCTTGAGGACGACCTTGCGCGCTTCCCATTCCTCCTTGGTCGCGGGGGGCGTCCACGGATGGTACTTGCGGTTGTAATGTTTCGGCGCCGCGAAGCGCCGATCGAGCGGCTTCAGGTGGATATTGCGATATTCGACGCGCAGGTTGTAGCTCTGGAAGCCGATGTGTCCATCCGTTCGCAGGATGCCGGGATGCTTCTTGGAATGCTCGACGATGAAGTTGTCGAGGTCGGCGTCCACAAGCGTTTCGCCGTTCTGCTCGACGGTGATATGCGTGCCGAGGGCGGTGATCTTCATGCTGTTCCACTCGCCGATTTCTTTGTTCTTGATCGTCTTGGCGGGGACGACATTGTAGATGGAGCCGGTGTGCTGCCACTTTTCGAGCTTGCCCCAGTTGACGTCGTCGATGAGTTGGATTTCCATGCCGACGTAGGCCGGATCGCCCTTGAGCGGCGAGCGAATGGCGACGCCGCTGTTGCCCTTGAGCGGCATCTTGTATTCGAGGCGCAACTCGAAGTCGCCGTATTCCTTGTCGGTCATCAGCCACCCGCCGCCGCCGCCGGAGCAGTAGATGACGCCGTTCTCGGCGCCCCATTTCTTGGCGTCGCCGGTCGATTTCCAGCCGGTCAGGTCCGTGCCGTTGAAGAGGGATTCAAACCCGGCGGGCGGGTTGTCGCCGGCTAGGGTTGGGGCGGCAACAAGCAGAAGTGCAGCGAAAGCGGAGAGAAAAGCTGGTCTCATGTCCGGAAGTCTCCAGGTGGGATGTTTGGATGATTTAACTCGCAAGAGGGCCGCAACGCCAGCAAAAAGCGACAAGTTTCGACGTCGTCGAAAATCATGCAATTGCTGAATCAGCTCTCGTCTTTTGCGGAAATAAGATGTGGAAGCAAGGATCGGGGCTCGTTCGTCGTTTGGGCGATCTGGGAAGCTCCGGCGCGCGCGGGCCTAAGTCCGCGGCGGCGGGTTGGAATCATCCCGATAGGCGCCAGAAGGCCTGAATCGTTTCCCGAAATGGTCGGCGGTAGCCACAGACGTTGCTTATTTCACAAGCGCTTCTTCCATCCGTTCGGCCGTTGGTGTCGCCGGCTGAACTTCCGCGGTCGGGCCGCCGCTCGTCAGCTTTTTCTTCAGCCAGCCCCACACGATCGGCAGAATCGACAGGAAAACGATTGTGATGACGACCGCCTCGATGTGATTCTCGATCTGGAAGTCCCGCCCGATCATACTGCTAACGACAGGATTGATGGCCGCAGGCAGGTAGCGTCCGGCGAGGACCATGCTGAAGACCCAGGCAATGCCGCCGATGACGTTGTATGCGAAGAATTTCTTATACTCCATCTTGCCGACGCCGGCGACGACCGGAGCGAAGGTGCGCAGGAACGGCATGAATCGGGCCAGGATGATCGTGATGGCGCCGTGCTTCTCGTAAAACGCCTGGGCCTTGAGCAGGTGGTCCTTGGCGAAGAAGAGCGACTTTTCGCGCGTAAATATCTTCGGCCCGGCCTTGGCGCCGATCCAGTAGCCGACCGTATCGCCAACGATGGCCGAGATGGTCAACGAGACGAGCAGGGCCGGCATGTTCCATTGACATTGCTCATTGGCGCAGATCAGGCCGACGATGACCAGCAGCGAGTCGCCAGGCAGAAAGAAGCCGATCAACAGCCCTGTCTCGACAAAGACGATCAGGTTGAGTGCTATGAAGGCGGGAATCGCGTATTCCGGCCGCCCAAGCAATTCCATGAGGGCCCGGCTATCGAGAATGTTGGCGAAGAGCTGACCCCAAAAATTCCCATCCCAGATGCCCGGCGCCTCCACATTTGCCTCGACAACGATGCCGGGGTTGCCTTGCGCCGATAGCGTGCCCTGCCAGGCCGACCAGACGACGGCAACGGCAAAGGACCAGACGAGAATGCGGAGAGCGTTCTTCTGCCAGGCTGGTGGGGAGTGAAGCATTGCGCGATTCCTGCGGCGAGGTTCGGACGAATCCATGTCCACACGCAGATTAACCGGAGGTTACGGTTCTGCAAAGAGCAATTTGGGCGCACGCAAGTATAGGTCATGAATCGTCAGATTGGGCGGACGAACATCGCGAATGCGTATTCCGATACAATCAGAGAAGCATGAAACCAGCGAATCGGAGGTGGTGAATGGCGATTACGATCGAGGCTGTTGTTGAGAATGGGATGCTGCGCCCGATCCAGCCATTGCCTCTCAAGGAAAACGAACAGGTTCGGGTCACGATAGAAAAGCGATCGGACTGGATCCAGCGCACCTACGGCATGTGCGGTTGGAAGGGGGACTCCAAGGAACTCGAACGATTGGCGATGTCTCCTGAGTTCGATCTTGGTGAAGAACCATGAGGTTTGTCGATCTCGCGCCTGGTGACGCCGTTTTCATAGATGCCAACACGCTTATCTATTACTTTGCCCCGCATCCGACGCTGGGGCCGCCATGCAGCCAACTTTTGGAGCGCATCGACAACCAGGAGTTGACGGGCTACACGTCCATTCATCTTCTTGCCGAAGTCGCGCACAGATTGATGACACTTGAGGCGAATACGACACTGGGCTGGCCGATGACCGGAATGGCCAATCGATTGCGCCGCAATCCAGATGAAGTGCGGAAACTTGGCGTCTACAAAACGGCACTCGAGGAAATTGCTCGGAGCAAGATCCAGGTCCTCGGCCCAGGACTGCTTACTTTGCGCAACGCCGCCGACGTTTGCCGGCGGACCGGACTTCTAATCAATGATGCTCTCGTGGTCGCGATCATGGAAGAGCACGGGTTGACGCGACTCGCCAGCCACGACGGCGATTTCGACCGCGTACCCGGTTTGACACGATTCGCACCGGCGTAACTGAGGATCTCATGAACCACCGACTTTCGCCTTTCTGGCTTGTTGTTCTCGCACTCGTTTTTTCACCTGCGGCATTCGCCCAAGAAAAAAAGCCTCGCCCCAAGCTGCCCAACATCATCTGGATCACCAGCGAGGACCATGGCCCGCACATGGGCTGCTACGGCGACAAGTTCGCGCGCACGCCGAACCTCGACAAGCTTGCGAAGAAAGGGATGATCTACACCCGCGCCTGGTCCAACGCGCCGGTGTGCGCTCCCGCGCGGACGACCATCATCTCGGGCCTGTATCCGACTTCGACCGGCTCCGAACACATGCGCAGCATGACGCGGCTGCCGGCGAACATGCACATGTTCCCGTACTACCTGCGTCTGCTCGGATACTACTGCACGAACAAGGTCAAGGAGGACTACAACCTCGAAAAGACCGGCACGGTCTGGGACGACTCGTCGAACAAGGCGCACTACAAGAATCGCGGCGCCGGGCAGCCGTTCTTCGCGGTCTTCAATTCGGTGAAGAGCCATGAAAGTCAGATGCGCAATCCAAAGATCAAGCTCGTCAGCGACCCGTCCAAGGTGCGCATCCCTGCGTACCATCCCGACACACCGGAGGTGCGCGAGGACTGGACGCGCTATTGCGACGTCATCGCGCTTGTGGACGCGGATGCCGGCGAATTGCTGCGCGAGCTGGAAGCGGAGGGGCTGCTCGAGGACACGATCATCATCTATTTCGCCGACCATGGTTCCGGGTTGCCGCGCAACAAGCGGACACCGCTCAACTCGGGGCTGCATGTGCCCATGATCGTGCATTTTCCGGAGGCATGGAAGCACCTCGCGCCGCCGGACTACCAGCCGGGCGGGCGCTCGGATCGGCTGGTCAGCTTCGTCGATCTGGCGCCGACGATGCTGTCGATCGCGGGCTCGCAGCCGCCGGAATGGATGCAGGGCCGGGCGTTCGCGGGCAAGCACATCGCAAAGCCCAACGAGTTCTTGCACGGCTTCCGCGGCCGCATGGACGAGCGCTACGACATGCAGCGCAGCGTGACGGACGGGCGCTACGTATACTTGCGAAACTTCGCGCCGCACCTGCCGCACGGGCAACACGTCGAGTACATGTTCCAGACGAAGACAACGCAGGTGTGGAAGAAGCAATTCGACCTCGGCAAGCTCAACGAGGCCCAAAGCCTGTTCTGGAAGTCGCCGCGCGACCTGGAAGAGCTGTACGACCTGACCAACGATCCCGACGAGGTGAAGAACATAGCCTACAACCCCGCGGGGCTGGCGGTCATCGAGAGATTCCGCGCGGCGTTCAAGGGCCACGCGTTGGCGATTCGCGACGTCGGCTTCTTGCCGGAAGACGAGATTCACCGCCGCGCCGCTGGTTCGACGCCTTACGAAATAGGGCACGACGCGAAAAAGTACCCGCTGGAACGAATCTTCGCAAAGACCTTTCGATCGGTTGCCGGGCTCCCGCTCCTGAAGGACGACCTCAAGGATGACGACGCCGCGATTCGCTTTTGGACGGCGAACGGCTTGATCCACCACGGCAAGGGATCGGTAGTCGGAGCGCGAAAAGAATTGCTCGCCGCGCTCAAGGACGATTCGCCGTCCGTGCGCATCGTGGCTGCGGAGGCTCTGGCCCAGTTCGGCGCGAAGGATGACGCCGATGCGGCCATGCAGGTACTGCTCACCTGCGCCAACGCCAAAAAGAATTCCCTCTATGTCAGTCTCGCCGCCCTCAACAGCATCGATCGGCTCGGCGACAAGGCGCGGCCGATCGCCGCGGAATTGCGGGCGCTCCCGACCGAGCCAAGCGACGCCAAACACCGCGCCGCCATGGGAGTGAGCCGGCTTCTGACCAGCATCAAGTCCCGCCTGGGGGAATGAGGATTGCGGGGCGATGCGATGAAAATCTGGACGCGGCGAATTGATCCATTAGCACTGGTTGGACTCGCCATCGTCGGCGCCGATTGCAATGAGACGAGAACTCGAAGAGCATAGGTGCAGATCGAATTCTGGACTGCATGGTGAACAGCCTGGCAACATCGGCGGAAGCAATCAATCACGCGCTTACCAGGGACGAGAATCCCTGTACCCAGTGATCCTTGTCGAGCACGTATTCGTCGATGTGAAACCCGTCGGGCGAATCACAAAAACCAGGCGCCTTCGCACGCAAGCCAATCGCTTCCGGTGCCCTGGCTTGCGTGGAATAAACGCCGAACTTCACATCTTCACTACCGTCGCTCAGCGCGTGCAGGTGTTGCACCAGCCAGACTTGTTCACGGGACACCTCCGCGACTATTAAGGGCTCAGCGTTGACGTTTGCAAGAGAGCTTGAGGCCCCTCATGGCACGCGCAATCCCTCCTGGAACCATCCCTCGAGATCATCCTTCGTCGGCGTCTTCGTTTGAATGCCGTTCGCGGGGACTTCGAGCTTCGCGGTCCATGCGGCGGCGTTGAGGAGCAGCGTGCGGAAACTGTCGTTGGTCAGGTTGTTGTAGTTGTGATAGCCCGTGAAGCCGAAGCCGCGCCCGCCGCCTTCGCGTTCAAAGGCCCAGGCGACGTGTTGCGGCCTGCCGGCCTTGACCGCTTCGAGGGCCGCCTCGTTGCCGTTGTGCGAGCCGGGCTTCTTGCCGTCCCAGCGCTTGCTGATCGTCTCGACGGCCGGGTTGGCGCTGAGGATCGGCGTGACCCCTTTCATCTCGGGAGCGAAGCGCATGTGGTAGTACCACTCATCGTTCACCTCGAACGGCTTGACGCCGCGCGTCGTGGCGTGTTCGGGAATCTTGTCGAACTTCGCGGTCCAGAACGGGTTGACCGACCAGAAGGTCTCGAAGTGCCCGCCGATCCACTTGAGGTATTTCTCGCCCTGCGGCCCCTTGTTGACCTCGACGCCGTAGTGGATGGCCATGAACCCGGCGCCTTTATCGACGACGGCCTGAATGCTCGCGTCAGTAGCCGCCTTGGCGCCGTGGTTGAGCAGGACGATGATGCAGTCGGCATGCGACACGTCTTTGGGCCACTTCGTGTTCTTGTGGACGACGGCGTGGACGTCCTGGTATGTCGCGTTCAGGGTGCGAGCCATGAAAATGGCGCCGGCCTTGAATTCGTGGTTCCCCTTGCCGCCATGCCCTTCGTCTGCCGCGATGAAGACGATCTTCTTCACGTCCTTGCCGGCCTTCGCCTGAGCCGCGTAATTGAAGATGTCGCGTTCCTGGGCGGTTAGGACTGCCGCGCTCAGCAACAATGCGCCGATGGCATAGGTAAAGGTTCTCATGGATGCTCTCCCAGAGTGATTGACAATTGACAATTATCAATTGACAATTGAATGATACTTGTCCGCAATTTGCAATTGGAAATTGTCAATTGCTAATTGTCAATGATTTCCGCGACCAGATTCGCGCGCGCAACCCCGATCTCCATCGTCTAATGGTCAGGAAGGGTCGATGACGGAAACCGAACACACCCTCGTCAGGCGGGCACAGCGCGGCGATCAGGCCGCGTTCGAGGATCTCGTGCGCCGTACGTCGCGCCTCGTGTTCGCGCGCCTTTACCTGGAAACCGGCGATTCGCACAAGGCCGAGGATTTGCTGCAAGAGACGCTGCTGACGGCTTACAAGACGATCGGGCAGTTGTCGCAGCCGGAGAAGTTCCGCGCCTGGATCTTGCGGATCGCCCAGAACGCCGCCATCGACGCGGTCCGGCACGACACGCGCAAGAAGCGCACGTCGGAGCTGGAGCGGCTGAAGTTGCGGCAAGACGCGCTGACGCCGTTGCCGCCGGTCGAGCAGATGGAGCAGGAGGAGTTGCGCGAGACGGTGCTGGGCATCCTGCGTTCGCTGCCCGAGGAATACCGGTTGCCGCTCACGCTGCGCTATCTCGTCGGCGCGGACTACGGCACGATTCAGATGCAAATGGGCCTGTCGAACGGGTCGCTGCGCGGATTGCTGCATCGCGGCATGGCGCAATTGCGCGCCGAGTTGCGCGAGGCGCTGGGCGAGGATGGGCCGGTTTGATGGTGTATTTCTCCCCTCTCCCCACCGGGGGAGAGGGGCCGGGGGTGAGGGGCACGCGCGTGCAAGAACCGTCTCCCTCACCTCAATTTCCGAGTAAACGCAAGGGGACGCCCCCTCACCCCCAACCCCTCTCCCCCGGAGGGGAGAGGGGAGAAATGCTGGAGACGACCATGTCGGATCACGTGTGGGTCAACGAAAACCTCGACGCTTACCTGGCCGGCGGCCTGTCGGCAGAGGAGCGGCACGATATCGAACGGCACTGCGCCGACTGCACGGAATGCGCTCACAAGCTCGCGGACTCGAGAAAAGTGGAGCAGCTCATGGACAAGCTCTTCGCCGCCACCCGCCCCGACGCCGGCCTGGAAGACCGCGCCATCCTCGCCCTGCAAAAGCCGAAACGGCGTTACGGCGTCCTCCAGTTCATCCTCGCCGCCGCCGCCGTCATCGTCCTCGGCGTGATCGGGTTCGTCGCCCAGGCGATTGCGGACCACCGAGCGGGGCGTCAGATCGTCCTGATCGACGATTCGAGGTCGATGGTCGATCCGGACGTATTTGCGAAAAGGAGCCGCAGGGAGACTGACATTGTGGCGGGGAAAATGTTGGTCGGCCTGGAAAAAGAAAGTTCGTTTGACACCGACATCAATTACATGGTCGACCGTATTGCCGAGGTCAGCGTGCCGGGAACGGTGAATCATCGGTTCAAGTTCCAACTTAAGCCGGACGACGCCATCGGCATCATCACGGGCGGCGACAAGCAAGCGGCGCCGCCCGTGAACCTGCCAGCCCCAGGCGGGTTCGGCGACAAAGGCCAAGGCGGAGCGCTCGAAGGATTCATGCCCAAGGGCCTGCCGCTGACCGGCTCTTACTATGGCCGCAGCAGTTCGACGAATTCAGGGATAGGCGACAAAGAGAAGCGCATCCAAACGATTCGCCCCAATGGGGAATTTCCCAAACCCGGCGATTACAACCCGCCAGGCATCAAGGGATCGGGCGACAAAGCACCAGGCCGCGACAAGGATAAAGACGCCTACTTCGATATTGCGAAGAGCAGCAAGATCACCGAAGCCGGCTACGACAACATCCCGTTCGGGTTCAAAGGCAATGACCCCAAGGACAAGCTCAAGCCGCCCGGCGACCCGAAGCAGGGCGAACCGAAGCCTGGAGAATCCTCGAAGAACAATGACGCGAAGCAGGACAAGGACAAGGACGAGCTCCAATCCGAGCCCGATCCGAATCCGGGCCGCAAGATCATACGCACCGGCGAAATGGAGTTCGAGGTCGAAGGCTACGACGCGGCCGTCGTCAAGATCGCGAAGCTGATCGATTCGGTCAAGGGGGGCTTCATCGCCACGCGCAACAGCGACAAGCTCGCCAACGGCAAGGTTAAAGGCTCGATCGTGGTTCGCATGCCGCCGCAGTCGCTCGACAAGTTCCTGCTCGACGTCCGTGCGATCGGCGAATTGAAGGGGGAACGCATCGGCAGTCTCGACGTCACCAAGCAGTACACCGACACGGAAAGCGAGCTGCGCGCCGCCCGCGCCGTCGAGACGCGCCTCATCGAGATCATCAAGACCGGCAAAGGCGAGATCAAGGACCTCATCGCCGCCGAGCGCGAGTTGGGGACCTGGCGAACCAAGATCGAGAAGATGGAAGGCGAGATCCGCTATTACAACAACCAGGTCTCGCTCAGCACGATCACCATCCATCTCTACGAAAAGGAAATCCTCGCCGCGTTCGCCCTGGTCATGCGCGAACGCGTGACGATGAACATCGAGGTCGAGGAAGTCGAGAAGGCCCAGGATTCGGTCCTCGCCGGCGTGAAGGCGGCCAAGGGACGCATCCTCAAGAGCGACCTCAACGTCGGCGACGCCGGCCAGGTCAGCGCCCAGATGGTCGCGGAAATTTCGCCGGACGCGGCGCCGCTGTTCCGCGAGCTGCTCAAGAAGCTCGGCACCGTCGCCAGCCACGTCGCGG
>Ga0233424_10001629_pt1 | contig 18649 bp, 15 predicted proteins | sample Watercolumn_Towu_FD_181011 | JGI IMG/M metagenome (GOLD analysis project Ga0233424, IMG submission 181011) | Freshwater microbial communities from Lake Towuti, South Sulawesi, Indonesia - Watercolumn_Towuti2014_125_MG | ecosystem: Environmental > Aquatic > Freshwater > Lake | place: Indonesia...
TTCAGAGAATATCCGATTCGAACGGATGAGACCATTATAGTCTAATAACACTCAAAATTATCGCTTTAGACCACTCAGCCAATTCTCTTTTAATTCCTCAGCGAATCGAACGCTGAAAATATTCTTATCAAGAATACACTTTACCTATTAAGTTAAGGAATTTAAGGAATAAAGGATTTGAACCTTTAACATTTTGTGTGTAAAACAAACATTCTGCCAATTGAATTAATTCCTCTAGAACTTCATTTTAATTACGTTCTTGTTTTATTGTTATGATTATAGCTCCTACCATTGCTAATAATAAGATAAAGCTTGCTAAGAATAATCACATGTTATATGATGTATATAATACATTACCTATTGTTGATATATGACTTGTTTCTGTCATAGTACCATCTCAGTTATTACTTGTTACAAACATTACATTTGCTGAATCTATATCTATATTTTTATTTACATTTCCTATTATATCACTATATTTATTTGTAGGTAAATAATATATTAAATTACTTAATTTACTGTTATAACTACTTAATATTGCTATTGAATAAGGTAATAATTGGAATAAACTATAATTTAATAAGATTGTTACAAATAATGCTAACGGTATACTATTTTTATTATTACTTTGTAATTCACTTGTTCTTATATTAATTAACATTAATATGAATAAGAATAAAATAGATACTGCACCTATATATACTATTAAATAAGAGAAACCTATAAATGTTAATCCTGATAATATTAAATATACAGAAATAGAAGCAAATAATCCTATAAGACATAATAAAGATGCTATAGGATTTTTATTTATTATAACTGTTATACCAAAAAATACTGCGATTACACTTAAAACATCTAAAAATTCTACTGTATAACCATTAGTTAATATATCTTGTATTGCGAATAATTGATTCATATTTTTATTTATTTCACCTATTTTTAGCTAGGAACTTTACATTTCTTTTTAATTGTGTTACGGATAGTCAGATTTGAACTGACACACACCGAGTGGAAATCGGTAAGTCTACCATTAACCTATATCCGCTTAGAGAATTTTTTCTCTATTTTTTATTTAGTATTAAGATCCTCAATAATACATTGATACGTATAAGAATAATCATACAACGTCAACAAAATGTCAGTATAATATACCGGCTTCATAACCTAAGTGGTGATGATCTGTTAAGTGGTATGCTATTAATCTTCATAATCCTACAGCTATAAACAATGTTCCTATGATAACATGGAATCCGTGGAATCCTGTACCGAAGAAGAATACTGTACCGAATACACCATCACTAATAGTGAATGATGAAACAGCATATTCTATTCCTTGGAATAAAGTGAATATAGCAGCTAATATTATTGTAAATATTGTACCATATATAGCACCTTTTCTTTCACCTTGTATTAAAGAATGATGAGCGTAAGTTATAGTAGCCCCACTAGATAATAAGATTACAGTATTTAATAAAGGTAATTCGAAAGGGTTAACAGGTTCTATACCCATAGGTGGTCATTGAGCTCCTAGTTCAACAGTAGGAGTTAAAGCACTATGGAAGAAAGCTCAGAATATTGCAGCGAAGAACATTACTTCTGAAACTATAAATAATATAACACCTAGGTTTAAACCTTTTTGAACAGCTAAAGTATGATTTCCTAAGAAAGTACCTTCAGCAATTATATCTCTAAATCACAAACTCATTGAAGCTATCACTGTAAATAAAGCTATATATAAAACTATATAACTATTATTAAATAAGTGCATTGATAATGCAGCATTAACAGCTAAAGAAAATAATGCGATACTAGTATATAATGGTCAAGGTGAAGGAGATACTAAATGGAAAGGATGATCTTGAAAGTTACTTCTTAATTGATTTGTCATTTACATACAAGTTAATTTTACAGTTTAAAACATTTATTTAAAAGCCCTTAAGATGAATCGAACATCTATCATAATATTAACAGTATTATGCTCTACCGTTGAGCTATAAAGGCTAATAAGCGGAAAAGGAGTGAATCGAACACCCAGATGTAAAACATAACACGTAGCAAGTGCCTCGGCCTACCAGTGCCTACCTTTCCTTCGAACTAGATCAGCATCGAACCGACATCTATTTCCGTGACAGGGAAATCCTTTACCAATTAAGTTACTAATTCTATTAGGAGAGAAGAGATTCGAACTCTTAAAAGCCTCAGCTATCGAATTTACAGTTCGACCCTTCTTGCCAATAAAGGAACTCTCCTTATTATATATATAATATATATATAAATTATTATTTTATGGTTAATGTTAATAAACCCCGTGCAACTTCCACTACACGAACCATATTTCGACTTGACACTAATTAAAGCCACACATACGAAGATCCCCAATTTTAGAAAAAATCTACTTATTATTTTACTAAAAATCAAGAAAGCAAACTTATTGCGCACGCTTTTTTCAGCATATGACGAGTGGTTAGTACCAATCCAATAAATATTCACCGTGACATGGTGATTCACGATTACTAGTAATTACTTATTCATGTAGTCGAATTTCAGACTACAATCCTTAAAATTTCTATCCTATTTTTAGAGATTCGCTAGAATTCACATTTTCGCATCTCTTTGTGTAGGCATATGTGGCACGTCTATAGCCCACAATATCAAGGCCATGATGACTTGTCTTAGTCCCTTTTTTCTTTCCAAATTCCAGGATCAAATACTTTATAGTTAATACTCCAAAAATAAAGTAAGGGATTACGTTAATTTCATGGGAGAACCACTGTTTCACAACATTAACTGTAGACAGCCGTGCAACTCCTGTAAAATATACAAATTGTGGTAAGGTTTTTCGTGGATCATCGAATTAAACAACATACTTCACTACTGGTGTCAGAAACGGTCTAGTGATTTCAGTTCCTGCGTTGCCACATTACTCTTGAGGTGAAATGCTTACACTTTCATTTATAGACTAAATATCGTTTCGAAACTTATTCTTTACTGAGGAATAAATACTCAAAATCTTAAATCTAACCTATGGCATTCATCATTGACTGCAAAGACTACTGGGGATACTATTCCTTTTTGTGATCTGTGCCTTCGTCCTTCAACGTCAGTTATTACATAAAAGGCTGCCTGCGCCTTTACCGAGTCCCTTTGGTATCATTGAATTTCATCTCTCCACCTCAAGTACTGCCTTCTTATATAAAACTCTAGTCAAGTACTATCATATATGATATATTGACCGTCTAAGTACCCTTTAAACCTAATTAAGATGAATAACACTAGTCTCTTACGTATTACCGCGACTGCTGGCACGTAATTGGTCAAGACACAATATATATACCGTCATTATCGGTATATAAACAAAGCTTTATTCAATTTTAATACAATTCGTTACTTTTTTATAAAGTATGACGAATTTTTCACTTCTCCAAGTTGCCAGTTCAGTCGTTAGACCATTGACCAAGATTCCTCACTGCTGTACTAACTTGCATTGGGCTTTTTTCAGACCCAATGTGGTCGATCAACCTTTCAGCTACGACTACGAGAGTTTAAGCTAGTTAAGCCATCACCTTAACTACTACCTGTCTCGAAAATATTTGTTGTCCTCTTAAAGCGGGAATTATTTCCCTTTCTATATATAAAGAATTTAGCTTTACTTTAAGGTCGGCACTTTAAAAATATCATTATACTCACCTGTACACCACTTTTTAACATCATTAAGAAATTAAAACGTTCGATTAGCATGTGTCAAGCACTTGGACAGCATTCAATCAGAGCCATCACCAAACTCATCTATTTTTCTTGATATAAATTTCTTTACATCACTATAAGATCTAAATCTTAATAATTGTAGGATAGACATAAACTATATAATGTACTTGTTATGTATTTATAACTTTTATTCCACTATTCTAATTTCAATTTTCATTGTTCGCTTTTTTTATTTAATAGATAACTATTATTTTGTATTTTCTACATCTAGAAATTATAACTCTTGTTATTTTTTTAAGAAATTATTATTGTTTTATAATTTTCCTTATTTACTGTTTACTATCACTACATTTTTTTTTAATTATTTTATTAGTGTAAGTCTAATCCGTCTTTTATATATGAAGATGATAATACAACAAACACTTGTGCTTGGATAAATGCTATAGCTAATTCTAATCCTGAGAATGCTACAATGAATAATAAAGGTATTAATCCTAATACGAAGAATATAATTCCTGAATTCATTATATTATAAACAAAACCACTTAATATACTTAATAACATATGTCCAGCTGTAATATTAGCTGCTAATCTTAATCCTAATGAAACATTTCTTGCTAAGTAAGAAATAAATTCAATTATTACTAATAGTGGTAATAATCCTAAAGGACAACCAGCAGGTACTAATAATGAGAAGAATTTTAATCCATGTTTTTGGAATCCTAATATTGTAGCCCCTAATACTATTGTGAAACTAAGTGCAAATGTTAAAGCAAAGTGCCCTGTTGAGGCAAAGCTATAAGGTACCATACCTATTAAATTATTTATTAATACAAATACAAATAGAGTGTAAATAAATGGGAAATAGATTTGTCCGTTTCCTGCATTTATTTGGTTTGTAACTATATTATGTATAGTTACGTATAAAGATTCTTGAGCTATAGATCAGTTATTACTAACTAATTTGTTATAATTTGTAGCTACTAAACTTAAGGCTAAAGTTAATATAGCACCTGTTACTAAGTAGAATCCTATATTAGTTAAAGATAAATGTATGTTACCTCCTAATATTTCTAAATTTAATATATCTCTTATTTCGAATTGATCTAAGGGACTTGTTATTTCTGAAAATAAGTTATGACTATTCATCATAGTAATTTTAAACTATTGAGTATATATATATCTTGATACATTACTAAAAAAAAATTATAGTAATATTTATTAGTCTTTTTTATGACTAGCCTAAGATGTATTATAAACACATCTATTTTTAGTATAACACTTTTATACTATTTATATTAGGTCTTCAATAATATGTTGTATGTTGGCAATTTCAATAATGAATATAAAAATTTAGAAAGGATATATTCATTATAATTAATTGTAGCCTGTTATATTAAATGAAAATTCATTTAATGTTTAATTATCCAGTACAAATATATATTTATATGTAATATTTGTTAATTATTATTTTGCGTTTATAGATGTAATCTATTAGCGTTATTATATCATCAGAAAATATTATTACAAATAATTATATTTTATTTATAAACATTCTTGATAAGAATAAACGTACTATTCTAGGTAATACATACTTAGATAGTATAAATAGTACAAATACTATTATTGCAAAAGCAAAAACTATTTCATTCATATAATAAAATGGTGTTAATTGCGGCATGTTTTTAATATTCATTATTTACCTAAAAACGTAAGCTTAACGTTGGCATTCAGTTGATTTAATCTTTTTTAATATAGTCTAATTTTGTAATTAAAAGGAATTACCTTTTTATGAATAGTCAGAATCGAACTAACACATACCTTATAGTAAGTTTACCATAATTCACTTAGAGAATAAATTCTCTATTTTATAATTAACTAGCATATATTAAACTATTCATTGAGTAATCTAAAGTATTCAAGATTAATGAAGGATAGATACCAAATACTACAGTAAATATAACTAAAATTAATAACATTATAAATTCTCTTTTATTAACATCGTATATACTTTCTTCTAAGAATCTACTAAATGAACCTCCAAAGGCTGTTCTATTGAATAGATATATAGTATAAGCGGCTGAGAATACTATTGATGAACAAGCAAATATACCTAATATAGGTAATTTTTCTATTATTCCATAAAGTGACATAAATTCACCTACAAAATTAATAGTTAAAGGAGCACCACAATTTCCTAAAGATAATATAAAGAATAATATAGCAAATATAGGCATTAATTGAGTTGCACCTCTATAGAAGTATATACTTCTAGTACCTGTTCTGTCATATAAAATACCACCGGCACAAATAAATAATCCACTAGATACGAATCCGTGAGCCAATCCTAAAACTATACTTCCTTCTAATCCTTGGATTGTATTACTAAATACACCTATTAAATATACAGAAGCGTGACAAACAGAACTATAAGCAATTAATTCTTTAATATCTGTTGTTCTAATAGTACTAAAACTAGCATAAATTATAGTTATTACTGCAATTGTATATACAACAAATGTATAATCTAAAGCAGCTTTAGGTAAGATAGGTAAAATTAATCTAAATATACCATATAGACTTAATTTTAAAACTACTGCAGCTAATACGATACTACCACCTAAAGGTGACTCAACGTGAGCTTTTAATAATCAATTATTTAAGAATATTGTAGGTGTTTTTACTGCAAATGCTATAAATATACCTATAAATAAGAATATTTGAGTTTTATATTCAAAATTTAATTTAAATAAAGTATCAAAATCAGTTGTACCCATCACTGAAGATGTAGTTAATATAGATAATAATAAGAATAATGAACCTCATAAAGTATATAAGAATAAATAGTAACTTGCTGTTACTTTATTATCTGATCCAAATATACCTACTAATATAAATAAAGGAGGTAATATACTTTCGAAGAATATATAGAATAACATAACATCTAAAGCCATAAAAACAGCTAATAATAGAGTTTCTAATAATAACATTATTATTAAATAAGATTTTACATTTTCTTTTATAGAATCTCAATTAGATAATAAAGCTATAGGCATTATAATAGTTGTTAATAATATAAAATATATAGATATACCATCTACTCCTAAATAAATATCAAATAATTGAACATTATAATGTTCTTGAACAAATTGAAATTGATTTGTACTATTATTAAATAATAAGAATATCACTAAAGATATTATTAAATTAATAACACTAGCAATTAATGCTATACTTTTTGTGTAGACCACTGAACTTTTTTTATAGGAATCTACACTTGATACTAAAATTGTACCTATTACTGGTACAGTAAGTAATGATGATAATAACATCTTTTATAGGGTATAATCCCGGAACTTTAAATTAAGAACGCCAGTGTACATGCATTTCACGGCCGTAGAAAACATTCTAAATAAAATTAGAATAAACTAACATTTATTAAGAAAACACCAAATACGTATAATAAACAAGGTATTAATACTATAAAGGCAAATAAAATAGGTAATAATACAACTCAACAGAATGACATTAATTGGTCAAAACGTATTCTAGGGAATGACGCTCTAACTCAAATAAATATAAATACCATTATTGAACTTTTAACTCCTAAAGTTAAACTAGATAATAATCCATTTAATGAAGGACCTGTTAAAGCTTCTCTGTAAGCAAAATAATCAGGAGATTGTAATCATTCTATATTAAATAAATAAGCATAAGCATAATTTACTAAATCGTATCAATAAACTAAATCTATATCTACTAAATATCCACCTAAGAATAATATACTAGTAAATATACACATTAATACAATACTAGCATATTCAGCTAAGAAGAAGAAAACGAAAATAACTGCAGCGTGTTCTGTCATAAATCCACTAACTAATTCTGATTCAGCTTCAGCTAAATCAAAAGGAGCTCTATTTGTTTCTGCAACTGATCCTATAAAGAATATTATAAGAATACAGAATAAAGGTAAAGCTAATCAGACAATTTTTTGGAATTGTACATTAATATTTAAATTTAAACTATTAGTTATCATTATAACTATTAATAGTACTGAACTTAATACTAATTCATAACTTATTAATTGTGCTGTACTTCTTAATGATCCTAAGAAAGCATATTTACTATTAGCACTTCATCCAGCTAATAATATACCATAAGTAGCTAATGATGATACTGCTAACATAAATAGAATTCCTAATTCCATATCACCTAATGATAAACCAGGTCCATAAGGAATAACTGCATATCCTAATAATGCGAATATTAAAGTAACAATTGGACCTAAGAAGAATAATATTAAATTAGCTTGTGTAGGTGCAACATATTCTTTAAGAATTAGTTTTAAAGCATCAGCAAATGCTTGTAATAAACCATAATAACCTACTGCATTAGGCCCTAAACGTCTTTGCATACTAGCCATAGTTTTTCTTTCGGCTACTGTAACATATGCTACAACAAGTAAAGCTGGAAGCATTAATATTATGGTTTCTATTATTGAAATTACTGTTATTGGTAATGTCATATTATTAATACAAAATTTATATAATACTATATAATAAACGAATTAATAATACAAAAGATTTTTTAATATAAAAAGTATTAAATTCTAATTAATTATATAGAGCAAGAATAGCCAGAAGATATGCTAATAGACTAAACATTTTTAGTCTCATCTTAGAGTCGAACTAAGGTCCTAATATTAGAAGTATTATGCTCTGCCATTGAGCTAATGAGACTAAAACCTATCTTTACGATAAATTTTATGAATTGTTTTAATATAATCTTATTTAAGATTGTAAAGGTAAACTTACAAATGCGTGAGGTTTAGGTGGACTTGATAATCCTCATTCTAAACTACTGTATGATCTGTTTAAGTTAGCTTGTAATATATCTGTATAGAATCCAGGTGTTAATCAAGGGTTTCTACTTGCAACTTTTCCGTCTACTAATTGTCTGTAAACAATGTATAAGAATAATCAAGCAGCAACTACACTTATTATAGATCCAACACTACTGATTAAATTTCATCCAGCATAAGCATCAGGGTAATCTCCAATTCTTCTAGGCATTCCTTGTAATCCTAAGAAATGTTGAGGGAAGAATGTAACATTAACTCCTATGAATAATAATCAGAATTGTGTTTTAGCTAATTGTAAGTTATAATTTAATCCTAATATTTTAGGGATTCAGAAATATCATCCGGCAAACATAGCAAATACAGCTCCCATACTTAATACATAATGGAAGTGAGCAACAACATAATAAGTATCATGGAAGGCAATATCAAGTGAAGCGTTAGCTAAAACAACACCACTTAATCCTCCTATTGTGAACATGAATACAAAACCTAATGAGAATAACATTGAAGGTGTCATTCTTATAGATCCACCATAACATGTAGCTAATCAAGAGAATATTTTAATTCCTGTAGGAACTGCAATAATTAAAGTTGCAGCAGTGAAGTATGCTCTTGTATCAACGTCTAATCCTACTGTATACATATGATGAGATCAAACAATGAATCCTAATATTCCAATAGACATCATGGCGTAAACCATTCCGATATATCCGAATATAGGTTTGTTAGAATTAGCAGATATAGTTGTACTTACTATACCGAATCCAGGTACAATTAAAATATAAACTTCAGGGTGTCCGAAGAATCAGAATAAATGTTGGAATAATATAGGATCACCTCCTCCAGCTACTTCGAAGAATGATGTATTAAAATTTCTATCTGTTAATAACATAGTTATACCACCAGCTAATACAGGTAATGATAATAATAATAATATAGCTGTAATTCCTACGGCTCATCCAAATAATGTTAATTTATGTAAACTTATTCCAGGTGTTCTCATATTAGCTATAGTAGTTATGAAATTCATAGCTCCTAACATACTACTTATCCCTGATAAGTGTAATGCAAATATAGCTAAATCAACACTAGGTCCACTATGACTTTGTAAACCTGAAAGAGGAGGGTAGATTGTTCAACCTGTTCCTGCTCCACCTTCTATACATGCTGAGAATATTAATAATAATAAACTTGGAGGTAATAATCAGAAACTAATATTATTTAATCTAGGGAAAGCCATATCAGGACCTCCTACCATTAAAGGCATTAAGAAATTACCAAATCCTCCTATTAATGCAGGCATACGTTTTTTGAACATCACCTTTCAATGATGGACGGACTATATCTTTATCTTATATTAAGATATTTCACATGTAGTCTCTGAGGAATCTACTAGAGTATTAATCTGAGATTTCCTGCTGATTACCTTTGTTTTTAAGGTTTCCAGCATATAGTGAAATATAAGTAAAATATTCCTACTTTACCTGGCCATGCCTTTTATTTAATCTTTTCTTTTTGCTTTACTATCAATTTATTTAATTCGTCTAATTCTAATAATTTTACTTTATATTCTTTCTTTTTAGTTACAGAAAATAAAAAAGTATTTAAATAATGAATATTAGAATCTAAACTATTTGATAGAATTCTATGATATATATTAATCATTTTATATAACTGTTTTTTAGAAGGGAAAACATATAATAATATACAATTTTTTATATCGTACATATAAATTATTGTACTTTTATCTCTACCTAATTTAGTTCTAGATTTAATAGAACTACTAGCTACAAAATATACATTTAAATTAGGCTTTAAAACATCTATAAAATGTTGTTCTAACTTAATGATATCTTCAATAGAAACATTATTATCCATAATATAAACCGTTAATTTAGTATTATTAAACCCATTATCATGAAAATAACATAATACTTTTTGACCTCTTCTTTTAAGAACTGAAGGCATAAAGTATGTACGTATTCTATTATATAAATTTACAGAATGACCTACATACTTATTACCATTAGAATCTCATATATAAACACCTTTTTGATTTTTAGTTGCTTTAACTACAGCTTTACGGTTATTATATGGATCATTTATAATTATTTTAGTATAATTAGGTAATTTTTTATTATTAGTATGAAGTAATTTTTTATTTTGAAAAGTAAATTGAAAAGTAGGATTAAATAGTTTTTTGACCATAAAGAAAATCATTAATAAGGCGTGAGCTGTAACTATACTGTTATACAATTGGTTATTAGCAATAAATTGTACTCCAGGTCCGCTTAATTCTAATCTTATTAATACAGAGAAAGCTGTACCTAATAATCCTGAAAATAAAGCAAATATTAAATATAAAGTCCCAATATCTTTAGCGTTAGTAGAGTTAAATCATCTTTCTACTCCCATAGACATTTGAGATCTTAAATTAAGATTTAAGGTATCGTTTTTCAAAACTTTTTTATCATAGAGTAATATATTCAAATGTTATTATTAAAATTAATAATAGTATAAACCTTATATTGTTCTCATTCAAATGACTATTTCCTTATTTTTTATAAAGAAATTACTCTTTAATTATTCTATAGTTTAAATATAATTAAATTAATCTATGTTAATTTAAACATAGTAAATTATTTAAAATGTAAGCAATAATTTTTTAATGTACTTAAGAATTTTAAGATTATGGAGGAATTGAACCTCAACCTGTTGATTTGCAATCAAAGTGTAAACCGTTTACATCATAATCTTTTATTTATAAAGTTTTTTTTATAAATAAATTTAGATTATATCACTAAAAGATCTAAGAATTATTTAACTCTTTTTGATAGATCTATTAAAGTATTTTCTAAAACACTAACTGCTGGCATAATAACTAAGAAGTATGCGAAGTATAATGAAGTACATATTTGTCCGAATTCTATAAATGGACTTTCAACATGTTTAGCTCCTAATTGTAATAATAATAAGAAATTAGCAACAAAGATATAGAAAGCTAATTTACTTAAAGGTCTGAATTGTAAACCTTTAGTTGCTCCTAAATCTACAAATGGTAATGCTACTAATATTATTAAAGCAGTAAACATAGCTATAACTCCTAATAATTTATTAGGGATAGATCTTAATATAGCATAGAAAGGTAATAGATATCATTCAGGTACAATAGCTGCTGGTGTTTGCATTGGATTAGCCATAATATAATTATCACTATCTCCTAATACATTAGGCATAAAGAATACGAATACACTTAATCCAAACATAAAGATGAATATAGTTATTAAATCTTTAAATAAGTAATAAGGAGCGAATGGTACTCTATCATAGTATCCTGGTACACCTAAAGGATTACTTGCTCCAGCTGTTTCGTGTACTGCTATTAAATGCATTATTACTAATGCAGCTAATATAAACGGTAATACGAAATGTAAAGCAAAGAATCTATTTAATGTAGCATTATTAACTGAGAATCCTCCTCAGATAAATTCAACTATATCTTGTCCAATTCATGGTATAGCACTTATTAAATTAGTAATAACTGTAGCACCTCATAATGACATTTGTCCATAAGGTAAAACATAACCTAAGAAACCTGTACCAATCATTAATATAAGTATTACTACTCCTAATACTCATGCTAATGTTCTAGGTGCTCTATATGATCCGTAATAGAAACCTCTTCCTATATGTAAGTACACTAAGAAGAAGAAAGCTGAAGCTGTGTTACTATGTAAGTAACGTATTAATCATCCGTTATTAACGTCACGCATGATATGTTCAACTGAATTGAATGCTTCGGCAACACTAGGGTTATAATGCATAGCTAATGTAACTCCTGTGATTATTTGTATACCTAAACATAATCCTAATAATGAACCGAAGTTTCATAAGTAGTTTATATTAGTAGGTTGTGAATGGTCTATAATATAGGCATTCAATAATTTTAATAAAGGATGACTTTTTAATATTCTCATTTTATTAATTAATAAATTTTTATTTTTGTTTATACATATCTATATTAAAATGGATAAAATATCCTTATATGTATTTATATTTTAAATATTTAATTTAAATATTTATACTGCATTGTATGCAAATTAAGTGAAATAATTTTAAATAATTAGTTATTTATTTTATTACTGTTTAAGTAATTTGTTGCACCTATTAAAACTAATACACAAGATATTGTAATAGAGCTTATTAAATCTGAGAATACTGAAACGAATGCGAAGATAGATACGTAGAAACATACAGCGATTAATATATATAAAGCATAATCTGTAACTATACCTTTATGTAATCCTGACATTATTTTACTTGCTTTTTGTAATACTACTCCTAAACCAAATGGTCCTATTCATTCAATACTTCCTTTATCTAATATTTTTGTAGTTTGTCCTCCTATATCTAATGCAGTATTTACTATAAATTTATTATAGAAATATTCTATTAAGAAACGTTGGTTAAAGAAACCAAAGATATAATATCCTATATTAGTAAATTTAAAGTTTGTTATAGCATTAGGCATAAATTCGGGGTAAATAACAGCTAGAGCTGAAAATGAAACTGTTAAGAAGAAAGGTAACAATTTAAAGAATGTTGGAACAGCAAATTCTGTATCTATTAATATTTCATGTAAAGGATGTATAAATATACTATTATCTACAAAGAAACCTGAACCTAATCCTATAAATATATCTTTAGTTAAGTATCCAAAGTATATAGAGAATATAGCTAATATAACTAAAGGTAAACTTAAGAATATATCACCTTCATGAGCATTTTTATAATAATTCACAGGTCCATTAGGATTAGCTATGAATGTTAAATATAATACTTTTACAGAATATAATGTAGTAAATATAGCACCTATAACAGCTATAACATAAACATCAATACTACTAAAGTGGTATTGTCCATAAGCAGATTCTAATATAAAATCTTTACTATAGAATCCTGTCATGAAAGGGAAAGCTACTAAACTAAGACTAGCTATTAATATAACAGTATAAGTTAAAGGTAAGAAAGAAATTAATCCTCCATATCTTCTTAAATCTTGATTATCAGCAACAGCATGTATAACTGCACCAGCTCCTAAGAATAATAATCCTTTATAGAAAGCATGATTAACCAAGTGGAATATAGCTATATTATATGAAGATAATCCTATAGCTATAACCATCATACCTAATTGACTCATAGTAGAATAAGCAATAATTTTTTTAATATCTTGTTGGAATAATCCAATAAGAGAACTAAATACTGTAGTTACAGCACCTAATCATAAACATATTAATAAAACTGTTGAACTATATTCTATTAATGGTGAAGAACGTATTAATAAATATACTCCAGCTGTAACCATAGTAGCAGCATGAATTAACGCTGAAACAGGTGTAGGACCTTCCATAGCCATAGGTAATCAAATATGAAGACCTACTTGAGAACTTTTAGCCATAGCACCTATTAATAGACATATACCTATAATTGTTACAATATTTTCATTAATATAAGGTGCTAATGAAAATACTAAACTATAATCTAAGTTTCCTAAAGATCATAATATAACAAACATTCCTATTGTTAAGAAAGCATCACCTACTCTATTTGTTAAGAAAGCAGAAAGAGAACTTTGATTAGCTGCAATTCTAGTGAATCAGAAACTAACTAAAAGGTATGAACAAACTCCCACACCTTCTCATCCTACGAACATTAATAAATAGTTATTACCTGTAACTAATATAATCATCATAAAAGTGAATAAACTTAGATAACTAAAGAATCTTTGACTATGAGGATCATGACTCATATAACCTATAGAATAAAAGTGTACTAATGAACTAATAACTAATACAGGTATTAGCATTGACACTGTTAAACTATCAAATTGGAAAGTTCATCCTATATTAAAGGATTCACTATCTAATCATTGAAATAAGTTTATTGAAACTGGATTATTATTAAACCCTACTTCAAAAAAACTTATTATTGCTAAAGTTGTTGTTGTAAATATACTTGCACAACTTAATATACGACTACCTGTCACTCCGACTTTTCTACCAAAAAATCCGGATACTATAGACCCTAATAAAGGTAATATAATTATACTTAAATACATTATTTATATTCTATTGCAATACTTCCTCTTAGTCTATAAAAGGCTACTAAAATAGCCAAACCAATAGCAGATTCTGCTCCAGCAATTACTATAATATATATAGCATAAGTTTGTCCTATTATATCGTCAAGATTAATAGAACTTATTAATATTAGGAAAGTTATAGATACTAGCATTATTTCTATTGAAATAAGCATTAATATAATATTTTTTCTATTAAATACGAATCCTAAAATTCCTATTAAAAAAAGTACTAGTGTTAAACTCATTTAATTTTTTGTACATATCCCAATTATTCTTACATTAAAGGCATCATAGATTTGAACTATGATCTTGATAGCCGTAATATCGAGTTTTACCATTAAACTAATACCTTTAATATTAATATTTTTAATATTATTTGATTTATAATTTTATATATACTATCCATCGTTTAATGAATAAAATATATTTTCTATTATTTAATCATTAAGCATTGTATAATCAATGAAGGAATCCATCAATTCCTACAGATTCTATAACAATAGGCATAGAACTATGTAAAATTCCACAAATTTCAGAACATTGTCCGTAGAATGTACCTTCTCTGTTAACAAAAATAGAGAATTGATTTAATCTTCCAGGATATGCATCACATTTAATACCTAAAGAAGGACAAGCAAATGAGTGTATAACGTCACCTGATGTAACTACAAATCTTATATGTGTTAATTCAGGTACTATAACTCTATTATCAACTTCTAACATTCTTAATCCACCGTCTTCTAAGTCAGAATCTGGTACGATATAAGAATCAAATTCTATAAATTCTTCACTAGAATCTATAAAATCAGGGTATTGGTAACTTCAATATCATTGATGACCTTCAGCTAAAATAGTCATTGAAGGGTCATTCACTTCATCCATTAAGTATAATAATTTGAAAGAAGGGAAAGCAATTAATATTAAAACTAAAGCTGGTGTTATAGTTCATATTAATTCTATTAATGTACCATGATTTAAAAATTTATGAGATATAGGAGCTCTAGTAGAAATAAAGTTTCTAACTATAGAAAACATTATTCAAGCTACTGCAAATAAAATTAAAACTAAATAGTACATTATATTATCATGTAATTCTATTAATCCTTCCATTTGAGGTGTAGCACTGTCTTGGAAGTATAAACCTCAAGCTACAGGTGCGTCAAAATTAATTATTGTATTAAATATATTTTTCATTTAAAATTTTATATTAAGATTTTCTAATTTAAATAGAATTTTTTTTATTTAGTATATTAGATATACTAATGTCCCTACCCTACCATACCCTTAAATTAATTATATTATAGAAACTTAAAATTAAGCAACGTATAATAATAATAAAGCCATCATTAAAGCGAATAAGGCTGTAGCTTCTGAGAAAGCGAATCCTAAAATTGAGTAAGAGAATAATTGGTTTTTTAATGAAGGGTTTCTAGCAACACCTAAGATTAAAGCACCGAAAACTACTCCGATTCCTACTCCAGCTCCTGCTAATCCTACAGTAGCTAATCCTGCTCCTATTATTTTTGATGATTGTAACATTTTTTATTGTAATATTATATATATAAATATCGTATATTGTTATGCTTTTTGATTAGAAAATAAAAATTTCACAAAATTTCATAATTTATTTAAATTACATTCAAACATAAAAAATGTTTTTTAGATTTATTTATTTATTTTCAAAAAAGTTATTTGTGAATTGTTTTCCTTTTTGAAAGTAGTTATAATTTTGTCTACTATCAATTTTCAAGGCATTTTTACCTAATTCAAAAACAAACCCTGCTGTAATTATACCTATAAAAATAAGTACAATTATTAAACCATATATACCATTTTCGTAACTACTTAGTCCAAATGGATATATAACAAGTATTTCTAAGTCTAATAGTAAATACACTAAAGCAAAAATAAAGAATTTTACACCGAATTGTGTTCTATTTTGTCCTAAGAAACTATGGAAACCACATTCGAAAATACTATATTTTTCTTGGTATGGGTTATGAGGAGCTAAAACAAAGTTAAGAACTAAGAATAATATAGCTATAACACATACAAAAATGAAAAGAAAAGTAACACCGCTCATTTAATTATTAAATAAAATTTGTACCAATATGGTACCCATGCTTAGCCATTCTTTGTTCATAAATAAAAATAATAATATAGTTAATGTTATTGTAGAAATAACGAAAGCTATTGGACTAGATATAGATATATTTTTATATGTAAAATCTATATTTTTTACCACTGATTTATTATTCATAACGTTTCCTTTTAAAGTTAAATTTTCTAATAAAGTATTAACTTTATAATCTGGAGTACTAAAGAACATTTCTTTAATTATAGTTAAATAATATACTCCACCGATAACACTAGTTAATATAGCAACAATTGATAAGAAAATTAATCCTTTATCTAAAGCTGCACTTAAAACCATTTGTTTACCGAAGAATCCTACTAATGGAGGTATACCTGCAAAAGAGAATATTGTAATAGCTAAACTTAAAGCTAAAACAGGATTGATGAAGAAGAAACCTTTTAATTGACTTACTAATTGTATTGGAGAATTAGTTTTATCCAATAGTTCTTCTTGTTCTTTGTTATCACTAGTATAACAATATAATGAGAAACCTATAGCAATTAATATAATAAATGCATTTAAATTACTGATTATATATTGTGTTAAATAGAATATAAGAGCTTGAGTTGATTCAACGCTAGAAATTCCTAAAGCTAAAAGCATAAATCCTACATGAGATATAGTACTATAAGCTAATAGTCTTTTAATTCTAAATTGAGTTAATCCAACTACTGTACCCACTATTAATGAAAATAATGAACTTACTAATAAGATGAATGTTCAATTCATTTCTGTAAAATTATTGTTAGTATAATATACTAATTGTAATAATAATATAAAGATAGATATTTTCGCAATTAAAGCTACAAAAGTAGTAACTATTGTAGGTATAGCGTCATAAACATCTGGTGATCAGAAATGGAATGGAGCAGCACTTACTTTAAATAAGAATCCTATACTAAATATAACTAAAGCTAAATTTATATAATTAGGTGTATATCATAAATCTGTTGAATTTACGTCACTTAAACTAGTAATAATATATAAACCATCTAAGCTAGTACTTCCTGAATTGGCATATAATAATCCTGTTCCTAATAATATGAAACAAGAACTTAATCCACCTAATAAGAAATATATTAATCCACCAGTAGTAGATAATTCAGAATTTCTATACACAGTACTTAAAATATATAAACCATAACTTTGTAATTCTATAGCTAAAAATATAGAAACTAAATCATTAGTAGACATTAAAAATATAGCACCTGTAATAATAAATAATAAAATTAAAGGATATTCTATAATTTTTAAATGTTCTCCCATTTTATTAATAATTTTTGTATTATAATATACAAATTTATTAAAAACTAGATCCTTTAAAGTAGAAGCTTCTTCCACTCAAACTTTTCTAGGATAAAAACTAGTTAATGTTAATATTAATATACTCACTAAGAATATAAAAATATGGAAAATTTGAGTTAAATTAGTAATTAACAATAAACCTCCATGTAGTCCAATTCCTTTTGTAACTACAGATAAAGAAGCTAAATCATTTAAAATACAATACACTAAAATAATCATAGCTATTCTATTATATAGAATAGAAATATCACGTCTTAAATTAACGGCGCTAGAAAGCAAAAGTGAAATTATAGATACTATTATCATGATTAAAAAAAAAATTAGTAAGCTTAATACAAAAGGTAACTTATATATTAAACTTAGCTTAAGGAGGGAATCGAACTCTCATCTTTAATGTATGAAATTAAGGTTTTGACCGTTAAACTACATAAGCTTGTGGGTAAGAGTCAGGGATCGAACCTAAGACCTTCTATGCCACAAATAGCTGCTC
>Ga0233424_10001630_pt1 | contig 18632 bp, 14 predicted proteins | sample Watercolumn_Towu_FD_181011 | JGI IMG/M metagenome (GOLD analysis project Ga0233424, IMG submission 181011) | Freshwater microbial communities from Lake Towuti, South Sulawesi, Indonesia - Watercolumn_Towuti2014_125_MG | ecosystem: Environmental > Aquatic > Freshwater > Lake | place: Indonesia...
GCGAGCATCAACCTTGTTGGGGGAAGCAAGTTGCTCCGGACTCATGTACGCTGGAGTGCCGATGATTTGTCCCGAATGGCTGATCGCATCGCCGAAGACTTCCAGCAGTTGTGCCAGACCAAAATCAGCGATCTTGATGCGACCGTTGGCTTGGTCGAAGAGGATGTTGGACGGTTTGATGTCGCGATGCAGCACCCCCTGAGCATGGGCCGCAGCCAATCCCAATGCCACTGCTCGGCTGATTTGTGCTGCCTCAGCAGGTGCAAACCGTCCTTTGACCTTGAGGCGATCGCTCAGCGACTCCCCTTCGACAAACTCCATTACGAAATAAGGTGGGAAGTCGGAACGATCTCCGAAGTCGTAAATGGCGACGACATGATCGTGCTTGATGCCGGCGACGGCGCGCGCTTCGCGTGCAAATCGTTTGCGATGTGTTTCGATGGCCGCCAATTCGGGTTTCATGATTTTGATGGCGACGATCCGTGCTAATCGCTCATCGAAGGCTTGGAACACAAACCCCATCCCGCCACTGCCCAATTCCTTCAGGATTTGAAATGAATCGAGTCGCCCCAGCGGACCCCGTTCCGTGGGGGGGCCAGGCCACCTGATCGGTGCTGTCTCCAGCACTTTTTCGCCGGCACTGCCGGGCAATCGTGTCAGAACAGCCAAGCGTTGGAGCAAGGCCGTGCATTGTTCATCCTCTGCCGAACCGGATTCCAGCAATGCCCGCCACTGTTCGATTTCGGGGTCCGCGACCAGCGTGGGCAGCACATCCTGGCACGTCTCGCACTCCTCGATGTGAACTTCGACTTTCTTCTGGTCTACAAGATTCAACTCGTCTGTCAGAAGTTGCCGAAGCTGGTCATAAGACGGACACTGATTCATGGCAGGATTCCCTACGGCGCGCTGGCTCCTTCCAGTCGGGCGACTTCCTTGCGGAGCATCTTCTGGACTCGGTTTTTCGCCACGTACACGGCGGCGCGGGACATCTGCAGATCCGCAGCCACGTCTTCGCCCGAGCGAGTTTCCAAAGCGATGGCGGTGAACGCCTGCCATGTCTTTGGCTCGACGAGTAACTGAACTCGCGACATCGCTTCCTCCAACACCTCGCGTTCGAAATCCGGTTCCAACTGCCGCACAAGGTCGTCTCCCGCTTCAATTCCCTCCAGTTTCTCCTGAACCCGCGAATCGCCGCTCCCTTGCACGGCGCGTTCCTGTTTCTTCAAGAGGTCAAACCAAGCGTGGTGTGCCAGCGTCTTCAGCCAACTCCGAAAACTCTTGTTGGGGTCGTAATGGAAACTGCCCAGCCTGTCATACAACTTGACGAGCAGGATTTGCGTGACATCGTCCGCATCGGAACTCTGGAGACCCCACCGACAGCACCAGCAATGAATCTTGGGTGCGTAACGACGGACGAACCGCTCCCACGCCTGCGGATTCGATCGGTCACGTAACAACAGCAAAAACGTGCTGCCGGTCCTCGATGTGTTGTCTCTAGTCATGGTTACTCTCCCAAGGGTGGAAATCTAACGCGGATTCTTGCTGTCAATCCGTCGGGTCGTCAACGGAACGCTTCCTCAGGACCAGAATTCGTGTCCGAAATCTCGCGTTAGATTCTGAACCGACGTGAGTAATCCAGATGGGACAAGAGGGCAACGAATGACAAACTCACTGGACCCAAGCTGGAACTCGAAAGGAAGGCGAATCATGTCGTCAAGATTGTTCAACGCTGTTCGGAAGTTCTTTTCACCGACTCTCAAGAGGCGCCGTCGATACCCCTCATTGTGCAGCAGCGTCGAAGGGTTGGAGCAGCGGGGGCTCTTGTCTGCATCGGCCACCAACATGTTTTCACCCATCCTTGACCATACTCCTCCGGTAGCAGCCCACGTGTCCTCGGAGCCGTCCACCGAGCAGTTCGCTGTACGACATGCAGAGAGTTTAGCGTCTGCGACCCGTCGCACAACAAATCCGGCGGCTGCCCCGAAGGCGGCAGTGATCGACTTGACGCCGTCAATTGTGGACGCACCTCCCCGCGCGACATCAGGTGCCATAATTTCGGTGGATACCAGGATCGACAATAAAGGCACATCCCCTAGTGGCCGGTTCTCAGTCGCCTACTATGCAAGTCTCGACACATCCATCACGAAGAGCGACGTTTTCCTGAAAAAGGTTTCCGTTGAAAGTATCAATGGATCGGGAGCGAAAAGGTGGTCACAGAGTTTGTCTCTGCCGGCTTCGTTGGCTCCGGGAAAGTACTACATCGGAGTGATTGCCGACATTGACAACGAGGTCAAGGAGACCAACGAAAGCAACAACGCTCTTGCCGACAGGGATACGATTAGCATTCAGATCACGTCCCGAATTTCGGGTAATTCAGTTCGGGGTGGGGAGTCACCTCGTGGACTTGTATTCCCCTTGACAATTGCTGGTGACACAACGCGATTGCTCGTTTCGAACGGAGCATCTGACAAAGTATCGCTCAGCAACGCAGGGTGGGTCGACTGGGATCGCGATCGTGTTTCATTCTCGTTAACGACTGATCCCGGGTTCACCGGGAAGGCTAGACTGGTCGTCTACACAAGCCTGCAAATGTGGGGCGTGATTGATCTGACGGTCACCAACGGCAAGATAAAAATTGATGAAAAGCTCAAACTTGCGAGTGAAGCGCCAAAGACCGTCAGTGAGCCACTGAAGCCTCCAACAGAACTTGGATTTGTGCCAACTTTCAAGATGAAGTGGACGGTCAGGTAGCTTTAAGACCGGAAATCAAGTGTTCATCACATCCATGGCGAAGTGTGTTGATTCAAGCGACGATGTCACGTTTGTTTGTCCCCTTCACGGGGGCGAGTGGGTCCTAAATGCACTGCTGGTGGTTTGTCGTTACTGACGTGGAGGAACTCGCGATGACGATGCGACATCCCGTTCGCTGCTTCCGTTCTAGCGGATTCACATTGATTGAACTTCTGGTTGTCATCGCGGTCATCGCCTTATTGATCGCTCTCCTGCTGCCTGCTGTCCAGCAGGCTCGCGAGGCAGCCCGGCGGACGCAGTGCCGAAACAACCTCAAGCAGATCGGCCTTGCTTTACACAACTACCACGGCACTCACAACATCCTGCCGTTCGGGAGCGGGAATACGATGTCCAACATGCCACCCAATCTGAATCGGCTGATGTTCGGTTGGTCGACGCACATTCTGCCCTACCTCGATCAGGAACCGCTCTACTCGACGATGGATTTCAACTGGGGCTACAACGATGGCGATGGAACGTGGGCAAACAACAATGCCATGGGAACCACGTTGGCGGTCTACCAGTGCCCGAGCCAGCCGGGCCTGCCCGCGTGGGTGACTTGCTGCAACAGTCTTCCCGGGCCAGACGATGCCGCAGCCTGCACGTACGCTGCGACCGCGTCCCACAAGCCGACCACCGGTGTGCCTAATTTGGGATCCTCACAGGCACACTTCTCGGAGGCCACGGGTGATGCCAGCGGGGTGATTTACGTCCTGTCGCGAACTCGATTTCAGAATGTCGCGGATGGCACGAGCAACACGCTCCTAGTGTCGGAAAGTTTTTGCGATAACGATACCGCCGCGAAAAACTGGTATGCGTTGCAGGGGAATCTCTACTGTCCCAACAGCCAATGCTACCTTGGAAAGCACTGGGCCTTCGGGAATCTCATTACCACCGCGTATGGAATCAATCGACGGCAAGGTCTTTGGGCGTCCGGAGTGGATAGTTTCCATGTCGGCGGTGCGCAAGCCTTGCTTGCCGACGGAAGCGTCCGGTTCCTTAGCGAGAACATGGATCAGAAAATGCTGGAGAACATCACAACGCGAATGGGGAACGAACCGATCGGAGATTTCTAGCGGACATTTTCTTCTCGGTGCGTCAAGCAGTATGAAGTATGCCAGCTCAAAAATCACTTTCTTGGGGGCGGGCCATGTCATCTTCGATGCCGCGACACCTCGTCCTGGTAGTGCTGACAAGCACCCTGACCGGCAGCCTAGTGGCGGCCGGATGCGGTGGAGGCGGACGACAAAAGTTGACCGTCGTGGAGGGAACAGTCTCACTTAACGGAGTACCGGTTCAGCTTGGTGTGGTCCGGTTTGTTGCACTCAACCATGATCCAAGCCAATACCATGTCGCACCCAAGCTGGCAGTGATCAAGGACGGAAAGTACCGCGTTGACGCCGGACTTCCTGACGGACAATATCGGATCGAGGTCGAGGCTCAGCGAAACACCGGTGAGCAGGTCAGTACCGGCCTGCCGGGCGAGAAGAAAATAGACAGAATTGTCCGCATCAGCCCGGATGCGTTCGCTGGCAATCAATCACCGCTGCGGTTTGACACGACTCGCGACAAATCACCGGTTGCGATTCAGATACCCAGCCAGTAATGGCCAAGCAACGACCGAGCTTTCGTGCTTGCAAAACGAAAAGCGACCCCGTGACGAATTGTCACGGGGTCGCGAGTTGAGTTCACAAATCTGGTCCACCGCGTCAGCCAATCAATTCCTTGATCGGTGTGCCGCTGTTGGCGAGCTTCATTGGACGGCCGTTCTTCGAAGTGTGGACCGTGTCGAGCGGAATGCCGAGAGCGTACGCGGCAGTGGCCCAAATGTCGCCCGGCAGGTAGGCCGTGCCGGCAACGCTGGTGCCATCCTTGTCCGTGGCGCCGACCGCCTGGCCGCCCTTCAGTCCGCCGCCGCCGATCATCACGGACCAACTTGCGGCCCAGTGATCGCGACCGGTGTCCTGATTGATTCGCGGCGTGCGGCCGAATTCACCCATCCATACGATGACGGTGTCCTTCAACATTCCGCGCTGCTGCAGGTCGGCGGTCAGGCCGGCGATGGCCCGGTCGAGCACCGGCAGGCGTTGCGTCTTGAGCGTGTTGAACACTTGAGCGTGGAGGTCCCACCCGCCGAGATCGACTTCGACGAACGGCACGCCGGATTCAACGAGGCGTCGGGCGAGCAAGCAGCCCATCCCGAACGTGTTGTTCCGCCCCATGCCCATGCCCTGCGCGGCGCCTCCGGTCGACGGACCGCAGTACAATTCGACGGTTTCGGGCTTCTCGTCCGCGACCTTGAACGCCTCCATTTGCTTGGAGGTCATCAGGTTGACCGCCTTCTTGTAGACGTTCTTGTGGTCTTCGGCCGATTGGCCGCGGTTCGACTGGATGAAGTTGGTCTCGATCGAATCGAGCATCCGCAGCCGCTGGCTCATGCGAGCGTCGGAGAGTTCTCCCATTTTCGCGTCCCGGATCTGGCCGTTGCTGCCAACTTGGAACGGAGCATGTGACATGCCCAGGAAGCCGGGGCCCATGCTCGGGCCGCCGATCGACACGAACGACGGGATCTCGAGGTCCTTCCGTTTCGAAGCCAGCTCGTAGCTGACGACCGAACCAAATGTGGGGTGGACCACCGTCGGATTCGGAATGAAACCCGTGTGCATGAAGTAGCGTCCGCGACCGTGGTCGGCTTCGCGCGTGCTCATCGAACGGACAACGGCCAGGTGCTTCATCTGCTTGGCGGTCTCGGGCATGTGCTCGCTGATTTGCAGGTCGCCCGAGGTATCAATTGGCTTGAATTCTCCGCCGTTCTTCGACTCCGGCTTGAGATCCCAAATGTCGATGGTCGGCGGTCCACCGCTCATCCACAGCAGGATGCATGACTTGTTCGCCTTCTTGAGGTCGGCCGCGTGGGCCTCCAGATGCGACAAGAATTGCAGGCCGGGGATGGTCATAGTGCTCATCGCCAAGTGTTGCATGAAGTGGCGACGAGTCATGCCGGCGGGTGTCGGAAGGTAGGCAGCGTTCATTTGGGATACCTGTTTCAAGAGGAGGGGTGGAGGGTTGCGGGTGACGATCTTGTGGCTTTTGAAGGACGGATTTGTAATCCGTCCGACGTCAACTCGTTAGTGGATGAAAATGAACTCGTTCGAATTCAGCAAAGCCCAGTAGAGGTCTTGATAGGCCTCGAGTGGGGTTGACTTGAGGATCGCGGTGGCCGTTTTGATTTCGGACTGGCTCGGTGTGCGTGACAACGTGGCTAGGTACAACTTCTTGATCTTCTCGGCATCGCTGCTCTTGGACGTCAACACATCGTTGAGCAGGCTGCCTTTGGAATTGCTGATGGCGTTCTCAACCAGTTCGCCGTTCATCAACGTCAGCGCTTGTGGAATCGTGCCGTCGAAAGAAGTGGCTTCATCGTTCTCGTCCGTGCCAAAGGTCTGAAAGAACTGTCCAAGCCATCGCTGCCGTTGCGCTTCCGCGCTTTCCCAGTTGGATCGCCCTGCCTTGTGGGCATTGGTGGCGATGATCAACGAATCGTATAGCTGCTCGGCCGTCATGGACTTGACGTACATGTGGCTGAACATCGGTGTTTCGCCCGCGGCCGGGTTGTCTTTCATATTGGCTGGCTTCATCCGGCTGGTGAGGTTGTACGCCTCGGAATTGCAGATCCAGCGAATGAGATGCTTGACGTCGTAGTTGACTTTCGAGAATTCACGGGCCAGACGTTCGAGAAGCACGGGGTTCGACGGGGGGTTGTGGGGGCCCATGTCGTCCACGGGCTTCGTGAATCCGTATCCGAAGAAGTGTCCCCACATGCGGTTGACCAACGCGTCGGCGATTAGCGGCTTGTCGCCTTGCACCACCAGTTTGGCGAGCTCGAGACGGCGGTTCGTGAACTTGTCGGGATTGACCTCCGCGCCCGCGAATTTCGGATACGCGACTTGCATCAGGCCGTTTCGTTTCTCAAAGTACACCGGGCCTTCAAACTCGACCGGAACCAACTCGGAGTAATCGAAGTCCATCCGTCCGGTCTTCTCGTTGTACTTGCGATGTTCCTGTCGGCGGGCCTGCTTGAAGAAGCTGTTGAATTCCCAAAACTGATCCTGCTTCCAGTCATTGAACGGATGGTTGTGGCACTGAGTGCATTGCACCTGCATTCCGAGAAACAGCTTCGCGCTGATCGCTGTCGCCGGAACAGCCCCATCGTTCAAGTGCGCCATCAAGAAATTGGTGGCACCGTTCTCATCCATCCGTCCTTCGGCCGACAGCAGATCGTAAACGACCTCGCTCCAAGCCCGGTTCTTGGCGAACGACTGACGCAAAAACTTCTGCAAGTCTTCCCGGCTGATGCGATCCTGCCGCGTGGCGCGGCCGATCAGCAGATTCGTCCAGATCGTCGTGTAGTTGCGGGCATAGCCGGGCTCGTCCAGAAGTCGGTCAATCAGCTCCGCGCGTTTCGATTTGTTTTTGTCCGCCAGAAACTTCTCAACGGTTTCCAAATCGGGAGTGTGGCCCACGATATCCAAATGCACGCGACGAACCCATTCCCCGTCGTCGGCGACCTCCGCCGGCTCCACATTGTTCGCCACCCAGCCCTCGCGGATTTGTTGATTGACAAAGCCGATCAGCTCCTCGAACGAACCGGTGTACCCGGTGGAGAAAACTTTCTCCGGAAGTTTGATCGCCACCGGTTGGGCATCCGCCGTGGACCCGGACTTGTCAACAGCCTTTTTTGCCGTGGGAGCTGCCGCGGACTTGGCCTTGGTTCCGCCCGACTTGGAGGTTGATTCCTGAGCCGATACAACTAACGAAACGATTCCGACCAAGGCCAGTGCCTGTCCTACCCGAAACAATGCGGTCAGATTTCGTCGTCCGGAGTACATAAATGCAGCCTCCTGTTGAGGGGACTCTTGTGTCGGATCAGGCAGAAACAGGCTGGTGACTCAGCCTGCGTTCTGCCGCTAAGGTTACTCAGTGAAATTCGGAAGTTCAATCAGAATCTAGGTTTTCTGCCATTCACTCGTTTTGCGGTGCAATTCGCCTGGGGTGTTGCGAAACGCTGCGGCAAATTGCCGCACTGTTTTGGAACGCCGATCAAGAGGCGGACCTTCTTGGGTCGGCAGGTCGGCAAGGTCGTGGTCTGCGGAGTCATTCATCGAGCCGAGTGTGAGGTAGGTGGTCATCCAACGTTAGCATCCGGCGCGCCGGTTGGCGGAAAACTTCAAACTCCGCCGAAAGTGGAGAATTAGAAACAACTACAGTAAACTCCTCCGCGCGAGGTGCCGTTAGGCACTGCTGATTCGATGAGCGGTGCTGAGAAGTTCGTTTTGTGCTCGCGGCGTCCGGCTCAACCATTGATGAACCATCATTGAGGTGCCACATGAATTGCGTGTTTGGGATACTTGGAAACGATTTGCTCGAAGTTGCTCGGACATTTGTGCGCTGCCTCGCGATCGTCGCCGGATTGGTGACGCTGGGGTTGGCTCCGTCTGCCGTTCTCGCCGACGATGAGGCCGACTTCAAGCCGTTGTTCAACGGCAAAGACCTCAACGGGTGGGATGGCAATCCGAAGTTCTGGTCGGTCGAAGACGGAGCCATCACCGGCCGGACGACGAAAGAAAACCCGACCTCGGGAAACACATTCCTCATCTGGCGTGGCGGACAGGTTGATGATTTTGAGTTGCGAGCGCAGTTCAAAATCGTCGGTGGCAACTCCGGCATCCAGTACCGAAGCAAGGACATGGGCAACTGGGTCGTCGGTGGATACCAAGCCGATTTCGATGCCGCGAACGGGTACACCGGCATTCTGTACGAAGAAAAGGCGGCTCGTGGGATCATGGCGGCCCGCGGCACCAAGACAACCTATTCCACTGACGGAAAGAAAGAGGAAGTCCGCTTCGCCGACGGCAACGAATTGAAAGAGAAGATCAAGTTCGAGGACTGGAACGAATACGTTGTGACTGCGCATGGTTCGCACCTCACACACAAGATCAACGGCGCGGTGATGTCGGAAACAATCGACAAAGACCCGGCCAAGCAAGTGATGTCCGGCATCCTCGCCCTGCAGCTTCACGCCGGACCACCGATGACCGTGCAGTTCAAGAACATTCGCCTCAAGCGCACGAAGCTGGCGGACAATCGGAAGAAGATTGTGCTCGTCGCCGGTCGCCAAAGCCACGGCCCGGGGGATCACGAATTCAATGCCGGTTCGCTGCTGCTCAAGAAGTGCCTCGACAAAGTCCCCGGCGTGGTCACTCAGGTTCACCTCAGCGGCTGGCCCAGCGACCCCACAGCGTTCGACAACGCGGACACGATCATGTTCTACGCGGACGGAGGTGGTGGACATCCGGCGATCCAAGGGGATCGGCTCGTGCAGGTGGACAAGCTCGCGAAGGCGGGCGTCGGCATCGCGTGCGTGCACTACGGCGTCGAAGTCCCCAAGGAACGCGGCGGAAACGAATTCCTCGACTGGATCGGCGGCTACTTTGAAATGCACTGGTCGGTCAATCCGCATTGGACGGCGAAGTTTGACAAATTCCCCGACCACCCGACCACACGCGGCGTGCAACCGTTCGAGATCAATGACGAGTGGTATTACCACATGCGCTTTCGGCAGAACCTCATCGGCGTGACTCCGCTCCTCACCGCCCTGCCCCCGAAGGAAACGCTCAGCCGTCCCGACGGTCCGCACAGCGGCAACCCAGACGTGCGAAAAGCCGTCCTCGAGCGCGGCGAACCGCAGCATGTGGCGTGGGTGGCCGAGAGGCCGGACGGCGGCCGTGGCTTCGGCTTTACCGGAGGCCATCGCCACGCGAACTGGGGCAACGACAACTTCCGCAAGCTCGTGCTCAATGCTCTGCTTTGGACCGCGAAGGTCGAAGTCCCAGCGAACGGCGTCGAGTCATCCGTCAGCGAAGACGACTTGAAAGCCAACCTCGATCCGAAGGGAAAGAAGTAGCCACCCCTTTTTCCCCCCTCGCCCCTTTGGGGAGAGGGGTTGGGGGTGAGGGGCGGTGAAGTGCTCCCTCCCCCGATCCCGATGCGGCTTTGTTGTTGACCGATTGACGAATTCTCCAGAGAATCGCGGCATGTCACGTGCCACTGCCTCGCACCATCCAAATTGCCTTCCCGCAGCAGAACGCACGCCGTCGCATCGTCCTAAGATTCACGGGCGACTCGCGTGTTGTCTGGCATTCGTCGTTGGTTTGCCAGCGAGCGGGTTGCTCCCGCTCGTCCTCGATGGTTTCTCCGCGGCCGGCGAGAACAGTCCGTCGACGAGTAGGGTGGCAACTGTCTCGGACGCCGTTCCCGGTTTGCAGCCGTTCCTAAAGCCGCCGGGAATCGCCTCGCGTCCGACGGCTGGTTCGCTGGTGCTCAGCGGTGGCGGTCGCATTCCCGATGCGGTGCGTGACGAGTTCCTCAAGCTGGCTGGTGGTGAAAAAACGCGGCTGGTCGTCATTCCGACAGGAAGCGAATCGTTCGACGATACGGACGAACGGGCGGACCATCGGCGTCTTTGGGAATCACACCGACCGGCGACTTTCGACATTTTGCACACGCGGTCGCGAGAAGTCGCGAACGGCGAATCGTTTGTCGCACCGATTCGTCAGGCGACCGGAGTCTGGATCGCCGGCGGGCGGCAAACGCTGATCGCGGCCGCTTACACGGGCACGCGGGTCGAGCGCGAACTGCACGCGCTGCTCGAACGCGGAGGCGTGATCGGCGGCACGTCGGCGGGCGCGGCCTGTCTGTCGCGGATCATGATCGTGCGCGGAGACGTGTACAACGTGCCGGGCTTCGGATTGCTTCCGGGCACGATCGTCGATCAGCATTTCGTGAAGCGCGACCGCAAGTCTCGACTGGTCGCCGCGCTGGCGAAACATCCGGCGTGGCTCGGTGTCGGGATCGATGAGAACACGGCGCTCGTCGTCCGAGGCGCGGCGGTCCGTTGCGTCGGGGATTCGACCGTGTCGCTCTGTTTGCCTCCGACGCCCGTGGGCGATTCCCACGAACTCGTCCTCAAACCTGGCGACACCGCGGACCTCAACGAGTGGCGTCGCAAGGCGGGCCAACACTCGGCGATGCCAGAGGCTGCGATACCCGGCAAGTAGCCCGAAGCGTCAGCGAGGTCGTTGGCGGATCGCGGGCGGAATTGCCCTCGCTGACGCTTCAGGTTACTTTTGCGACTGGGTCAAACTTGTTATCCGAGGTAGGAGAGGTAGGAACGGAAGCCCGCGAGGAACATCCCATGCCCAGCCCATCCCTCGACGTCGAATCCGCCGTTCGCGAACGCTACTCGCAGGCAGCTCAGGCGCAGGAGAAATCGCTCTGCTGCTCGGTGAACTACGATCGCCGCTGGCTCGAGATCATCCCGCAAGAAATCGTCGACCGCGACTACGGCTGTGGAGACCCGTCGCGGCACGTTCGGTCGGGGGAGGTCGTACTCGATCTCGGATCGGGGGGTGGGAAAATTTGTTACATCGCGGCCCAGGTGGTCGGTCCGATCGGGTTCGTGATCGGCGTGGACTGCAACGACGACATGCTCGACCTTGCACGCCGGCATCGACACGCCGTCGGCGATCGGTTGGGCTACCACAATGTCGATTTTCGCAAGGGTCGGATTCAGGACCTTGCGCTGAATCTCGACCTTCTGGATGAATTCCTCGCCGCGAACCCGGCTCGAAGCGTGGCGGATTGGCTGCGGATCGACGAGCATGCCGAGCGCCTGCGTGAGGAGCGACCCCTCGTTGCCGGCGATACCGTGGATGTCATCGTTTCGAACTGCGTGCTGAACCTCGTCCGGCAGACCGCCAGGATGCAGCTCTTCGCCGAGATGTTCCGCGTGCTGAAACCCGGCGGGCGGGCCGTCATCAGCGACATCGTCGCCAGCCGCGATGTGCCGCGAGGATTGCAGGCCAACCCCGACCTGTGGAGCGGATGCGTCAGCGGCGCGTTCCGCGAAGATCGGTTTCTCGCCGCATTCGCGGACGCCGGATTCATCTCGATCGACGTGATCGAACGGCAGGCCGAGACGTGGCAGACGATTGACGACATCGACTTCCGCAGCGTCACGGTGCGGGCGTTCAAACCGCAGACGAATAACTACGTCGTCGGATCAGGATCGACGGATTTTGAAGTTCTGCCGGCGACGCCTTCGGTTGGCACGTCGTGCTGTAAGTCGAAAGAATGTTGCTGAGGGATACGACTCCCAGCTCTGGGAGGCACTGGTAGTAATATAGTAATACAACGGCGGGACGCCGGTGCCACGGCAAAAGGGAACTTGAATCTACGAGCGGTTCAGCCGTTCGAGATGCTGGTTGAGTTTCGTGACCAGTTCGCGCAGCTCGTGATCGGGGGACGTCTGGCTGTCGGTGGCAATCACGTGCGGGCCGCGGAGGATTGGCGACTGGGCGGCCTGTTCGATGCGGAGCAGTTTGTCGCCGAGCGTGTCAATCCGGCGCGCGACTTCTTGCGTGGTCTCTTCCATGCCGCCGGAGATCAGCGTGACGACTCCGAGGAACAGCATCATCTGACCGGCGGTCGTGACGAGCCACCCGGTTGGAGCGTAGTTCGGCGGGCCGCCGAAGTAACCCATCAGCACGAGCACCGTGCCGATCGTCAGCGTGCCGACGCCGAGGTACGCAAACATCTGCCCCGCGAACGTCACCCAGTTCGACGCTTTCTCCTTCGCCGGCGGTTCGGGAACGCGCATCGGCATGTGCGGCGCGGGGATGCCCGCTTCGGCGCTGTGCAGGATGTAGCCGACCTGGATCGGTTGAGGTTGCGGTGCCGGTTGGGGCGCTGTCGGAGGCGGCAGCGTGCGCACGACGGGCATGTCGATCCCATCGACGCGGAGAAAGTTCGGCCCCGGTTGCGACGCGACGTGCGTTCCGTCGAACCACAGGACCGGTGGCGGCGACAGAGGCATCGTTGCACTGGCGACCGATTCGATCGGTTTCGATGACGACGACACCGGCGGGACGCCGGTGCCTCGGTCGTCCGGCAGTCTGGCGTTTTCCGTTGCGAGCGGTTTCTCCGTGCGTGGTGCCTTGCCGACTCGTTCTCGCTCGGCGGGAGATTCGGCGGGCGGAGGCTTCGGTCGCAGCCGGTTGGGATCGAGCAGTTCTTCGCTCGCCCAGCGCGCCAGTAATTCGTGCGGGTCTTTCGGTTTCGATCGGGCTGCTGAACCGGACGACGTTGACTGTGCGGTCGCTGGTGTCGATTCGGCGCGGACGTTGATCTCCGTGCCGCAGGTCGCGCAGTGCAGACGTTGGTTGTCAGCGGAAGCTTCCGCCGCCACGTCGGCCTGACATTTTTCGCACCACATCCGTGTCGTCCTGTCGCGGTGCACCAAGTTCGAGGACGTTCCGTCGTCCTGTTATGGGGGGCGATTTTTACCCGCACATCGCGATTTGACGCAAGAGCGGTTCGGTGACGGCCTACGCCAGCATCAAGAACGCCAGCAATCCAAGCTGAAACGTCGCCAGCGCCGTCCCCACCGTCAAACCCCATTTCGGCCGAAACTGGTACAGGTGCATGAGAACGCCCAGCGTGACCATGGTCCCCAGGAATTTCAGACTGAGGAACAGCGTGGGGTCGCCATCGACGAGGCGGAGCAGGTACTTCCCCACGAAGTTCAGCTCGGTGTAAATCAGCTCCGCCCGGTATCGCAGCGCGAGACACGCATCGAACGTCGAAACTCCGGCGATGACGGCGTACAAGCCGAGGAATCGCCACCACGATTGATGACGCAGGACGGTAGTTTCCACGTGTTCCACGAATTCCAGCGGGCCGACATCCCGATTGCCTGAATCTCGTGCAGCGGCAGACGAGTCGACAGCACGCTTGGGTGGCAACTGCGACGGGGTTCGACGCACGTCACGGTAGTTCCTCGACGTCTCACGGGTTGCAATCATCATGGACTCCTGCATCTTGCAAACATTACTTGATGCAGCGCTGTCGTCCCGTGATGCAAAACCGAGGCCAGTCGCCCGCCCATTGAAAAACTTCATCGTAGGAACGGCAGCAGAACGCGAACCAGAACCACGATCACCACCACACCAACAACGTCGAGCATCAGGCCGTAGCGGATCATCCGGCTCAGCGGGATGTAGCCCGAGCCGTAGACGATGGCGTTGCACGGCGTCGAGACTGGCAGCATGAAACCGAGGCTGGATCCGAACGTGGCCCCGAGCGCGGGTTCCAACGCATCCGCGCCGGAGGCTTTGGCGATCGCGATCACGACCGGGACGACCATGTTCGCGGACGCCGTGTTCGATGTCGTCTCGGACACGATTGTCGCCACGAGCGTGGACGCGATAAGCAGCGACAGGCTGCCGTGGATCGGCAGCCATGCCGTCAGCCCCTTGCCGACTGCTTCAGCCAGCCCGGTTTGAAACGACATCACGCCCAAGGCAAATCCGCCGCCGTACAAGAGCACCACGCCCCAGTCGATTTGTTCGGCTTCCTTCCACGTCATCGCGCGTCCGCCCGCGTTGCCCGGAAGCACGAACAGGAGCAGCGCACCGACGACCGCCGCAACCGACTCCGGACAGCGGCTGTTGATGTACTTGAACAGGTCGCTTTGATCTCCCGCGACCAGACCAATCACGCCAGGCACCACCCACAGGATGATCGTCACGATAAACGCCGCGAGGGTTGACCGCTGCCCCTGAGTCCACGGGCCGAGCTGACGTTTCTCACGTTCGAGCATGTCGCGGCTCCCTGTCATATCGCGCAGGCCGGACGGACAGAAGAAGTTCAGGTACGCGAACAGGTACAGGAACAACACGAGCACCACGGGCGCGCCGATCACGCTCCACTTGAAGAATGAAAACTCGACGCCCAGCAGATCGCGGATGAAGCCGAGTCCGATCAGGTTCGGAGCCGTGCCGACCGGCGTTGCCAGTCCGCCGATCGAAGCGCCGAACGATGTCATCAACATCATCCCCGTCGCGTACCGGCGATCGACCTTCTCGCCGCCGGCCCGTTCGTGGTCGAACAGGAACGCGAGCAGCGACAGACCGATGGCGAACATCATGGCGGTCGTGGCCGTGTTCGAAATCCAGGCCGACATGAACGTGGTGACGGCTCCGAACGCGAACAGCATCCGCGACGGCCGGGCCGCGACCCAGCGAATCGACAGCACCCCGAAGGCAAATCGCCGGTCGAGGTGATGCAGGAAGATGGCTCGCGCGAGCATGAACGAACCGATGAACAGAAACATGATCGGGTCGGCGAACGGAGCGAAGGCTTCCTTCGCGGACGCGACTCGCAGGATCACGCACAGCGCCGCGCCAAGCAAAGCCGTCACCGGCAGCGGGAGCGCTTCGGTGATCCACAGCACCACGACGCCCGACAGGATCGCCGCCAAGCGATGAGCCTCCGGCTTGAGCGACGGAAACGAAAGGTTCAGCACCGTGACGAACAAAGCCGGCGCGAGCACCAACCCCACCTGACGCCTCAGCCGTTCAAAGCGTGCTTCCCCTTCGCTGAGTGGCCCCGTGAAGTGCGCGATCCCGGCGGGTGCGGTCTCCGGCGGGGAATTCGGTTCAGGCATGGCGGGCATCGGTGCGGGGTCGGAAGTCATTTTCACGTCGCGATGGATGCAATGTGTTTGTTTACCCGCGAGATACAACCCCAAATGACTCCGGACGCTTCTCGGACCGTCTGGATCACACTGTAGCCTCGGCCCTTGTGGCCGAGATCACCCGTCAGATGCCGGACTCTCCTCCGACCCACAAGGGGTCGGGCTACAGCGAGACTTGAGCCACAGGCGCACGAGATGCCGCTTGCGGTCCGGTTCCGCGTGGTCCTCGAACGCCGTCCGGTTGTGCAAAGTCCAGCGATTGTTGATGAAGTACATCTGACCGGGGTTAAGGTCGAAATCGACTCGGAGCGCCGGGCGGCGGAGCACTTCGTCCAGCGTGTCGAGCGCATGCACCTGCGCCGTCGTCAGCGGTTCGCCCGCCTTCTGGTGCCCGACCTCGATCCAGTATCGCAGGTAGCGCACGATCAGGCCGCGACCGGTCGTGTCGATCACCGGAAACTCGATCGTCGGTGCGTCCCCCTCGCGCGTGCCGCCTCGACGGTCAACATGGAACGGCCGGCGAAGCGTTTCCAGAACGTCGGGATGTTCGTCGCGGAGCACGTTCAGCACCGCGTAGCCGCTCAGAATCTGACTAAGACCGCCGGACTTGGCCGTGTGCAGGCAGAGCAGGCCCACGTAGTCGAGCACGGTTTCGCCGAACGAGTTGTCCGTGTGGAAGCTGCTTTCGTAGCTGGTGACGGAGAACCTCGCCCCCTGACTCACTTCCTGACCCGTGTCGCGCACGTCGTAGAGCAACGTCCCTTGCACGTTCTGCTCGAACGGCTCGCCGAGCAACTGACCGACCAGCCAGTAGATCGCCTGCAACTGCCGAGACGAATAGCGATCCGTGGGCACGCCGTCGATGATCGCGAACCCGCGTCCCGATTCCAGCGCGGCGGAAACCGATTGCAGCGCGTCCCGACACGCGGCCCGCTGAGCTTCCGAAACACACGCGGTCGTGACGGGCTGGCCATCCCGCAGCGCGGCCACCGTCTCGTCCAACTGGCTCAGGCACCGATCCGACAGCAAGTAGCACCACGATCCGCGGTCGTCGATGGTCTCGGCCCGCCACGCTCGCGGGTCGGTGCTGGTTTGTGGCCAGTTCGGACTGTTCACTATTGGCCTGCCCTGTCAGAAACTTCGGAAGTCTCCCAAGACTTCCGAAGTTTGAGTCGGTTCCAAGAGGGAACGCATTATACCGGCACAGGCGATCGTTCGCAGCCGAGCCAATTGGGTGCCACTGGCAGCTTGTCTGCCAGTGCCCAAGTGATGTCAAGCATCCCTCGCACTGGCGGACAAGCCGCCAGGGGCACCCGGCGTGACCCCCTCCGCATCGACCACGCAGGCGTGCATCATTCTGGCATGCAAATCCACGCCGCAGTAGAATCCGTGCCGTCCTTGATAAAACCTCATCGTGACCTCCGTGGGAAAGGATGTGGTGGAACCCGTCACCCGCGAGTCCCCGCGACTCGCGTGCGAGCCTTCGGGCATCGCGATTCTACCTGGGAACACCCCGTCCTCACCCGGAGGCCATGATGAGTATCAAGTCGCTACAGCAGACCCGGCCCGCACGTTCGTTTCTGGGAATTCATAGCTCACCGAGCGGGCCGGGCTGCTGAGCTTGTTCGTTCGGCGGCGGAGGGTGGAGGATCTGCAATGGCCTTTGGCGCGATGGCGTACTCAGAGGGGACGGTGTGGCTCGGGTATACGTCCCAGCACCCCGACGCCGACTCGGCTGCCGCCGCCGCGCTCGGGTTCTGCGACCGGCCGGACGCGGTGCTGCTGTGCAGCGAACCGGACTGCTGGATGGCGTTCGCCCTCAGTGAGGCCACCGGTGCGTACGCCTGGGCGGCGCGGCCGGACCGGGACGTCGCCATCGCCGAGGTGATGGCTGGGGTGGCCTCCACGGCCGACGGCCGACTGGTCGTGTGCTTTTCGACGAATTCCGGCGAGGAGTTCGACCCGTCGCCGCCGTCACCGGGCGCCCCGCCAGCGTCCCTTCCGCCTCCGGGCGGGCGGTGGGCGGTGGCCAAGAAGGTGGCTGAGGTCGCCGGCACGTTCGTCCGGGCTGTGATCAAGGGCGATTAGGTGCCGAGGCAGCCACGGCGGGCCGAACCATCCGCTGCAGCAGATCCGGCCGGCCCATTCGCTCCTGGAGTGAGTCCCCGAGGCGGGCCGGCCTGCTCAGCTTTGTCGTTAGACGGAAGATGCTGCCTCAACTCGTCACTCTCACTTTGTTCTCGCCTTCGCCAGCACCGATTCCAACTTCACTGGAGCGCCGTTTTGGCGCTTGCTCTCTTCAGCGGCTTCCATGAACGCGAAGAGTTCGATCGTTTCGTCGGCGCTTACGGGTGGCTGGCCGGTTTTGAAGAACTTGGCGAGTTCAATCGCGGTCGCTTCGTAGGCCATGTATTTGTCGTTGGTCGGGGCGACACCCTTGACCGGCACGCCGTGGCCGTAGATGCCGGCGGGTGACACGCCCTTCGTGCCGAAGACGGAGGCGCTGTACTTCAACGCCCCTTCGCGGATGCCGCGGTACGTGCCGACGCGGCCGTCCTTCCACGTGCCGGTGACGACATCGGCCTTGGCGGTGGCGGCGCGCGTGACAGCGACACAGCCCGGACCCATGATCGCGTACAACGTCTCGACGCCGTGGATCGCGTGCCAGAACAAATCGGGATGATGCGGCTCGCGCGGACAGCCGCCGAACACATCGCAGCCCAGCACGTCGCCGACATCCTCGTGGTTCCGCATGCCGATGAAGCCCGGACTAAACCGATGCTGCGACCACGAGCAGAGTGGCACGTTGGCTTCCTTCGCCAGCCGAAACATCTCGACGGTGTCGGCCAGCGACGCCGCCATCGGCCGGCCGATCCAGACCGGTTTCTTTGCACGCAGGACCGGCTTGATTTGTTCCAGGTGTGCCCGGCCATCGACGCTCATCACGATCACGGCATCGACCTGAGGCAGCAGCGCGTCGATCGACGCGACGATCGGCACGCCGAACTGCTTGATCCCCTCGGTCCATTTCGGCAGCTCGCGCACGCTTTCTTCGATGTCGGGACTGCCTATCGAGACCGCGCCGACCACTTTGATCCCGGCGAGATCGCCCGTGGCCTTGGGATCATGCCAGAGTTGCGTGAACGCCACCGCCTGGTAGTTGTCCAGCCCGATCACACCAACGCGGATCGGCTTCGCGGTTTCATCGGCCGACACCGTCGAGATGTTTCGGCTGGCGAAGGAAGCC
>Ga0233424_10001632_pt1 | contig 18625 bp, 15 predicted proteins | sample Watercolumn_Towu_FD_181011 | JGI IMG/M metagenome (GOLD analysis project Ga0233424, IMG submission 181011) | Freshwater microbial communities from Lake Towuti, South Sulawesi, Indonesia - Watercolumn_Towuti2014_125_MG | ecosystem: Environmental > Aquatic > Freshwater > Lake | place: Indonesia...
GCCGATCATTGCCGGGCTGGCCCGTTGTGTGCCGAAGGACATCGACGCCGCGGGCGCGGCAGTGAAGCCTGCGGGTCGGCGCGCGCGGATTCATGTTTTTTTGGCCACGTCGAAAATCCATCGCGAGTTCAAGCTCGGCAAAGCGCAGCACGAAATTCTCCGGCTCGCCGTGGAAGGCGTGAAGCGCGCCAAATCCTATGTCGATGACGTCGAGTTCTCGCCCGAAGATGGATCCCGCACCGAGCCGGAATTCCTGATTCAGGTGTGCCAGGCGGCGATAGCCGCCGGAGCGACCACCCTCAACATTCCGGACACGGTTGGCTGGGCCGTGCCGGAACAGTACGCCGCGTTGATCGGACGACTCTACGACGAGGTGCGCGAATTTCAAACCGGGCAAGCGATCATCAGCGTGCATTGTCACGATGATTTGGGTTTGGCGGTGGCCAACTCGCTCGCAGCCGTGAAAGCCGGCGCCAGGCAAGTTGAGTGTACCGTGAACGGAATCGGCGAGCGCGCCGGCAATGCGGCGTTGGAGGAAATTGTGATGGCGCTCAAGACGCGGCGCGATTTCTTCGGCGGGGTCCAATGCGGCGTCAACACGCGGGAGATTGTGAAATCGTCGCGATTGGTTTCGCGCATGTGCGGGTTGGTCGTGCAACGCAGCAAAGCGATCGTGGGCGAGAACGCTTTCGCGCACGCCAGCGGCATTCATCAGGACGGCATCCTCAAGAAACGCGAGACGTACGAAATCATGGACCCGCAGGAGGTCGGCTGGGGGCAGACAGATTTGCCGTTGACCAAGCACAGCGGGCGCGCCGCCGTAGCGGCGCGGTTGAAGCACCTCGGATTCAAAATGACCGACACCGATGTGAACGCCATCTTCGCGCGGTTCAAAGAAATCGGGGACAAAAAGAAATTCGTCTATGACGATGATTTGACGGCGCTCGTGGAAGGACACATCACCGAAGTGCCGGAGACGTGGTCGCTGGATTATCTCAGCGTCACCAGCGGCAGCCAGACGGTTCCGACGGCCACGGTCCGCCTGAAACGCTGCAACGGCCAGAAGACTGGCCACGAAATTCTGCAAGACGCCGGCATCGGCGATGGGCCAGTCGATGCCACTCTGAAAGCCGTGGACCGTTTGACCAAGACCCGAGGACGGCTCATGGATTATTCGCTGCGCGCGGTTTCGCAAGGCAAGGACGCGCTCGGTGAAGTGACGGTGAAAGTCGATTTTGGGGACGGCGAATTGGTGACGGGCAAAGGCGCGAGCACGGACGTGATCGAGGCCAGCGCGCGCGCGTATCTCAACGCCGTGAACCGCTTCCTGTGCAGCAATCCGGAAAAGGCGCGAAAGCAGCCTCAACCCTGAGGTTCGAGACCGGCGACCGCGCATTACCTTTCCATGAACCTGACGGTAGGGCTGCGTTGCCGTGCAGCCGGGCTTCTGTCGATGCGGCGGCGCGGCAGCACCGCCCTGCCAGCGAGGGGTTCACGGGCCGTGAGCATGGTTCGAGAACCAAGGAAGCTTCCCATGAACCTGGTAATTCCACGTCGCGTTCAAAAGGAAGCGAATGCCCCTCACCCCGGTCCTCTCCCCATCCGATGGGGAGAGGGTGTCCGTAGGACGGGTGAGGGGTTTTCTGACAACGTTTTCAAGTCGATTAGTCTCATCTTGATCGCTCATTGGAATTAGGACGCGTTCCACCGCGTCCCTGATATGGTTCTTCGCGTCGCAGAGCAAAGTCAGGGACGGTGTGGTGCGCGTTTCGCGGCCATTCGCGGTTGAGAAGAATTACGCGTGGTTCAAGGGACCGAAGGATCAAAGGACCGAAACCATCGGTTGACCAGCATCGGTGAGCGTGTTACTTAACAAGACGAAAAAGCCAACTTTTCTTAACCATGAAAAGAGATTACTGCCTACTACCCGCTCCCACCCGACTCACTCCGACACTCAAGTCTTCCTTGCCACGACATCCGGGCTTCACGCTGATTGAACTTCTGGTCGTCATCGCAATCATCGCCATCCTTGCGGGAATGCTTTTGCCTGCGTTGGCGAATGCCAAGACGAAGGCCACGAAGACGCTCTGCGCGAGCAACTGCAAGCAATGGGGCATCTCGGTCAACATGTACGCCGGGGACGCGGACAATTCCTTCCCGGACAACAGCCAGGGTTACCACCTGAGCTGGATGATGCCGAGCATGAGCAATTTCTGGATCAATTACCTAATGCCGAACACGCGCGGCAAAGGCAAGACCGAGCGCCCACCCACGCACGTCCTGTTCTGCCCCACGGACAAATGGCACCGCGCTTACGAGCAAGACAACGTCCTGACGGATAATCAGCCGCAGTTGCTCGGTTATTTCTACTTGCCCGGAAGAAGGACGCTGGATGGCGACACGGCTGCGCAGGGAACCAAGGAATGGTTCACCCGTCTGAAAATGGGAGATCGCTACTCCCAGGCTCCAATCCTCATTGACCGCCTCCAAGGGATCGGGCCGCAAACGACGAATGTCTATGATTCGCGACTGACCTGGACCACTGATTACAACGGGAAGAAAGTCTTGACCGCGGTGCATCGCCGGTCAAATGGCGCGCCGGATGGGGGAAACTTCCTCTTCGAGGACGGGCATGTCGATTGGATCAACGGCAAACGCATTAGCCTGGGCGCCGCGGTCGGGTCGTGGATGTGCTTCTTCAAAATCCCGGTTTCGGAATAACCCCCTTCGAGCGGTAAACCCTTGAGCCGTTTTCTATTCAGTTTCGATGGGGAGCGCACGCCCCCCGGCGTGCTGTGGGCGGAGCCCCCGCCGACCACAAGGGGCCATCGAGCAAGTCACTGACTGTGTCGCAAAACGGGCTCTGACCGGCAAGGCGCCGGTCAGGACACGCGAGGGCGCGTATGCTCCCCGATTCCGACTTAGCGTTTCAACGTCGCGCGCCGATCACCGCATTTTTCGGCGGCAAGTTGCCGCCGAAAACGGGCTGGTAGCCCGTTCCACCCCTGCCTGCATCACTTCTGATACCACGTGCCGTCCGGCTTGAGGACATAGACCGGAGGAGGCTCGAATTCCTTCTTCGGCAGATCCAGATTGGCGAGCTTGAAGACGCCGCGCGCCGTGAGTGCAACGGCCAGGACAAACAAAGCGGCGGCGAGAGGGTTGACCCACTTTCGGGCCTGAGCCGGCTTCCATCCCAGAGGGCGGGAAATGTGAAGCTGCGTGCGGCATTCGACGCACCGGGAAGTGCTCCGGTAATTCGGATGGCCGCAATGGGCGCAATAAATCAGGAGGCGCCGTCGGCACTTCTCGCAGGAAGCCGCCTCCCCAGGATTATGATGGCCGCACTTGGAGCAAACGATCTCGGATAGAGGCTCCAACACTGTGAAAGGATCCAAAAGTTCGGTTTTCATCTGAACTATGCTATTTTCCGGGAGGGTTGATGATCTCGCTGATTTTGAAGATCGGCAGGAACATGCAAATGACGATGCCCCCGACGACCACTCCGAGAAATACGATCAACAGCGGCTCAATTAGCGAGGTAAGTCCGGAAAGCGTCGTTTCGATCTCTTCGTCCAAGAAGTCCGCCACGCGTTCGAGCATCGAATCGATCTTTCCCGTCTGCTCGCCGGCGGTGATCATGCGGATGATCATCGTGGGAAACACCGGATGTTTGCCCAGCGCCGCGGAGATGCCGTCGCCTTTCTCGATGTCGCCCGAAGCGACGCGAATGGCTTTTTCCATGACGACATTGCCGCATGTATTGGCCACGATGTTCAGCACCTCAAGAATCGGGACACCGCTGCGGATAAGCGACGCCAGCGTCCGCGTGAACCGGGCGAGACAGATCTCGTGGGCGATCACCCCGAAGATTGGGAGCTTGATCCGGGTGCGGTCCCAGAATTCGCGGCCTTGTTTCGTCTTCAGATAGGCGAACCAGCCATACACCATCGCGCCTACCGCGGGCAGAATGTAGAGGATCGAGTGCTGCATGAACTCGCTGATCTTGATCAGGTAAGCCGTGGGCGTCGGCAGATTGGCTCCAAAGCCGGCGAAGATCTCTCCGAACACGGGAACGACGCGCACCAACAGAAAAATCGTGATCCCGATGGCGATCAGCGTGACCGCCGTGGGATACATCATGGCGGATTTGACCTTCTTGCGGAGGCGCGCGGTGTTTTCCAGATAAGCCGCCAGACGCGGGAGAATCTCCGCCAGCAAACCGCCTTTCTCGCCCGCGTCCACCATGCAGACGTAGAGGCGGTTGAACACCTTGGGATGTTTGGTCAGCGCCATCGAGAAGCCGTCGCCCCCTTCGACCCGCGAACAAACGTCTTTGATGACATCCCGCATCACCTTGTTCGTGGTTTGCTCCGCGAGCGCCTGCAAGGATTGGACCATGGCCAGGCCGGCGTCGATCATGGTCGCAAGCTGGCGCGTGAACACCACGAGGTCCGCGAGCGGCACGCTGCCTCCGGCCGTCTTCCCTTTCCGGGCCATCTTTTCCTGGATGGAGACGACCAGCAGATTGCGATTGAGAAGAGCGGCGATGGCGGCCTGTTCGGACGCCGCCTCGAGTGTGCTGCGGATCTCCCCGCCTGAGCCAGCTTCCCTCGCCAGATAAATGTAGGAAGGGAATCTGAAGCTGCCATCTTGGCGCCGAAATGCAAGCGAATCAAAGTGTTTGAGCGGCTCGCTTGACACTCGGAAGTTCGCTGATATTCTCCGCATCCCGTCAGCAGCGGGGGTGCTCAACACGTGGCTTCGACGCGCGAGCGCCGTGTGGTCCGGACCACGCACCTGAACTCGAACTGACTACGATCACGCATGAAACGTCAATATCAGCCGTCGAAAATTCGCCGCAAACGGCAGCACGGCTTTCTCAACCGCAATTCCTCAAAAAGCGGCCGGGCGATTCTCGCCAACCGGCGCCGGGTCGGCCGCAAACGCCTGACGCCCATCTGACCTGGATTCCTGCAATGCAGGTCAACGCATCGGCCCAGGCAACTCCGGACCGGATCAAGCCTGGCTTCGAACTGAAGCGGTCCATGCGGCTGCGGACAAAGCGAGATTTCACACGTGTCCGCGATCAGGGCCGCCGTCTCGCCAGAGGATGTCTGATCGCGAACTGGTTTCCTCAACCAGCGGGAACACGAACCCGCCTCGGGGTCATCACGGCCCGCAAATTAGGAAAAGCGACTTACCGGACCCGAGCACGGAGGCTTCTGCGCGAAGCCTTCCGGCTGCATCAACATGACCTGCGAAGACCCTTGGAGTTAGTGTTAGTCGCGCGGACGTCGATCGTGGGCAAGAAGCTGGCGGACGTCGAACGGGATCTCGTTTCCGCGCTCCGGCAGGCGAACTTGCTCAAACAGATTCCTTGAAAATCCTCCAGGCCATCCTGATCGGCGCCGTGTGGTGCTATCGGCAATTCCTCTCACCGGCCAAGACGCTTGTCTTCGGCTCGCTCGGACATTGCCGATATTCACCGACGTGCTCGGCCTACGCATTCGAGGCTTTGAAATCGCATGGCGCCCGGCATGGGGGCTGGCTTTCGTTGAAGCGCATCTGCCGGTGTCATCCCTGGGGCGGATGCGGTCACGATCCCGTGCCGCCAGTCCAAACACCGGCCCGACATTGTCCCGACCGACGGGCTCTTGCGGTTGATCCTAATCTTGATCTCAATCTTCCCGGTGCCTTGAAGAGTAAGAGCAGGATTAGAATTAGGAGCACGAAAAAAGCGGCTTTGGGGCCCGCGGGGAAGGCCGTGGAGATTACGCATACATTCCCATTCTAAATGGACCGCAAGTCTTTCATCATTCTCCTGATTTCGTTTGGTTTGTTGATGGCCTGGTATCCGCTCGTCAATAAACTGTTTCCGCCTTTGCCGGCGCCGCAGGGAACCAACTCCGTGACGCGGCCAGTCACGGACATCGACACGAACAAATCGGACACGTCTCAACCATCCCCGCCTGCCGTTGCGCCCCCTCGCGCGGAGACTAGCCCGGACACTGCGAGGATCATCCGCCCGGACGTCGCGGAAGAAACGCTGACCTTGACCAACGAAAACGCCCGATACACTTTCACGACGCACGGTGGAGGATTAAAGGTCTTCGAACTGCTCAAGTATCCGGCGACGGTTTCCTGTGATCGCAAGCAAATGACGAACCGCTTGGCTTCTCTCAACACCGGAGCAAAGCGGCCCGCCCTGGCGGTGATTGGAGGCGAGGCCGTGGAAGGGGACGGACTTTTCAAATTGACCGCCATGCCCTTTGGATTGCGCGCGGAGAAAGCGCTCCCGAACGGAATCTTTCTCATCAAGGATTTTGCCCTCAGCACCAATTATCTGATCAAGGCGACCAATCGGTTCGAGAATCGGTCCGACCAGCCCGTTGCGCTGCCGGCTTTTGAATACGTCGTGGGGACTTCGACACCGATGGGGACCCGTGATGAATCCCTGACCCTCGGAGCACAATGGTACAATGGCCAGAAAGCCGAGGATGCGTTCGCGGAAAGCGTGGGTTGCTTTGGCGGGCGGCCCCAGACTGATTTTGCTGCGGGAAGCAGCAATGTGTTCTGGGCCTCGGCGTTCAACCAGTTTTTCGCGATCGTGGGCGTGCCGGCTCAGCCCGCCTACCGCTTGCGCGCCCACAAAGTCGATCTTCCGCCGCCGAGTAAAGAGGAGATCGACGCCGACTCCAAGACCTGGGCGCAGCCGTTTGGCCATCAGGTCGCCTTCGCTTATCCCACAACGACGCTCGCGCCGAATCAATCGCTCGAACACCGTTTTGATCTGTATGCAGGCCCGAAGGAGTATTACACGCTTTCTCTCCTGGGGAGGAATCTGGATCTGGTCATGCGATTCGGCTTCTTCGGGTTTTTTGCCAAAGGCCTTCTTCTGTCGTTGAAGGCGCTTTACGCGCTCGCGCAAAACTACGGCACCGCCATCATTGTGATCACGATCCTGATCAAGCTGTTCTTCTGGCCGCTGACCAATGCCAGCACCAAGTCGATGAAACGCATGGCCGCCCTCCAGCCGCAGATGAAAGCCATCCAGGAGAAATACAAGGACGATCCGCGAAAAATGAACATGAAGCTCATGGAGTTCATGAAGGAGAACCGGGTCAGTCCTCTGGGTGGCTGTTTGCCCATGCTCCTTCAGATCCCGGTGTTTATCGGTTTTTACCAGATGCTGCAAAGCGCGATCGAATTGCGCGGGGCAGCTTTTCTCTGGGCGTGCGACCTCTCGCAGCCCGACACGGTGTTTGTCATTCCTGGATTGGGATTCATTCCGTTTTTCGGAATTCCCGGCTCAGGCCTGCCGATCAATCCCCTTCCGTTGATGATGGGAGTGACGATGCTATGGCAAGCGCGCCTGACACCGCCGTCGCCGGGGATGGACCCGGTTCAGCAAAGCATCATGAAATATATGCCGCTCATGTTCATGGTGTTCCTCTACAATTTTTCGGCAGGCTTAACCCTTTACTGGACCGTGCAAAACCTGCTAACTATTCTGCAAATGAAGGTGACGAAGGCGACCGATCCTAAAACCCAAGCTCCAGGAAAACCGGCGCTGCCAGCCTTTCCAACGCCGAAAAAGAAACGGCAAAGTTAAGAGAGCGTTGGACCAATTTGACGATTTTAACTCTTTAACCCGTGTTAACGCTGTAACCCTCCCTGCCTATGGTCGCCGATGCAAAAGCAATTCTGGAGCAGTTACTGAAACATCTCGGATTCGAGGCGACCGTTGAAGAGCACCACATGGACGACGGGATCCTGCTCGACGTGAAGACTGAGGACGCAGGCCGCCTGATCGGCCGACAGGATCAAACCTTGAGCGAACTGCAATACCTGGTCAATCGGCTCCTCTTCCGGCAGGACCAGAAAGCTCCGAAAGCGACGCTGGACGTTGGCTCGTATCGAACCCAAGCCCGCGAGGCCCTCGTCCAGAAGGCCAAGGAAGCGGCGGACAAGGTCCGCCGCTGGGGCGACATTGTGGAGCTGCCGCCGCTGAACGCTTTCGATCGCCGCATCGTGCACAACGCGCTCAAGGACGATCCAGCCGTCGAAACGCACAGTGTCGAAGTGGCGGGGTCGGACAAAAAGGCGATCATTCTCCGGCCCAGGCATGGATAATTCGGAGGCACGGGAAATGGACGGCAGTGTGCTGGTTTGGCTAGAGCGCGGCTGGGTCGTCAATCCAACCGCAGCGCTGCGACTGATCCTTCGGACGTTGCCGCGCTCGAAAGATTCGGATTAGGACATTACAAATGGACGGTCCGGCTCCTGACGCGCGGAGGAACTCTGAATTCGCGGCCGCTTCCGTTTACTGCGACGCGGCATCCACCAACGCCCAATCAATCTTCAAGGAGTTGGGATTTCGTTTTGTCTCAACACCGGAAGAGGCGGACCTCATCTGGATGCGCAAAGGTTATCAACGCCTGTATTCGCGCCTCGCTCCCCACCAACTCCTCAACCATATCCCCAACGAGACAGCGATCACGAGCAAAGGCCATCTGACGGCGAACCTTAAGCGCCACGACCTGACCGGTTTGAACCGTGATCTTCCGTTGCGAAACTTTTATCAGGAAACATACTGCCTGGACGACCCCGCTGAGCGCAAAAGTTTCTTTGACCGATTGCCGCTGGAGGACTCGATTGAGAATCTCTGGATTCTGAAGCCAACAGGGCTTTCGCAAGGCGAAGGCATCAAGATTCTCTGGCAGCTCACGGAACTGCGGAAACAATAGGAAACACCCGACCCGGCCAGCGCGGGCGACGAACCTCAAAAATACATTATCCAACGCTACATCCGGAATCCTTTGCTCTTGCACGGCCGCAAATCAGAAATCCGGATCTACTGGCTGATCGCTTCCTTGAGGCCGTTGTTGGTGCTGATGCACCGTGAAGGCACCGTCCGGCTCAACTCGCAGCCCTTTCGGCTCCAGGATTTCGAGAACACCTTGATCCACATCACCAACATCCATCAGCAGAAAATCCATCCGGATTACGATCCGTCGCTGGTGTTGAAGTGGAGCTTTGCAGAGTTTCAGGATCACCTGGCCCGGGGGGCCTCAACATCGCCGGCCCAAACTTCATCCAAGAGCAGTTGGCGCCGAAACTGAAGCAAATCCTGGCATTGGTTGCTCGATCGGCGAGAGAGGCGCTGGCCTCATGCCCTGAAAACGGCCTCCACTTCGGACTCTATGGCGTCGACATCATTCTGGATGACGAACTTCAGCCCTGGCTTACCGAGATTCAGCGGGGTCCCGGACTGAGTTTCGACGAGGCGGTCAAGAAGAGATTGGTTCCGCGGGTGCTGGAAGAAACCGCCCGGATCGTCCTGGAAATCCAGGAGCGCAAACGCTCGGGAGCGTCGCTGGCTCATTTGAAATCGCCCGCCCAGTTTGAATGGGTGATCAACGAAGCCGCGCCGAAGTGAGGCGCACGGAACCGGTCAGATGATGGGATCCAGCAGGTAATGCTCTTCGATCGAGTTGGCGATGTTCAACGCCGCGCGGAACGCGACCTGAACCTCCTTGATCCGGCTCAACTTCTTCTCCGTGCCCGGATCCAACTCCACCGGCGGATGAGAAATCGGTGCGGGCGGGGGCGGCACGTATTCTTGCGGCGCAGATCGCGGCACGATCGCGCTCACGGTTCGGTCCTCACGGCTGTGCGGACGCGAGGACTGAAGAGACAACGGGATGTTCGCCGGACTGGTCTGGCTGCTGGAAGACACTTGCATAGGCTCGATGCGGCAGTGGATAAGCGTTCTGGTTGACTAGAGCGTTCCGATTCCGATGCCCAAGGGAGAATTGAGGCCTTGAATGAAGTTTCTCGAGTTCAGGACATTTGACGTGGCCGACGTGAGGTTGCCCAGACCGGTCAACAAACCGGTTCTCTGCGACTCGGCCGCCCTCAGGCCTGTCACCTGGCCTGGTTGCCGGACACGCCTCCCATTGGTCTGAGTTTGAGCTGGAGTTTGACTGCCGACGTTTGTCAGAGCCGTCGTGGCGACCTCCTTCAGCCCTGCCAGCAAATTGCCTCGGGTCTCTTCCGCTTCGGCGGTCAAATCAGCGATCTGCGACTCCAGGCCCTTCTGTTGCCTGAGTTGTCCGACAATGTTGGCTTCGAGGCCGCGCTCAGCCCCGGTCGTCGCGTTGATCAATTGAAACGCCACACCGCCTCGACGCTGGAGCGCGCTCTCGAATCTCCGAAAAGACGCTTCGTTTGACAGCGCGGCGCTCAACGCTTCGGAATCCATCGTCAACGTGTCGCTCGTCCCGCTGCTTTGAATCGAACCCTGGGAAACGCCGACCAACTCATTGGCGGCTCGGCGAAGGCCCGCGGACGCTTTGCGGAAAGTTACATCCTTCTTCAGTTCCGCATCGCTCTCGACCAGGTTGACGGCGGAGGTGATCTTCTTGACGAGATCTTCGATGGACTTGCGCGCGAGATCGGGTTCCTGGAGCACCTGGATCGTCACCGGATTGTCCGTGATCACAGTCTTGGTTGTCCGCGTCACCGTCGAAAGGTCGATGCTGGAAACCTTGATGTTGTTGCCTTCCTGGTTCCGGTCATTGGCGATCCTGAGAGTTTTCCAAGATTAGCTGGACAAAGCGCCCTCAGCCGCCGCCGTCTGTTTGAAAACCAGCTTGTCCTCCTCCAGGGTGACCTGGATCGGGCTGTTATCGTGTAATTTCCCGCGCAGGATTTCCTCGGCAAGCGGATCTTCCAGGTGACGTTCGACGGCGCGGCGCATTGGGCGGGCGCCATAGGTGGGATCGTAACCCTTTTCCACGAGGAAATCCTTGGCTTTTTCGTCCAGTTGCAACTCGATCTTCCGGCCTTTCAACCGATCGATCACCTTCTGGATTTCCAAATCAAGGATCTGGATCAAGTCCGGCTTGTTGAGCGCGCGGAAGACGATCGCATCGTCGAGACGGTTCAGAAATTCCGGGCGGAAAACCTTCTTGGCCTCGTCCATGATCTTGTCCCGCATCTTCTCGTAACTGGTTTCGTCGGACAACTTGGTAAAGCCAATCGAGGCGCCTTTGCGAATGGTTTCGGCGCCGACATTAGACGTGAGAAGAACCACGGTGTTGCGGAAATCCACGACCCGCCCCACGTTGTCCGTGAGCTTCCCTTCCTCCAGGATCTGGAGCAGCATGTTCATGACGTCTGGGTGCGCCTTTTCAATCTCGTCAAACAGCACCACGGAGTAGGGCCGGCGGCGAACCTGCTCGGTAAGCTGGCCGCCCTCTTCGTAACCCACGTATCCCGGAGGAGAACCGACGAGGCGCGACACCGTGAACTTCTCCATGTACTCGCTCATGTCGAGTTGGATGAGCGATTTGGCGTCGCCGAACATCTGTTCGGCCAGGGTCTTGGCCAGGAGAGTTTTTCCAACGCCGGTGGGGCCTAACAGAGCAAAGGTTCCAATGGGCCGCTTCGGATCTTTCAGATCCGCGCGAGATCGACGCAGCGCCTTGCACAGCGCCGTGACGGCTTCACTCTGTCCAACGACCGTCCGGCTGAGTTCGGCTTCCATGGCAAGGAGCTTCTGAGCTTCGCCTTGCTCCATCCGTCTGAGGGGGATGCCGGTCCACTTGGCCACGACTTGCAGGATGTCGTCCTGATCCACTTTGACGCGCTTTTCCTCACGGGTCTCCCGCCACTGGTTCAGGATAGCTTCCATTTTCTCTTTGGCCTGGCGTTCCTTGTCCCGCAGAGCCGCCGCGCCTTCAAAGTCTTGCTCTTTGATCGCGCGCTCTTTTCGAGAGCGGATTTCTTCGATTTCACCTTCGAGGTTCTTCACGTCCGGCGGCCGGGTCATGGCGCCGATACGCGCCCGCGCGCCGGCTTCGTCCATGACATCGATGGCTTTGTCCGGGAGGTAACGGCCTGTCAAGTAACGGTCGGAAAGTTTGACGGCCGCCTCCAGCGCGTCGCTCGTGAAATCGACTTTGTGGTGATCCTCGTATTTTTGGCGAAGGCCCTTGAGAATCAGCACCGCTTCCTCGACCGAAGGCGCCTCGACTTTGACGCTTTGGAAACGCCGTTCCAGCGCCGCGTCTTTCTCGATGTATTTCCGGTACTCGTTCAGGGTGGTCGCGCCGATGCATTGCATTTCGCCCCGGCTCAGAGCCGGTTTGATGATGTTGGACGCGTCCATGGTGCCTTCGGCGGAGCCCGCGCCGACGATCGTGTGGAGTTCGTCGATGAAGAGAATGATGTTCTTGGCGCGGCGAATCTCATCCATCACGGCCTTGATGCGCTCCTCGAACTGGCCGCGGTACTTCGTGCCCGCTACCATCAGAGCCAGGTCCAGCGTAATGACGCGCTTTTCGCGCAGCAGCTCCGGAACATTGCCGCGCGCGATTTCCTGAGCCAACCCCTCGACGATGGCCGTTTTGCCCACGCCCGCTTCGCCGAGCAGCACCGGATTGTTCTTCGTTCGTCGGCAGAGGATCTGAATGACGCGCTCGATCTCGTTCTTGCGCCCGATGACGGGATCCATCTCCCCCTTACGCGCGATCTCGGTCAAATCGCGGCCGAACGCCTTCAAAGCCGGCGTCTTCACTTCGCCCTTTTTCTCGGGAGCTTTCTCCGCAGGCTCGTTCGGGGCGTTTTCTTCGGCCGTGCTGAAATTCGGATCCAGTTCCTTCAAAATCTCCTGCCGCGTCTGCTCGATATCGACATCCATGTTCTTGAGAACGCGCGCCGCGACGCCGTCGCCTTCGCGGAGGAGGCCCAGCAGGATATGTTCGGTGCCAACGTAAGTGTGGTTCAGCGCCTTGGCCTCTTTGGCCGCCAGGGACAAGACCTTCTTGACGCGGGGCGTGTAAGGAATGTTTCCCATCGTCTTCTGGTCCGGCCCCGTGCCCACGAGCTTTTCCACCTCCATGCGAACCGTTTCGAGGTCCAGTCCGATTTTCTGCAGGACATTGACCGCGACGCCCTGGCCGAGCTTGATCAACCCCAGCAACAGGTGCTCCGTGCCCACAAAATTGTGGTTGAATCGGTCCGCTTCCTTGCGCGCCAAGGCCAGGACTTGCTGCGCGCGGGGGGTGAAGTTACTCATGGCTTCTTCGCTCATAAACAGTCGTGCAGAAGATGCTATGAATCGGAACCTTTGTCCAGCTTTGAGCCGCCGGACGAAGGCGTCGGGTGCGGTCGGCTCACGTGGCGCAGCCGTTCGCGAAGCATGTCGGCTCGGAGCAAATCGCGTTCTTCCGCCGAAAGTTTCTCGGAGTACCGCTTCTGCAAATGCGCCGGCTGAGTGATGAGGAACAGTTCGTCCACCAGTGCGCGCTCGGTTCCGGGAAACAATCCAATGTCCACCCCCAGGCGGAGGAGCGAGAGCAGATTCATGGTTTCCTTGGAGGAAATGCTGTGCGCGTTGGCCAGAATCCCGTAGGCGCGCCCGATCTGGTTGAAGATGACCTTGGGTTTGCTCTCCAGCAGCATGGCGCGGGCGTTCTCTTCGTGCTCGATCAACTGCGCCAGCACTTTGTTCAGGCGCTCGACAATCTCGGTCTCGGCTTCGCCCAGCGTCATCTGGTTGGAAACCTGAAACACATTTCCCAGAGCCTCGGTGCCTTCGCCGTAAAGACCGCGCACGGCGAGGCCGAGTTTGTTCACCGCCTGGATGATCTGGTTGATCTGTTCGCTGATCACCAGGGCAGGCAGGTGCAGCATGGCGCTGACGCGGATGCCGGTTCCGAGGTTCGTGGGGCACGCGGTGAGATAACCCAGCGCCGGCGAGAACGCGTACTCGACCTTCTTTTCCAGGGTCGAATCGACCTGGTCGATCACTTGCCAGGCTTCCTTGATTTGCAGGCCAGGCCGGAGCGATTGCATGCGGAGGTGATCCTCCTCGTTGATCATCACGCAGAGCGACTCCTCCTTGTTGAATACCAGACCGCTTCCGGCGTTTTTGGCGGCGTGTTCGCGGCTGATGAGATGGCGTTCGACTAGGATTTGCTTGTCCAGCGCCGTCAAGTTGTCCATCGATTCGGAAAACGCCCCGGCCAGTTGACGCAAACTCTCCACGGCCGGGCGAAGAGTTTCCAGAGACCTGACCCGCTCCGGCTTCTTCGCCCACCCGGGAAACGCCAGGCCCTTAAGATTGCGGGCCAGCCGGACGCGGCTGGATAAGACGATTCGGTCGTGCGGTCCGGTGCGTCTGCTGGCTTCGGTCGGTGAGGCGAGAAATTCGTTAATATCCATGGATCATCCGGGGGTTAAGCTCGCGATCTTGTTCTTGATCTGGTGGATCTCATCCCGGACCCGCGCCGCGGCTTCAAAGTCTTCTTCGACGACCGCTTTCTCGAGCTTGTTTTGGAGCGATTTCAATTTGTCGGACAAATCCAGGTTTTGTTTGAAGCTTTGCGGGATTTTTCCGACGTGCCGCGTGCCTTTGTGCATCGTTTTCAGCAAGCCTTCGAGACCCTCAGCGAAGGTCGTGTAACACTCCGCGCAACCCAGGCGTCCGGACTTCTTGAAATCGGCCTGGGTGAAACCGCAGTGAGGGCACTTCGCGTCGCCGCCCGGCATGGCATGCTCGATCTCCTGGGCGGCCCCCAGGCCGAGGAGCAGGTCGGCCAGCGAGAAACCGGTGGGGTCATCGACGCCCTTGTCCTTGGAGCACGACTCGCACAAATCTACTTTCTTCGTTTTCCCTTCCACCATCTGGGTCAAATGGACCGTGGCGACGTTTTGTTTGCAGAGATCGCATAGCATAAATCCAGTCCGTATATCGGCTGCCCAAGGTTTTAAGTCAAGAGGCCCGCGAGCCAGCAATTCAGCCGGCCAGAATCCATTTGATCGCTTCAAAGCCGGACGCGTGTTTCCAAGAATGAGACAGCCGGCGGTGCTTGCCTTCTTCGTCTGTGAGGGAGCCCGAACCCCGGGATTGAATCCAAACCCAAGCGCATTGGGCCTCCGGTCATCACTCAAGGTTCGTAAATCGGTTCTCCAGATGTCTGAGTCAGTTCGCGGTACTTTTTCACAAAAGTCCTCGTGGTGCGTCCGGGCCTCCCACTTCCAATCACGCGCCCGTCTATTTTCACCACCGGAATTAACTCCGCCCCTGTCCCAGTCAAAAAACATTCGTCTGCGTTGAACAAGTCATACCGCGTCAAATTGGTCTCAGCAGTGGATATGCCAAGGTCTTTCGCCAGTTCAATGACGACGTTGCGCGTGATGCCGTAGAGCGCCCCGGCCGAGAGCGGAGGTGTGAGCAGCGCATGGCCCTTGACGATAAAGATATTGTCGCCAGTGCATTCCGAGACGAATCCTTCGGCGTTCAGCATGATCGCTTCTTCGCAGCCGCCGTTGTTCGCTTCAATTTTCGCGAGGATGTTGTTGAGATAGTTGAGCGATTTGATCGCGGGATTCAAAGCGCTGTGCAAATTCCGCACCGTCGCAACGGTAATTATTTCCAGCCCGCGCTCATAAAATTCCTGGGGGTATAGCTGTATCTTGTCCGCGATGACAATCACGGACGGCCGTTTGCAGCGGTTTGGGTTCAGACCGAGGCCGCCGACGCCCCGCGTCACCACGAGCCGAATGTAGCCATCCCGAATCTGATTGCGGCGGCAGGTCGCCACAACCGCGCGCATGATTTCGGCGCGGGACATGGGAAGGGTCAGCAGGATCGCCTTCGCGGAATGAAACAGCCGGTCGATGTGCTCCTTGAGCTTGAAAACGCGCCCATGGTAAGCCCGGATGCCTTCGAAAATTCCGTCACCGTAAAGAAGTCCGTGGTCGAAAACCGAAATCTTCGCGTGCGGTTCGCTGTAAAACTTCCCGTCAATGTAGATCTTCATTCCGTCAAGTGCGGGCAGACTACGGCAATTGTTTCCGGCGTTGCAATCCCTAACGAATTTGCCCATCCGCCAGTTCGACCACTCGCGGAGCTTGCGCGGCAATCCGGGCGTCGTGCGTGGCAAAAATCAATGTCGCCTGGCGTTCGGTGCGCAAGGCGCAGAGCAGGTCGATGATTTCCTGGCCGGTGTGGGAATCCAGGTTGCCGGTCGGCTCGTCCGCCAGGATCAACTCCGGTTCATTGATCAAGGCTCGAGCGACGGCCACCCGCTGCTGTTCTCCTCCGGAAAGCTCGTACGGTTTGTGGTCCATCCGCCCCCCAAGGCCAACACGTTCCAAAAGCCGCCGCGCCCGGTCCAGGGCCTCCGCTGCGTTCATTCGGGCCATCCGGGCCGGGAGGCAGACATTTTCCAGCGCGTCCAGTTCCGGAAGGATGTGATAGGCCTGGAAGACAAATCCAACCTTCCGATTCCGAAATCGGTCCAGTTCGCCTGCCGAAAGGCTGGAGAGGTTCTGTCCCGCGAACCAGATCTCGCCGTCATTCGGGGCGTCCAGTCCGCCAAGCAAATGGAGCAACGTGCTTTTCCCCGCGCCCGATGCGCCCTGGATCGCGACGAATTCCCCTCGCCGCACGACCAGGTCCACGTTCTGCAGCACGTCCACGCGCCGTTTGCCCAGCATAAAACTCTTCCGGACTCCTTTGGCGTTGATCAACACGTCCACCATCGCGCTCACTCGTGACGCAGCGCTTCGACCGGCTTCAACCGGCCGGCGTTCCAGGCCGGGAACATCCCCGCCAGCAGGCAAATTAGCAGGGATCCGCCGCAAATGATCAAGATGTCCCCGGCCTCGACCAGCGCCGGAAGCTGGCTGAAGCCGTAAATCCGCGAGGGAAAAATCTCGAAATTCATCGCGCTTCTCAGGAACAGCAAAAACTCGTTCCGATACGCCACGGCCAGCATGCCCAGGCCATACCCAGCCGTGACGCCCATCACCCCCACCAGCAGGCTTTGGCTGAAAAAGATCGACATGATCTGGGTCCCGGACGCGCCGAGGGCCTTGAGAATTCCTATCTCCCGCGTTTTCTGAACGACAAAGGTGATCAGCGAACTGGTGATGCCGAACGCCGCCACGATCATGATGAAAAACAACAAGTAGAACATCACGTTCTTCTCAACCAGCAGCGCATCCAGGATATCGGAATTCTCATCTTCCCAGGTGGAAATCCGAACCCCGGGTTCGAGGACCGCCAACAATTCCTCGCGCACCTCCCGAGCCTTGTCCGGATCCAGCAGCGTCACCATGAGGCCTTGCACGGAATCCTCCAGGCCGGACAACTCCTGCGCATTCGCGAGGGAACAAGCGATGAAGAAATTGTTGAACTCGTAGTAGCCCACGTCGAAAATGCCACTGACCTCAAATTCCGTGGGCAGGAATCCCTCGTCCACTTCCTCCTTGGCTCCGCTTTTCTTGTTGATTTTGGCCACACGGCGCATATCGCTGACCGAGTAAATCGACAGCGTGTCGCCCACCTGGAGATTCATGCTCGCTGCCAGTTCCTGCCCGATCAAAACCCGGTTCCCGCGCACGTCATATTGGCCGGTGCGGACGCTGGACGGGAGCACGCTGAGTTTGCCCTCGGAGTTCGAGTCGGGATCGACGCCGCGAATGGCCGGGCAAAGGTATTGCGGGGCTCCGTTTTGCGAGTGGGTCTCCACCATGACTTGCCCCATCACCAGCGGCGCGGCTCCTTTAACGCCTGCGTTCGTGGAAATAGTGTGAAGGAGCAACGCGTAATCGGTCATGGGCCCGTCGCCGACCACGCGCAAGTGCGGCTTGAATCCCAGAATCTTCTCCCGCAGTTGCCGATCGAAGCCCGCCATGACGCTGATCACGACAATCAGCACCGCCACTCCCAGCATCACACCGATGATCGAGATCAAAGTGATCACCGAAACGAACGTCCGCTTGGGCCGCAAATAGCGGACCGCCAGCATCAACTCAAACGGCAGCTTCATTTCCCCTTCGCCAACTCCACGCCGTCGAAGAGACTTTCCAGACTGTTGAGCGGGGCTTCCCGCAAAGGCGCCGGATTCAGGACTTGCCTCAAATAGCGGACGGCTTCGGGAATCTGCTGCACGGAACGCGGCAGCGTTGCGCCACACGCATTCGGATGGCCGCCCCCTTGCAGTTTTTCGGCGACTTTGATGGCCTCGCCGTTGCGGCTGCGCAGGCTGGCAATGACCATTCCGTTGGCCTTGCGGAAAAGGGTGAGCAAAACCGGATATTTCGTCGCCTTCTGTTCGAGCAGGCGATGGACGATCAAATTGATGTTGCCCACGACGGTATCGACGTAACCCACCGTCGGACTCAACTCGGTCACGTTCGCCTTGCTCCAGGTGTAGCCCAGCGGATCTTCCACCCGGCGCTTGACGGCCATAACCTCCAGCAACGGATGCTCCAGCAATCGTTCGAGCTCCCCTTCGATCAGCTCGTACAAATTCCAAAACTGATACGTCTTGACCAGATTCGCGTAGTCGGTGGCGACGACAAAATCCGGGGCATCCTCCAGGAACAAATCCGAGACGTTGTTGAGATGCACCAGGCGGTCCAGTTGCGGCGTGCTCAGGCCTTGCGCCTGGCAAAGTTCGTAGCACAGCAGGCCGGCGGACTTGGTTGCGTCGTGGATCAAGGTCGCGTTCTTCGCCACCGTGTCAGTCGCGTGATGATCGACGACGACCCACTCCGGGCGGTCCAGCCGCTCCTCGAAAGTCATGTCGCAGACCCAGGC
>Ga0233424_10001633_pt1 | contig 18623 bp, 13 predicted proteins | sample Watercolumn_Towu_FD_181011 | JGI IMG/M metagenome (GOLD analysis project Ga0233424, IMG submission 181011) | Freshwater microbial communities from Lake Towuti, South Sulawesi, Indonesia - Watercolumn_Towuti2014_125_MG | ecosystem: Environmental > Aquatic > Freshwater > Lake | place: Indonesia...
CTGCCGTCCGTGCTGCGCCGTGTGCCAGTCTTTCTTTTTGCCCGCTTCGTTCTGCCAGTTCGTCCGCCCTTCCCTCTGTGCTGCAAGAAACTGAGATGCGCCCCAATTTCCAGAACCTTCAGCGCGGCCCCAGCAAAGGCGCTGGACACGGTGCCACGCGTCCGCGAAGTTCGCGGCGATGATTCCGCGGCTGGACGAGTCGTTCGTTGCGCTGGCCATGGCGCCGGTCGAGATGGACGCGTTGTGGGAGGAAGGCTGGCGCCACTTCGGGCCCGTGTTCTACCGCTACACGAAGGCCGAGGCCGGCGGCGGCCCCAAGCGTGTGATGCCGCTGCGGGTGGACCTCTCGCGGTTCGCGCCTTCCAAAAGCCAGCGTCGCGTGCTGCGCCGCAACGCGGACCTCGATGTGCGCGTTCAATCGCCCGTGCTCGACGCCGAGCGACGGGCGCTCTTCGACGCGCACCACATGCGGTTCACCGACAACGTGCCCAACTCGCTCGATGACTTCCTCGGACCGGCCCCCGCGCTGCTTCCGTGCCGCACGGTCGAAGTCGCCGCGTATGCGCACGGGCGGCTCGTCGCCGCAAGTTACCTCGACGTGGGCTGCCGGTCGGCGTCGAGCATCTACGCGATGTTCGACCCGGCCGAATCGCGGCGCAGCCTCGGCATCGCCACGATGCTCTGGGAAATCGGGCACGCGAAGTGCCACGGCTTCGCGCATTACTACCCCGGTTACTGTTTCCACGAGCCGACGAGCTTCGATTACAAGCGGGCCTTCGCCGGAACGGAGTGGTTCGACTGGCGCGGCGCGTGGCGTCCGCTCGAGCCGTGACCCGCCGCGTTGATTCCCACCCGGCTTTCCCTACACTCCGCGCATGGACAAGCGACCGAAGGCGAGCGCCGACGCGGACCTGCAGCGGCGCATCCGCGACCTCATCGCGGCCAAGGGCGGCGGCTCCAACGAGGACCTCGTCGAGGACATCATCGAGCAGGCGCTCAAGCTGCTCTCGGACGTGCGCGACCGCGGCGACGTGCGCGTGATGCAGACGGCGATGCGCGAGTTGCGCTACGCGTTCAAGCTCTTCGCGTTGTGGTCGGACAAGCGCAAGGTCACCATCTTCGGCTCCGCGCGAACCGCGCCGAGCAAGCCCGAGTATCAGCAATGCGTGGACTTCGCCCGCAAGATCGCCGACGCGGGCTTCATGGTCATCACCGGCGCGGGGCCGGGCATCATGCAGGCCGGGCACGAGGGCGCGGGGCCGGAGCGGAGCTTCGGCGTGAACATCCGCCTCCCGTGGGAGCAGTCCGCCAACCCCGTCATCGAGCGCGACAAGAAGCTCATCACGTTCAAATACTTCTTCACCCGCAAGCTCACGTTCATCCGCCACTCGGACGCCATCGTGCTGTTCCCGGGCGGCTTCGGCACGCTCGACGAGGGCTACGAGACGCTTACGCTCATGCAGACCGGCAAGGCGCAGCTCATGCCGCTGGTGCTCATGGACAAGCCCGGCGGCACCTATTGGAAAACGTGGGACAAGAACATGCGCGAGCACCTGCTCCGCAACGGCCTCATCTCGCCCGAGGACCTCACGCTGTATCACCTCGCCGCCGACGACGACGATGCGGTGCGCCACATCACGCGCTTCTACCGCAACTACCACTCGGCGCGCTTCGTGCGCGACCTCTACGTCATCCGCCTCCGGCACGCACCCACGCCATCCGCGATCGGGGCGCTCAACGAGGACTTCGCGGACATCATCCTCGGCGAACCCTTCCACGCCGCCGACGCGACCGGCGAGGAGCGCGAGGACAACGACCACGTGAAACTCCCGCGGCTCGCGTTCGGGTTCAACCGACGCGACTACGGGCGGCTGCGGCAGTTGATTGATGTGCTCAACACGTGGTGAGCGTCACGCCGCTGGCCGCGACCGCGCTTGAACCGGCGAGCGCCCGCCGCTACCTTGCGCGCCCGTGACGCTCAAGTTCAGCAAGTGGAATGGCGCGGGCAACGACTTCATCTTCGTGGACAACCGCGCGGGCGACGTGCGGCTCTCGCCTGCGCAGGTCACGCGGCTCTGCCACCGCCAGCGCGGCATCGGCGCGGATGGCCTGATGCTGCTCGTGCCCGGCCGCGCCGGCCGCGCGCCGTGGGCGTGGGATTTCTTCAACAGCGACGGCAGCACCGCCGACATGTGCGGCAACGGCGCGCGCTGCTTCGCCCGATACGTGAGCCAGGTGACCGGTGGCGGAAGCGCGATTTCGTTCGAGACGGGCGCGGGCGTCATCGCCGCGCGGATTGATGGCGCGCGCGTGACGGTCAACCTCACGCCGCCGCACGGCTTGCGGCTCAACGAATCCGTTCCGCTCGCCGCCGGGCCGCTCACCGTGCATTCGCTCAACACCGGCGTGCCGCACGCGGTCGTCTTCGTGCCCGACGCCGACCAGGCGATGGTGCAGCAGCTCGGCCACACGATTCGTTTCCATCCGCACTTCGCGCCGAAGGGCACGAACGTGAACTTCGTGCAGGTGCTCGCGCCCGGCCGCATCCGCGTGCGCACTTACGAGCGCGGCGTCGAGGGCGAAACGCTCGCGTGCGGCACCGGCGTGAGCGCGTCGGCGATGGTGGCCTCGCGCGTTCACGGGTTCGCGCCACCCGTGCAAGTGCAGGTGCAGGGCGGCGACCAGCTCGATGTGGATTTCAAGCGCGATGGCGACAATTTCACCGACGTCCGGCTCACTGGCCCGGCAGACTTTGTCTTCGAGGGGGCGGTCGAGGTCTAGGTTGGCGTTCTGCCGATCGCGCCGGGGGCGCATCTCACTGTCTTGCAAGCGACTCAGGCGTCGGAAACTGACAGAACGAAGGAGGCAGAAAAAACCGGGGGTCCGGGCCCATGTCAGGACTCATGAGGTTGGCCAAATGAATGGGGACAAACGAATGCGCGGCCGAAGGGGTGGATGCGCCTTCCTTCGTTCAGCTGCCGTCCGTGCTGCGCCGTGTGCCAGTCCTTCTTTTTGCCCGCTTCGTTCTGTCAGTTCGTCCGTCCTTCCCTCTGTGCTGCAAGAATCTCAGATGCGCCCTCGCGCCGGGGAGCGGCGCATTGGCGCTTGCGCGACGAAGGTCCGCCGCTATTCTCCCGCCCGATGAAATTGCTGCTCGCCATCCTCGTCTACTTCGCCATGGCCGCCGTGCTCGGCTGGGGCATGCTCAAGGCCACCACGTCGCCCGGCGGTTGGTGGATTCTCGGCGCCATCGTCGCAGGTTACGTCGTATTCTTCGGCAAGGTCGGCTGCCTGCCCAAGTCCGGACATTGAGCGCCGCCAGCATTTGAGCCGTGCTGAATGGCGTGTCGCACGGCTGCGTCGAGCTTTCCGCGCCGATTCCGACATCGTGACCATGAAGACCCGACTCGCTGCGTTCCTCGCCATCGCCACCGCTTCCTGCCTCCTGCCCGCTTCCACATTGGCGCAGGACACGAAGGCCAAGCTCGACCCTGCCGAGAAGGCCCGGCGCGACGCCGCGAAGGCCGAGCGCGAGAAGGCCTCGCAGGCAGCGCACGCACACGGCCCCGAGGCCGCGGCGACCGCGATGAAGACCTTCACCACGCCCGAGGGACTCGAAGCCACGCTCTGGGCCAGCGAGCCGATGCTCATCAATCCCGCCTGCATGGACATTGATGCCCGCGGCCGCATTTGGATCGCCGAGGGCGCGAACTACCGTCGCTGGTCCAGCCCGCCGCTCCGGCCCGAGGGCGATCGCATCATCATCCTCGAGGACGCCAACGGCGACGGCAAGGCCGACAAGTCCACGGTTTTTTACCAAGGCACTGACATCAACAACGCCCTCGGCCTCTGCGTGCTTGGCAACAAGGTCATCGTCTCCTGCTCGCCCAACATCTTCGTCTTCACCGACGTGGACGGCGACGGCAAGGCCGACAAGAAGGAACTCCTCTTCACCAAGACCGGCCAGGCGCAGCACGACCACTCGGCGCACTCGTTCGTCTTCGGGCCCGACGGCAAGCTCTACTGGAACTTCGGCAACACCGGGAAGTCCGTCCACGACAAGGACGGCAACCCCGTGAAGGACATCGAGGGCAACGGGGTCAACGACTCGCGCAACCCGTTCCGGCAGGGCATGGTCTTTCGCTGCAATCTCGACGGCTCGCGCTTCGAGGTGCTCGGCTGGAACTTCCGCAACAACTACGAGGTGGCCGTGGACTCCTTCGGCACGCTCTGGCAATCCGACAACGATGACGACGGCAACAAGGGCGTGCGCATCAACTACGTGATGGAGTCGGGAAACTTCGGCTACACCGAGGAACTCACCGGCGCAGGCTGGAGCCAGGGCTGGAACAAGGCGAAGGCGAAGGGCGAATCCGAAGACAACAAGATCTTCTACCAATGGCACCTGTTCGACCCCGGCGTCGTGCCCAACCTCCTGCACACCGGCCAGGGCTCACCCACGGGCATCATCGTGTATGAGGGCAACCTCCTCCCGGCCGCGTTTCGCAATCAGGTCATCCACTGCGACGCCGGCCCGCGCGTCGTGCGCGCCTATCCCGTCACGAAAGATGGCGCAGGTTACAAGGCGCAGTCCGTGGACATCCTCACCAGCACCGAGACGTGGTATCGCCCGGCGGACGTGTGCGTCGCGCCCGACGGTTCGCTTTACATCGCCGACTGGCACGATGCCGGCGTCGGTGGCCACAACATGGCCGACCGCGAACTCGCGACCATGACCGGCCGCATCTACCGCGTCGCGCCCAAGGGCCACAAGCCGACCGTCCCCTCATTGAACCTCAAGTCCGCCGCCGGTTGCGCCGCCGCGCTCCAATCGCCGAACCTCGCCACCCGCTACGTCGCATGGACCGCCCTCCACGCCATGCAAGCCAAGGCCGAGGGCCAGCTCAAGAAAGTCTGGAACGGCAAGGACCCACGCCAGCGCGCGCGCGCCCTGCACCTGCTCGCCCGCATCAAGGGCAAGGAAAAGAAATACGTGGACGATGCGCTCAAGGACCTGGACGAGGACATCCGCGCCACCGGCCTGCGCATCGCGCGCGAGCGCGGCATGGACATTCCCGCCGTCGTCAAGCGGCTCGCCAACGACCCCTCCGCCCTCGTCCGACGCGAGTGCGCCATCGCGCTGCGCCATCACGCTTCACCCGAGGCGCCGAAACTCTGGGCGCAGCTCGCGCTCAAGCACGACGGCAAGGACCGCTGGTATCTCGAAGCCCTCGGCATCGGCGCGGACAAGAACGATACCGCCTGCCTCGACGCGTGGCTTGCAGTCGTCGGCGACAAATGGAACTCGCCCGCCGGCCGCGACATCCTCTGGCGCTCGCGCGCGCCCAAGGCCGCCACGCTGCTCGCGAAAATCGCCACCGACAAGTCCACGCCCGAAGCGGAGAAAGCCCGATACATCCGCGCGCTCGACTTCATCCCCAAGTGCAAGGAAAAGGACGACGCCCTCGCCGCCATCGCCCTCGGCGGGATTTGAGCAGGACTCACCGGCACGTCAGCGCCGCACATCCAGCACCCTACCCATGAACCTGCCCGCGACCGACCACCCCTCACCCGCCCTTCGGGCACCCTCTCCCCTCCTCCGAGGAGGGGAGAGGGATGGGGTGAGGGGTGCTCGCCGGCGACCCAGTGTCCAAAACGGGAATTCAATCGGCCGGTTTCACTCCGCTTTGCGCCACTCCGCGCCCTTTGCGCCTTTGCGTTGAAGCCCGTCGCCCGGACTGTGCATCGGCTGGCACCCCGACGCTTGCCGCGATCCAATCGAGATACTTCCGCGAGCCGGAATCCACCGCCATCGCGATGAATTCCGCGGTGTCGTAGGGGTGCTCGGCGACCACCAGCTCGCGCAACGAATCGAGGCGCTCGCGCCGCGTCTTCATCACGAGCAGCGCCTCCGCGGACTTCTCGAGTCGGCCCTTCCACCAGTAGTGCGATTCGATGCGCGGCACGATGTTCACGCACGCGGCAAGCCGCGCCGACAGCGCCCGGCGCGCCAGCATCCGCGCCACTTTCATGTCGGGCGCGGTGGCGAGCACCACCGCGAATCGGTTCGCCGCGCTCACGAGTTCACGGGCACGACCTGATACGCTTCCTTCCACTCGATGAGCTCGATGCGGTTGCCGTCGGGGTCGCGCACGAAGAAGCGGTCCGCGCCGGGAATCACGACGGTCTCGGCCACTTCGACACCCTTGGCGCGGAGTTCCTCGCGCGCGGCCTTCGCATCAGACACGTGCATGGCGAAATGCCGCTGGCTGATGGCGTCAGGCTGCGGCGTGGGAATGAGATGAATCTGCTCGTCGCCAAGCTCGAACCAATGCACGTTCAGTCCAGCGCCCGGAAACGTGGACGGGATGACGATTTCACGCAGGCCGAGCACGTCGCGGTAGAAGCGCCGCGCCCGCGCCATGTCGGTCACGAGGATGGAGCAATGATGCAGCCCGCTGAGTTTCATGCGCGCCCACTCAAGGCCAAACCGCCCGCGCGTTCAACTTGAAAACCAGCGACGGCGCGCGCTCGAATTGCTGGCCCCACTTCCAACGGCCCGCTATCTCCTCCCGAAGAACGTCTCCTGCAACGTCCCCTTCTCGCTGCGGATGAGCATGCCGGTGCCGGCCTTGTTGCGGTCGAACCAGCCCGCACTCATTTCCAGCACGAACTGAATCTTGTCCGACTTCGACTCAATGGACGACTCGTCGAACGGCTTCATCGGATGCGTCTCGAGGATGGTGCCGTCCGCGCCGATGTAGGCGCAGGACATCGGCAGCGGGCAGTTCCTCATCCAGAACGAGCGCGAGTCCACGTTGGGGAACACGAAGATCATCCCCTCCATCTCGGCGAGGTTCGTGCGCCACATCATGCCCGTCTGGATTTGCTCCGGCGTGCGCGCGACTTCGGCGACGACCTCGTGCGCGCCAATCCACAGCTTGACGGTCGGCAGCTTCGGCTGCGGCTTGCCGCGCTTGGGCTGCGCCGCCCCGGTCGAAGGCTCGACCGATGATGTGCTTCGCGCGGACATGGTTTTTTCGTCGCATCCGAAAGCCGTCAGCAGCACGAGCCCCGCGAGACACGCGCAGCGCACCAGAATCATGGGCGCAGGGTGACGGTTCGGCGCGCTCAGTTCAACTCCGCTTTCAGCCGCGGCGCAGCCACCGCCGGTTGGCTCCGACCCTGTCCGCAATCCGGATCGTGATTCCGCAGCGGAAACGGGCGGGAGCAGGAGCAGGGTCAAGATCACGAGCAGGAGCGGAATCTACTCCTTCGCCTTTGCCTTCTTCGCCTTCGGCACGGGCTTTCCGTCCGGTCCGATGATCGCTTGCTGGTTCGGGTTTCCCTCCGCGCCGGGCTTCGTGAGGCCCTTGCGCGCCGTCACCTCTGGCGGTTCGGGGAAGCGTCCCTGGTCATCCGACTCGACGAGCCACTTCTCCAACTCCGCGCGCAGGCGCTTGAGCGCGGCTTGATGCTCGGGCTTCGCCGATGCGACGAGGTTGTTCATCGAGTGCGGGTCGGCGTTCATGTCGTATAGCTCTTCGGGCGGCATCGTGGGCGCGAGGTAGAAGTTCTTCTGCCACTCAGTCAACTTGTCCGCCGCGCCGAGTTCCTTGATGAGGTTCCACACCGGATAGCTGCGCTGCTTGTAGTCGTTGGCTTGGAGGAACGGCCGCTCGGGCATGAAGTTCCGGATGTAGCGGAAGCGCGCGTCGCGCACGGTGCGGAAGCGGAACATCGTCTCGTCGCAACGGTCGCGCGCGCCGAAGACGAACTCGCGCGCCGGCTCGGACTGTTCGCCGAGGAACACGCGGCCCTGCATGTTCGCCGGCTTCTTCACGCCGGCGAGCGCGAGCGAAGTCGCGGTGAAGTCCAGCGCGCACACGAGTTGGTCGCTCGCGGTGCCGGGTTTGAAGTTCCTCGGCGCGGGCAGTCCCTTCGGCCAGCGGATGAGGAGCGGGATGCTCAAGCCGTCGTCATACACGAACTGCTTCCCGCGCACATGGCATTGCCCGTGGTCGCCCATGAAGAGGATCATCGTGCTGTCCGCGAGCCCGTCGGCTTCGAGTTGCGCGAGGATGAGGCCGACCTTTCGGTCCAACTCGCTCGCGGCGTCGAGGTATTCGGCCCAGTCCTTGCGCGCGACGGGATGGTCCGGGTAGATGGGCGGCAGCGCGACCTTCGCCGGGTCCGCCTTCGCGGGCGCGTGGAACCTGCGGTGCGTCTCCTGAAAGTTGATCTGCGCGTAGAACGGCTGGTGCGCCTTGAGATCGTCCCAGTTCGCCGAGTCGAACGGCTTGCCGGTGTAGGTAAAGTTCCAGTCCGTCTTGCCGCTGCCGCGGAAGCCGAAGCTCTCGGGCAGTTGCACGAGGTTCGCCGTGAAGTAGCCCGCGCCGCGCATCCAGTCCGTGATGGGCTTCACGCCGTCGGGCAGCTTGAAGCCGTCGTCGCGATGCGAGCGGTGATGATGCGCGCCGATGGTCGTCTGATACATCCCCGTGATGAACGCCGAGCGGCTGGCGCTGCACACCGGCGCGGTGGTGAACGCGCGCGTGAAGCGCATCCCCTCGGCCGCGAGCCGGTCGAGGTTCGGCGTCCAGACCTCCTTCGTGCCGTAACAGCCGAGGTGCGGCGAGAAATCCTCCGCGATGAGCCAGAGAATGTTCGGGCGCTTCGCCTCGGCGGCGGTGGCGGAAGCGATGAACGATGAAGGATGAAGGATGAACGGAAGCAGCGCGGCGAGGATGAGGCGGTTCATTTGAAATGGTGGTTCACAGCTTGAAGAAAATCTTCCTCCGCCAGAGCCACCAGAGCACGCACCATTCGGCGGCGAGGACGAGTGTGGCTTGCAGCACGTTGCCCCACGGGCCGAGCGGTTCGGGCCAGGCGTAGTTCGCGGGCTTGGCGATGGCGTCCGCGAGGTGCGGGCGGTCCAGCAGCAGCGCGGCGAACGGCTTGGTGAAGACCGCGAGGCCGCGGTCGAAGAAGTTGCCGCGGAATAGCTGCGCCATGCAGTAGGCGAAGATGGAGTTCATGCCCACGACGACGAGAAAGGTCGGCCAGCGCCGCCATCCCTGCACCTCGATGAGCCAGTAGAAGAGCAGCAGGAAGAGAATCGTCCAGCCGCCCGCGTAGAGCGCGAAGGATGCCGTCCAGATGCGCTTGACCATCGGCACCACGGAGCTTGCGCCCGCGCTGAGCAGCCAGCCGGCGGCGAGTCCCGCGAACGCGGCCAGCGCGAGGATGCGCATGACCTTCTCGCGCGGCAATTCGCTGCCGACGAGGCGTCCGCACAGCACGCCGAAGAGGATGGTCGCGGTGGAGGGAATGAAGTTGAGCACGACGTAGTAGCCGTTGCTCGTGCGGCCGAAGAGCCAGTTGTCGAAATCGCCGCCGATGTTCTGGTGGCTCATCGTCCATGCGCCCGCCGGGTCGTTGCCGGGATAGAACTGCCACACGAGCGTGTAGCCCGCGAGGATGCCGAGCGCCGCGCCGAGCTGCACGCGCCACGAGCGGTCGAGCAGGAAGAACGCGATGATGTAGCCGAGCGCGATTTGCTGGAGCACGCGCATCATGCCGATGCTGAAGCTGCCGCCGGTGATGCAATCGAGCGCGATGCCAATGAGGATGAGGTTGAGAGCGCGCAACGCGGCGTGCTTGAAGAGTTCGCTGAAGGTGTCGCCCGCGGCGCGGCGCTTGGCGAAGGCGAACGGCATCGCCACGCCAACCATGAACATGAACGCGGGCTGGATGAGGTCCCAGAAGACGCAGCCCTCCCATTTCACGTGGTCCACCTGCGCCGCGAGCCAGCCCCATGTGGGATGGTCCTTGAAGACGCCGAGGCCGAAGCCGTTGCAGATGAGCGCGGCCATGATGAAACCGCGATAGGCGTCGAGCGAGACGAGGCGCTCGGTAAGCTTGCCGGGCGCAACGGGCGCGGCGTCGCGGTCGCGTGTGGGTGGCGGCGCAGGGCGCGAGGGCGGGGTTTCGAGTGTGGCGGCACTCATGGCGGACTTCGCGATGATATGCCGTGAACGCGACGCAGCGTCACGATGAATTCCAATCCCGCGGCGACCGCAGACGCACCTCCGGATTCAAGCTTGCCGCGTGGCACGGTAATCCGTTCGCTCGAGACCGGTCGGAGCGGGACGGATTTGGCCAACGGACTCACGGGACTTCGTAACTTCGACCAAGGCACGCGGTGTGCGAATGGGGTGGTTAGCACACGAGATGCGAATGCGCGGCACCGCGGGAACGAGAGGTGACCTGCCGGAGCAACCCCACAACCCAGTTCTTCCGATGCGAAACTTGGCCTATCCCGGTTGCTTGATGAGGCGAGTTCTTGTGACCACAGCATTCTTGCTGGCAGTCAACTCGCAGGCGGCGATCCGCGTTCCGCTCAGTGTCCAGAAATCATCCGGCATCGCCCGCGTCGCGGAGCCGGTGCGCTCCGGCGTGCCGATTCCGGGGAGCGAACAATTGTTTTCCATGGCCAGTTTGCGGCTGCTCGGGCCGGGCGGAACGCCGGTGCCTGCGCGGTTCACCGTGCTGGGGCGATGGAACGCAGGCCCCAATGACGTGCGCGCGCCCGTCCGGTGGGTGCTGGTTGATTTCCTCGCGGACAATCGCTGGGGGCTGGCCGTGGGCACGCGCGACTTCTGGCGCAAGGGCCCGCAGCGCCTCGCTGCGGCTGCGGATGGGACGGTGACGGTCGAGTTCCCTTCGGAGGCTTACAGGATTTACCAGGCGATGGGCTTGATGGAAGAAGTGCTCCTGAACTTCCATCCGGCCTCGGCCACGCCAGCCGCGCTGCGCGCCACGATGGTCGGGCAGTTGAAGGACCCGTTGTTCGCGGTCGCACCGCCGGCGTGGTATGTCGGCAGCGGAGCGTTCGGCGAACTGTCGGTCGCGCCGTCAGTCCAGTATCCGCGTTACGATCAAGCGATGGAGGAGCACTGCCAGCAAACGTTGGCGTGGATTGACGAAGGCCACGCGTTCGGCCTGCTCAACTGGCTGGACATGCCCTCGGACCGCTGGGACGGCGCGCTGAACGACCAGGTGACTTGGGGCAATTCCTACTACGACGCGCCGCAGGCTGGGATCCGCGAGTTCGCCCGCCGGGGCGAGTTTCGCTGGCTGCGCGACCTCGCCTTCCCGCAAATCCGGCATTGCCTCACGACCGATTGCTTCGACTTTGACGAGGTGGAACACCGCTTCAACGGCATCTCCATGATGCGCGGGCCGCATCGCCGCACTGTGATCACGGGTGAGTATCACTACCTCGAGAGCCTGTGGGATTATTACTACCTCACCGGCGACCGCCGCGCGCTGAAGCGGGGATTGCAAGCCGCGCGCTCCTACGCGAATGCCGGAGCGTGGGAGAACACCTTCGATGGCGGCCTGCAGACGGGCACGCTCACGTTGCGCATTTTCTCACAGAAGCTCAACACGCTGGTCGAGGCCGTCCTGGCGAACGGGGACAACGCGGTGCGGGCGAAGATGGCAAGCGACGCGGAGGACTTCATGACGTTCGTCGCCTCACCCGAGGGCTCCTTCAAAAACAGCCGCGCGACGCTGACGACCTACAATTCGGACCAAGCCTTCATGGTGGTCGTGCTGGCGATGCCGGCCATCTGGAAATGCCACCAGCTCACGGGCAGTCCGCAAGCACGGGAAAAACTCACCGTGTTTCCGCAGCGCATCCTCCGCGCGCACCGCATGTCCGCGGACCCGGCGTCGCCAGACTACACGCGCTCTACAGCACGATGCGCGTCACCGCGACGGGCGGCGGCAACTTCACCGCCACGCCCAACCTCTGGAGCGGCAGTTCGGACGACTACATGTATGATCCCGGCGTCCAAGGCTTGGTCACGGCCCTCTGCCGCGCGGCGCAACTCACCGGCGACCGCTCGCTCGTCGCGGAAGCGCGGGCGCTTTACGAGCGACGCCTGTTGCCCGGTTGGTTCGCCGCCGCGTGGGACAAGTCAGCCGCGCAACAGTCCATCCGCGCCGCAGCCGGGTTGGCATTGCTGGAGGCACCGACCACGCCAGCCGCCGCCCGCGTCAACCGCGCACAGTGGCTTCCCGACCGGTTCCGGTTCCAAGTGGACGGCACGTTCGGCCACGCCTACGTGGTGCAAATGACCAGCGACTTCGTGAACTGGACGACCGTCTCCACCAACGCACCCGCGCCAAACGGATACCTCGAGATCGAGGACACATCTGCCCCCGGTGCCGACCGCCGCTTCTTCCAAATCATTGCGAGGCCGTGACCGTCCCGACGGTTGTGGGTCAGGCCCGCGGCCACACCTTTGAGCGCGCCTTTCAAGCTTGCGCGCTCCGCGTCCTTCCTCTACCCAATCCGCCGCTGGTTGCCCGTCACTCGGGCGCTTCAAACAACCAAACACGCTATGCCCGCTGCATTCCCCGACATCGCCAAAATCCAATACGAAGGCCCGCAGTCCAAGAACCCCCTCGCCTTCAAGCACTACGACGCCGACGCCGTCATCGAAGGCAAGACCATGCGCGACCACCTGCGCTTCTCGGTCGTGTATTGGCACACCATGTGTGGCCAGGGCGCGGACATGTTCGGCTGGGGCACCGCCGTCCGCCCGTGGGAAGCCGGCCTCAGCGGCCTCGACCTCGCCAAGGCCCGCGTGCCCGTCTTCTTCGAGATTTGCGAGAAGCTCGGCGCGCCTTACTACGCCTTCCACGACCGCGACGTGGCCCCGCACGGCCAGACGCTCAAGCAGTCCAACCAATACCTCGACACCATCACCAAGCTGCTCAAGGCCCAGCAGAAGAAGACCGGAGTGAAGCTCCTCTGGGGCACCGCCCAGCTCTTCGCCCATCCCCGCTACGCGCACGGCGCGGCCACGAGCTGCGACGCCAACGTCTTCGCCTACGCCGCCGCGCAGGTGAAGAAGGCGCTCGAAGTCACCCACGAACTGGGCGGCGAGGGCTACACCTTCTGGGGCGGCCGCGAGGGCTACAGCTCCCTTTGGAACACCGACATGAAGCGCGAGCTGGAGCACCTCGCCAAGTTCCTGCACCTGGCCGTGGCCTACAAAAAGGAAATCGGCTTCAAAGGCCAGTTCTACATCGAGCCCAAGCCCAAGGAACCCACCAAGCACCAATACGACTCCGATGCCGCCGCGTGCCTGAACTTCCTCCGCGAATACGACCTCCTTGACCACCTCAAGCTCAACCTCGAGACCAACCACGCCACGCTGGCCGGCCACTCGATGCAGCACGAACTGGAAGTCGCGGGCGCGGCGGGCGCGCTCGGCAGCATCGACGCCAACACCGGCGACCTGATGCTCGGCTGGGACACCGACCAGTTCCCGACCGACATCTACCTCACCACGCAGTGCATGTTGAGCATCCTGAAATACGGCGGCCTCACCACCGGCGGCGTGAACTTCGACGCCAAGGTGCGCCGCGAGAGCTTCGAGCCGGTGGACCTCTTCCACGCGCACATCGGCGGCATGGACGCCTTCGCGCGCGGCCTCAAGATCGCCGCCGCCATCCGCGCCGACGGCCGCCTCGACGCCTTCGTGAAGAACCGCTACCGCACCTGGGACAGCGGCATCGGCCGGGACATCGAGAAGGGCAAGGCCAGCTTCAAGCAACTCGAAGCGCACGCCTTGAAGCACGGCGAGCCGAAGCTGGAAAGCGGCCGGCAGGAGTTCCTGGAGAACTTGATTAACGAGTTTATCTGAGCGGCTACGGTTCTCGAAAGGCCCGGTAGAAGCGAACGGCTGCGTTGGTGGCCTGGGCGTCAAAAAAGTTGAGCACGCCATCTTGCCCAACCACAGTGGCGACAGTAATCCAATTGGAAAGGTTTGTTGACGCTTGGACAAGGTAGCGGATGCCCGGCTCTGCGGCGAACACAGCTTGAAACGGGCCTCCGGCTGATTTGGTTGGCTGCGCGAAGGCCAAAGGAGTCGCTGGCCTGATCAACAAGCGGACGTTTCCGGAGTCCCCGTTGTAGCCATCCACAGCGATTTGATACGTTGTTCCAGAGACTGCGTTCAGTGCCACGGCTGCGCTTCTGGTTTGGCTTTGGGCGTCATCACTGGCGGCGATGGAAGCGAGGCTGGAAACGACAGAGCCGGTGTAGATTGCCAGCAGCGTGTCGAAATCACTACCCGCTGTGGAGACAATGAACTGACCGTTTGCTGGTGCGGTCCAACTCCACCACACCGACTTGCCACCAGCGTTGCCCGCATGACTTGGCTCACCGGCTTCCTTCGTCGCATTCAGGTTCGCTCCAAAGACGATGTTGGAATGCCCGTTGATGGCGATCCGGCCGGCAAAGCTGTCGTTCGCTGGCACCAGCGCGGCGGGTCTGACCAGCAGAACCGCTTCTTGGCTCGTGGCGCTTCCCGCCAGATTGGCAACGACGACCCAATAGCGGCCCGCTTGATTGGCTTGGACATTCGGCAACGAGAGCGTTGCGTTGGTGGCGCCCGCAATGTTCGTAGCGTCTCGGAGCCATTGATAAGCAAGGGGAGTCGTTCCGCTCGCGCTCACTGAGAAATTGACTGTGGCACCCTCCGTAACCGATTGACTCAGGGGCTCGATTGTCAACTCAGGCGGAATGAGTGCAGTGATGACCTCCAATGCATAGTTGTCGAACAGCATGTAATTGTCTCCGGGCGATGCAGCGTCTCGGACCACCCAGACTGCCCTTGCGGAACCGACGTCCAGCACAGTTCCCAAATTCCCCATGGGTTGCGATGATACAATCGGAACTCCGTCGAGCGAGGCACTCCAAACGTTTTGGGCGTAACTCATCAGAATCTCCAACTGGTAGATACTCGTGTTGCTGAAGCTTCGGCCCGTTGGGACCAAGTCTGCTCCGCTTTGCGACAGCGTGGAAATCGAGAGGTTGAAGTTGTCGAAAACCAGGGAGAACAGACGGGTGCCGTTTGTGTTGTAAATGGACCAGCGGAACTGGTCGTATCTGGCGTTGGTCGAGTCCACGACCCTCATCAAGACGGTGAAGCGGACTATCCGGTTCTCGTTTGACGAAATCGTCACGGGCCGCCAGACGCTACCACCGGAATTGCCAGCCGTGGTGGGCGCGAACCCGACGTAAGCTTGCTGCCCGGAGCCCGCGAAGAAATTGGTCACAACGCCACTTTGCCCCGTCCCGCTGCCAAGCCAGCCATTCTGTCCGGCCAGTGGCAACGCGCTGCTGTAACCTGCCGCCGAGGAGAACTGCGTGGAGAACGCGACCGCCGAAGTGGCCAGCACGGCGAGATGGAGCGTGATGCTGCCGGAAGCTCCGTTGTAGCCATCCACCGCTATCTGGTAGGTCGTGCCCGCAACTGCACTGAACACAACCCGGCTGGCCTTGCCACCATTCGAGTCATCATCGTTGCTTGCCTTTGCGGTCAAGGCGCTGACCGCCGTGCCAGTGTAAACTGCCAGCAAGGTGTCGAACGAACTGCCCGTCGTCGAAATCTCCACGTATCCACTGAACGGCGCGGTCCAACTCCACCACACAGAACGGCCACCGATGTTCCCAGCGTGCAATGGCTCGCTGGCGCTTTCAATCGTCGCCCCGATGCTCGAACCGTTGGTCACGATGGTGGTGCCGGATAGGACAATGCGGTTCGCAAAGTCATCGTTCGGTGGTCGGGTTCCCGTGTCGAGCGTCAAACCGAGGTTGATTGTCCCGGATGCAACAGAGCCGAACAGGTCTCGGTATCCGTCCACGGCAATACGATAGGTCGTCCCTGAGACAGCATTGAAGATGACCTGGCTGGTGGTGCCACCTGCCGCGCTGTCATCATTGCTGGCTATGTGAGTCAGTGCGGTGACGGCGGTTCCGGTGTAGACTCCCAGCAGCGTGTCGAAACCGCTGCCTGCGGTCGTGATGGTTGCCACTCCGTTGGCCGGCGCAGTCCAGAACCACCAGACCGATTTGCCTCCTGAGTTGCCGGCGTGACTCGGCTCGCCGGACGCTTTGGTCGCCCCCACATTCGATCCCGAGCTCGTCGCCGAAGTTCCGGTAAGGACGATCCCATTCTGGAAGAAATCATTCGTTGGACCGGCTGGCGAAGTGATCAAGGCGAGTTGCAAACTGAACGAGCCAAAGGCTCCGTTGTATCCGTCCACTGCGATGCGATACGTCTGACCAGCGGTGGCGTTGAACTGAACCCGGCTGGTGGTTCCGCCTGTTCCGTCATCGTCGTTGCTGGCCACCAAGGAAAGCGCGTTGACGGTGTTCCCAGTATAAACCGCCAGCAGAGTGTCGAAACTGCTCCCGGTTGTCGTCAGCACGGCAGCGCCGGAAGACGGTGCCGTCCAGTTGAACCAGACTGAAGCCCCGCCGGCGTTTCCGGCGTGCGTTGGTTCCCCCGTTTCCTTCGAGGCGTCCGACGTGTTGCCAGTGACAGAAGCGTTTGCTCCGTTGATTGCCGTCGCCGAGGAGAATGCATCATTCGCGGGCGCGCCGCTGCCGGGGACGAATTGCAGGGCGAATTGATACTCGCCCCGTGCCCCGGCAAACCCGTCGAGCGCGATTTGGTAGCTGACACCCGCGACGACATTGAACGCTATCAGACTGGTCACGCCACTCGCCGAGGAGTCATCGTTCTCGGCGGCGAGTGTCAAGGCGTTCAACGCGGCCCCGGTGTAGGCCGCCAGAAGGGTGTTGAACGAGCTTCCGCTGGTGCTGACTTGCAACCGTCCATTTGCAGGAGCAGTCCACGTCCACCAAACTGAGCGCCCGCCGGCGTTGCCCGCGTGATTCGGCTCACCCACCTGCTTGTTCGCGTTCAAGGTCGAACCGTTCAGGACGAGGTTGGTTCCCGTGAGCACTGTGCGCTTTTCAAAATCGTTGTTCGCAGGAGGCACCGCGATGGCGTATTGGACAGTGAAGTTCGTGGTGGTCTTGCCGGGGGCGCTCACGGAAAAGCTGAGCGCCACGTTGTTGGTGAACGGCGGCACGGACAGCCACGCACCGTAGTTGGCGTCCGGACCGGCATCCGGCGGGGTTCCGTTGTTGTTGAAGAGCAGGTTGGTCGAGCCGACCACAGTCGCAGTGACCGTCGCATTGCTGATGCCAACGCCATCGGAAACGGAAACCGTGACCGGCGTTACGGACCCGCCCACTAATGTGCTGCCGGCGAGCGGTTGAACCGCGACTTCCAAATTGCCGTCCGCCATCGAAGTGAGCGCGTTGAAGGCGTTGACCCTTCCGCCGGTGATGGTCTTTCCCTGCAAGGCTGGCACGGGCACCACCGAGTTCAGGATGGCCCGGCGCAACTCGCTGACTGACAAACCGGGATAACGGGAGAGAACCAAAGCTGCCACGCCCGCGACATGAGGCGTCGCCATGCTGGTGCCCTGGATGGATTTGTAGTCGGTGTCGGACCCATTCCAGCAAGAGAAAATAGCCACGCCTGGAGCACCGACATGGACTGTGAGCCGACCGAAGCACGAGAAGTCGGCGAGACCATCCCGTCTGTCAAGCGCAGCAACCGAGATGATGTTGTTCACGTCGTAATTGCTCGGGTAGTGCGGGATTTGATCATTGTCGGTTCCATCGTTCCCGGCCGCTGCCACGAACAACACCCCTCTGTCCCGTGCCCGGGCGATTGCATCGGCAAGCGCCTGTGACGGGCCGCCTCCGCCCCAACTATTGTTCAAGATGCGGGCGCCTTTGTTCACGGCAAAGTCAATGCACTTGATGGCATCAGCGCTTTTGCCTCCATTCGCCCCACCGAGGAATTTGCATCCCATCAATCTTACATTCCAAGCGACTCCAACGTGACCGTTGGCATCGTTCGCTACTGCGCCGATGGTGCCCGCGACATGGGTTCCATGCCCGTTGTCATCCATCGGATCGCCCGAACCGGTGATGGCGTTAATCCCGAAGACATTGTCCACGTAGCCGTCGCCGTCGTCATCAATGCCGTTGCCGGGAATCTCGCCCGGGTTGCGCCACATGTTTGGGGCCAGGTCGCGGTGCGTGTAGCGAATGCCGGTGTCAATGACCGCCACGATCACCTCCGCCGAACCGGTTGTGATGTCCCACGCTTGCACCGCCCCGATGTCGGCTCCCGCCACCCCGCCGCTCTGCCCCGTGTTCCTCAGACCCCAGAGCGTCCCGTCCGCGAACCTCGCATCCGTCGGTGTGGCGTCCAAGTAGAGCTGGTAATCCGGCTCGACGTATTCGAATTGACCGGAGTCTTTGAGCAGTGAGATGCGATTAGCCAGTCGTTCGGCCTTTGCCTTGGCATCGACGGCGGGCTGCACTGTCGCAAGCGCAAGCCCCCGCGCCTTCGGTTCGTCGAAGGAGACCAGTCCCGGCACGAGTTTGAATTCCTGTGCCACGACCAGATTTCCGGCCGCCGCCGGCACAAGGCGCCTCGCCGCGAACCCAGGTTTGTATTTTGCAAGCAGCCGCGTCGGGTGCGCCCGGTGTCCCCCGATGATGACGAATTCCTCTTCCGGCGCCTTCTGCGCGGTCGCGTCAAGACAAACGAGTGCGAAGAAACACGCGACGATTGAAGCACGAGCCTTGTTGTGGACTTGGGCAAACATAAACTGTTGATAGCAACAACGTCACGATAGCAACAACGTCACGATAGCAACAACGTCAC
>Ga0233424_10001634_pt1 | contig 18605 bp, 22 predicted proteins | sample Watercolumn_Towu_FD_181011 | JGI IMG/M metagenome (GOLD analysis project Ga0233424, IMG submission 181011) | Freshwater microbial communities from Lake Towuti, South Sulawesi, Indonesia - Watercolumn_Towuti2014_125_MG | ecosystem: Environmental > Aquatic > Freshwater > Lake | place: Indonesia...
TGCTCATGCGGGTGGCGATCAGGGACTGATGGCCGTCACGCAGGACCAGTTCGGTGATCTTGACTTGAGTCATCGTGATTTCTTCCGTTCAGATGCCGAGGTGGGCGGCGATGGCTGCGGAAAGCGCCACGGCCACGTGTTCGGGGGGGCGGTTGACCGCGTAATTCAGGAGTTCGGGGTGGGCGTCGACGAAGCCGGTATTGAAGCGGCCGGTGCGGAAGTCCGGGCTCTGCAGGATTTCCTGGTAGTAGGGGATGGTGGTCTTCACGCCGTAGACCTTCATGTCGTCCAGGGCACGCCGGCCCCGTTCGATCACGCTTTCCCAGGTCAGCGCCCAGACGGTCAGCTTGGCGCACATGGAATCGTAGTAGGGCGGGATGGTGTAGCCGGAATACATGGCCGCATCCACGCGCACGCCCGGTCCCCCGGGGGCATAGTAGCGGGTGATGCGGCCGAAGCTGGGCAGGAAGCTGTTCTTGGGGTCTTCCGCGTTGATACGGAACTCCATGGCGAAGCCCCGGTGGCGGATGTCGTCCTGCTTGTATTGCAGCGGCAGGCCGTCGGCGATGCGGATCTGTTCCTGGACGATGTCGATGCCGGTGATGTTTTCGGTCACCGTGTGTTCCACCTGGAGGCGGGTGTTCATCTCCATGAAGTAGAACTGGTTGTCGTGGTCCAGCAGGAATTCCACAGTGCCGGCATTCTCGTAGCCCACGGCCTTGGCGGCGCGCACCGCCAGCTTGCCGATGTATTCGCGCTGGGCCTCGGTGAGCTGGGGCGAGGGGGCGATCTCGATGAGTTTCTGGTTGCGGCGCTGGATGGAGCAGTCGCGCTCATACAAGTGCACGCAGTTGCCGTGGCTGTCGCCGATGACCTGCACTTCGATGTGTTTGGGATTGACCACGCACTTCTCGATGAACACCTCGGGTTTGCCGAAGGCCTTGGTGGCCTCGGATACCACCCGCTCGTAGTTCTTGACCAGCTCGTCATCGGAGTCGCAGCGCCGGATGCCCCGGCCGCCGCCACCGTTGGTGGCCTTGAGCATGACCGGATAGCCGATTTCCTTGGCCAGCTTGAGGGCTTCTTCGGCGTTTTCCAGATTGTGGTCGGAACCGGGCACCACCGGAATGCCGGCCTTGATCATGGCCTGGCGCGCCTGGATCTTGTCGCCCATCTGGGTGATGACCTCGGGGGAGGGGCCGATGAACTTGATGCCGCGGCGGGCGCAGACTTCGGCCAGGACCGGGTTCTCGGACAGGAAACCATAGCCGGGATGGAGCGCGTCGCAGCCCGAGGCCACCGCCAGGTTTACGATGTTGTGGGCATTCAGGTAACCGAGCACCGGATCGGAACCGATGTTGTAGGCCACATCGGCCTTCTTGACGTGCAGGGCATGACGGTCGGCATCGGTGTAGATGGCCACCGACTTGATTCCCATCTCCTTGCAGGCCCGCACGATGCGGACCGCGATCTCGCCCCGGTTGGCAATGAGTATCTTATTGATCACGCTATGGCCTTTGTATGTGGCACCGAGAGGATTTCGGATAGAGAAACCCCTTAACAAGCCGCACAACTTTGACAAAAAGGGCCGCAAAGCTTAGCATTTACGGCTTATGTCTGCACCGGCACCCTTGGACACGCTGCGTTTTGCCCAGTCCGGCGGAAGCCTGGAAGGCAAGTTGCGCGCCGATGAGTTGCCTCGCTTGCGAGACAATTTGACCTCAGATGATGTTGCAGTGCAATACCATCTCTCGGGTGGCTCGGAAGCGGGCAGGCCGGTACTGCGTATGCGGATCGAGGCCCATGTCTGGCTGACGTGCCAGCGTTGCCTCGAGAAGTATCCGGAACGTCTGGTGCTGAGCAATGCATTGCTTATCGCGCGGGACGAGACCGAGCTGGAACGCTGGGAAGATGAGGATCCGCTGGTGGATGCCCTGGTCGCGGAGACGCGACTCGATGTGGCTGCCCTGGTGGAAGACGAGATTATTTTGAGCCTGCCGGTGTCGCCGCGGCATGCGGATGGACAATGCGGTACTGGTTTCCAGGCTTGATTGATAGGCAATAGATTAGTTAAGGAGAACGAAGATGGCCGTTCAACAGAACAAGAAGTCCCCCTCCAAGCGCGGCATGCACCGCGCCCACGACTTTCTGAGCACCCCGCCCACAGCCGTGGAAGCCACCACCGGCGAGATGCACCTGCGTCACCACATCAGCCCCAACGGCTACTATCGTGGCCGCAAGGTCGTCAGCACCAAGGCCGATAACAGCTGATCCCTCTCCGCGACCGGTCGCGCCGCCGGGGGGGACTCCTCACGGCCACGGTGCGCTGATCGAGCATGCGAGACATCACGATCGCCGTTGACGCCATGGGGGGAGACCATGGTCCCCATGTCACCGTCAAGGCCGCACTGAACCTCCTGCGCCACGAGACGGGCATCAACATCGTCCTGGTCGGTCTGGAGGAGGTGATCCACGCCGAACTCAAAGCCAACAAAGCCGAAGTTGGTGCCCGTCTGCGCATTCATCATGCCAGCGAAGTGGTGAAGATGGACGATTCTCTGCCAGTCGCCCTGCGCGGCAAGAAGGACTCCTCCATGCGCGTAACCGCCGACCTGGTCAAGCGGGGTGAGGCCGATGCTGGCGTTTCTGCCGGCAATACCGGCGCCCTGATGGCGGTGTCCCGTTTCGTCCTGAAAACCCTGCCGGGGATCGATCGTCCGGCCATTGCCACCACACTTCCATCCCGCAGCGGCAAGACCTACATGCTGGACTTGGGCGCGAACGTCGATTGCACGGCTGAGCATCTCCTGCAGTTCGGCATCATGGGCGCCGCCCTGGTTTCCGCCATCGACCACAAGGAGCGTCCCAGCGTCGGCCTGCTGAACATCGGTGAGGAGGACATCAAGGGCAACGATGTGGTGAAGCGGGCCGGCGAACTGCTCAAGGCCAGCGGCCTCAACTTCCATGGCAATGTGGAGGGGGACGATATCTACAAGGGCACGGTGGATGTGGTGGTCTGCGATGGTTTCGTCGGCAACATCGCCCTGAAGACCTCGGAAGGCCTGGCCAAGCTGATCGGCGACCTGTTGCGCGGCGAATTCAAGAAAAACCTGTTGACCCGACTGGCGGGCATCATCGCCCTGCCGGTGCTGCGCGCCTTCAAGCGCCAGCTGGACCCGCGCCGCTACAACGGCGCCAGCCTGCTGGGACTCAACGGCGTGATCATCAAGAGCCACGGCTCCGCCGATGCGTTCTCTTTCGAACAGGCCATCCTCAAGGCCGTCGAGGAGGTGCGCGGCGGGTTGTTGCGACGCATCGCCGAGCAGGTGGATGCCCACCAAAATGGCTTGGTCGAAGTGGAAGGAGAACCGGCGTGAATCAGACGCCCCGCATTTATTCCCGCATCATCGGCACTGGCAGCCATTTGCCTACCCGGGTGCTTGGCAATGCCGAGCTCGAAACCCAGATCGAGACCACCAGCGAGTGGATTCTCGAGCGTACCGGTATTCGCGAACGGCACATCGCCGCCGAGGGGGAACTAACCAGCGACCTGGCCCAGCAGGCGGCCGAGGCGGCTCTTGAGGCGGCCGGCATCGATGCCGGCGAGATTGAACTCATCGTGGTGGCCACCACCACGCCGGACCGGGTGTTCCCCAGCACCGCCTGCGCCCTGCAGGCCAAGCTGGGCATCACCAACGGCTGTCCCGCCTTCGACGTCCAGGCGGTGTGCAGCGGCTTCGTTTATGCAGTCTCAGTGGCGGATCAGTTCATTCGCTCCGGCCAGGTCAAGACTGCCTTGGTGGTGGGCGCGGAAACGCTATCCCGCATCACCGACTGGAGTGACCGCGGCAATTGCATCCTCTGGGGCGATGGGGCTGGCGCCGTGGTGCTGCGTGCCTCGGCGGAACCCGGCATCCTCGCGACGCATCTGCACGCCGACGGCCGCTACCAGGATCTGCTGTTCGTGGACGGCGGTGTTTCCCTGAAGAAGGAAGGCGCCTGCTACATGCGCATGTCCGGCAATGCCGTGTTCAAGATGGCGGTGAATACCCTGGACGCCATCGTCGATGAGACCCTGGAAGCAAACGGCCTGCAAAAGACCGACATCGACTGGCTGGTGCCCCACCAGGCCAATATCCGCATCATCCAGGCCACGGCCAAGAAGCTGGGCATGGGCATGGAACGGGTGGTGGTGACGGTGGACCGCCACGGCAATACCTCCGCCGCTTCGATTCCCCTGGCGTTGGACACGGCGGTCCGGGAAGGCAAGATCAAGACCGGCGAGACTGTGCTGATGGAGGCCTTTGGCGGCGGCTTCACCTGGGGTTCCGTGCTTGCCCGTTTCTGACTCTCGAGTCTCCACTGTGATGAATTGGATTTCCCCCGTGAAATTTGCGTTCGTATTTAGCTCCGGCATAACGCCTGCTGACGCAGGCATCAGCCTGCACTGAACACAAACGGAGAAGACAATGAAGTTTGCGTTTGTGTTTCCCGGCCAGGGTTCCCAATCGGTGGGCATGATGGCCGCCTACGGCGATGCCGCCCCCCTGCGCGATACCTTTGCCGAAGCTTCGGCGGCGCTGGGCCAGGACCTCTGGGCACTGGTGGCTGAAGGCCCCGCCGACTTGCTCAACCAGACCGTCAATACCCAACCGGCGATGCTGGCCGCCGGCGTGGCGACCTATCGCCTGTGGCAGGCTCAGGGCGGTCCCAAGCCGGCAATGATGGCCGGCCACAGCCTGGGCGAATACACCGCCCTGGTCTGCGCCGGTTCCCTTGCTTTCGCCGATGCAGTCAGGCTGGTGCGTCTGCGCGCCGAGGCCATGCAATCCGCGGTGCCGGAAGGCGTCGGCGCCATGGCTGCCGTGCTGGGCCTGGACGATGCCACCATACGTGCCGTGTGCGCGGAAGCGGCCCAGGGCGAGGTGCTGGAAGCGGTCAACTTCAATTCCCCCGGCCAAGTGGTCATCGCCGGCCACAAGGCGGCGGTGGACCGGGGCTGCGCCCTGGCCAAGGAGAAGGGCGCCAAGCGTGCACTGCCGTTGCCGGTGTCCGTGCCTTCCCATTGCGCCCTGATGAAGCCGGCCGCGGAAAAGCTACTCGTCGCGCTGAACGACTTCGAGATCAAGACGCCCGTCGTGCCGGTGCTGCACAACGCCGACGTGGCCGGACACGCCGACCCCGCGGCCATCCGCGATGCCCTGGCGCGGCAGCTTTTCAGCCCGGTGCGCTGGGTGGAGACGGTCCAGTCCATGGCGGGGCAGGGGGTGCAACTCATTGCCGAGTGCGGTCCCGGCAAGGTGCTGGCCGGCCTCAACAAGCGCATCGTCGAAGGTGTGGTGGGCGTTGCCCTGGCCGATGCCGGTGCCCTGACGGATACCCTGGCAAGAGTGAACTCTTAAGGAGACGGATATGGAAACACGCGTCGCGCTGGTTACCGGCGCATCCCGTGGCATCGGCCAGGCTATCCTGCACGCGCTGGGCCGGGCGGGCTGCCTTGTCGTGGGCACCGCCACCAGCGAGTCTGGGGCCCAGGCCATCGGCGCCGCTCTGGCGGAGGCCGGCCTCAAGGGCGAAGGCCTGATGCTGAACGTGAATGACGCCGCCCAGGTGGATGCCGCCATCGAGGGCATCCTAGCCCGCCATGGGCGTATCGACATCCTGGTCAACAACGCCGGCATCACCCGGGACAACCTGCTCATGCGCATGAAGGACGAGGAATGGGCGGCGATCATCGACACCAACCTCACCTCCGTATTCCGTCTCTCCCGCGCCGTGCTGCGGCCCATGATGAAGGCCCGCTTCGGCCGCATCGTCAGCATCGCCTCGGTGGTGGGGGCTTCCGGCAATGCCGGCCAGACCAATTACGCCGCCGCCAAGGCCGGCATGATCGGCTTTTCCAAGTCCCTGGCCCAGGAAGTGGGCAGCCGCGGCATCACCGTCAACTGCGTGGCGCCGGGTTTCATCGACACCGACATGACCAAGGCCTTGCCCGAGGCAGCCCGGAGCAAGCTCATGGAGCGTATCCCTCTGGGCAAGCTGGGCACACCGGAGGACATCGCCCACAGCGTGGCCTTCCTGACCTCAGACGGCGCCGGCTATATCACCGGCGCCACCCTGCATGTCAACGGCGGCATGTACATGGATTGAGCCGTGAATCGTATTATTCGCACCTGACCTGATTCTTCGTGGCGGGGATTTTGCTAGAATGCCCCCGCTTTTTTGCTACCCGTAGGGAGTTTTGTGATGAGTGATATTGAGCAACGTGTCAAAAAGATCGTCGCCGAGCAGTTGGGCGCCAACGAGGCCGATGTGAAGTTGGAGTCCTCCTTCGTGGACGACCTGGGCGCCGACTCCCTCGACACGGTGGAACTGGTGATGGCTCTGGAAGAAGCTTTCGAATGCGAGATTCCAGACGAAGAGGCCGAGAAGATCACCACCGTCCAGCAGGCTGTTGACTACATCAACACCCATCTGAACAAGTAATCGCAGCATACCGCGCGCCGCCGGCCTCGCGGCGGGGCGCGCGCCCGGCCGCGTGCCGGGTTTTTCATTTCCGCTTCAGGAGCCGATCTTGTCTCAGGTTTCCCGTCCCGCCAGGCGCAGAGTGGTGGTCACCGGCTTAGGTTTGATTTCTCCGGTCGGCAACACTGTGGAAGAGGCCTGGAGCAATCTGCTCGCAGGCCGCTCCGGCATTATCCGCATCAGCCGTTTTGATCCCACGGGCTTCCCAGTCCAAATTGCCGGTGAGGTCAAAGGCTTCGATGTGGCCAAGTATCTTTCGCCCAAGGAGGCCCGCCGCATGGATGTCTTCATCCATTACGGCCTGGCCGCGGGCATCGACGCTCTCAAGGATTCCGGCCTGGAGGTCACCGACGCCAACCGGGAGCGCATCGGTGTCAACATCGGTTCCGGCATCGGTGGCCTGCCCATGATCGAGGAGACCCACGCGACCTATGTGGAGGTTGGCGGTCCCCGCAAGATTTCGCCCTTCTTCATCCCGGGCACCATCATCAACATGATCTCGGGCAACCTGTCCATTCTGTTCGGCTTGAAGGGCCCCAACCTCTCCGTGGTCACCGCCTGTACCACCGGACTGCATGCCATCGGCACCAGCGCCCGCATGATCGAGCACGGCGACGCCGACGTCATGGTATGCGGCGGCGCCGAATCCACGGTTTGCCCCCTGGCTATCGGCGGTTTCTCCGCCGCCAAGGCTTTGTCCACCCGCAACGACGATCCCGCCACGGCCAGCCGCCCTTGGGACAAGGACCGGGACGGCTTCGTACTGGGCGAGGGCGCCGGAGTCATGGTGCTGGAGGAGTACGAGCACGCCAAGGCCCGCGGTGCCCGCATCTACGCGGAAGTGGCGGGTTTCGGCATGAGCGGCGACGCCTTCCACATGACCGCACCGGATACCGACGGACCCAAGCGCTCCATGCTGAATGCCATGCGCGATGCCGGCATCAATCCCGACCAGGTGCAATACATCAACGCCCATGGCACCTCGACGCCACTGGGTGACAAGAACGAAACCAATGCCATCAAGCTGGCCTTCGGCGATGCTGCCGACAAGCTGGTGGTCAATTCCACCAAGTCCATGACCGGGCACCTGCTCGGCGGCGCCGGCGGTTTGGAGTCGGTGTTTACCGTCCTCGCGGTGCACCACCAGGTATCGCCGCCCACCATCAACCTCTTCGAGCAGGATCCGGAGTGCGATCTGGACTACTGCGCCAACGTGGCCCGGCCCATGAAGATCGAGCTGGCGCTGAAGAACAACTTCGGCTTCGGCGGCACCAACGGCACCCTGATCTTCCGCAGGTTCTGAGTTCGGCCATCGGGACAACTCGATGGCTGATCACCCCCGCATCCTGATCGACGGCCGCGCAATCGCGCAGGTGGACGCCATGGATCGGGGCCTGAGCTACGGCGATGGAGTATTCCGCACCCTGCGCATTGCGGATGCCCACCCCCGTTGGTGGGACGAACATCTGGCCAAGCTCGCCGAGGATTGCGCCCGCCTGGCGCTCGACTGCCCAGACAGGGCCACCCTCGGCCAGGACATCGCCAAGCTCCAGCCATTGCCCGCCTGGGGCGCATTGCGCATCACCGTGACCCGGGGACTGGGGCCGCGCGGTTACCGAGTGCCCCATCCCCAACATTGCATGCGCATCCTGGCTTGTTGGCCCACTCCGTTGGATACCGTGCCCGGCAGAGGCCTTACCTTGCGGGTATGCGACCTGCGCCTGGGTCGCCAACCTGCCCTGGCCGGTGTCAAGCACCTGAACCGCCTGGAAAATGTTCTGGCCCGGGCGGAGTGGGACGATCCGCATATCGACGAGGGTGTGCTTCTGGACCAGGACGGCAGTGTGGTGTCGGGCATCATGGGCAACCTCTTCATCTGGCGGGATGCTTGTCTGCTGACCCCCCGCCTGAATGCCTGCGGCGTAGCCGGCGTGGCCCGGGCCCGCCTGATGCGCCTGGCCAGGGAGGCGGGAATGCGCGTTGAGGCAGCCGATTTCGATCTTGCGACCTTGCTGGCAGCGGATGAGGTGATGCTCACCAACAGCCTCACCGGCTTGCGGCGCGTTGCCCGCCTGGGCGACAGGGTCTGGCCCGAGCCATGCATCAGCCCGCGCCTGGTGGGCCTGCTGAATGCGTAAATTGCTTGCGCGTCTCCTGGTCGTTCTCGGTCTCGCTGGCCTCGGGCTGGGCGGCTGGTTGGTGCATTACGCCACGACACCGATGTCCGCGCCGGGGGTGGCCTATCCACTGGCCTTCTCGATCGAGCGAGGGGCGTCCCTGAAGGCCGCCAGCCTCGACATGCGGGCGGCGCGCGCCCTGCAACGGCCCTGGGCCTTTGTGCTCATCGCCCGCCTGCGCGGCCTGGCCGGCGACATCAAGGCGGGCAGCTATGCCCTGGATGGCCCGGTCACGCCTCTGGCCCTGCTGCGCAAGGTCACCGCCGGCGAGACCGTCCTGGGCAAGCTGACCGTTGTTGAAGGCTGGGACTTCGCCGAAATGCGCCGCGTGGTGGACGCCCATCCGGGGCTGCGCCACGACAGTGCCGGACTGTCCAATCAGGACCTGCTCAAGGCAATCGGCAGTGACGAGTCCCACGCCGAAGGCTGGTTCTTCCCGGACACCTATTTTTTCGATGCCGGCAGTTCCGACCTGGCCCTCTACCGGCGCGCCCACGCCGCCATGAAGGCACTGCTGGAGGCCCAATGGCTGCCGCGTGCCGGCGGGCTGCCCTACCGCACCCCCTACGACGCCCTGATCATGGCGTCCATCATCGAGAAGGAAACCGGTGCTGCCGAGGAACGACCGCTGATCGCCTCGGTATTCATCAACCGCCTGCGCATCGGCATGCGCCTGCAGACCGATCCCACCGTGATCTATGGCCTGGGCGAGAAATTCGACGGCAACCTGCGCAAGATCGACCTGCTTACCGACACGCCGTACAACACCTATACCCGGGCCGGCCTGCCGCCCACGCCCATTGCCCTGCCGGGCGCCGCATCCCTGCGCGCGGCGCTTAACCCGGACAAGAGCCGCGCCCTGTATTTCGTGGCCAAGGGCAACGGCCGGCACGAGTTTTCCGATAATCTGGAAGCCCATAACCGGGCGGTGGCCCGCTACCAGAGGCGTTAGGATGCCCAGCATGCAAGGCCTGTTCATCACCCTGGAAGGCGTCGACGGCGCCGGCAAGAGCAGCCATCTGGACTGGCTGGCGGAGTGGTTTCGCGCACGCGGCAGAAGGGTGCGCCTCACACGGGAACCCGGTGGCACGCCGGTGGGGGAGAAGTTGCGCCAGATCGTCCTGCATGAGCCCATGCACGCCGAAACCGAAGCCCTCATCATGTTCGCCGCGCGCCGGGAACACATCGAACAGGTCATCCACCCAGCTTTGCTGGCGGGTGAGGTGGTGATCTCCGACCGCTTCACCGACGCCAGCTTCGCTTACCAGTGCGGTGGTCGCGGCCTGCCCGAGATGCGCCTGGAAGCGCTGGAAGCCTGGGTACATGCCGACCTGCAACCCGATCTCACCCTGTTGTTCGATCTGCCCACGGAGATCGCCGCGCAGCGCCTGGCCACGGCCCGCGCTCCCGACCGCTTCGAGCGCGAGCAGAGTGACTTTCATGCCCGCGTGCGCGCCGCCTACCTGCGCCGCGCGGCGCGGCATCCGCAACGCATCCGGGTGATCGACGGCGGCCGCGATATCGATGCTGTGCGCGCCCAGCTGTCCGACCTCCTGGAGGTCTGGTCTTGATCCATCCCTGGAACCTTTCCCTGTTCCGGCAGCTCACCGTCGACCGGGAGCGTATGCCCCATGCCTTGCTGCTGCACGGCCAGGCGGGGGTCGGCAAGCGCGAATTGGCCCTCGCGCTGGCGCAATGGGTCTTGTGCGAATCTCCCGGTGAAGACGGTGCCTGCGGCATCTGCGATGCCTGCAACTGGTTCCTCCAGGGCAACCATCCGGATTTCCGCCAGTTGGAACCCCAGGAGGAGGAGGTCGACGCCAGCGGCAAGGTGACCAGGAAGGCCAGCAAGCAGATCAGCGTCGAAGCCGTGCGCGGCATCACCGATTTCCTCGGCCTGACCGCCCATCGGGGCGGGTGGCGTGCGGTGATGATCCATCCCGCCGAAACCATGAACGCCGCCGCCGCCAACGCCCTGCTCAAGACCTTGGAGGAGCCGCCGCCCCGCGTGCTGCTCGTCCTGGTGTCGCACCAGCCGGGCCGGCTGCTGCCCACCGTGTTGTCCCGCTGTCGCCAGGTGGCGGTGGGCACACCGGCAAGGGAGTCCGCCCTGGAATGGCTGCGCCAGGCAGGCGCCCAGGCGGCGGAGGCCGCCCTGGACGAGGCTGGGGGGGCGCCCTTGAGCGCTCAGGACTATTCCGATCCGGAGCGGCAGTCTCGTCTGGAGGCCTTCCTCGATGAGCTGGCCTGCCCCGGCAGGATGGATCCTTGCGCCATGGCGCAGTCCTATAAGGATACCCTGGAGGACAGTTGGGGATGGCTTGCGCGTTGGGTGTTCGACCTGCTGTCACAGCGCCTGACCGGCGACCAGCGCTATTTCCAGAGCCGGGCCGGTGCCGCCGCCCAGCTCGGAATTCAGGCAGATCTGGCCGGGTTGCTGGATCTCCAGCGTGAGTTGACCGATGCCGCGCGCTGGCTGCGACATCCGTTGAACGCCCAGTTGTTGCTAGAATCCTGGCTCATCCGCTACATCCAGGTAACCCGAGACAGCCCATGAGCGAAAGCGCGCGTCAATCCGCCGGCCGGGCCGGGATGCTCTCCCTGGCCATCAAGGAACGTTCCGCCCTGTTCGCCGCCTATATGCCCTTCGTTAAAGGTGGCGGTCTGTTCATTCCCACCAACCGCCCCTATCAGATGGGCGACCAGGTCTACATGTTGCTGACCCTGATGGACGAGCCCAACAAGCTGCCGATCTCCGGCAAGGTGATCTGGATCACCCCGTCCGGCGCCCAAGGCAACCGCCAGCAGGGCATCGGCGTGCAGTTCGACGAAAGCGAGGGCGCCGTTGCGGTCCGCCAGAAAATCGAAGGCATGCTCGGCAACGCCATGAAGTCGACCCGCCTGACCCATACGATGTAAGCGGCTGGTGCCCGGTGGGCGGTCGTTTCTTCGGCCTTTGCCATAGCTTCGCCGACGACTGACCACCGCCAACGGCTATCCCATGTTTGTCGACTCCCACTGCCATATCGATTTCCCGGATTATCCCGAGGGGGTGCCGGCGTTATTGGAGAACATGGCACGGGCCGGGGTCGGCCACGCGCTTTGTGTCTCGGTGACGCTGGAAAACTTTCCCCGCGTGTTGTCCCTGGCCGAGGCCCACGGCAACCTGTACGCCTCGGTGGGCGTGCATCCGGATCATCAGGACGGCCGCGAACCTTCGGTCGACGAACTCGTGGAGTTGGCGCGCCATCCCCGGGTGGTAGCCATCGGCGAAACCGGCCTGGATTATTACCGCCTGCGGCGAGAGGACGTCGACTGGCAGCGACAACGTTTCCGCGTGCACATCCGTGCTGCCCGCCGCGCCGGTAAGCCCCTCGTCATCCATACCCGCAGCGCTGCGGGAGACACCCTGGCGATCATGGCCGAGGAGGGTGCAGCCGAGGCCGGCGGGGTGATGCACTGTTTCACGGAGAGTTGGAGCGTGGCCGAGGCGGCTTTGTCCCTGGGCTTTTATATTTCCTTTTCCGGCATCGTCAGTTTCAAGAACGCGACGGAATTGAAAGAAGTGGCCAGGCGGGTGCCGCTGGACCGGCTGCTGATCGAAACCGATTCCCCCTATCTGGCCCCGGTACCGCATCGCGGCAGGCGAAACGAGCCGGCCTACGTGCGCCATGTGGCGGAGGAAATTTCCCGCGTCAGGGGAACGTCGCTGGCGGAGGTGGAGACCGCCACCTCCGATAATTTCTTCAGGTTGTTCCGGCCGCCGGTGTAACGGCGAAAGCATGGGCGTGGGTCGCCCGCCGGGTGCTGCCTGATGCCGTCAGGCCGGTTCGAGTTCCGTGCTGAAGCCCAGCCGGATTTCGTCGTTCTCGCCCACGTCCACGGTGATTTCGCCGCCTTCGCTGAGGCGGCCGAACAGCAGTTCGTCGGCCAGGGCCTTGCGCAGGGTGTCCTGGATGAGGCGGGCCATGGGGCGGGCGCCCATGAGGGGATCGAAGCCCTTGCGCGCCAGCCAGGCGCGCAGGTTGTCGGTGAAATGGGCTTCCACCTTCCTGGCGTGGAGTTGCGCCTCCAACTGCATGAGAAACTTGTCCACCACGCGCAGGATGATTTCCTCGGACAGTGGCGAAAAGGAAATGGTGGCATCCAGGCGGTTGCGGAATTCCGGCGTGAACAGGCGCTTGATCTCCGCCATCTCGTCGCCGCCCTTCTTGGGCAGGGAGAAGCCGATACCAGTCTTGTTCATGGCTTCGGCGCCGGCGTTGGTGGTCATGATGATGACCACGTTGCGGAAGTCGGCCTTGCGCCCGTTGTTGTCGGTCAACGTGCCATGGTCCATGACTTGCAGCAGGACGTTGAAGATGTCCGGGTGCGCCTTCTCGATCTCGTCCAGCAGCAATACCGCGTAGGGATTCTTGGTGATGGCCTCGGTGAGCAGGCCGCCCTGCTCGAAGCCCACATAGCCGGGAGGCGCGCCGATCAGCCGGGAGACGGCGTGACGTTCCATATATTCCGACATGTCGAAGCGGATGAGTTCCACGCCCAGGGTATAGGCGAGTTGCCTCGCCACCTCGGTCTTGCCCACACCGGTCGGGCCGGAGAATAGGAAGGAGCCAATAGGCTTCTGGGGGTTGCCCAGGCCGGAACGGGTCATCTTGATGGCGGTGGCCAGGGCGTCGATGGCCTTGTCCTGGCCGAACACCACGGCTTTCAGATCACGGTCCAGGGTCTTCAGGGCGTTGCGCTCGTCGTTTGCAACGGTCTTGGCCGGCACCCGGGCGATCTTGGCGACGATGTCCTCGATCTCCTTGGGGGTGATGACCTTCTTCTGTTTGGACTTGGGCTGGATGCGCTGGGCGGCGCCGGCCTCGTCGATGACGTCGATGGCTTTGTCCGGCAGGTGGCGGTCGTTGATGTAGCGGGCCGACAGTTCGGCGGCAGTCGACAGCGCGCCCTGGGTGTACTTGACGCCATGGTGAGACTCGAAGCGGGACTTCAGGCCCTTGAGTATCTGCACGGTTTCTTCGACGGAGGGTTCCTTCACGTCGATCTTCTGGAAGCGGCGGGAGAGGGCGTGGTCCTTTTCGAAAATACCCCGGTACTCGCCGTAGGTGGTGGCGCCGATGCAGCGCAACTGCCCTGCCGAGAGAGCCGGTTTCAACAGGTTGGAAGCATCCAGGGTGCCGCCCGACGCCGCGCCGGCACCGATGACGGTATGGATCTCGTCGATGAACAGGATCGCTTTCGGATTGCCGGAAAGCTGCTTGATGACCGCCTTCAGGCGCTGCTCGAAATCGCCGCGGTATTTCGTCCCCGCCAACAGCGCGCCCATGTCCAGGGCGTAGACCGTGGCGCCCTCCAGGATATCGGGAACGTTGTGTTCGATAACGCGACGGGCCAGACCCTCGGCGATCGCTGTTTTACCTACGCCCGCTTCGCCGACCAGAAGGGGGTTGTTCTTGCGGCGCCGGCATAGGGTTTGAATCACTCGTTCCAATTCCTGGTCGCGGCCGATGAGTGGGTCGATCTTGCCCGACAGGGCCAGGACGTTGAGGTTGTTGGTGAAGGATTCCAGGGGGGAGGCGCTTTTCTCTTCGCTCTCCTGCTGCTCACCCGCTGTTTCCCCTCGGCCCCCGGCCGAAGATTCCTGGGGGGTCTTGGCGATGCCGTGCGAGATGAAATTCACCACATCCAGTCGGCTCAGTCCCTGTTGGGTGAGGAAATGCAAGGCGTGGGAATCCTTCTCGCCGAAGATGGCGACCAGGACATTGGCGCCGGTCACTTCTTTCTTGCCGGAGGATTGCACGTGCAGGATCGCGCGTTGGATGACGCGCTGGAAACCGAGTGTGGGCTGGGTGTCCACGTCCGACTCCCCGGGCACTCTGGGAGTATGGCGCTCGATGAAATCCGAGAGCTTCTTGCGCAGGTCGTCGATGTTTGCCGCACAGGCCCGCAGTACTTCGGCCGCAGAAGGGTTGTCCAGCATGGCGAGCAACAGGTGTTCCACGGTGATGAATTCATGGCGTTTCTGCCTGGCGTCCATGAAGGCCATGTGCAAACTGACTTCCAACTCCTGGGCAATCATTCGTTTTCCTCCATCACGCATTGCAGCGGGTGCTGGTGTTCGCGAGCATGATCTGTAACTTGCTGCACCTTGGTTTCCGCGACATCGCGGGGATAAACGCCGGCCAACCCCGCGCCTTCATTATGCACTTTGAGCATGATGCGCGTGGCTTGTTCTCGATCCATCTGAAAAAAACGCTGCAGTACCCGAATGACGAAATCCATCGGCGTGAAATCGTCATTCAATAGCAGGACCTTATAGAGCGGCGGAGGCGGGCTCACGGTCATTTCCGTGCCTGTTTCCGATTGCTCGCGATGCCGTGATGACATTGGTTGGAAGGGAGTGGATTGACGTCCTGATTGTGGCGGCATGAAGTTTTTTTTCAAGCCGATTGACGGAACGGTTACTTGCCGGGTAAAAAGCCGGCGTTTAGCTAAAGACCGCTTTTGTCCTGGCTGAACAAGTCAATTGTTTTGTTTTGTTTAGGAGCAGTTTCGATGGCCACTGGCACTGTTAAATGGTTTAACGACTCAAAAGGCTTCGGATTCATCACCCCTGACGGCGGTGGCGATGACGTGTTTGCCCACTTCTCCGCCATCCAGAGCAAAGGCTTCAAAAGCCTGAAGGAAAACCAGCGCGTTACCTTCGATGTGGTGGACGGCCCCAAGGGCAAGCAAGCCTCTAACATCCAACCGATGTAATTCGGTGCCGGTGTAATCCGGTTTTTTCGGTGGGTGGGGTGATTGCCGCCCGCCAATCCCGGCCCCCTGTGCTATACGTCAAACAAGGCGTTGGCGCAGGAGAGGCCAAATGAATACCCCCCATCAAGTTCCACCCTTGGACCACGCGGCGATCGCGAAGCTGCCAGGGAGCGAGCTTGCACACCTGCTCGAGGGTTTGGAGCGCCAGAAGGAAGAGCTCGGTCCTATCGCGGACGAACTCATCGGCCTGTTGCACCACCTCGGGGTGGACCTGCCTTCCCGAGACGAAACCACCGTCAAACCATCCAGCGAATGATCTCCCGGCCGAAGGCAGAACAGGGAATCTGGGTGGCGCCTTCCATCAAGCGCGCGAAATCGTAGGTCACCTGCTTGGCACGGATGGCGCCGTCCATGCCCTTGATGATCATGTCTGCGGCTTCGGTCCAGCCCAGGTGCCGCAGCATCATCTCGCCGGACAGGATGATGGAGCCCGGGTTAACGTAGTCCTTGCCTGCGTACTTCGGTGCCGTGCCGTGGGTGGCCTCGAACATGGCCACGCTGTCCGACAGGTTGGCGCCGGGCGCGATGCCGATGCCGCCCACCTCAGCCGCCAGGGCGTCGGAGATGTAGTCGCCGTTCAGGTTCAGGGTGGCGATGACGTCGTAATCCTCGGGCCGCAACAGGATCTGCTGCAGGAAGGCGTCGGCGATGACGTCCTTGATGACGATGCCGTTCGGCAGTTTCACCCAGGGGCCGCCGTCAAGCAGCTCGCCGCCGAACTCCCGCATGGCCAGTTCATAGCCCCATTTCTTGAAGCCGCCCTCGGTGAACTTCATGATGTTGCCCTTGTGCACCAGGGTCACCGACTTGCGGTTGTTGTCGATGGCATATTGGATTGCACGGCGGATCAGGCGCTCCGAGCCTTCCACCGAGACGGGCTTGATGCCGATCGCGGAGGATTCGGGGAAGCGGATCTTCTTGACGCCCATTTCCTTCTGCAGGAATTCGATGACCTTCTTCACCTCGGCGGAGCCGGCTTCCCACTCCACGCCCGCGTAAATGTCCTCGGTGTTCTCACGGAAGATGACCATGTCCACCTTTTCCGGTTGCTTGACCGGGGAGGGTACGCCGTCGAAATAGCGCACCGGGCGCAGGCAGACGTACAGGTCCAGCATCTGGCGCAGGGCCACGTTGAGGGAGCGGATGCCGCCGGAGGTGGGGGTGGTGAGCGGGCCCTTGATGGACACCACATATTCCCGCACTGCCGTGACGGTCTCATCCGGCAGCCAGGAATCGGCGCCGTAGACCCGAGTGGCCTTTTCGCCGGCATAGACTTCCATCCATTCGATCCTGCGCGTGCCGCCGTAGGCCTTTTCCACGGCGGCATCCAGCACCGCGCGCATGACCGGGGTGATGTCCACACCGGTACCGTCGCCCTCGATGAAGGGGATAATCGGCCGGTCCGGCACGTTCAACGAATAATCGGCATTGACGGTGATCTTCTCGCCGGCTTGCGGCTTCTGGATGTGGCTGCTCACGATGACTCCTGATCTCAAACACGAATAATCCGCTGATGGCCCGCATCATCCTGTTCAACAAACCCTATGGCGTGTTGAGCCAGTTCACGTCCGAGGACGGACATCCGGGGCTCAAGGACTTCATCCCGATACCGGGGGTGTACGCAGCCGGCCGGCTGGATGCGGATAGCGAAGGCTTGCTGATTCTAACCGACGATGGTGCGCTACAGCATCGCCTGGCCGATCCCCGCCACAAGCTGCCCAAGACCTATTGGGCACAGGTGGAAGGGACGCCGCGAGAGGCGGACCTGGATGTCCTGCGACGCCCCATGGACTTGGGCGATTTTGTTGCCAAGCCCGCGCAAGCACGACTGATCATCGAGCCCGGTGAGCTTTGGCCGCGCGATCCGCCTGTACGATTCCGCAAGTCCGTTCCCACCGCCTGGATCGAGATCGTCCTGACCGAAGGCAAGAACCGCCAGGTGCGGCGCATGACGGCCAAGGCCGGTTTTCCCACCTTGCGCCTTATCCGTGCGGCGGTCGGCGGATTCCGGTTCGATGGTCTGCGGTCCGGACAATGGCGCGAAGAAAAAAAATTTATGGGATAAGTAAACCCATGTTTACGAAGAGGCGTTATAGGCGCTGACACGCAATGCGTTGTCGTTCCCTTAACTTCTAGAGTGAGAGACATACATGAAACTGATCGCCAAGCTGCTGGCCGCCGCCTTCGCCCTGTCCACCTTCGCCGCCGTTGCCGCCGACGCCCCCAAGGCTGATGCCAAGCCCGCCGCCGAGGCCGCCAAGCCCGCCGACGCCAAGGCTGAGAAGAAGGCTGCCAAGAAGGCCAAGAAGGAAGAGAAGAAGGAAGAGAAGAAGGCTGATGCCAAGCCCGCCGAGGCCGCCAAGCCCGCCGAACCCGCCAAGAAGTAATCAGGCTTTCGGTAATGCAAAGCGGGGCTCCGGCCCCGCTTTTTTATTTTTCGGTCCTATCAGTCCCCGGCGGCGATTCTCCCCCGCCAGACATGGGCTCGGGCCAGGGTGTCGGCTTCATCCAGCAGCAGGCTGACACCATCCTCCAGGACGGCCGTGCCGCCCACCCAAACGTGGCTGACCTGTTCCCGACTCGCGCTGTAGACCAGTTGCGAAACCGGGTCGTAGCACGGCTGGGTGGACGCTGAATTCAAATCTACCGCGACAATATCCGCCTGCTTTCCAACTTCCAGCGATCCCAGACGATGCTCCATGCCCAGGGCCCTGGCCCCGGACAGGGTCGCCATTTCAAGAGCTTGGGTAGCGTGCAAGACCGCCGGATCGCCACTCACGGCCTTGGCCAGTATGGCGGTCAGGCGCATTTCCGAAAACAGATCCAGGCGGTTGTTGCTGGCCGCGCCGTCGCTTCCCACGCCGACGTTCACCCCGGCCGCAAGCAGCCTGGCCACGGGTGCGAAGCCGCTGGCCAGTTTGAGGTTGGAGGCGGGGCAATGGGCCACATGACAACCGTATTCGCCAAGCCAGCCGATCTCCTCTTCGTTCAGGTGTACGGTGTGGATCGCCACCAGGCCCGGGCTGAGTAGTCCGAGCGCCTTCAGGCGAGCCAGTGGGCGCAGTCCATATTTGTCCA
>Ga0233424_10001636_pt1 | contig 18567 bp, 17 predicted proteins | sample Watercolumn_Towu_FD_181011 | JGI IMG/M metagenome (GOLD analysis project Ga0233424, IMG submission 181011) | Freshwater microbial communities from Lake Towuti, South Sulawesi, Indonesia - Watercolumn_Towuti2014_125_MG | ecosystem: Environmental > Aquatic > Freshwater > Lake | place: Indonesia...
CCACTGCTGAAGGACCGCGCGAAAGGCGGGAGAACGAACTGGAAGCCCCGGTGTTGCATCGCTACATTGCGCGCCGGTGACGAACCTCGGGACAGCCCCACCGGGCGGCCAACTCCGATGCGGCGGGCGGGTCGAATCCACGCTCCGGCCGCGCAGTCCGATTGACCCATGACCGCGTTCGACCATCAGCCGCGCACGCGAGTCGTGTTTGGCGTCAACTCCGTGGACCGCACGGGCGAGCTCGCCCGCGAGTTGGGCGCGCGCAAGACGCTGCTGGTCACCGATCGCGGGCTGGTGGACGCCGGGCACGCGGCGCACGTGCGCACCGCGCTCGAAAGCGCCGGGTTGGCCGTGACCGTTTTCGACAAGGCGCTCGAAAACCCCACGACGCGCTGCGTGGACCAGTGCGTTGCGGCTGCGAAGGAGGCGGGCGTGGACACCATCATCGGCCTCGGCGGCGGCAGCGCGATGGACACGGCCAAGGGTTGCAACTTCATCCTCACCAACGGTGGCCGGATGCAGGATTACTGGGGCCACGGCAAGGCTTCGCATCCGATGCTGCCGCTCGTCTGCATCCCCACCACCGCGGGCACGGGCAGCGAGATGCAGTCTTACGCGCTCATCGCCGACGAGCACACGCACCAGAAGATGGCCTGCGGCGACCCGAAGGCGGCGGCGCGCGTTTCGATTCTCGACCCGGCGCTGACGGTCTCGATGCCGAGGCGCGTCACAGCGTGCACGGGCATTGACGCCATCGCGCACGCGGTGGAGACGGCGGTGACGACGAAGCGCAACCGGCTCTCGATGATGCACTCGCACGAGGCGTTCCGGCTTTGCGTGCCGGGGCTGGCGCGGGTGTTGAAGAACCCGAAGGATCTCGAGGCGCGCGGGCGGATGCTGCTGGGCGCGGCGTTCGCGGGCACGGCCATCGAGAACTCGATGCTCGGCATCGCGCACTCGCTCGCCAACCCGCTCACGGCGCACTTCGACATCGTGCACGGGCAGGCCGTCGGGATGGTGCTGCCGCTGGTGGTGCGGTTCAACGCGCAGGAGGCCGCGGCGCTGCAGGCGTATGCGGAACTCGCGTCGTCGCTCGAACTGGCGCGCGTGTCCGAGGGGCTCAACTCCGCACTGGAGGCGCTCATCGCGCGCATCGAGTCGCTGCTGAACCTGGCCGGCATGCCGCGCTCGCTCGCGGACTGCGGCGTCGAAGCCTCGAAGATCAAGCTGCTCGCGGAGGAGGCGTCGCGCCAGTGGACGGCGCAGTTCAACCCGCGCGCGGCGACGGTGGAGGACCTAGTCGCGCTTTACGAGGCGGCGTTTGAGCGGCGAAGCGACGGGGACCTCGTGTGAGGGAGGGGCGGAAGTTCAACTTCGAGCGTTCAACTTCCAACGGCGGAACCGGTAGCATTCATCCTGAATCCCTCATCCTTCATCATTCGAAGCTCACCGCGGCGGAGAACTTGCGGACACGGCGCGGGTCCAGTCGCGATTCGCGAGATACCACTGGACCGTCTCGCGCAGGCCGGCGTCGAAGTCGCGCGTCGCGCGCCAGCCGAGTTCGCGTTCGGCTTTCGAGGGGTCAAGCGCATAGCGGCGGTCGTGGCCGGGGCGGTCGGCGACAAACTCAATGAGCCGTTGCGAGCCGCCGCCAAGTTCGGTCGCGAGTTCATCCACGAGCGCCGCGAGCCGCTCGACGATGCGGAGGTTGGGCCACTCGTTGCGCGCGCCGAGGTTGTAGGTTTCGCCCGGTTTGCCGCGGGTCAGCGCGAGCCAAAGCCCCTCGGCGTGGTCGCGCACGTGCAGCCAGTCGCGCACGTGCAGGGCGTCGCCGTAAAGCGGCACGGGCCGGCGCTCGAGCAGCCGCTGGATGGCCACGGGGATGAGCTTCTCCGGGAATTGAAACGGCCCGTAGTTGTTCGAGCAGTTCGTGACCACCACGGGAAATCCGTAAGTGCGGTGATACGCGCGCGCGAGAAGTTCGCCCGCGGCCTTGCTCGCCGAGTAAGGCGAATTCGGCGCGATGGGCGAGCCCTCGGTGAACGCGTCCTGTTCGCCGAGGCTTCCGTAAACCTCGTCGGTGGACACGTGCACGAAACGGCGCGCGCCGTCCGCCCCGGCCCATTCCTCGCGGCACGCCTCGATGAGGTTGAACGTGCCGACGATGTTCGTGTGGATGAACGCGTCCGGCCCGGCGATGGAGCGGTCCACGTGCGACTCGGCCGCGACGTGCAGGACGTGCGTGATGGCGTGCCCGTGCACGGCGCGCGCGACGGCGGACTTGTCGCGCAGGTCGGCGCACTCGAAGCGATACTTGGGATGGTCCGCGACGTCGGCGACGTTCTCGAGATGGCCCGCGTAGGTGAGGCAGTCGAAGTTGACGAGTCGCGCGACCTCGGGCCGGTCAACGACGTGGCGCAGGACGTGGCACCCGATGAAGCCCGCGCCGCCGGTGACGAGGAGGTTCATGGCGCGGCGCGGGGTGGGGCTGCGCTCACTCGCGCTCGACGCCGCTATTCCAGAAGCGCTGCATCTCCGCCGCCGTGGACACCTTGAGGGGGCGCACGATGCGGAAGCCGAGGAACTGCGCGTCGGTGAGATACCAGATGCTCTTGGGCAACTGCGGGTCCTGCTGCTTCCACGACTTGTCCGAGAAGCGCCGGGTCGCGCTGCGGAGCTTGTCCACGTCGTCATCCCACGAGCCGCCGCGCACGACGTGGCCGTAGGGCGCGGTCTGCTTCGCCCACGGGTCCTGCACGGTCTTCATGATGGCCTTGAAGTCCGGCGCGCTCTGGTCGAGCACCCACTCGGCGACGTTGCCCTGCATATCGTGCAAGCCCCACGGGTTCGGCTTCTTGCGGCCGACCTTTTGGTATTTGAACTCGCTGTTGTTCGCGAACCACGCGTGGTCCTTCGCCGGCGCCGGATCGTCGCCCCAGTAGTAAGCCGAAGTGGTCCCGGCGCGGCAGGCGTATTCCCACTCGACATCGGTCGGCAGGCGGTAGAAGTGGCCCGTCTTCGCGCTGAGCCACTGGCAGTATTTGTTCGCCGCGTGCTGCGTCATGCTGATTGCCGGGTAGCCGTCCTTGCCCATGCCGAAGCTCATCTCGACATACGGCTTGGTCGGGCGGGCGACGACGTCGGACACGCGGTCCACCTTCGCGTCGGTTTTGATGCGATCCTTGTATTTGCGCTCCTCGTCCAGATACATGAACAGCTCGAATTCGTTCCACGTGACCTCGAACTTGCCCATCCAGAAGGGCGAAATCTTCACCTTGTGCTGCGGCCCTTCGTCGGGCTTGCGGCCCTTCTCGGACTCGGGGCTGCCCATGAGGAACTCGCCCGCGGGAATCGGCAGCATCACGTATTTCTCCTCCGTGCCGGGGATGGTGTTCGTATAAGCCGCCATCGCCTTGGCCGTCGTGGGCTGGCCCTTCTGCGACGTGATGAGCTTGTGGATGCCCGAGACGACTTCCTTCTCGCTGACGGCCTGCTCGACTTCGATTTTCTTCGGCACGAGCACCACGCCCTCCGGCCACTTCGCGCCCTGGTTGATCCAGTCGCGGATGAGGTCGGTCTGCGCCTTGGGCAGCGGGCCGTTCTTGGCCTTGGGCGGCATCAACTCCTCGTGGTCCGCGGGCAGCACCGTGCGCGTGTAGAAGGTGCTTTTGGCCGCGTCACCCGGTTTGATGGCCACGCCGCTGTCGCCGGGCTTGAGCGCCTCGGCGCGCGTTTCCATGCGGTAGCCGCCGCGCGCGTAGCCCTCGCGATGGCACGCGGCGCAGTGGAGATCGAGGAGCGGCTTGATGTCCTTCACGAAGTCCACGTCCGCGGCGGGCGCGGCGGCGGCGAGGACGAAGGCGAGACTTGCGGCGCGGAACGGCGTTGTCATGGTCGGTTGGACGACGGGCGCCCAACTTTTTGCGAGCGGCAATTGAAAGTCAACCCAAGCCGCGGAAGAACACGGCGGCTGTCGCGCACGTCGTCGCGCCCAGTTCGTCGAGCGCGCAACCCCGCACCTGCGCCGCAAACGCCGCGATCTCGCGAACGTGGGCCGGCTCGCAGCGCTTGCCACGAAACGGCATCGGCGCGAGGAACGGGCAATCCGTCTCGAACATGAAACTGCCCGCGGGAACTGCCGTGAGCGTGTCGCGAACCGTCTGCGCGTTTTTGAATGTGACGATGCCGGTGAAGCTCACCAGCGAGCCGAGCGCCACGATGCGGCGCATGGCCGCCACGGTGCCACCGAAGCAATGGAACACGCCGCGAACCCGTGTCGCATGCGGCGTGAATTGAGCCAGCACATCCTCGAACGCGGCGCGCTCGTGGAGGACGACATTGAGGCCGAGCTCGGCGGCCACCTCGAGCTGCTGCGCGAACAAGTCCGCCTGCCGCGCCTTGATGCGCGCGTCCTCGTCCGGCTTGCCCGGAAGTCGGTAATAGTCGAGGCCGGTCTCCCCGATGGCGACGACCTTCGGATGCTTCGCCAATTCTCGCAGCGGGGCGCGGATGTCGGCGGGCGCTTCGCTGGCGTGACCCGGATGCCAGCCCACGACGGCGGACACGTTTTCGAACCGCTCCGCGAGCCGCACCGCGCGCGCGCTGCTTTCGAGGTCCGTGCCGATGGTGATGATCTTCGCAATGCCCGCCTCTCGGGCGCGATCCATCACCTCGTCAAGGTCGGCTGCGAAGTCCGGGAAGTCGAGGTGCGCGTGCGTGTCGTAAAACGTGGCCATGTGCGGTTCACCGGCGTGCATCGAGCAATCGCGCGATGTGCTTGGCAATGAGGTCCGCCTCCAGGTTCACCGCGTCGCCAACCTTGCGGGCGGCGAGCGCAGTCACGTCGCGCGTGTGAGGAATGATCCAAATGCGGAAGCCGCGCGTGGTGAGGCGCGCGACCGTCAGGCTGATGCCGTCAACCGCCACGCAGCCTTTCGGCACGAGCATGCGGAGGAAGGACTTCGGCGCGGCGATGTCAAGCACGTGGTCGCGACCGGACCGTTCCCAGCGCGTGATGCGGCCGATGCCGTCCACGTGGCCGGTGACGAAGTGCCCGCCCAGCGGCGCACCCGTGCGAAGTGCGCGCTCGAGGTTCACCAGCGAGCCTTCGCTCACAAATCGCAGGTTCGTGCGTTCCCACGTCTCGCGCAGCAGGTCAAATCGCGCGGCCGCGCCATTCGCGTTGCGGCGTAACGCGGCCACGGTGAGGCAGCAGCCGTTGACCGCGAGGCTGTCGCCCACCTTCAGCCCGCGCGCGCAGCGCTTCATCGCGACCGTGAGCTCGATCGAGCGTTCCGTCTCGCACACGCCCTCAACCCGCCCCGTTTCCTCTACGATGCCCGTGAACATGGACTCGTTGTCCGGGTTTCGATGCGCGAGGGCAAGCCCGCGTTGAGAAACGCGCTTGCGCGCGAGGCGGCGGGAATACAGTGCCGACGATGAATCCCGCCGCGTTCCGGCTTGCCGCGCTGCTCGCGGGCGGTGTGTCCGCGCCGACGTTCGCGCAGGCGGTCGCGGCGAACATCAACGTCACCACCACCACGCTGCCCTCGCGCGTGAGCGTGATGAGCGCGGGCCGATGGACCTTCACACTGCGGCCATCGCAGCCCGTGCTCGCGCACCCGATGGGGGGTCCGGCGCAGCCCAACACGCCGATGTTCAATGTCGCGCGCCGCGGACCGCTCGGGCTGGTTGCGGCGAGCGCGGTTCCGACGGGCCAGCCGACTGCGCCACGGGTCGCCGCGCAACCGCCGCCCCAGCTCGTGCCGCGGCCCGCGACCGTGGCCGTGCAGCCGCCGGCCCTGCCGCCATTGGAAGAAGTGCTCGCGCCGCGGACTCCGGCTGTGCGGCCAGCAAGTCAGTCGAAAGATGACACCCGGCGCCGCGTGCTCGAATCGCAGTTCGTGCGGGCAGGGGAAGGCTCGGAGTCGGCGCAGTTCGATGTCGGGATGCGTTACTTGTCCGGCGATGGCGTCGCGAAGGACGCCGACCTGGCGCGCACGTGGCTGACGGAAGCCGCGCTCAATGGGCATTCGAAAGCGGCGAAGAAGCTGGCGGAATTGGATGCGGACGTGAGCCGGTGAACGGAGAGTGTGCCGTCAGCCCATTGGTCGGGAAACGTCCAACACTCAACTTCCAACGCTCAACCCCTTTTCCGGATGTTGGACGTTGGGCGTTGAATGTTGGGGGTTGGATGTTCTCCACTCAATTCAAGCGGCCGCCTTGTCGAGGCTCGCCTTGAGGTCCTTCTTGCTCTTGAGCCCGACGGTCTGCTCGATGACTTCGCCGCCCTTGAAGAGGAGCAGCGCGGGGATGGCGCTGATGCGGTAGTTGGCGGCGAGCATACCGTTGTCGTCCACGTTGACTTTGCCGATTTTCACCTTGCCGGCGTATTCGGCGGCGAGTTCGTCCAGAACGGGACCGAGCATCTTGCACGGGCCGCACCACTCGGCCCAGAAGTCCACCAGCACCGGCGTCGTGCCCGCGTTGAGGACTTCGGTTTGGAAATTGGATTCAGTCAGCGTGACGATACTTGGGGAGGCCATGGATTCAGGGGATGGAAATGCTGTGTCATGATTGACGTCTCGGGGACACCTTGGTTGATCTACATGATGTGCCGAAGGAGGCTCACCAGCGCGCCAATCGCGCCGAGGAGCGCGACGGTCGCGAGAATCTTGTCCGCGAGGCTCGCCTTGCCGGGCACGGCAGCGGCGGCTTCCTTCTTCTCCTTCGCGGCGGCTTTCTCGCGGCTGGCCGCGGGCAACACGACGGATGCCTTCGAAGCGGCGGTCACCGCGCCTGCGGTAGCGCCCGTGGCTCCGGGCACCATGGTCGCGGCATCGGCGGCGTCCGACGGCATGACGCCAGTGGCGGCAACCTTGGCTGCAGGAGCACCAACCTTTGCCGGAGCAGCGGGTTTCGGCGGTCCGGTGGCCTTCGCCGGCGGCGGCGTGTGCTGCAATGTGACCATTTCCGCCGGGTTCGGAATCTTGACCGTCTTGCTCGCGTCATCCACCTGCGGGACCACGAGGCTGATGGTCGGGCCGGACTGTGGCAGGGCCGGCTTGGGCGCGGCCGAACCCGCGGCGGGCGGTGGCGCTGCAGCCATTCCGGCGGCAGGACGCGGCGGAAGTTCGAGCCGCACCGTCTCCTTGGCCGCAGGTTTCGGGGGCAGTTCGAGCCTGACAGTTTCCTTCGCCGCAGGCTTCGGAGGGAGGCTGATCCGAACCGTCTCTTTCTTGGGTTGAACCTTTGAGGCTTCTGCCGGCTTGGGCGTGGCGGCGCCAGCCGGCATATTCAGGTTGTCAGCCATACGGTTTGTGCTGCGGGAAACTACGGGTTGCGCGTTTCGACTGTCAAACGGATATTCCATCAGCCCGTTGCGTGGTTCTACCCTTCGCGCGCAGCGCCCTCGAAGCGACGTCCGCTAAATGCACTTGCGGCATTGCCCGTCCATCATTCCGTCGTTATGGTTCGCGTGATGGCTCCCATGTGCAGGTCAATTTTCTGCTTCTTGCCGTCGCTTCTGGCGGTCGGGGCGGCACCCCCGCCTCGGGCTGCGGTGGACGTCACCCGGCTGCCGCCACCCGCAGCGGCGGATGTGGACTTCACGCGCGACATCCATCCACTGTTGGCGAAGAACTGCTTCTCCTGCCACGGACCGGAGAAGCAGAAGAACGGGCTGCGCCTCGACATCAAGTCCGCAGCGCTTGCAGGCGGCGACTCGGGGAAGGTCATCGTCCCGGGCAAAAGCGCTGAGAGCAAGCTGGTCCACATGGTGGCGGGACTCGTGGAGAACGGCCTCATGCCTCCAAAGGGAACGCGTCTCACCGCTTCCGAAGTCGGCAAGCTGCGCGCGTGGATTGATGCCGGCGCGCCGTGGCCGGACCACACTGGCGGAGTCGCTTCCAAGTCCCCTTCGTCCTCCGCGTCTCATTGGGCGTTCAAAGCTCCCACACTTCCGCAGCTCCCTAAAGTTCGCGACACCAAGTGGCCCGCGAACCCGGTGGACCACTTCGTCCTTGCGCGCCTCGAACGCGACCGGATCAAGCCCTCGCCCGAGGCCGACCGCTACACGCTCATCCGACGGCTCTCGCTCGACTTGCTCGGCCTGCCGCCGACCACGGAGCAGGTGCGCGAGTTCGCGAACGACACGACTCCAAACGCCTACGAAGGGCTCGTGGACCGCCTGCTCGCCTCGCCGCACTTCGGCGAGCGCTGGGCGCGTCACTGGCTCGACCTCGCGCGCTACGCGGACAGCGACGGCTACGAGAAGGACCGCCCGCGCCCCTTCGCCTACACCTTCCGCGACTGGGTAATTCAAGCCATCAACAACGACCTGCCGTTCGACCAGTTCAGCATCCAGCAACTCGCCGGCGACCTCCTGCCGAACGCGACGCATTCCCAAAAAGTTGCCACCGGCTTCCATCGCCAGACGCTCACGAACACCGAGGGCGGCACCGACCAGGAGGAGTTCCGCTGCAAGGCCGTCGTGGACCGCGTGAGCACCACCGCCACCGTCTGGCTGGGCGCGACGATGGGCTGCGCCGAATGCCACTCGCACAAATACGACCCCTTCACGCAGCGCGAGTTTTACCAGCTCTTCGCCTTCTTCAACAACGCGAACGAGAAAGCCATCCCCGCGCCGAGCGCCGACGAACAGGCCGCTTACGACAAAGCGAAGCAAACCCACGACGTGGAGGGCGCCAAGCTCCAAGCTGCGCTCGACATCTACGCGAAGAACGAAGCCCCCGCCAAACTCGCCGCGTGGCTCAAGACCGCGTCGCTCGACGCCGTCCCGTGGCGCGCGCTCACGCCGGACAAGCTCGCCGCCAAGAACGGCACCACGCTCAAGGTGGACAAAGAAGCCGTCGTCACCGCCAGTGGCGCGCTGCCGGACAAGGACACTTACACCGTCGAGGCGAAGCCCGCGCTCAAGCGACTCACCGGCTTCCGGCTGGAGGCGATTGACGACCCCGACCCGAAGAAAGGCCCCGGCCGCCACGCGGACGGCAACTTCGTGCTGACCAAGTTCGCGGTGAAGCTCTTCGTGCCCGGCCAGTTCGAGGGGAAGGAACTGGAGTTGCACAACGCGAAGGCCGACTTCTCGCAGAACAAGTTCCCGGTGGAAGCCGCGCTCAAGGGCGAGGACACGGCCGGTTGGGCCATTTCGCCGCAGCAGCAGAAGTCGCACGTCGCGGTCTTTGAGTTGAAATCGCCACTCGACGTGCCCGAGGGCGCGCGCCTCGCCTTCACGCTCGACCACCAATACAAGGAAACCTACCTGCTCGGGCAATTCCGCCTCTCCGTCACGGACGCAGCCGGCCCGCTGAAGCCCGACTTCACGCCCGACGCCGTGGCTTCCGCGCTGGCCGCCAAGCCCGAGCAGCGCACCGCGAAGCAGACCGAGGCGTTGTCCAAATACTTTCGCGAGCAGGTGGACGAGCAGGGCCGCAAGCTTCACGCCGCACTCGACGACCACAAGAAGAAGGCCCCCGCCGCGCCCGCCACCACCGCCGCCGTGCTGGCCGAGGAGCCGGGCGTGCGGAAGACGTTCACCCACGTGCGCGGCAACTTCCTCGACAAAGGCGTCGAGGTCCACGCGGCCGTGCCCGCCGTTCTGCACCCGCTCAAGCCGCGCGCCGCGCAGCCTGACCGCCTCGACCTCGCGCAATGGCTCTTCGCACCGGAGAACCCGCTCACCGCGCGCGTCTCGGTGAATCACATCTGGAAAAACCTCTTCGGCCGCGGCCTCGTCGCGACGGTCGAGGACTTCGGCAAGCAAGGCGAAAAGCCTTCGCACCCGGAGCTGCTCGACTGGCTCGCGTCAGAGTTCCCGCGTCTTGGCTGGAGCCGCAAAGCCCTCATCCGGTCCATCGTCACCAGCGCAACTTACAAACAGGCCTCTGCAAATCGTCCCGACCTCCGCGAGCGCGACCCGAACAATCTGCTGCTCGCGCGCCAGAATCGCCTGCGTCTCGAAGCCGAGTCCGTGCGCGACGCCTTCCTCGCCGCGAGCGGCCTGCTTAATCCGAAGGTTGGCGGGCCCAGCATCCGCCCGCCATTGCCCGCGGACATCGCCGCGCTCGGCTACGCCGACTCGGTGAAGTGGACCGAGAGCAAGGGCGACGAGAAGAACCGGCGCGGCCTCTACATCTTCTTCCAGCGCACCGTGCCGTATCCGATGCTGATGACCTTCGACGCGCCGGACTCGAACGCCACCTGCACGCGCCGCGAGCGCAGCAACACACCGCTCCAAGCCCTCACGCTGCTCAACGACCCGGTCTTCTTCGAGTGCGCGCAGCACCTAGGCGCGCGCATGGCCGAGGTGCCCACCGCCGACGCCGCCGAGCGCATCCGCCACGGCTTCGAGCGCGCGCTGGCCCGCCCGCCCAGTGTGGAAGAGCTGGCCCGCCTGCTGAAACTCTACGAAGCCCAGCTCAAGCTCGCCCAAGCCAACGCCGACGGCGCAGCCAAAATTACCGGAGCCGCCAAGCCCGCCCCCGAAGTCGCCGAGAAGGCCACACTCGTCGCCTTGGGCCGGGTGATGCTGAACCTTGATGAATTCTTCACGCGCGATTGAGCCATGAACCTGCGCCCTGAAATGTCCCCCGCCGAACTCGCCAACCTCACCCGCCGCGACTTCCTTGCCAGCACCGGCATGGGCACGCTCGCGCTGGCGTCGCTCCTCGCGGAAAAGGGTTACGCCCTGCCCAGCGCCGACCCGCTCGCGGCGCGCGCGTCGCACTTCGCCCCGCGCGCGAAGAACTGCATCCTCATCTACTTCGAGGGCGCGCCGAGCCACATCGACCTCTTCGACCCCAAGCCGAAGCTCAACGAGATGAACGGTCAGAAGCTGCCGGACGAAATGCTCGAGAAGGTCCGCTTCGCGTTTATCAAGAAGGACGGCGTGCGCCTCATGGGCAGCCCGCGCAAGTTCACGAAGCACGGCCAGTGCGGCATGGAGTTGAGCGATTTGCTCCCGCACATCGCCTCCATCGCCGACGACATCTGCCTTGTGCGCTCGATGAACACGACGCAGTTCAACCATCACCCCGGCCAGCTCATGATGAACTGCGGCTCGCCGTTGTTCGGCCGGCCCACGCTCGGCGCGTGGCTCACCTACGGCCTCGGCAACGAGTCGCGCGACCTGCCGGCCTACGTGGTCTTGCACGCCGGGCGCGGCTCCAGCGCGGGCGCGAGCGCGTGGACGAGCGGCTTCCTCCCCAGCACTTACGCCGGCGTGCTGTTCCGCAATCAAGGCGACCCCGTGCTGAACCTCGGCAACCCACCCGGCTTCACCGACGAGATGCAGCACCTCGGCCTCGACGCCATCGGCGATTTGAATCGCCTTCGGCACAAGCACGTCGCCGACCCGGAAATCGCCTCGCGCATCGGTGCGTATGAACTGGCCGGCCGGATGCAGGCCGCGACGCCCGAGCTGATGGACTTGAGCAAGGAATCGCGGGCCACGCTGGACCTCTACGGCGTCGGGCGGAAGTCCCGCGAAAACCCCGGCGGACGCGGGGGCGGGCCGGAGACTTACTCGACCTTCTCACGCAACTGCCTCCTCGCGCGGCGCATGGTCGAGCGCGGCGTGCGCTTCGTCACGCTCCTACACGCGTCGTGGGACCATCACAGCAACATCAACCAGGAGCTGCCCTTTTGCGCGGGCATGGCGGACCAGCCCATCGCCGCACTCGTGCGTGACCTCAAGCAACGCGGGATGCTGGACGACACGATGGTCATCTGGGCGAGCGAGTTCGGCCGCACTCCGCTGGGCGAAAACCGCGGCGGCTCGTCGAACGTCACCGGCCGCGACCATCACCCGTTCGCGTTCTCGATGTGGGTTGCGGGCGGCGGAATCAAGGGCGGGCAGGTCATCGGCAAGACCGACGAAATCGGCTGGGGCATCACCGAGGACCCGGTGAGTGTGCATGACCTGCACGCGACCGTGCTGAGGCAATTCGGCTTCGACCACGAGCGGTTGACGTATCGCTTCCAGGGACTCGACTTCAAGCTCACCGGCGTCGAGGGCGCAAGCGTCGTGCTGAAGATGCTCGCGTGAACCTCTCGAAGGGCGCGCATTGATTCTCGCCGGGCGACTGCCGCTCCGCTAAAATCTGCGCGTGATCGACCGACGCGCGTTTCACGAGGCTCGCACTCCGCACCGCGCGCGGGAACTTCGTCGGCACTATCACCGCCTGCTCGATGCGCACTTTGGTTTCCTCGTTCCGCCCGGAATGCGCGTGCTCGAAGTAGGCTGCGGCTTTGGCGACTTGCTCGCATCGGTGAAGCCCTCGCGCGGCGTCGGCGTGGACTTCAGCCCCGCGATGGTGGCGGAGGCCAAGCAACGGCATCCGAAACTTGAGTTTCACGCCGCCGAAGCCGTTGCCTTTCAGTGCAACGAAACGTTCGACTACATCCTGCTCTCAGACCTCGTCAACGATCTGGACGACGTGCAGGCGGTGCTCGCGCGACTGCACGACGTGAGCCACGCCAACACGCGGCTCGTGGTGAACTTCTTCAGCAACCTTTGGCGTCCCGTGCTCGCCGTCGCAGAAGCGCTGGGCGAGAAGTCCCCGAATCCGCCGCAAAACTGGCTCGCCACGGCCGACATGCTGAATCTGCTTCACCTCGCAGGTTGGGAGGTCATCAAGGTGGACCCGCGCATCCTGTGGCCTGCGAACACGCCGCTGCTCGGGCCGCTGCTCAATCGCTGGGTCGCGCCCGTGTTCAACTGGTTTTGCCTCACCACCTTCGTCGTCGCCCGGCCGCAACCCAAGCCGCGCGAACACGTGCGCTGCACCGTCGTCATCCCCGCGCGCAACGAGGCGGGCAACATCGAACCCGCCGTGCTGCGGGCACCTGAACTCGGGCTCGGCACGGAACTCATTTTCATCGAGGGTCATTCGAAGGACAACACGTGGGATGAAATCCAGCGCGTGAAGGCGAAGCATCCGCAGCGCGACATCAAGATTCTCAAGCAGCAGGGCCGCGGAAAGGGCAGCGCGGTGCGCGAGGCGTTCGCGGCGGCCACGGGCGACCTGCTGTTCATCCTCGACGCCGACCTCACGATGCCGCCCGAGGAACTGCCGAAGTTTTACGCCGCCGCGCGCGCGGGCACGGCGGACTTCGTCAACGGCGTGCGGCTCGTGTATCCAATGGAGGACGAGGCGATGCGTTTCCTGAACATGGTCGGGAACAAATTTTTCAGCCTCGCGTTCACGTGGCTGCTCGGCCAGCCCGTGAAGGACACCCTTTGCGGCACGAAGGTGCTGTGGCGCGAACACTACGAACTCATCGCGCGGAACCGCGGCTGGTTCGGCGACTTCGATCCGTTCGGCGACTTCGACCTGCTCTTCGGCGCGGCGAAGCTCAACCTGCGCATCGTGGACCTGCCCATCCGCTATCGCGCGCGCACCTACGGCGAGACGAACATCGAGCGCTGGAAACACGGGCTGCTGCTGCTGCGCATGACGGCGTTCGCGGCGAGGCGGTTGAAGTTTGTGAAAGCAGTCACGGCTTCCGCGCGCAGAGAATCAACGAGCCGCTGATCGCCCGCACCAGCGGCACCTTTTCAAGGAATTCGCCGAGCGCCGACACCGCGCCGAGCAGTGAGGGAGGCGTGAACGGATGGAGGAAATCAAAGTTGCGCACAGCGATGTCCACGAACCCCGCCTCCCGCAACAACCGCTCCATCTCCCACTTGAAGAACGCCGTCTCGTCCGGGCTGTCGCCGACGCGGCGCTTGATGAAGCCGACGTTCTTCTGAAGCGCGATTTGCGGGTTGAGCATATTCGGCTCGGAGAAGACGCACCAGCCGCCGGGCTTGAGCACGCGGCAGACTTCGCGCAGCGCAAGCGCGACGTTGACGTGGTGCAACATTGAACAGCCGAACATGGCGTTAAAAGAACCCGCCGCGCACGTCATCGCCATCGCATCCTGCCGCTCAAAGACGACGCTCGCTTCCGGGCACTCGCGCCTAAGCCGCGCCTCGCAGCGGTGGAGAAGTTCCGGCGAAAAATCCGTCGCGTGCAAACGACCCACGCGCGGTGCGACGCGCCACGAGAATTCGCCGGTGCCACAGCCGATTTCGAGCACGACCGATTGCGATGTCATGCGGCCGAGCTCGACGAAGAGATTGGCGCGCCGGTCGGCGCGGACCTTGCCCGCGGGCGTCTGCCAGCCCCACACGGTGTCGGCCTTGTCCTGCCACGCGGCCCAGTGGGCGAGTTCGTGCTCGCGTCGCGCCTGATCGTCCATGCGCGCGATGATGTGGGCCGCGGACATCGGATACAACGCAAAGGAATGTTCCATCGCAGGCAGGGCGTGTCGCGCTGCGACGCGCTGCCGGTCAGATGGCGACCCGCGCCGCCCTGATTGCCTTGCGCACGGCGGTCGGTTTAACTCCGCGCGTGGCAACACCGCATCGAAGGCCCGTGGCGCTGGCCATCGCCGGCTCCGACAGCGGCGGCGGCGCGGGTGTGCAGGCTGACTTGAGAACCTTCGCCGCGCTCGGTGTGCACGGCGTGTGCGCGGTCACCTGCCTGACAGCGCAGAATCCGCGCCGCGTGATCGCCGTCGAGCCAAGCAGCGCCGCGATGCTCCGCGCGCAGTTGCAGGCCGTGTTCGAAGAACTCCCGCCGTGCGTGGCAAAGACCGGCATGCTGTGCAACGCGGCGCTGGTGACGGAAGTCGTGCGGTGGTTCCGCCAGCATCCGCGTGTGCCGATCGTGGTGGACCCGGTGCTCGTCTCCACGAGCGGACGCCGGTTGCTCGATGCCGAGGGAGAACGCGTCCTGCGCGAGAATCTCCTTCCACTCGCGACACTCGTGACACCGAACGCTGCTGAAGCTGCGCGGTTGGCGGGCGTCCGGGTCCGCACTCTCGATGACCTTCAGCACGCCGCGCAATTGCTGCACGAACGGCACGGCTGTGCGGTGCTCGCCAAGGGCGGCCACTTGCGCGACGGCGACGAGTGCACGGACGTGCTGGCGTGGGGAAAGCACACCGCGTTTCTCACCGGTGCCCGGGTCAGGCGCACGCGGACACACGGCACGGGTTGCACGCTGTCGGCGGCGCTGGCGGCGTGGCTCGCGCGCGGCGCGACGCTGGAGCTTGCAGCCCGGAACGCGAAGGCCTTCGTCACACGAGCCATCGCCGGCAGCTTGCGAACCGGCAGCCACCTGGTCCTCCGGTGGTGACCGCGCTTCCACGCGACGCGAAGGAAGTATTGCTTGTCTATCGCGCGTGCCGTGGCAATTTACGCACGAACAAGAGCGACTGACCATGAGCAAGCCCAAGATTATCGCCTACTTGAAACCGTGGTGCGGCTGGAGCAACGGCGTCCGCGCCGTGATGAAGAAATACGACCTGCCGTTCGAGGACCGCGACATCATCAACGACCCCGTGCAACGGCAGGAGATGATCGAGAAGAGCGGCCAGATGCTCAGCCCGTGCGTCGAGGTCAACGGCCACATGCTGGCTGACATCAGCGGCGAAGAGGTCGAGGCTTACATGCTCGCCAACGGCTTGGTGCGGGCGAACGACCGCCCTCCCGACGCCCCCACCAACCAGCCTTGCGCGCATGAACTGCCCGGTGGCGCGCCGATGCAGTTCAACCGCTGATTCCCGCGCAGCAGTTCCCCGTCCCGAGCGAAATGCGAATCATCCGGACCGCGTCCGCGATCCAACATCTCGCGCTTCGCTGGAAGCGCGCGGGAATCCGCGTGGCGTTTGTCCCCACGATGGGTTGCCTGCACGCGGGCCACCTGAAGCTCCTGCGCACCGGTCGCCGAATCGCCGGTCCTCGCGGCGTGCTGGTCGCGAGCATCTACGTCAACCCGACGCAATTCGGCCCGAACGAGGACTTCGCCCGTTACCCGCGCAATCTGCGGCGCGATGCGCGGTTGTGCCACGAGTCCGGCGTGGATGTCGTGTTCGCGCCGAGCGACCGCGAAATGTATCCGGGCGAAGGCGCGGACGCTTTCAGCACCTACGTGGTCGAACACTCGCTCTCTGCGCCGATGGAAGGCGCGGCGAGGCCGACGCATTTCCGCGGCGTGACGACCGTGGTGGCGAAACTCCTCAACCTTGTCCTGCCTGACGTGGCCGTGTTCGGTGAGAAGGACTTCCAGCAAGCCGCCGTCATCCGCCGGATGGTCCGCGATTTGAACCTGCCCGTTCGCATCCGGCTCGCGCCCACCGTGCGCGAGTGCGACGGGCTCGCGATGAGCTCGCGCAATCAATACCTCTCTCCACCCGCACGTGCGCAGGCCACGGTGTTGTCGCGGGCCATTCGACATGCGCGCAGCCGCGTGAGGTCCTCGCGCGATGGCATCTCCGCGGTGAGGTTGAAGTCGGTCGTGCGGCGCCTCGTGACCGCGCAACCGGATGCGCGGCTCGACTACGTCGAGGCATTCGACGCGGCGTCTTTCTCGCCCGTTCGTCGCGTGCGCCGCGGCGACCGCGTCGCGCTTGCCGTGTTCATCGGCCACACCCGGCTGATTGACAACGGCGGGATGTGAAGCGCCGTCCGCGTTCGCAGAATCATTCGCTCGCGGCGGAACCATGAGCGAGCGAGTTGGAGATCCCGCGGCGAATTGATGTTTTGCAGCTCGCAAGAGTCCGCGACGGTCACGAGCCGCGCCTTGAGCGCCCGCGCAAGCGATTGGAGGGAGAACGCGCGTCGCGCCACGCGCAACTCGACTTCTCCGAGAACTTCTCGTCGCAGCGCAAATGGGAATCCCGCGGTGCCATCGTCGGACGCGAATGCGGCGGCAGCGCCACGGCGCACCGCGGCGAGCACACGCCGGATCGTTGCGCCCGAGACGAACGGCATGTCGCATGAAAGGAAAAGCGCGACCCCCGCGCGACACGTGCGAAGCGCCGTCACCACGCCGCCTATCGGACCGCACCGCCGCACCGCGTCCCGCCGAACCACCCTCACGGGCAGGCCGGCCGCAATGGTTGCGCACTTCGAAAGCTCCAGCATCGAACGGCCACCGATTCGCAGCCGCGCCTTGTCGAGCCCCATCCTGCGGCTCAATCCGCCCGCCAGCACGAATGCCTCTACCTTTGGCATGCTTTCTTTCGCACGTGGATTTCGTCGTCTCACGCGCCAATCTTTGACCCGCGAGCGGGGTCCGGCAAGCCGCACCGCTTGACTTCGTCACGCCGCGGCGAAACATAAGCGCCAACCGCAGACGCAACGACGGACGACACCCGTTCTGCCCCGCGGGCTCCACCTCATGAACGTCACCGTCCGCGGCCGGACCCGGCACTACAGAACCGTCCGGTTCGACCCTGCCACCAACTCCGTTCACCTCATCGAGCAACGACTGTTGCCACATGAGTTCAAGATCATTGCAACCCGCACGGTGCACGAAACCGCGACCGCGATCCGCGAGATGATTGTGCGCGGTGCCGGGGCCATCGGTGCCACCGCCGCCTACGGGCTGGCACAGGGCGCCCGCGCCTACCGAGGGAAGGATCTCGGGAGCTTCCAAGCACACGTGCAGCACGCCTTTCATGTGCTCAAGGAAGCGCGGCCCACCGCCGTTGACCCCGAGAACGCCATGCGCGATGTGCTGGCAGCTCTGCGCGCAGGCCGCAATGTCGCCGAGCAACAACACCTCGCCCTCGCCGCCGCGGAACACTTCGCCGACGAGGACGTCGCCCACTGCGCAGCCATCGGACGCCACGGCGCGAACTTGATCCGCAACGGCATGCGCGTCCTCACCCATTGCAACGCCGGCTGGCTCGCGTTCGTGGACATCGGCACCGCAACCGCTCCGCTCTACACCGCGCAGGAGGCTGGACGGAAGATCCACGTCTTTTGCGACGAAACGCGGCCGCGCTGCCAGGGTGCCACGCTCACAGCTTGGGAACTCGCACAGCAAGGCATCTCGCATGAAGTCATCGCCGACAACGCCGCCGGCTGGCTCATGCAACGCGGCGAAATTGACCTCGTCATCGTCGGGAGCGACCGCACGCTCGGCCGCACAGGCGAAGTTGCGAACAAAATCGGCACCTACACCAAAGCCGTGCTTGCTCATCGTCACGGCATTCCGTTTTACGTCACCATTCCGTTCTCGACCATCGACTGGACCTTGCGCAGCGGACGCAACATCCCGATCGAAGAACGAGCCGAGGCCGAAGTGCTCGGCGCATGGGGAGCCGTTAACGAACCGCGACGGCGGGCTGGAAGTGCCGGAAACAGGAATCGCAACTACGTGCGCATCGCAAACCCGGCGAGCCGGGCGCGCAACCCCGGATTCGATGTGACGCCGCCGGACTTGATCAGTGGGATCATCACGCCCGTGGGCATTTTCAAGCCGCGCGACCTGTGGAAGAACCGCCTCCCCTTGGGAGGCTCGCCGTAACGAACCGCTCGGCTATGCAGACACGCGAACTGCGAAGCTCGCGAATCGAGAATCGGTAGTGTCCTGAAGGTTCTGCAAAACGGGAGTGGGTGATGGCAGGGTGGAGTTGTTCAAGACCCCCAACCCCAAACCCCGACAGGCACACCATGACCCGCCAGCAAACTACCCGCAACGTGACCCA
>Ga0233424_10001637_pt1 | contig 18543 bp, 20 predicted proteins | sample Watercolumn_Towu_FD_181011 | JGI IMG/M metagenome (GOLD analysis project Ga0233424, IMG submission 181011) | Freshwater microbial communities from Lake Towuti, South Sulawesi, Indonesia - Watercolumn_Towuti2014_125_MG | ecosystem: Environmental > Aquatic > Freshwater > Lake | place: Indonesia...
GGACAAGTGGCCCGAGCCGCGCCGAACGCGCGATGAGATCGTGGCCGCGGTGCAGGCCGAGGTCGCCAAGCTGCCGGGGCAGAACTACGAGTTCTCGCAGCCGATCCAGCTGCGCTTCAACGAGCTGATCTCCGGCGTGCGGGCGGACGTGGCGGTGAAGGTCTTCGGTGATGACATGGACCAGCTCAACCAGTCGGCTGCCCAGATTTCCTCAATCCTGCGCAGCATGGCGGGTGCTTCCGAGGTCAATGTCGAGCAGACCACCGGCTTGCCGATGCTGAACGTGCAGATCGACCGCGAGAAGACCGCCCGCTACGGCCTGAACGTGCAGGACGTGCAGGACACGCTGGCCACCGCGGTGGGCGGCCGCGAGGCCGGCACGATGTTCGAGGGTGATCGCCGGTTCGACATCCTGGTGCGCCTGCCCGAGCACCTGCGCGCCGATCTGGCGGCGATGCAACGGCTGCCGATTGCCTTGCCAAAAGGACCGACCGGTGCTACCCAGTACATCCCGCTCAGCGAGGTGGCCACGCTGTCGCTCACCCCAGGACCGAACCAGGTGAGCCGCGAGAACGGCAAGCGCCGCGTCGTCGTCAGCGCCAACGTGCGCGGTCGCGACATCGGCTCGTTCGTCGCCGAAGCCGAGGCGGCGATCGCGCAACAGGTGAAGCTGCCCACCGGCTACTGGCTCACGTGGGGTGGCCAGTTCGAGAACCTGCAGTCGGCCACCGGCCGATTGAAGATCGTCGTGCCGGTGTCGCTGCTGCTGGTTTTCACGCTGCTGTTCATGATGTTTGGGAACGTGAAAGATGGGCTGCTGGTTTTCACCGGCATCCCGTTCGCGCTGACCGGCGGCGTGCTGGCGCTGTGGCTGCGCGGCATCCCGCTGTCGATCTCGGCGGCGGTGGGCTTCATCGCGCTCTCCGGCGTGGCGGTGCTCAACGGGCTGGTGATGATCTCCTTCATCCGCAACCTGCGCGAGGGCGGCCAGGGGCTGGACGCCGCCATCCACGAAGGCGCGGTGACCCGCCTGCGTCCCGTGCTGATGACCGCGCTGGTGGCTTCGCTCGGCTTCGTGCCGATGGCGCTGGCCACCGGCACCGGCGCCGAGGTGCAGCGCCCGCTGGCCACGGTGGTCATCGGCGGCATTTTGTCGTCGACTGCGCTCACCCTGCTGGTGCTGCCTGTGCTGTACCGACTCACTCACCGCAAGGATGAGGAAGACGAGGCGGCGCAGTCACCTCGGGGCGACACCGAATCCGTTGGGGCTACCGCTTAGGGCCGACAGCAGACGCTGCACAAAGAACGGTCTGGAGATCTCATGCCATGTCCGACTCCTATTTGGCGTTCCACAAACTCTTCTACGGCATTGCGATCGTGGCGATCGTGGCGATCGTTTTGTACGCGTTCAACGACTGGCGTCTCTACCAGCGTAGACGGGCGGAGCGTAGAGAGCAGAACCGTGAGAAGCGCCGAACGGGCAAGTAGGGAACAACCATGAGCCCAGCCCTTGAGGTCTTTGTGTACACGCTGCCTGCATGGCTGATCGCAACGGTGGGCGGCGTTTTCGCCGCCGCCCGTCCGCCAGCGCCGGTCATGACCGCCGTGGTGCAGCATCTGGCGGCTGGGATCGTCTTCGCGGCAACGGCGTTAGAGTTGTTGCCGAAGGAGCGTGGCGAAGCTGCAGAACCCGTCGTGCTGGGCTTCGCGCTGGGTATCGGTCTGATGCTTGCCCTCCGCTGGTGGGCAGGCACCATCGAGAAGCGCGAGGAGGCTCAGCGGCTCCCAACAGGCCTTCTTGCTGTCACGGCCTTCGACCTGTTGATTGACGGACTGGTCCTGGGGATGGCGTTCGCCGCTGGTGAGAAGACCGGCGTTCTGCTCACCGTTGCGCTGACGCTTGAGGTGCTGTTCCTGGTCCTGTCCACGGGCGCTGCGATGTCTCGAGCTGGCGTGGATCGATGGACCGTCTCAGCCGCGGCCTTCGGTATGGGTGGGTTGCTGAGCATCGCAGCCGTCATGGGCCGGCTGCTGCTGGGCTCGCTGCCGAAGTACTCCTTCGCCGTCCTGCTGGGCATCGGCATCGTCGCGCTGCTGTACCTGGTGACCGAAGAGCTCTTGGTGGAAGCGCACGAGGTGCCCGAAACACCGGTCGCCATTGCCGCGTTCTTCCTTGGGTTTCTCGCGTTTCTGATCATCGAAATGAAGCTGGAGGGCGCGTGATCAAGAAGTTCGGCAGGTCTTCGGCAGATGAGGTGAGCCCATGAAGGTGCTCATCGTCGAAGATGAAAAGAAGCTCGCCGCCTACCTGCAACAGGGGTTGCAGGAGGAGGGCTTCGCGGTCGATGTGGCTCACGATGGCGTGGATGGCCTCCACTTGGCGTTGGAGGTCGGCTACGACCTGATCGTGCTTGATCGGATGCTGCCTGGTATCGATGGATTGGCGCTGCTCGCAGCGCTTCGGAGAACGCGTTCTACCGCGGTGCTCATGCTCTCTGCCAGGCAGCACATCGACGATCGCGTGGAAGGCTTGCGTGCCGGTGCCGACGATTACCTGGTCAAGCCTTTCGCGTTCTCTGAACTGGTGGCGAGGGTGGAGGCGTTGCTGCGGCGTGCACATCCGGCCGCCGCGCCGAGCGAGCCGAGTCTGCTTCGGCTGGCGGATCTGACGATGGACGTGATGCGCCAGCGCGCTGAGCGCAGTGGCCGCCGGCTCGACCTGACCGCGCAGGAGTTCAAGCTGCTCAGGCTGTTCTTGAACCGCAAGGGAGAGGTTCTCTCTCGTACCGAGATTGCAGACAGGGTGTGGGATGTCAACTTCGACCGTGGTACCAATGTGATCGAAGTGGCAGTGAAGCGGCTGCGCCTGAAGCTGGACGCCCCGTTCGACCGCCCCCTGCTGCACACGATTCGCGGGGTGGGATACGTGCTAGACGAGGCCGCGTCATGAACAGCCTCGCTTGGCGAATGTCGTTGGGGCTGGCGCTCCAGAGTCTGGCGGTGCTCGCGGTCGTCAGCCTCGGTGTCTACGGGTGGGGTTACGTGAGCACACGGGACCAGCAGGACGCCCTGTTGGCACAGCAGAGAACACTTTTGGATTATCTGTTCCGAGAGGCCCGCACCGGGAACGACGAAACCCTGTTGCGTCACAAGATTGACGACGCCCTCGTCGCACAGGAGCTGCTGACAGTCGAGGTCGTTCGAGACGACGGCAGCGTGTTCTACCGACGAGTCAGGCCGTCGCCTGCGCGGTCCGCACGTGTGGTGCGCAGCGAACTACCGGCACCGAACTCGAACCGACCCGATTGGACCCTTCGGATCGTCCTGTCTACCGACACGGACCAGGCAGCACTGCGCCTGTTGGCGGCATCGTTGATCGCTGCCACTGCAGTGGGTACCCTGCTCATCTCGCTGGGCGGATCGGTGCTCGTACGGCGTGGCTTGCGGCCGATCGATGCTCTGGTGCAGCAAATCCAGGCGCTGTCCGCACACACACTGGCGCGACGGGTGGATGGATCTGCTCAACCCGCTGAACTGCGCGACCTGGTAGACCAGTTCAACGCACTGCTGATACGTCTGCAGCAGGCCTACCGTCAGCTGGAGTCGTTCAATGCAGACGTCGCCCATGAGTTGGCCACACCGCTTACCACCTTGATCGGTGGCACCGAGTTGGCGTTGCGCCGGCCGCGGTCGACTGACGAGCTGCGGAACGTCATGATCTCCAACCTGGAAGAGTTGAACCGGCTGTCCGGCATCGTGAGGGACATGCTGTTCCTTGCCCATGCCGACCATGGAGCGTCCGTCCGTTCGGAGACGCTCGTGGCGTTGGCGCCCTTGGCGCACAAGGTGGTCGAGCGGCACCAGGCGGAAGCGGCGCGCCGCTGTTTGAGTATGGAAGTACGGGGTGAGGCCAGTGCAGGAGTGGATGCAGGGCTGATCGATCGCGCCTTGTCCAACCTGCTGAGCAATGCCCTGCGCTATGCGACCCCCGAATCCAAGGTGCAAGTGACGATCTCGTCGGACGAGCGAGATGCCTTCGTCGCCGTGGAAAACGACGGCATTCCAGTGCGAGCAGATCGCCTTGAGCGGTTCTTCGAGCGCTTCTACCGCGGTGATGCGGCAAGGAGCAATGCCGTGGCGCACCACGGGCTCGGCCTGTCGATTGTCGATGCCATCTCGCGAATGCATGGCGGGATGCCTTTCGCCCACTCGGCGGCTGGCCGCACGGTGGTGGGGGTCTCTCTCCCTCTTGGTCTACAGACACCGATCGTCAGCTCCCATCTATCGAAGGTGCAGACGGAACCTGCCGGCATACGCACAACACCTGAAGGATCTACTACATGAAAGACCACGGTCACGACCACCCGAGGGAGAAGCCGCAAGGGGATGCATCGCCTCGTTCTGTGGGTGAGAGGGAGCAGAACCATGACGACCATGACCATGGCCATGGAGGTTTCCTTGGAGAGCGCGCCGAGTTGGTGTTCTCGCTGCTGTGTGGCGGGCTGCTGCTTGCCGGATGGATGATGGCCCGGCAGGGGTGGATCAGCGAGTCGATTGCTCGCGGACTCTACGTCGCAGCTTACGGGTTCGGTGGATGGTTCACGCTGCGCGAGGCCGTGGACAACCTACGCCAGCGCAAGTTTGAGATCGACACGTTGATGCTGGTCGCCGCGGCTGGTGCTGCGGCGCTGGGTGAGTGGGCTGAAGGCGCGCTGTTGCTGTTCCTCTTCAGCCTCGGCCATTCGCTGGAGCACTACGCGATGGGCCGGGCACGGCGTGCGATCGAAGCGCTGTCCAAGCTCGCGCCTGAGCGCGCTCTTCGGATGAAGGGTGACACCGTCGAAGAGGTCGACGTGGTCGCGCTCGAGCCCGGCGACCTGGTGATGGTCAAGCCGAACGAGCGATTGCCGGCAGACGGATTTGTCGTCGTGGGCCAGAGCAGTGTGAACCAGGCGCCGGTGACTGGTGAAAGTGTTCCCGTCGACAAGCAGCCGGTGCCCGACCGCCGGGCGGCGTTGAAGGCGTTCGATCGCCTGGAACCAGAGCACCGGGTGTACGCGGGCACGATCAATGGCGCCGGCGCGATGCAGGTCATGGTCGCCCGCCGCGCCGGCGAGTCCACCATGGCTCGCGTGGTTCGCCTCGTCACCGAAGCGCAGTCGCAGCGATCACCGACCCAGCAGTTCACCGAACGGTTCGAGCGCGTCTTCGTCCCGTCAGTGCTGGTGCTTGTCGCACTGCTCATGTGTGTCGGGCTGGTGATCGACGAGCCGTTCAGCACGAGCTTCTATCGCGCCATGGCGGTGCTGGTCGCTGCGAGTCCCTGTGCACTGGCGATCTCGGTGCCGAGCGCCGTGCTCAGTGGTGTGGCGAGGGCCGCCCGCAGCGGTGTGCTCGTGAAAGGCGGTGCACCCCTGGAAAACTTGGGAACGTTGCGCGCCATTGCATTCGACAAGACTGGCACCCTCACCGAAGGCAAGCCCCGCCTGACCGACGTGGTACCGATGAACGGTGTGAACGAGGCGGTGCTGTTGGCCACAGCGATGGCGGTCGAGCACCACAGCGATCACCCGCTCGCCGCGGCCGTTGTTCAGGGCGCCCGGGAGCGTCTGCCGCCGGACGCACAGGCGCTTCAAGCAGAAGACCTGACGAACGTGATTGGTCGAGGCGTCCAGGCAAAAGTGGGCGGCGAGACCGTCCATGTGGGCAAGATTGCGCTCTTTGACGAAATCGACGGTGCACGGGTACCGGACTCGTTGCGTGCCGAGAACGAGCGACTCGTGCGAGACGGGCGTACCACGATGCTCGTGCGCCGAGGCAGCGAGTACCTCGGCGTGCTAGGCCTGATGGACACCCCTCGGAGCAGTGCGCCGGGCGTGATGGCCTCCCTGCAGCGTCTGGGCATCCAACGGCTGATCATGATCTCTGGCGACAACCAGCGTGTGGCCGACGCGGTGGCTCAGAGCGTTGGGCTCACCGAGGCTCGTGGCGACCTGATGCCTGATGACAAAGTGCGCGAGATCCACGCACTGCGTGAGCGTGAAGGCAAGGTCGCAATGGTCGGTGATGGCGTCAACGACGCACCGGCCATGGCCAGCGCGACCGTCGGCATCGCGATGGGTGCGGCCGGCTCCGATGTTGCGCTGGAGACAGCCGATGTTGCGCTGATGGCCGACGACCTGGCACAGCTGCCCTTGGCCGTCGGACTCTCTCGCGCCACCAGCCGTGTGATCCGGCAGAACCTGTGGGTAAGCCTCGGCGTCGTGGCTGTGCTCATCCCGGCTACGATTCTTGGGCTCAACATCGGCACGGCGGTGCTCTTTCACGAAGGGTCTACGTTGCTCGTGGTGATCAACGCCTTGCGGCTGCTGGCGTTCCAGGCACCGGAGAGAGCGACGTGAGACCGACCGCCGTGTGCACAGAGGGATCAGGACCGCTCGTCCGAGTTGGAGCTGACATAGACCAGGAACCGATCCACTGGGAAGTCAGCCGGCGCGACCTTCTTCAAGTCGACGACACGGTGCCCCAGCACGTCGAAGCGCCACGTGAACTGTTGTGCGCCGCTCTTGAAGGTCACGGTCTCGCCGCAGGTGACATTGAGTTGCTTGACGCTCTTGACGTCCACGACGCGGTCAGCGGCCTGGGGTGCATTGGAGACACCGTAGATCGACCGTCCGTTGGGCATCGTCTCGGACGACTTGGGCGGCGCGGCGAAGGCCGTCCCGGCGATGGCAAGCGTCAGCAGCGGAATGATTTTGCGAACCGTCATGTCAATCTCCTGTGGAGCGACGCTCGGTGGGGTGCCCGGTGTGGGCAGCCATCCATCTCGATGTCGACGGTGCTCAGTTTGGCCGTGAGGCACCAACCATGGCCGGTCTCGCCAGTGACAAATCAGTAATGTCCGAGCACCTGCCTCTCCGATGCGTTCGCTGTCGAGGTCGCCATGGACCGCGATGAAGTCACATGGCGGCGCCAGTTTCGCCTCAGCGAGGCGCTGCCTGGGGCGAATCTGCCCTTCTACCTGGTCGGCCTGACATTGGCCGTGGCGCTTGCCTGGGCGAGCTTGGCGAAGGTGGACACCATCACCAGGGGTCAAGGCCGTATCGTCAGCGATGAGGGCGAACAGGTCATCGCAAGCTTGGAGGGTGGGATCCTCTCCGCATTGCACGTTGTGGAGGGCCAGATCATCGACGTAGGCGAGCGCCTGTTCCAGATCGATCCCACCCGATTCGAGGCAGTGCGCAATGAGGGCCAGACGAGGCGCATCGCATTGCTGGCGACGTCGGCTCGCCTGGATGCTGAGGTCAACGGCAGAGCGCTGTCGTTCCCTGCCGCGGTTCGATCGTATCCCGACGTTGTGGTCGCTGAGACCGCTGTATTTGATGCCAGGGCCCGATCCCTCAATGAAGGGCTGAATCTGCTGCGTCGGAACCTGGACCTGTCGAAGCGGGAGCTGGCGAATGCGGAACAGATGGCCGATCGCGGCTTGATGTCTGACGGCGAAGTCACTGAGCTGCTGCGGAAGCGGAACGACCTTGTTCAGCAGATGCAGGAACGCATCAATCGGTTCCGCCAGGACGCCTATGCGGACATTCTCAAGGTCCGATCGGAACTCGCGCAGTTGGACGAGCAACTCGTCACGCGAGAGGACCAGCTGAAGCGGACCACGCTGACGTCGCCCGTGCGCGGCGTCGTGAAGAACATCCGGATCAGTACCCTCGGGGGGGTGGTGCCTGCGGGGGCCGCCGTCCTGGAGATCAGCCCGCTGTCCGATCGTCTGCGTGTGGAAGCCAAGCTCCGCCCCTCGGACATCGGATTCGTTCGAGTGGGGCAGCCGGCGAAGGTCAAGCTCACCGCGTACGACTTCAATGTCTACGGTGGCCTACAGGGCGAGCTGGAATACATCAGTCCGGACGCGTTTCAAGACAACGATTCGCGACCAGGTTCCAAAGAAGGAACTTTCTACAAGGTGCGCGTCGTGACCACCGGATCCACGCTGCGCGCCAAGGGGGGAGAGCCGCTCCAGGTCTTGCCGGGAATGGTTGCAGTCATCGAGATCAACACCGGCGCACAAACCGTCCTCAATCTGCTGACGCAGCCGCTGCAACAGGCGCGCTACGCCTTCACGGAGCATTGATCGAACGATCAAGGAGAGCGTTGATGAAAGTTCCTAACCATATCCCTGTTGGGTCGCAGAGCACCTCGTCGGAGAGTGACGACTGGGTAGGGCGAGCGCTCATTCTGCGCGGACAAAGGCAGACGATATTGGCGAGCAACGTCGCCAACGCCGACACACCAGGTTACATTGCGAAGGACATCGATTTTGCTCAGGCAATGCAGGATGCCAACGCGAAGCTCACTACGTCGATGAACACTACGGCCAGCGGTCACATGCAAGCCAGTTCGCTGCCCGCGATGAGTACAGCGGACTTTGTCCGCTACGCCACCCCAGCGCAGTCGAGCTTGGACGGAAACTCTGTCGATATGGACCGAGAGCGGGCTTCATTCGCTCAGAACTCGATCCTCTACCAGTTCGCCGTGAAGCTACTAAACGACGAGTACGAAGATTTTCGGATGGCATCCTCTGATCCACTTAAAGGCTAAATCTCGGTGCTTCCGCTATGGCGCTCGATGGGTATCAGATCGCTATCGGTGCAGGCTCCTTCCGGCCGACTCCTGCATCGATCCGGGCACACCGAAGACCGACCCGCACCGGTTGCTGCTCAATTATCGCTGTTGTGTGCCAGCTGGCTACTGACGTACCTGCTGGCGGGTTGGGCCGGCGCCCGCCTCGGTCTGGATGCCAGCTTTCTGTTGCTGGGACTGTTTGCCACTGCAGCGTGGGTGATCGCTTGGAAAAGCTGGCCATCAAGCGATCCGGAGGAAATCGGGCACCGGCATGCGGATCTGCTGAACGATCACCCACATCCGCGTAACGCCTCGGACGGTGAGCCCGTCCACGCGCATGTGATCGACGACTTGCACAGCCGGTGGCCGAAGTGAAGAGCATCGGAGGGTTGCGCCGGCTGCTTCACTGGATGCTCGCTCTCGTGGTCTTGCTTCAGGGCGTCGGATTCGTCAATTCGTCCGATCCGACATCCTTAGGGGCTGCGTGTCGAATCTCCTCCGAGAGCGTCCCTGACCGCATAGTCAGGACGAAGCAGAGCGAGGGTCAGACGCACTGCCACCACCAGTCGCACAGCCGTGGTGGCTCGCATTCGACAGGTACGCAGTTGCCCCATCCTTGCGAGACCTGCGGTGCGGGCGCATTGATGGCGCTCCTTCGAATCGAGGGTCATCACTTCTCGCCGCCCTGCTTGGGGCCGTGGCCCTTCCTCACCCGTGCAGATGGTGCAGAGGACTTCCTCCCCGCCGTTCCTCTTCGTCCCCCAAACGACATCACCGGTTGAGCCCACGCAAGCTGCCTCGTGTAGCTGCAGGCGCTCGTCATGTTGACTACCTTGGCCCTTTCCCACCGCGGGAATGGCTGCCGCATGACCACATAGGTGACTCCTTGAAACATCTTCCGCCCTCCTTGGAGCGTGTCGCACGTGCGCTGCTCACCTCATTCAGGTCGATCGACCGCCGATTCGCTGAGCGCCGCTTTAATTCGGCCTCCATTGACATTCGACCACTCCTGGAGCCTGACTTTGAGCAGGTCATGCACGCATTGCCGCAGGGCTATCTGAACGACACCGACCTCGCTGAACACCGGATCCAACGAACCACCATCGTTGTGGCCTGGCTGGACACCAAGCCGGTCGGCATCGGCTGGATGCATTGGGACGGGCCACGAGACGCCGCTTTGATGAACAGCCTCGGCCGCGTACCAGAAATCCATCGCCTCCACATCAACAAGCGTTATCGGTCCTTTGGCCTCGGGAGTCGGATCATCAGCTCTTTCGAACTACTGGCGATAGAGAGAGGATTGACCTGGATTGGCTTGGGCGTACATTTAAAGAATCATCGAGCGACGGCGTTGTACCAACGCCTCGGCTTCCGGGAGACTGGAGAGCGATATGTCGACGAGTTCATAGTGAAAGAGCCTAATGGTATGGCTTATCAGGTAAGAGAGCCATCGGTCTACATGACCCGCGAGCTCATCGGGAGCAACCGCACAAACTCGGACCAAAGAGCTCGACCCCCTGCAGAAGTCCGGTCCGCAACGATGCCGGTGACGATGCGCGAGTCCAACTGGTCGACATGAGAGAGCCGTTGGTGTGCGCACGCTGGCGCAGCGCAGCGTGGAGGCGGCCAAGGAGATTCAGACGCTGATCTCGGCCTCGCGCGAGAAGGAAGAGGCCGGCGGCGCGATGCGCGAGATCGTCGACGGCGTGCAGCGTGTGAGCCACATCATCGGCGAGATCAGCGGCGCGACGGCCGAACAATCGCACGGGCTGGACGAGGTAAACCAGTCGGTGGGCTAGCTCGACCAGGTGACCCAGCAGAACGCGGCGCCGGTGGAAGAGTCTGCGGCGGCGTCCGGCGGCGGGCAGCCTGCGTGAGCAGGTGGGGCGGTTGTCCGAGACGGTTGCGTCGTTCCGATCTGCGGAGAACGCGACGTGATCACTCAGTCACCGTTGGCATGACACAAGGGGCCCGGGTAACCGGGCTCTTCTTCTTGATCGGAGCTAGCGTGTGGCCATTTGTATCCATTTGCGGCAGGGGAATCGCGCACGCTGCCATTACCGATTGATGGTCAAATCCGGGTTCCAGATCCCCGCGAACATTCGAATGGCTAAATCCTTCCGGCAACTGCAGACAGAAATCGATCGGCTTCAGCAGCGGGCCGATGCGGCTCGGAAAAAGGAGCTCGCTGGCGTGGTTAAAGAGATCAAGGGCGTGATCGCCGCGTGGGGCCTGACCGCTGAAGATCTTGGCCTGTCCGGCGCGCGGAAGGCCGCACCAAGGAAGGCGGTGAAGGCCGCCAAGAAGGTCGGCGGCAAGGCCGCGGCTCGCACGGTGGCATACCGGGATGAGAGCGGGAACACCTGGGGTGGACGCGGTCCTCGGCCTCAATGGCTGCGCGCTGCACTCGACGCAGGTCGCACGCTCGACGAATTCAAAGCCTGAAGCTGAAGGTGCGTCAGCCTCCCCCGTGATCGCGGGGGGCTGGAGCCGCTGGGATGTAGCTGAAAACTGGGTTGCTACTCTGGTGGTGCTGCCAGCGCGGCGTGCGAGCAGGCTGCGCGCCGAAAAAGGGCTGCTAGACTTCCGATCAAACCTAAGCTGAGATCCAGCGGCCGAGAGTGATTCAACGCCGCTGCAGTGAGGACCGAGGTGATCTTGGGACCCACGCTGATGTAAGCCATTGAGGGCGTGACGCCCGATGGGTGTTTCGTTACCGAGTCATTCGGTGGCGGAGCATTTTTCATCGGAGCGCCGCGCCAGGGTTTTTTCTTGTCATGCCATGCAGCGCTGCGCTCCTTAACCGGAGAGCATCGTGCTCACGCCCCAAGCATTGCGAATATCGACTGTGGGTGATGCCGCAGTCGAGGCCCCTGCCATCCTGCAGGGCCAGATCCTCCTTCAGCCCGTCTCGGCGCTGAAGCCTTACGCGGGCAACGCCCGCAAACACACGAAGTCTCAGATCGCCAAGCTGGCCACGGCCATCGAGGAGTTCGGCTTCGTTGCGCCGATCCTCGTCGACGCTGCTGGCGGCATCCTCGCGGGCCACGCCCGGCTCGAGGCGGCCAAGCGCCTGAAGATGCCGCAGGTGCCCACGCTGCGGGTGGAGCACCTCAGCGACGCCCAGAAGCGCGCCTACATCATCGCGGACAACCGGCTCGCCGAACTCGCGCAGTGGGACCAGAAGCTGCTCGTCAAGGAGATCGAGGTGCTGATCGATCTCGACTTCCCCGTCGAGGTCACCGGCTTCTCCACTCCAGAAATCGACGGCCTGCTGCGGGTCATCGACGAAGACGAGGCGGTGGAGGAGCTGGATCCGTCGATTGCAGTGGTCTCGCGTCTGGGTGACCTCTGGCAGCTCGGGTCACACCGGCTGTACTGCGGCGACAGCACCTTGGCCGCGTCCTACGCCACCGTGCTCGGCGAACACCGAGCCAGGGTGGTCTTCACCGACCCGCCGTACAACGTGCCGATCGTCGGCCACGTGAGCGGGTCGGGCAAGCACGGCGAGTTTGCGATGGCCAGCGGCGAGATGTCGGCCGAGCAGTTCACCGCGTTCCTGACCACCATCGTCGAGCACCTCGCGGCGTTCAGCCTCGACGGGTCACTGCACTTCGTCTGCATGGACTGGCGACACATGAGCGAGCTGCTCGCCGCTGGCGAGGCCCACTATGCCGAGCTGAAGAACCTGTGCATCTGGAACAAGGACAACGGGGGGATGGGCTCGCTGTACCGGTCGAAGCACGAGCTGATCTTCCTCTTCAAGAACGGGAAGGGCGCCCACGTCAACAACATCGAGCTGGGCCGCCACGGCCGCAACCGCACGAACGTCTGGAGCTACCCCGGCGCCACCAGCATGAGCAAGCGCCGCAGCAAGGACCTGGAGATGCACCCGACCGTCAAGCCGATCGCGATGGTCGCCGACGCGCTGCTCGACTGCTCGAACCGCGACGACATCGTGCTCGACCCCTTCGGGGGCTCGGGGTCGACGCTGATGGCCGCGCAGGCCACCGGCCGGCGGGCAGCCTTGATCGAGCTGGACCCGAAGTACGTGGACGTCACGGTGCGCCGGTTCCTCGACCGCACTGGGCAGCAGCCGGTGCACGCCCGGACCGGCCTCACTTTTGATGAGATCGCCGCTCAGCGGCAAGGAGGCCATGATGAGCAAGCCTGAAGAGGAAGACGACCTGCTGCGGCAGCTGCGCCGGAAGGTCCCGGCTCGCTGCGGGGACGAGGTCAAGGAGCTGTCGGTCAACGACGTGGTGCTGGGCCAGCTGAAGAAACAGGCCCTGGAAGGTCGCCACAAGGCGATGAAGCTGATGTACGACGAACTCGATCAGTACAAGCGCGATGAAGCCGAAAAGCGGCCGCGCCGCACGGAACGGGACCCCGTGCTGAGACCCGAGGGACCGATCAGGCACCGCACGATCGACTGGGACGTGCTGTTCGGCCCCGGTGCCGCCCGGGCGCGGCAAACCTCGACCGGCTCCGCCGGGCAATTGAAACAGGAAGAGGATGAATCATGAGTTCGAACGACGATCGCGATGACGAGGTGGGGTACGGCAAGCCGCCGGTGGACAAGCAGTTCAAGAAGGGCGTCTCGGGCAACCCGAAGGGGCGGCCCAAGGGCACAACGAACGGGGTGCAGCAGCGCAAGGATGCGCGGCGGCGGTTGTTCACGGAGAAGCTTGACGTGGTCGAGAGCGGCCGGCGTAAGCAGGTGATGCTGGAGACCGCGTTGAACGGCGTGCTCTTGAAAAAGGCCGCACAGGGTGACCTCAATGCGATGGAGCTTGAGGCCAAGCGGGTCGCCAAGGCGGAGAAAAGAGCCGCGGCCGTCGCCGAGGAAGAGGAAGAGCCGCGGGGTTGGCTGTTGATCCAAAGGCTGCCGATTCGGTCGATCGAGGATTTCGAGAAGTTCAATCAAGTGCACGTCATCGAATATCAGGAGCGGCTCATGGCAGAGTGGAAGGCCAAAGAGCAGAACTCGCGCTGATGCCGCCTGCGCGCGCGGCGTGCGGACGGTTGAGGTAGCGCCGGCCGCCGCGCTGCCCCTGCTACGATCGTCCGTGACCGCGCGTGACAGCGGTTTTAGGCCCCGGCGGCGCGAGCCCCCGGGGCCGCTTATTTGGGGTTCCAGCCGCTGCTGGCTGAGCGATGGTCGAGCGCACCATGAGCGCAGCTTGCCTGCCACCGTTCACAGACTCTGCGGGGCGCTGCAATTCTCTCCGCCGGCTCGAGTTGAATGACTGGCTGGAACCTCGGCGGCACGGCGCTCGCGCCACCTTGCCCAGCCGTTCGATGAGCACGCCGTGCTCGGCAAGAGCGCAAAACGCCGAGAGTGCCGTGTGTGGCCACCGGGCCGTGCTGCGATCATTACCAACCACGCGTACCGTGGGTTTGGCCGCCCGCGCCGCGCTCGCCTCGGGGCTGGAGCGCCGAGGACAACGCCAGCGGCATGCGGTTTGCCTTTGAAGGTCTCCACCTTCACCGAGCTCGCCCATGAAGCCGCCTGTCGTCCATCAGCCTGTTCAGCCGCCGGTACCGGCGGGATCGACCTCGCCAACCCCGCCGCACACGGAGCCGTCGCCTCCGCTGCCGCTGAACCCCAGCACAGTGATCGCCCCGGAGGACAAGGGCAGCGCTGGTGCCGACGAGCGCACCGGCCCGTAGTGCTCGCGGATGTCACATTCGCAGGGTCGGGAGGACTTCACGTTGAGAACGCAGCGCGTACCGCGCCGGGGCGCTTCGTGCCCGGATTGCCTGGACACTGGCCACTCGGGCCGCCTCTAGTCAACCTCCTCACTCATGGTCCGATTGGGCGCCTGCGGGCGCCTTTTCTTTCATGCGGCCAGGCCTACACTGCCCGATTAAGCTGCGGGAGGCGGTCATGCCCAAGACGCGCAGACAGGTCGATGCCGAGGCATTCGACTGTCCTGTGGTGCAAGAGACGGTCCTCGTCTCGAGCGAACTGCTGGTGCACCAGGCACCCGACGGGACTGAGCTGGCACGAGCCCGCATCGGCGTAGAGTGCTCGTGCGCCGGGCGATGTTCGTCGGTAGCGGTGCTGATGGGCGACGTTGTGACGTTCCGTTGGGAGAACTGCGCCTACCTCAATCGGTAGGCGTCCTCATGCCCCCGTCTCAGTGCAGGCGCTTGAAGGAGAACGAGGTGATCAGATCTTGAGCACCTCGCACCTCGTCGACGACCTCGAGGCGGCCTTCGCTGGCCAGCGTCTTGAGATCTCGCGCCGCGGCGTCGTACACAAAGGGGTTTTCCAGGGGCGTGCCGGCCTTCTGCAACTCTGCCACCTCGCCGAGCGGCGTGGAGAGGAGCACCTGCATCTCATACGTCGTGGACTTCATTGGGGCCTCCAAGGGTTTCTACGAGCGTCGCAAGTCTACGGTCAGAGGCCGAACAACTCCACTAACCCAGATCAGTGAAAGAAGTCACGATGGTGACGCGGCGAAGCCCGCAAGTGTGGGGTTGTCCCCGCCGGCTGTGGAAAACCCTGGGGACATCCTGGGCACGGCCCCTCTAAGTGGCTGGTCCCGCGATCGGTTCATTGGGGTGCTCTGTAAAGCGGCATGCCGACTTGGTCGGCGTGATCCGATCGCGCCAGGTTGGCGTTTTCTCGGCCCCCAGCTTCGACATGAGGGCCCGGGACACTGGGTTCTCTCTTTTGCGAGGGTGCCAAGGTGCGAGGCTACAGGGTGATCGTCGAGACGACGCACGTTCACAGGGGCAGACGGTCACGATCCGGGTCGGCGAAAACCCGCCTGGCCAGTGGTGCGGCCGTTTTTTCACGGCGAATCTGCATGACCAGGGCACAGGCGAGCGTCACTGGAGCGCAGCGGCAGCGGTGCGCGCATCGTTCGAAAGAGCCTGCCAAGCCATCGATGCGGTGCAGCGCGCCTGTCGAGTGTGATGAGCGTATTAAGCCCGCTGCCGGCGGGGCGGAGGTTTCGGTAGACCGCTGTGGATAGCATGCCGGCCATGCACGCGCAAGCAACGACAAAAACCCAGGGAGGCGTTCCAACACCTGCACTTGTGCAGCCTCGGTGCTCCGGGAGGCGCGGGCCACACCCCGGAGTTCGTCCGTGCTGTTCCTAGCCCTTTGGCCTGGCCCAGTCTCACGCAGTGCTGCAGCGGTGGTTCAGCGCTCCATCGACTGGCCACCCAGCGCTCGTCTCGTGCCAGTGACAGGCCTGCATGTGCCATTGCATGCCGTCGGTGTCGTACCGGAGGACCGCGTGGCCTCGTTGGTCCGTGCCCTGAGGGTTTCCTCGAGTCGAATCGAGATCCAGTTCGAGCAGCTGGACGTTTGGGATGGCGATGTCGCTGTTTTCACCGCAGCCACGACGCCGGCTCCTCTCATCGATCTCCATGGTCGTCTCGGCGGGGCGCTCATGGCCCTGTCAGTGGCATCCCAATAATCCCCAGTGATGGCATCTGAATTTTCCCCACCCATCGATATCGCGAAGGAGCGAGAGATGGAAGTGGAAGGAAGAGAGCAGATAGAAGATCCCGGTACCGTGCCCGCTCACAGGCGGCGCATGGAGGTGACGGTGGTCGGTCAGGAGCAGTGGGAGTTGATCCGCAGCCGCAGCGCCGAAGGGCACGGCGTGTCGGCAATTGCGCGGGAGCTCGGGTTGGACCGCAAGACGGTCCGCAGTTGCCTGAAGCGCGAGGAGTGGAAGCCGTATAGCCGTGAGACGAGGCGATCGACGGTGCTGGACGAGCACGTGGAGTGGCTGCGCCAGCGGGCACCGCAGGTGGCGTTCTCGGCGCGGATCCTGCACCGGGAGCTGCGGACCCAGCGCGGGTTCACGGGCTGCTACGAGGTGGTGAAGGTGGCGGTGCGCCCGCTGCGATCGAGCGCCCATGTGGCCGCAGTCACGCAGATGCGCTTCGAGACGGCGCCGGGCGAGCAGGCGCAGGTGGACTGGGGCCAGGTCAAGGTCTGGCTCGGCGGCGAGCCGACGAGGGTGCACTTCTTCGTGATGACGCTGGGCTACAGCCGACGCGGTTACGCCGAGGGCTACCTGAACGAGCGCATGGACAGCCTGTTGTCGGCGCACGAGCGGGCGTTCGCGCACTTCGGCGGGGTATGCCAATCGTTGCTGTACGACCGGATGCGCACGGTCACCATCGGTACGACCGAGGACGATGCCGGCGTGCGACGGGCGAAGTTGAACCCGACGTTCCAGGCGTCCGCTGGGCATTGGGGCTTCACGATCCGGTTGTGCCGGCCGTACCGGGCAAAGACCAAGGGCAAGGTCGAGTCTGGCGTGAAGTACATCAAGCGCAACTTCGTGCCGGGCCGGCAGTTCGCGGACCTGGAGGACTTCAACGCCCAGCTCGCCGCGTGGCAGGTTGAGGTCGCTGACGTGCGCGTCCACGGCACGACGCACCAGAGGCCCATCGACCGGTTCGCCGATGAAGCCAGCGCGCTGATGCCGGCGACCGGGCATCGCAGTTTCCTGCAAGCCATGGTGCGCGAGCGCATCGTCGCAGAGGACTGGCTGGTGGCGATCGATGCCAACCGCTACTCGGTGCCGTTCAGGTTGATCGGCAAGACGGTGCAGATCGCTCGCGAAGGTGATCGATGGCTGATCCGTCATCGCGGCAAGCTGGTGGCCGAGCATCCGGTGCTGCTCGGGCGTGCGCAGCTGAGCGTCGACCCCGGACACGGGCCAGGAGCCGCCACGCGCAACCAGCGGCAGCGCTACACGAACATGGGCGAGCGCCCGCCCGGACTACCTGAGCCCGATCGAGACGTGCAGGTCCGCGATCTGGCGGTCTACGACCAACTGCTGGGCAGCACGCGGGAGGCGGCATGACGAGCGCGGCCACCCGTACCTCCAAGCAGGCCGGTGCGACCGCCGCGGCCATGACGACACCGGCACAACTCGAGCGGCTCGGCGAGCACCTGCGCAAGCTGCGGCTGCTCAAGAGCGGCGAGCGGCTGGAAGCGCTGCTGCAGCACGCGGCCGCAGAGGAGCTGCCCTACGCCGAGTTCCTCGAGCAGGTGCTCGGCGAGGAGGTTGCCGCCAAGACCAGCAAGAACATCGCCATGCGCACGGCGATGGCCCGGCTGCCGTTCGTCAAGCCGCTGGAGACCTTCGACTTCGACTACCAGCCGTCGATCGATCGCAAGCAGGTCCAGGCGTTGGCGAGCTGCCACTTCATCGAGCACGGCGACAACGTCATCGTGCTCGGACCGCCGGGCGTGGGCAAGACGCACCTGGCCGTCTCGCTCGGGCTGAAGGCGATCGGCAATGGCTACCGCGTCTTGTTCACGACCGCGGCGAACCTGATCACCACACTGACCCGGGCGCACGCCGATGGCCGGCTCGACGAGAAGCTGAAGGTCTATGCCACGCCAAGGCTGCTGATCATCGACGAGATCGGCTACCTGCCCATCGACCGGCTCGGCGCCAACTTGTTCTTCCAACTGATCAGCCGGCGTTACGAGCGCGGACCCATGATCCTGACGAGCAACCAAAGCTTCTCCGCGTGGGGTGATGTCTTCGGCGACCGCATCATCGCGACGGCGATCCTCGATCGGTTGCTGCACCACGCAGTGACGCTCAACGTCCGGGGCAACTCATACCGCCTCAAGGACAAGCTCAAGGCCGGTCTGATCCGGTCACACGACAACGACAGTTCCCAACCGGGTGGGGAAATTTAGAGTGCCACGGCTGGGGAAAATTGAAATGCCGTTGACAGATGTGCATTGCGTCGTGGACAACTATGCGAGCCACAAGCATCCGAAGGTGCGCGCTTGGTTGGCCCAGCGCCCACGCTGGCACATGCACTTTGTGCCGACCTATTCCAGCTGGCTCAATCAGGTCGAGCGCTTCTTCGGAATCATCACCGACAAGGCGATCCGGCGCGGCTCGTTCAACAGCG
>Ga0233424_10001638_pt1 | contig 18540 bp, 16 predicted proteins | sample Watercolumn_Towu_FD_181011 | JGI IMG/M metagenome (GOLD analysis project Ga0233424, IMG submission 181011) | Freshwater microbial communities from Lake Towuti, South Sulawesi, Indonesia - Watercolumn_Towuti2014_125_MG | ecosystem: Environmental > Aquatic > Freshwater > Lake | place: Indonesia...
TTGCTGTGGCAGTGCGAGCAATTCGAGTGCAAATAGGACCGTGCGCGGAGATGCAGATCCTGCGAGGGATCGCGGTAGTCGGCCAGACGCGGATAGTGCGAAGCCGGCTTGGGCATCGGCTCCGTGAAGATGCCGATATGGTTGAGCGTCTCCAGTTGGTTGGCGACCACGCCTCCATAATTGTGATCGCGGTTCATCTGCAGCGTGTTGACGCCCAATGCATACTTGGCCGCCATCGTGTGGCAGAGTGTACATTCGGCACGGCTGGGAAAATGCCAGGTCTGCTCGCGAGTCGCGCCGCGCTCATGAATCGTAAACTTGCGGTCCAGGCCCTGCGGGCCAAGTAACTCCGCGTCGGTCTGCTCGTCGTTCCAGACATAGGTGTAACCCAGCCAATACTGGTCGCCATACTCCTCCGTCCCCGGCATATGCTTGTGGTGTAACAGCCGCGTCTCCAGCCTGCGACGGCTCTCCGGCTTGCCCGGTTCCAACTCCAAAGCAAATGTCTTGACGAGCACCGTGTCGTGCGGAAATCGCCAGCCCGGTTCGGCGCCTGGCGCCCCATTCGGATAGAGCACCGTGTCGAATTCAATCTTCTCTTCACCGGGAATCGCCAGGTAACGTTCCTTGATCGCACCGTCCGACCAGAGTTCGGAATTGACCGAATATGGAATCAGGCCGGGCGCAGGAGTCAGCTCTTTCGTGGAGGCAAACAGACCGGTCTGGCTGAGCTTGCGGGGAAAATCGGCCGTCGATTCAAGCGTCGGGGGCGCGGGAACAAGCCAATGGATGCCGCCGCCGGCGAAGTCGACAAGAAAAACTTCTCCCGCGGTATCCTGACCGAATGCCACAACACGCAGCTGCGTGTCATCCAGTTCCCGATGCTCGCTGACCGCCTTTCCGTCGTACTTCAGTCCCCAGATCCGCCCCGTGTCGTAGTCACCGTAAATGTAGGTTCCACGCAACTCAGGGATTCGCGCGCTTTCCACGACATAGCCGCCGGTGATCGATCGGAAATCGGAATGCGGATGCTCCACCAGCGGCGCGAGAATCGGAGTCGGGCCCCGTTTGCGTTCGGGGCGAAACGGATGGGCCCCCTCCTGGACACTCTAACCATAATTGCCCCCCTTCTGCACGATGTAAATCATCTCCCACAAATCCTGGCCGACCTCTCCGGCCCACAGACGTCCCTGCCGATCAAACGAGAACCGCCAGACCTGGCGGTGCCCATAAGAGAAGATTTCCGGACGCGCACGCGGCAGGTCGACGAACGGATTATCCGCGGGGATCCCATACCCGCGCCCACCGTCTGGACGATCGACGTCAATCCGCACAATCGCCCCCAGCAGGTCGGTCAGGTCCTGCCCGGTCTCCAACTGATCGGCGATCCCGCTGCCGTCCCCGGTCGCCAGATAAAGGAATCCGTCCGGACCAAACTGCAGGCAGCCTCCGTTGTGGCCGCCCGATGGCCATTCGAAGATCACTTTTTCGGAATCGGCGTCAGCATGCAATGGCAGTTGATCCGGTCGGGACACGGTGAATCGGGAAATACGACTTCCCCGCGGCGATTCGGCCGGATCGACGATCGATGTCAAGTAGAAGTAACCATTGGTCGCGAACTGGGGATGAAGCGCCATGCCATACACAGTGCGTTTGATGTCGAGCATCAGTTCGGCGGCCGCGACATCCCGGCGATTATCGAACGTCAGCACGCGCCCTGGACGTTCGGCAACTGCAAGCCTCGGCTGTCCCGGCACCTGAGCCAACACCAGCGGCTCGTGGAATCGCAGCTTGGGAAAGGCATTCTGGGCACGAAATGGCGGAGCCGGATCAGGCTTCCCATGGACGCGCGAGCTGGTCCAGGGAACGCGTTTTTCCAGACCATACGCGCGACGTTTTGGCGCGGCGTCGTCGCCGTGCGCCGCCGCCAGCGCCAGCATCCCCACTGCGATCATCGTTGCCGTTCCGATCCGATGCACCATAATCCGTTTCCTTCGAGTGGCTGCGAGATATTTGGTTGATGTCCAGGGAGCCAGATCATCCTACCAGTTCGCGAATCGGCTGGCCTTCGGGCAACAGCGGCACCGGGCGATTCTGCCGATCCGGCAACGATTGATCGGGACTGACTCCGATTGCATGATACATTGTCGCCAGCAGGCAGCCGGGTGTCAGCGGCCGGTCGTGGGGCCGGCCACCGTCCGGCGTCGTCGAACCGACAATCTGACCGCCGCGGATTCCGCCGCCGCTGAGGACCGCCGCCATCGCGCCGGGCCAGTGCCCGCGGCCCGCCCCCGCATCGATTCGTGGTGCCCGACCAAACTCGCCAAACGCCGCCACCATCACGTCCTGCGACATGCCGCGGTCGGCGAGATCCTCGATCAGTGCCGCCAAGGCCTGATCGTAGAGCGGCAAACGCTTCCGCAGATTGGCCTCAATGGTGTAATGATCGTCCCACCAGTCGACATCTTTCTCGTAAAGATTGATCGTGACAAACGTCACCCCGGCCTGCACCAGCCGTCGCGCCAAAAGAGCCGACTGTCCATACGCATGCCGCCCATAGCGCTGCTTCACCGAATCAGGCTCCGCCGTCAAATCAAACGCTTCACGGGCGCGCTGCCCCGTAATCAGATCGATCGCTTCACGGTAGGAATCGTCCAGGGCCGCATACGAGTCACTCGCGCCCAGCGCTTGCCGAAATTGATCGAACGACTCTCGCAACAATCGCCGGTCGTGCAATCGGTCGAGCGTCAATTCGTCTGGCAGCCTGAAATCGGGCGGACGATAGTTTCCCAGGCTGGGATCGCCGCCGGCATTGACGGCGTTGAACCGGGAACTCAAGTAGGCCGCCGACTGATAAAAGCCCAGGTGCCGCCGATAATCCTCCGGGATACAGACGTAGGGCGGCATCTCAGGCTGATTGGCACCGCGCAGCGCGGCGATCACCGAGCCCTGGCAAGGATGAGTCTGTCCGCGCTGCCGGGCGTTCAGCAGTGGATAGCCGGTCTGCAGCCAATGGGACGCGTCGTCATGATTGCCATGTTCGTGGGAGATCGATCGCACCACCGCCAGTCGATCCGCGATCGCAGCGTGCCGCGGCATCAGTTCGCAAACCTGCAGGCCGGGCAATCGAGTATCGATCGGGCGAAAGGGGCCGCGCACTTCCGACGGTGCGTCCGGCTTCAAATCGTACATGTCCAAGTGCGAGGGGCCACCAGCCATCCAGAACAGAATGATGGATCGCGGATTTCGGGACCGGCGCGAGGCCTCCGCGCCCATCGCGCTATCCGACGGACGTAACCGATCCGCCAGCGAGAACCCGGCGAATCCCAACGACCCGAATCGCAGAAATCCGCGCCGCGATATCCCGCTCCTGCCAACTCCGCCGCCACCGCCGCTGAGCTCAATCATGATCGAACCTGCTGGTCGACTGTCAACCCGCCCCGTGTCGTACCGGTCTGTGAGTCTACGCTGCCGGACCTGACGAATTCAAGCTGAAGAAGCCACGGAATTCATCTTGTGCTACAGGTTGCCGCGCAGCACGCGTTCGGCCCGCTCACACAGCTCGGCCGCTTCGGCGGCCGTGGGGGCTTCACTGATCGCGCGCACGATCGGTTCGGTATTACTGGCCCGTACCAGCAGCCATTTGCCGGGCCAATCGAGCCGCAGTCCATCCAGGCGATCGCAAGCCGCGTCCGGCGCGCTGGCTGCCAATGCGTCCAGGGCGGCGGCGATCCGTTCCCGAGGCAACTCGACCTTGGACTTGTGAATCGCGTAGCGAGGGATCCGCGCCACCAGTTGGCTCAGCGACTCCCCCTGCGAAGACATTGCGTCAAGCACCAGCGCCATGCCGACAAAACTGTCGCGGACGAATCCGACCTGGGGGTCGATCGGTCCACCATTGCCCTCGCCGCCGAAAACCGCGCCGCGGGCCTTCATCAGATCGACAACATTGGCCTCCCCGACCGCCGAGCGAAAAAACGGCACGCCGTGGCGAGCGGCCAGATCCTCCGTCATGCGGCTGGTCGAGCAATTGGTCACGACCGGGCCCTTGCGGGAGCGGAGGACGTGATCGACGCAGATCGCCAACGTGAATTCCTCGCCGATGTACGTTCCCGACGCGTCGATCAGCGCGAGTCGGTCGGCATCCGGATCCTGGCAGAATCCGACCACGGCATTCGCCGCGCGAACCTGCTCGCCAACCGTCACCAGGTTCTCCGCGGTCGGCTCGGGCGGATGCGTGAAAACGCCGGTTGGTTCCGCCCCCAAGACGGTGACGCGGCAACCTAAATGCTCCAGCAACCGCCGGCCGAGGATTGCGCCCGCGCCGTGGTTGGAGTCCAGCAACACGTGATAGCCAAAACGTCGAATCCGCTCCAGATCGACGACAGCGGTCACCAGTCCCAGGTGGTCCGTCGTCGTGTCCTCGCACGGCTGTACACTGCCGATCTTCTGATAAGGAACCCAGCTCGGCGTTCCCTGTTGGAATCTCTGCAGTACGGCGCGTCCCGCCTCGGCGGTCAGCACGCGGCCGTCGGGTGCGAACAGTTTCAATCCGTTGTACTCGGGCGGGTTGTGGCTGGCGGAAATCTGGATGCCGCCGGCCGCTCGGTGCGCGCGGACCAGAACGCCCAAGGTCGGTGTGGCTACGACGTCGGCGTCGATTACCGACCGGCCGGCGGCGCATATTGCGCCGCGGATCACGTCGGCCAGCATCCGGCCGGTGGTGCGGCCGTCGCGCGACAATACCACCGGACCGTCGGTCAGTCCGGCGGCAAATGCCAGCGAAAACCGCATCGCCAGTTCCGGCGTCAAGCTGTCACCCACAATGCCACGCAACCCGGAAACGCTTATGATCGGTTCGCTCATCTTTGCTCCCGCTACTCACCATTGCCCAGGAATTCGTGGCGAGCGTCGCATTACCAGTGCATTACAAAACCGCCATCCACGTTGATCGTCTGTCCCGTCACCTGGCCCGATCGACGACTCGACAAGAACACGATCATATCGGCGATATCTTCCGCCGTCTGCCAGCTCCCCATCGGGATCACGTTGCGGATCTTCTCACCCGCCCAATCCTCGTAACTGCGCCGCTTGTCGGGCGGCTGGCGATCGTGCCAGGCTTGCCAGACGCCGCGATTCAGCGCGGTCTGCACCATTCCGGGGCAGACGGTATTGACGCGGATTCCGTGCGGCGCGAGATCTTTGGCCATGCATTGCGCGAAGTTGATATTCGCGGCCTTCGACGCACTGTAGGGTGGATCGGTCTGCGAACCGATCTGTCCCGCGACGGAACTGACAAAGACCATCGTTCCCCGACCGCGCTCCAACATCGTCGGCGCAACGGCGTGTGCGACTTGAACCATCCCCAGAATGTTCACGTTCAGCGTCTTGATCCAATCCTCGGGCCGCAGGTTGGTGAAAGGGAACCCGAATTTTCCGGAGCCGATGGCGGCGGCGTGCACGAGGTGGTCGATCGCTCCCAGCGCGGAGAGCGTCGATTGCAGGGCCGCAGCCACCGACTCGGCGTCGGTCACGTCCACCCGCACCCCAACCGCTTCGACACCGTGGTCAACGGCAATCTGTTGCGCCACGCCGTCAACCGAATCGGCCAGATCCCAAAGCACGACGCGCGCGCCTTCGCGCGCCAGTTCTCGGGCGGCTGCCCGACCGATCCCGCTGGCGCCACCCGTGACCACCGCCCCGTTGCCGGAAATCTCCAGGTCCATCCCGCCGATCCCCTCTCTGAATCCCTCTGAATCCGACTCAATCCGTCCCGCGCCCCAGGTTCAGGAAGATGAACCAGGCGCCGACTGCGATCAATGCGAAACCTACCAGATAATTCCAGCGGAACGGTTCCTTCAAGTACCAGATGGAGAAACCGGCGAAGATCGCCAGCGTGATCACTTCCTGTATCGTCTTCAGTTGGGCCGTCGACAGGCCGGAAAACGCGCCCAGCCGATTCGCCGGGACCTGGAAACAGTACTCGAAAAACGCAATCCCCCAGCTCGCCAGCACCACCAGCCAAAGCGGAGAAGCTTTGTGATTCTTGAGGTGACCATACCAGGCAAAGGTCATGAACAGATTGGAGATGACCAGCAGCAGAATCGTGGTCGAGATCTTCATCTTATTCGTAATGCAATGCCTGGACGACATCAACGTTGGACGCGCGTCGCGCGGGCAGCCATGCCGCGAACACGGTCAGGCCCAACCCGCCCAGCAGCGCGCCGGTCACCAGGAACGGGTGCGACCCGAATCCGATCGGGTGGCCAATACTCGGTTCCATCAGGATATTGATCAACCAGGCGACAAAGATCCCCGCTCCCACGCCAGGAACGACGCCTACAGCGCCGATGACCATCGCCTGACAGAGGACCGCCCGGCGCGTTTGGGCTCGCGTCATCGCCACGATTCGCAGAATCGCCAGCTCCCGCGTCTGCTCCAGCACATTCATCGTCAGCGTATTCACGACGCCGAAGGAGGCGACCACGAACATCAGGGTCACCAGGGCCCAGAGCAGTATGTTCAGGCCTTGCACTTTGTCTTCGACGATTTTGCGAATATCGCCAACCGTATGCAGCAGCACGCCATGTTTCCGGGCGATCGGCTTGAGCGCCGCGTGAACCGCGTCACGATTGGCGGGATCGGTGAAGGCCACGTATCCATCGCAGCCCGTGATCCCCAACAGCCGCTCCCCCAGTGATCGGTGAATATAGAGCGACAATCCGCCGACCAGGTAGTCGTTGGTGATGCCGGCGACCTCCAGCTTCTGTGGGCCTTCGACGGTATTGAGCTCAATTGAATCGCCGACTTTGAGATTTTGTCGCAGCGCCAGCACGCTTCCGATCACGACCTTGCCTCGGACCAGCTCGGCGACCAGTTGCCGTGCGTCGCCGCTGATCGCGTCGAATGGCACCTCCTGCGGATCGGAAAACTCGCGCGCGATCACGACCACCTGTTGTTCGCCAATCTGGTTCTCCACAAAGGAAATTGCTTCCAGCGTGCGGATGCCGGGGACTTTGCGCAGATCCGCGCCCAGCGCTTCCGGCAGATCGGCCGAGTCGCCGGTCTTGAAGTCGGGAATCATCGCTCGAATGAAAAAGTCGCCCCGAATCGCCTGGCGATACCATTGCCGGACGTCCTCGACATTGTCCAGTATCGCGTAGCCAAGTCCGATGCCGGTGCTGGCCGCGACGAAAACGACGCCCGCCGTCAGGTTGGTGCGCACACGATGCCGCAGGATCTGCCGCGATGCCAGCTCCGCCTCGACGCCCACCAACGGGCGCAGAAAAGCCACGATCAGCGGCGCGCAGGGCACGACGACGATCTCGTAGAGAAACACTGCCCCCATCAGCAGCAGCACGCCGAAATACTTATCGGTGGAATTCGGCACCATCTGGTAGTAAACGCCGCCCAGACCGATTACGGCGATTCCGATCAGCGCCGCGCCCGCCAGACGAACCCCCCACGATGAACCGGCCAGATCGGCGCGGGACACGCGATCCAGTCCCTCGAGCGGTGAGATCGTACCGGCGTGCCAGGCCGGAACAACCGCGCCCAGGAACGACATCCCGAAACCGATCAACGGCGCCAGCACAAACGGAACCCAGGTCAGCTCCATTGCCGGCAGCGGAACCTCAAAGACACGCGTGATGATGCGATTCGCCAACGACGCCAGACCAATACCACTTAAGACCCCCAGCACCGTGCCCACGAACCCCATCGCCAGACTCTCGACGATGATCGCGCCGATGACCTGCCCGCGCGAGGCGCCGATCGCGCGAAGAATCGCCAGTTGCCGCCTGCGCTCGCTTACATTCATGAAGAACGTATTGAGAATGATGAAGCATGCCAGCAGCACGCAGAACAACGTCGCCAGATGCAGCCCCTCTTCGGTAGCGAACAATGTTTCTTTCATCAACTGCGTTTCGGAAGCCGGAGGACGTACCTGCAGGCCCTGCGGCAACAGTTTCTCCACTTCGGCGCGGACCTGATCCGGTTTGACACCCGAATCCAGAACCAGCTGGATCGAATCGACATGGTTGCGTGTTCGATAGCGGTAATACTTGTGGGCCTGGGCGATCGGAATGTAGACCAGGCCCGCCTGGGTGATCGTGTTGCCGCCCTTCGGCTCCCAAAGGCCCGTGACAATGAAGTTCTTGATCCCGGAATGCGTCATCAGACGCACTTCCTGTCCGACTTTAATCCCCAAACTCTCGGCAAACGCCGCATCAATCATCGCCTCGTCGCCCGACTGGATCGCTCGCCCCTCCTTGGCCGCGTAATCGCGCACCAGATGGTCCTGCTCCGGATCAATCCCCAAGAGCTGCAGCCGAACCCGATTGGAGGCAGTCGCCGACGGATCGGGGGAGTCGCCGCGTTCGCCGTCGTCGCCGCCGCCGCCGCCGCGACTGCGGTCTCGATCGCCGCTGCCATCCCGCTCGTCCTCACGGTCCTCGTCGTCGCGATCGTCCGCTTCGCGCCGTCCCGACCCGAGATAGAGCACACTGTATTGCTTGAGCAGCGGGACGGCCGCTCGAACACCCGCGATCTGCTCGATATCGGCTTGAATCTCACCGTTAAAGCCACCGACGTCCGCGGAGACAACCTCCAACTGCGCCTTGCCGATTACCGTCGCGAACATCTGCTTGTAGGCATCGCGCGAGGTGTTGGCGACCAGGGTGATCGCCACGGTCGCCGCCACGCCAATCACGATGCTGGCGACCGTCAGAAATGCACGGCCGGGACGCTGGAAGACCGCCCGTTGCCGAAATGTCTTCAAACTCATCGGGCTACCGCTCCGCCACGAAACTCGAAGCTTCACTCGCAGACAGAGGCGTCTCCTCGCGATCGACAAACCCATCCGCCAGGTGAATAATCCGGTCCGCCTGGGCCGCCATGCCGGGATCGTGGGTGACCAGCACGATCGTCTGCCCCTGTTCCTCGACCAGCTTCCGCAACATGACCGTGACGCGTTGCCCGTTGGTCGAATCGAGATTACCCGTCGGCTCATCCGCGAGCAGGATCGCCGGTCGAATCACCAGCGCCCGCGCGATCGCCACCCGCTGCTGCTCCCCTCCCGACATCTTGCTCGGCAAGTGGCCGCGACGCGTCGAAAGTCCCACCGACTCCAAAACCTCGACGGCCCGCTTGCGCGCCTCGAGCGCCGGTAACCCGTCCAGTTCCAGCGGTAAGGCCACATTTTCCTCCGCCGTCAGGATCGGCAGCAGATTGAATGACTGGAATACAAAGCCGATGCGACGTCGCCGAATCAGCGTCCGCGCCGTGTCATCCATCGTCGCCAGATCTTTGCCTTCCAGCATCACCTGGCCCGAGGTCGGCACGTCCACGCCGCCCAGCAACGTCAAGAGCGTACTCTTACCCGAACCCGAGCGACCCATGATGGCCACCATCTCGCCCGCTCGAACCCCAAAATTCACTCCTTTGAGTGCCTCTACGGCGGCTTCCCCCTCGCCGAACGTCTTTCTTAGATCGCGTGCTTCCAATACGTGCATGTGATGCCGGTAACCTCGTGATACAATCTGCGAACCTCTCAGGGGACGGTACCACTATCCGCCATCCCCGGCCGGTTGAAAAGGCCCTGCGATGTCAAAATAGGCTAAATAGGTGAGGTTGGCGGAGCGTTCCGGCAGCGATGCGAGTAGGAAACAGTGACATCCAAGGAATTGGGAAACAAATGATCTCCGCCAGCTTGATCGTCGTCGCCACTGTGACATTGCTCGTCGCCGTCGTCCTGGCCTTGGATTTCCAACTCGGACTCGGCAAGATCGACGCACTGCGGCGGCATCCGCCGCAGTGGGGAAAGGAACTGCCCATGGTGTCGGTCATTGTCCCGGCACGGAACGAAGAACGGCAGATTGAGCAGGCGCTGCGGTCGCTGTTGCGACTGGACTACCCGCAGCTGGAAATCACGGTGGTCAACGACCGTTCCACGGACGGCACAGGCGCGATCCTGACGCGCATGAAGGCGCTCGACCCGCGCTTGAATATCGTGCAGATCGAGCAGCTTCCCAAGGGCTGGCTGGGCAAGAATCACGCCATGCAATATGGGGCGGACCGATCGCATGGAGAATGGATGCTGTTTACGGATGCCGATGTGGTCTTTGAGCCCACCGTATTGCGACGGGCGATACCGTACGCACAGCGCCACGGCCTGGATCACTTGACGATGGCGCCCGACACCAAGATGCCGGGCTGGTTCCTGCAATCGTTTGTCGTCTGCTTCGCATTCTACTTTTATGCTTATCTGCGCCCGTGGAAGGTGCGCGACCAGCGGAGTGGCGCTCATCTTGGGATCGGCGCTTTCAACCTGGTACGTCGCGAACAATATCGTGCGGCGGGCGGACATGCCGCGCTCGCGATGCGGCCGGACGACGATCTGAAGCTGGCGAAAGTGCTCAAACGATCCGGGGGCCGCGCGGATTGCCTGAACGGGCTGGGGATGATCAGCGTGGAGTGGTATTCGAGTTTTCGCGAACTGGTGGTGGGACTGGAGAAGAACACATTTGCGGTCGCTGAATATCGGGTCGCGGTGGTCACGGCGACGTCGCTGGCCGTCTTCATGTTGCACGTCTGGCCGTTTCTGGCGGTTGGGATTTATGCGGGTGCCGCCTGGTGGCTCAACCTGGCATCGATCGTTATCTGGCTTGCGCTGGTCGCGCAAACGTCGAGCCTGCAGCAGCTATCGCCCTGGCGGGCATTTGCGTTGCCGTTCGCCGCAGCGACGATGATCTGGATCCAGTGGCGCTCGATGTTGATCGCGCTGCGCAGCGGCGGCATCCGCTGGCGTGACACGCACTACGCGTTGCGCGAACTGCGCGCTAATCGCGTGTAAGCGAATCGATCGAATCGGCCGTGGACGACGCGCCCGGATCGACGGCTATTCGTCCTTCATTTTCTCGAACGTGCCGAACAAGTGCCCGCCGACCTTGTCGTGCGACCAGGTTCCGGCGTACGATTTTTCGTGAAACAGTACCCGGGCGCCAAATGTCCCCAGGCCGGGAATGGTGAGTTTGTCGAGCGTAATCACGGGGGTCTCGGCGGCCCATTGGATTTCCAGCGGCAGCGGCACGGTCAGGTCGTGATCGCCGTACTTGATGCGGGCGTTCAGCAGCCACATTTCGCCCTGATCGAGCTTCTTGGCGTTGAGAATGTAATATTCTTCCTTGACCAGCGGGCCGTCCTTGCCAAGGATCGTGAAGTTGCCGGTCAGTTTTACGCGGTGTAGACGTTCTGCGAGGTCCTTGTAGAGTTCCTGCTTGTCGCGCGGCGGTTTCGACGACGCGGCGGCGGGGGCTCCCGGCGCCGGGGGATCGGCGGCGGACACGGAACTGGCGATCAGCGCGCAGCTGAAAAACAAACTTCCGACGAGCCATCCCTTTGGACATCGCATCTGAGGCTCCTTTGAAATTCTGAAATCAATTGGAACTCAACTCCAATGCCGCCTTCACTTCAGCGACGACGCGATCCGCCGTCAGTCCAAAATGCTTGTAGAGTACGCCGGCGGGCGCCGACGCTCCAAAGGACGACATGCCGACAAAACGCCCCTGGGGACCGAGGTACCGTTCCCATCCTTGTTGAATTCCGGCCTCAACGGCGACGCGCGCCGTGATCCCCGCGGGCAACACCTGGGCCCGGTACTCCGCCGGTTGTAGCTCGAACAACTCCCACGACGGCATGCTCACGAGTCGAACGGCCACCCCCGCCGCCGCCAGCGATTCGTAGGCCGCCACGCAGATCGCCAGTTCACTTCCCGTTCCGATCAGGATCGCTCGCGGACTGGACGACGACTCCGCGAGCAGATAGGCGCCCTGGGCCGCGCCGGCGGCCGGTGCATAACGGGTGCGATCCAAGGTCGGCACATTCTGGCGGCTCAGCACCAGCGCGGACGGCCGGTCTTGGATCGAAAGTACGGCTCGATAGACTTCGGCAACTTCGTTGGCGTCACAGGGACGCGCCACGATCAGTCCCGGGATCGCCCGGCATGCCGCCAGATGCTCGACCGGCTGATGCGTCGGACCATCTTCTCCCAGTCCGATCGAATCGTGAGTGAATATGTAGGTCACTCCAAGTCGCATCAGAGCGCTGAGCCGCATCGCGGGGCGGAGGTAGTCGCTGAAGACGAAGAACGTCGCGCCGTAGGGTCGTAACCCGACCAGCGCCATGCCGTTGCACGCGGCCGCCATTCCGTGCTCGCGGATCCCAAAGTGAAAATTCCGCCCCGCGTAGTGGTCTCCGCTGAAGTGGCCTGCCTCCGGCGACTCGATCAAGGTCATCGTGGACGGGGCGAGGTCGGCGGAGCCGCCGAGGAACCAGGGGAAACTGTGGGCGAGGCTGTTGATCACTTTGCCCGAGGAGACCCGGGTGGCCAGACCTTTGGGGTCGGCCGGAAATGACGGAATGCCGCGTTCCCAACCGGTCGGCCGCTGACCACTCCAGATCGCCTGCAGTTCCGCCGCAAGTTCCGGATAATGCGACGCATACCCCGCAAATCGTTCCACCCAGCCGGCTCGAATCGCGCTACCGCGCTTGCCGATCCCTGCGGCGAAATGCGCCCGCACCTCGTCCGGGACCAGGAAATTGGCATCCGCCGGCCAGCCGTAGACCTGCTTCGTCTTGCGAACCTCCTCCTCGCCCAGCGGCGCTCCATGAGCGCCGTGCGTATTGGCCTTATTCGGCGACCCGTAGCCGATCACACTGCGAACGATGATCAGGGTCGGACAATCCGTCGTGTTGAGAAACGCGCGAAAGGCGTCCGCCAGCGCGTGCAGATCATTGGCATCCTCCACATGTACAACATTCCAACCCAGCCCTTCAAAACGGCGCCCCACGTCCTCGCTGAACGCCAGTTCGGTTTCGCCCTCAATCGTGATCCGATTATCATCGTAGATCCAGCAGAGATTCGAGAGCTTCAAATGCCCCGCGATCGATGCCGCTTCGCAACCCACTCCCTCCATCAAGTCGCCGTCGCTGCAAAGCGCGAAAACGTCGAACTCGAACATTTCGTATCCCGGCCGACCGTAACGCGCCGCCATCCACTTCGCACCGACCGCCATCCCGACACTGGTGGCAATCCCCTGTCCCAGCGGTCCGGTCGTCATCTCGATCCCCGCCGCTTCGCGATATTCCGGATGCCCCGCGCACGGACTATGCAGTTGCCGGAAATTCTTCAAGTCATCCAGCGTGATCGCCAACGGTTCACCACCGTCTGTCTTGCGCACTCCAGCCAGATGCAGTATCGAATACAACAGCATGCTCGCGTGACCACACGAAAGCACGAATCGATCTCGGGCCGGCCAACTAGGGTGGCTCGGATCGTAGCGCATGAAGTCTTGCCAAAGCTGGTACACAACCGGCGCTAACGCCATCGGCGTGCCCGGATGACCGCTGTTGGCCTTCTGAACTCCATCCATCGAAAGGGTGCGAATCGTGTTAATCGCAAGCTGCTCGATGCTCATGCGCGCTCTTTCCTTACTGCCGTGGCGGATGACGAAATCAGCGACGAGTGTAGCGGCGAGCTACGGCGATCGTCAACGAGAGGGAAACGGCCGGCGGAAGTAAATATCCGGGTCCATGACGATCCAATCGCTCTCGCCATGCGGCCCCGCGATGTACCCATCCAGACTCATGGCGACGGAAAAGCGTACTCGTCGCACAGTGCGGTTCCCTTTCAACGAAATTTGAAAACTATTCGTCCGAGACTGTTCTCCGCCTGGTCCGGCGTTTGCCCAGCTTGGATATGGCCATACCGCTTTTTCGAGTCATCGATCCTATGTACTGCGTCCTGCGGAAACGCAGCGCCGACCAGTCGTCATCAATCGCAACCTGACGCACGGGCTCGAAACCAGCGTCGCCCAGCACGGACCAGCCATGATCACGGTTGAACTCGCATTTGTACTTCTTCGAAGTTCCCTTGGGATACGCGACCCATACAATCGCATCCCCGTCGGTTGACGATGCAAGTGCGGCAGACACCCGATCCAGCTCGGCCTGCTTTACCGCAAAACCTATCGCGAACCGCGCCCGGGTTTTTCGCGACGGCTTTCGCAGCATTTCGATGCCCGAGAGAAGTGAAAGTTCGGATTCAAAAGATTCCGGCGCATTGATAACAAGCACGGTTTCGTTGCTGCCAAGATTCAGTTTCTTGAAAAGCGGCGTCACTAAAAATCTCCCTTTCAAATCCGCGGCGATGCGCCGCAAATCTCCTGACTCTGCCAGTTCGTTCCGCTGGACCAGCCGAGACCGTGGCACGGATTGACCGGACACGGTGTGGCGTCGGCTGCGACGCTACCGCTTCAGTTCGTCAGGCAGTTCTTGAAGCGGTGTCAGTTCCAGAATGTCCGTCTGATACCACTGCTTGGCCTTAAGTGTACCCGTATCACGATTTTCGAAGCGGAATCCGACCACGTGCGACGGGTATTGGTGACCCTGCTCCGTCTGCATCCACTCACTGAAAAGGTGCCGCGTGTCGTCGTAGTCGATCGCGACGAGGCGCCTGGTTTCCTTGTCGAAGTACAAACGGACCGGCTCTTTGACGGAACCGCTCACGCGCAGCCCGAACGCGAGCCGATCGGCCACCTGAATGTCGGGGACCGATTGAATCGTCGATTGCGGGTCGAGCAGGATTCGCAGGCTCCAGGCCCAGCACAGGACGCGCACTTTGTCCTTGCCACGCTTCGCCCCGTCGACCCACCAGTCGCCGGCGACCCGCACGACCGACGTGCGATTCCCCTTTTCGTCCTTGGATACTGGCGCCGCCGGCGTATCGGTAATCAGGACCCGCTCTCGAAACCGAAATAACGTCAACAACTTCGCTTCGCCACCGGCTGCCTTGACGACCGACTCGACAAGGTCCCCTGCACCCGGTTCCGCCGTGGCGACCGGGTACGGCATCAGCAGCGAAACGACCCAAGTCAGTATTGCAGCCGATCGCATCAATTCCTGCCACCTTGAAATGTCCATTCGTTGCGGTCCTCGTTGGAATGACTGTAACCACGTCGTGGATCCGTCCTACGCGTTACTCCCTTTTTCGTGACCAGAGCACATAGATCGTTACGATGTAAATTATCACGATTACGGCGGGGATAACAACAAAACGATGCGACGGGAACAGGTACCAGGCCGCGACGACAAAGACCGTACGCGCGACACCGTGAAACAGACCGATCCAATGTTGAATCATCCATGAAAATGGCACCCACATCAGACCCGCGAGAATTCCCACGGTGAGCGGCAACGACGTGGGTTCGATCATGAAGAAAGGAATGGCAATGGCAAAGACCAACCAGGCCATGACGATGGTGTGAAGGAACAGCGAGTCAAATGCATTCGCAGGCCGCGTCTTTCCCAACAGGTCTTCCCCAAGCACGCGGGCGACAAGAAGGCCGATACCGAAGATCGAACCAGTAGCGATGAACAACACCCATGCTGCGAGACCCACCGGCAAGAAAATCCCGCACACACCGATAATGAACCAGGCGATCGTGCCCGCGATCGGCATGGCAAGGAAGCGATTCCGCGCGAACTCCGCGCGTTGATCATCAAGCGCTCGGGGTTGCGTCCCGTTCATATTCAACTCCTGGTACGGATCCGCCCGACTATTTGTTGAGCTGTTTCATTTTCTTGACCGACGCCTGCGCCAGCTCCTTAAGCACCTTCTTGTCGATGTCCGCCAAGCTCTTGATATACAAACAGCCCCCACCGATCTTGTGCTTGCCCAGCTTCTTCAGCAGCGCAGCATGCCCATCAAGACCTCCCATCAAATACAACGTCAGGTTTTGCTTGCGAGGCGAAAAGCCGATCAACATCCAGTCGCCTTCGCGCCCGCTTTTTCCTTTGTAGTGGTAACTGCCAAAGCCGATGATGCTCGATCCCCACATTTTCGGCTCTTCTTTGGTGATCTGCTTCATCATCTTGAGAATCTCCAAGCAGTCCTTTTGCTTTTGCTCATCGGCGACGCCTTCGATGAACGCAGTCACACTGGCGTCGTTCACCTTGGTCTTGAGTTCAGCTTTTGCCATGGCATCCTCCAATTCTCGGACCTCTCCGCCCGTGGTGTAATCGTAGCAAAAAACAATGTGTGAAAAATCAGCAGTACTGTATCCGCGCAAAGAGATTGCCGAGCAGATCATCGGTTACCAGCGGGCGATGAGAGTGGAGTTGGAGTTACGGGGGACGGCTGAGTTCAAGAGATTCGTTCATAGATTGTTTTCCGTGGGAGTTCCGTGTTTTTCCGTGGCTGCAAAGTGGAGCCACGGAAAAACACGGAAAGTACACTGAAATAGAGAATCGCTGCGACGATCAACGTGAACGCGGACGGCAGGGCCACCCATCAGAGCACCGCATAAGACGGCAGCAACGCGTCCGACGCCGGCCCCAACAAGCCAAAGAATCGGGCTGATCGGAAAGACTAAGAGCATTGCGGCCATCATTGAATTTCCGCAGCGTGGAGTGTTCGGTGGCAATGAGGCAGCAGAGCGCGCGTCCGCGTACACGCCATAGATCCCCAGGGAAGCGAAGGGCAGAAAAACCATGAGAAAGCCAACGGCAGCCCAGAGACGCGGGGAAGGCAGATGAACTGTCGTTGCCAATGAATAATGCTCGGGTGGCGCGTAAGGGTTGTCCACGATGACACCGGCCCGGTTTCTCGCACAAGTCACGGTAAGGACATCCGATCGATGCACTCAAAATACGCTTTTTCAGCGCCTTTGGTTCGCGGCATCGATCTACAACTGCGGAACGGGCGATACGCCGCCCGCTTCTGCCGCCGACAGTGCGACATTTAGACCGGTCTAGACCCTTAGCAAGCCGCGGAAACCACGTGCGGCATAATACGACTCCGCGCCATTGTGATACAGAAAGACATGGTCAAAGCGACGATCACAAAACAGGGCTCCGCCGAGCTCTCGGATCACCGAAGGCGTCTCTACCCAGCTCGAAGTTTTCGTGTCGAATTTTCCAAGTTGCTGCAGCTCCCGGTACTGTTCCTCCGTCAGCAACTCGATCCCCATCGCAATCGCCATTTCCACGGCACTGGTTTTCGGCCTATTTTCCTTGCGTGACTCGCGAGCGTCGCCGTCGTAACAGATACTTCTGCGGCCTGAAGGACTTTCCGCCGAGCAATCACAGAAGATGTACTCGCCGGACTTCTTGTCATAACCAATAACATCGGGTTCGCCGCCCGTCAGTTCCATTTCATGGAGTGACCAGAGTTTTCCAGGATTGGCATGCAGCTTTTCTTGCACTTGGGACCACTCAATTTCCTTGTGGCGATGGATGTTATTCTCAAATCGCGATTCCAAGGCACTGAGCAGTACCGCACGTTGCCTGGCCTTCAATTCTTTTGCTCGTGGCATTGTCGTTGTTGCCTCTCAACTTTGCGGACATTTCAAAAAAACGGGTCCGCGGTCTTGGAAACAGTTCGCTCGTGACGTTTGTATGAAAAAACCAAATCTGGTGAGCCTCGGAGTAACTCGACCCACCCTCAACCACCCTACAACCCAGCTGGCCACCCAGCCAACTCATCGGCAGGTAAGCGACGATCAGATCGAGCGCGCTGAACCAGGCCGGGGCCGGAATCATTGCCACGGCCGCGATTCCTCCCAAGAGGTTAAACGCACCCAAGCCGATCGCAAACTTCATTCGATGGGAGACGGCCAGCAGGCACGCCACCAATGCGCCCGTCAGCGTACCCAACGCATGCGCCAGGAACGGCATCAAAAAGTGCTTCGGCTGGAACAGGTGCAACGATTCCCGGATGCTCTCGACGTCCATGACATCCACGCCTTCCGGCGGCGGAATGACCATGCCACTGATCATCACCAGCGCCATATTTACACAACCGCCCGCAACGATTCCCACCACGACCGCAATGACGTTCCTGGCTATGTTTCCCATTTCCGTTATTTCTCGCGCCGTTGAAGATACCCGGATCGGACGAACGATTGTCCGCTCCGTACTCGCGCCCCGTCAAGCGACGCAGCGCGGCATTTCTGGCCGCGATTTGGCGGATTTCCCTGCGTGGTCATGGACGGGCGCGGGGACTCGGTGTCCAATGGGTGACCTTGGTCCGGGTCGGACCTGCGCTGCATTGCCACTTTCGGAATCAGGCCATGTCGGACAATCCCTACGACGCTGCCAGCGTGTCATCCTCCGACTCCCCCGATTGCCCGCCGTCGTCGGGCTGGTCGATCTGGGTGCCCGCGTTCGCGATGATGCTGGTCTCTCTTATCAGCTATGTCGATCGCAATGTCCTGGCGGTATTGGCGCCGACGATCCGCGAAGCGACCAAAATCAATGAGACCGATTATGGTTGGGCAATCACCGGTTTTTCGATCGCCTACATGATCGGGAACCCGGTCTGGGGTTGGATCCTGGATCGGTTTGGACTGCGGATCGGCATGACGGCCGCCGTCTTGTTCTGGACACTCGCTTCGGCATCCCATGCCTGGGTGACCGGGTTCTGGGAGTTGGCGCTCGCGCGGGCGTTCCTGGGGTTTGGCGAAGGAGCGACTTTTCCCGGCG
>Ga0233424_10001639_pt1 | contig 18538 bp, 22 predicted proteins | sample Watercolumn_Towu_FD_181011 | JGI IMG/M metagenome (GOLD analysis project Ga0233424, IMG submission 181011) | Freshwater microbial communities from Lake Towuti, South Sulawesi, Indonesia - Watercolumn_Towuti2014_125_MG | ecosystem: Environmental > Aquatic > Freshwater > Lake | place: Indonesia...
GATGGCGAAGCGGTCCTGCAGATTGTGCAGGGCGAAGTTGGACTGCCCGTTGCCCCCGTACAGGGTGCCGATCAGGGAGAACAGCGCCGTGTTCTGCGAGATGGGCAATAGCTGCCCATCGCAGCGCGCCCAGCCGCGCGGCGCGAAGTTGAAGGGCATCACACGGATCTCGGCGAGGAAGGGATCGGACATGCCAGTCTCCTCAGACTTGCGACGGGTAGATCCCGACCAGCGAGATGATGTAGTTCACCGCGAGCGTCGGCGCCATGTTGTCGTGGGGCTGGGCCACGCTGCCGGCCGGCTCGATGGCGCCGGCCGCCATCGCCGTGCTGGCCGGGCCCGGGCCATAGCTCGCCACCGCGGTGGCGGCCAGCAGGTTGTTGCCCGGGGTGCCCTGGTCGGCTGCGGCCGTGCTGGCGCGCAGGCCGTGGCTGTGGGCGGGCACCTGGCTGCTCTGCAGCGTCACGGTTTCCGTGCCGCCGGTCTGGCCGATGGTGGCCATGGACAGCCCTGGGCCCGGCCCCTGGTGCACGGGCACGCGCCCGCGCAGGTCGGGCAGGGCGAAGGTGTTCTGGCCGTCACCGCCGTAGGTCGTGCCGATGAGGGAAAACAGGGTGTCGTACTGCGCGATCGACAGCAACTGGCCTTGGCACAGGGCCCAGTTGACTGGCGCGAAGTTGCTGGCGAACAGGCGGATCTCGCCCACGTAAGGGTCCATGAGGGTCTCCTGGCGTCAGTTGCGACTGGGGAAGATGCCCACCAGGGCGATCGCCCAGCTCAGCACCTGGTAGGGCTGCATGTTCGGGTGGGCTTGCCCGCCGGCGTTGGGGGCGATGCTGCCGCTGTCGAGCAGGGTGTCGCTCGCCGATGCCGTGTAGCGGTTCGATCCGCCACGGCCTTTGGCGGCGGGCACGGCATTGCCGGGCAGGCTGGCATTGGCGAAGTCACCCGTGGCGATGAGCCGGTGGCTGTGCGCCGGGATCTGCGCGGTCGACAGGGTCACCGCCTCCAGGCCGGCCTTGGTGCCCAGCGGGAACTGGGTGCCGCCGTGCAGCGGGGTGCGCCCGCGCAGGTCGGGCAGCATGAAGGTCGTCGTGCCGTTGCCGCCGTAGGTCGTGCCCAGCAGCGCGAACAGCGCCTGGTTCTGCTGGATGGGCAGCGTCTGCCCGTTGCACAGCGCCCAGCCTTTGGGTGCGAAGGCAAAACTCATCAGGCGGAGTTCGCCCAGGAACTGGTCGGACATGCGAGCCTCCCTAGCCGAACACGGCTTCGTAGTGCACACCGGTGGCCGAGCGGCCGACCGGCACGAGGAAGATTTCCAGCGCCCCGAGCACCGCATGCTGGAGGCGGTAGGTGCTTTGCGGCAGCACGGGCTGTGCGGGGGCCTCGAAGACCAGGCTGAAGGGCGCGCGCGCGGCGTCGCCGGCATACCGGCCGGCCTGGGCCTGCAGCAGCCGCGCGGGCAGGGGCGTGGCGCCCTGCGGCTCCAACTGGAACTCGCTGCCCACCAGCGGCGTGAAGTCCGCGAGCCTCAGGAGGGCCTCAGCCATGACGCCCACGGCGCTCGCGCCGCTTCGCCACGCCTGCGCCCAAGGCTGCCGTCAGCACGAGGGCCAGCGAGGCGGGCTCCGGCACCCGGTTGCCCGGATCGGGCTCGCCGGGTCGGGTGAGGAGCGTGATCAGGAAGTCTGCATGGTCTTCGCTGTTGCCGACGGTCGGGCCGCGGTCCGTGAAGACGATGTCGTCGAGGTAGAGCTCGACGGTGTCGGCGTCGACCCAGTTGAGCAGGCTGGCCGCTGCCGGCGCGGCCAGGCCGCTGGTGCCGCTGTCGGCGTAGCCGTCAAAGGCGCTGATGCTCGCGCCAACGATGGTGAAGCCCGCGATGCTCAGGCCATCGAAGACGTAGCGCGCATGCTGCCCGCCTGCGCCAAAGTAGCCCGTGATGCTCTGGCCTTGCTGGTTGCTGCCGCCGGCGTAGGCGCTGACGCGGATGGTGTTGCCGACAAAGTAGATTTCCTCACCGGCCAACATCATGTCGCCGATGGGGCTGCCGTCACCGGTGGAGATGCCGGTGGCGAAGTCGGCCGGCGCCACGGTCTGCTGCAGGAAGATCGGGGCCGGCCCAAGTTCGGATGCACCACCCGGTGCAATCAGGCTGACGGTGACCGTGCTCTGCAGGTCGGCATGCGCCGACAGGGAGCTCAGGGCCAGCAGGGTGCCGGAGGCGGCACGCAGCAGGCGACGAAGCGGGGTGGCGAAGACCGACATCACGGGGCTCCCAGTCGTTGACCGAGCAGCCAGTGGACGCCTCGCGATGGTGCGCCGCCAGTGCCTTTCCCCGCGAATGGGGGGCTACAACTTAGGGGGCGGGCCGGCGGAGTCGGTCCACGCCGGCCCGCAAGGCGCGCCAGAAGGCCGGGTCCTGCGAGGTGGCCATGTTGATGCGCATCAGCGAGCCGGGCTGGCGGGTGGCGCTGAACAGGGCGCCCGGCGCGGTCAGCCAGCCGGCGTCGAGCAGGGGCTGCGCCAGGCGCTCGGTGTCGACGCCGACATCGAGCCAGCCGAACAGGCCGTCCGGCGGTGCAGCCCAGGCAAAGCCTTGCTGGGACGCCAGCGCGTTGACCCGGTGGCGCGCCTGGGCCAGGCGCTCGCGCAGGCGCTGGGCATGGCGGCGCAGCCGGCCCTGCTCCAGGCAGAGTGCCACTGCGCGCTCCATGACGGGCGAGCTGGTCAGGCCGTCCAGCAGCTTGGTGTCGGTCAGCGCATGCAGGCGCTCGGCCGATGCCGCGAGGTAGCCCACCCGCCAGGCGGGCGTCAGCACCTTGGAAAAGCCGCTCACGTAGATCACGCGGCGCAGGCCGTCGAGCGCCGCCAGCCGGGGCAGGTGCTCGGGGGCGAGGAAGCCGTAGCTGTCGTCCTCGACGATGAAGAAGTCATGCGCCTCGGCCAGCTGCAGCAGCCGGTGCGCGGTGGCCAGGTTGATGCTGTGGCCGGTCGGGTTGTGCAGCACCGACACGGTCAGGTAGGCCCGGGGCTGGTGCTCGGCGGCCAGGGCGGCGAGCACGTCCAGGTCCGGCCCGGGCGCGCCGTTCGCGGCGCGGGGCACCGGCAGCAGCCGGATGCCGGCCTGTGTCAGCCGCGCGAACATGACCGCCCAGCCGGGGTCGTCGATCAGCACCGCATCACCCGGCTGCAGCTGGGTGCGGATGATCAGGTCCAGCGCATGGGTGGCGCCGTGGGTCGTGAGGATCTGGTCCGGCGTGGCGTGCACGCCCAGGTCGCCCAGGCGCTGCACCAGGGCCTGGCGCAAGCGCGCATCGCCGCTCGGGTCGCCGTAGCTGACCTGCACGGCCAGCGCATCGGCGGTGTTCAGGCGCCGCAGGGCCGATTGCAGCAGCGCCGCATCCAGCCAGTCGGCCGGCAGCGTGCCCAGGCCTGGCGCGCGGGCGGCGTCGGCCTCGAACATGCCGCGGATGAGCGCGGTCGCGTCCATGGGCGCCTGGCGGGGCAGGGCGGCGGCAGGCGCGTGCCGGGGCGCCGTGGGCCGGCTCTCGCGCACGAAGAAGCCGCGTTGGCGGCGCGCCTCCAGCAGGCCGGCGGCCTGGAGCTGGTCGTAGGCGGCCACGACGGTGTGCGGGCTCACGCCGTGCTGCCGCGCGCAGTCGCGCACCGAGGGCAGGCGGGCGCCTGGCGGCAGCAGCCGCTCCCGGATGCGCTGCGCGTAGCGCTCGGCCAGCTGGCCGGCGAGCGGCTGGCTGGCGCCGCGTTGCAGGGGCAGAGGTGTAGCGGTGCTCATGGCAATACAGTTTCTGAAGCTGGCCGGCTGACTGTACTGGTTCTGTATTGGTGCCTGGCCTCAGACTGGGGGCATGACGTTGTCTGCCACCCCCATCGCTGCCGCCCCGCCGACCCCCGATGCCGCGCGCGGCATGGCCCTGGGCCTGGCCGGCGTGCTGATGTTCGCGCTGAGCATCCCCATGACGCGCCTGGCCGGCGGCAGCGCGCAGGCACCCCAGCTGGACCCGGCCTTCGTGGCCTTCGGCCGCGCGGCCGTGGCGGGCCTGCTGTCCCTGGCCTACCTGGGCCTCACCCGGGCGCGCCGGCCGCAGGGGCGGGAATGGCCGCTGTTGGCCTTCACGGCGCTGGGCGTGGTGTTCGGCTGGCCACTGCTGCTGGGCCTGGCGGTGCGGCATGTGGATGCCGTGCATGCCTCGGTCGTGTCGGGCGTGCTGCCCCTGGCCACGGCGGTCATCGCGGCCCTGGTGCTGCGGCAGCGGCCGAGCGCGGGCTTCTGGGCCTGTGCGCTGGCCGGGCTGGGCCTGGTGATCGGCTTTGCGGCCTGGCGCGGCGCGGGCGGCCTGGAGATGGCCGACGGCCTGCTCCTGGGCGCGGTGCTGTGCGCCTCGGCGGGCTATGTCAGCGGCGCGCGCTTGTCGGCGGGCCTGACGGCGGAGCAGGTCATCTGCTGGGTGCTGGTGATCAGCCTGCCCGTCACGCTGCCCCTGGCCCTGCTGACCTGGCCGCAGGCGCCGGTGGCGGCCTCCGCGTGGGCAGGCTTTGCCTATGTGTCGCTGGTGTCGATGTGGATCGGCTTCTTCGCCTGGTACCGCGGCCTGGCGCTGGGCGGCACGCTGCGCGTGAGCCAGGTGCAGGTGCTGCAGCCCTTCCTGTCGATGCTCTTCGCCGTGCCGCTGCTGGGCGAGCGGCTGGACGCGATGACGCTCGTCTTTGCCGCCGCCGTGCTGGCGGTGGTGTGGCTGGGCAAGCGCCAGCCGGTGCAGGGAACGCGCGCATGAAGACCCTGGGCATCCTGGGCGGCATGAGCTGGGAGTCGACCCAGCACCTGTACGCCCTCATCAACCGCGGCGTGGCTGCGCAGCTGGGCGGCCTGCACAGCGCGCAGCTGGTGCTGCACAGCGTGGATTTCGCGCCCATCGCCGCGCAGCAGGCGGCTGGCGACTGGGCTGGCGCCGCGCGCGTGCTGGGGGAGGCCGCCGCCGGCCTGCGCCGGGCCGGCGCCGAGGCGCTGGTGATCGCGACCAACACCATGCACCTCGTGGCCGCCGAGGTCGAGCAGGCGGCGGGCCTGCCGGTGCTGCACATCGTCGATGCGACCGCCGACGCCCTGCGCGCCGCCGGCGTGCGCCGCGCCGGCCTGCTGGCCACGCGCTTCACGATGGAGCAGGGCTTCTACCGCGAGCGCATGCGCGAGCGGCACGGCATCGAGCTCATCACGCCGGACGAAGCCGGCCGCGCCGAGGTGCACCGCCTCATCTATGAAGAGCTCTGCCGCGGCCGCTTCGAGCCGGCCTCCCGCGAGCGCCTGCGCGCCGAGGTGGCGCGGCTGGCTGACCGGGGTGCGCAGGCGGCCATCCTCGGCTGCACCGAGCTGGGCCTGCTGCTGCCGGCCGGCTCCCTGGCCGCCCTGCCGCTCGTCGACTCCACCGATCTGCAGGCCCGCGCCGCCGTGCGCTGGATGCTAGGCTGACTCCTTTGACATCAACCGTGACCGACATGACCACCGTCTGGACCCAGGCCCGCCGCGCGGCGCGCATGAACCCCTCCATCATTCGCGAGATCCTCAAGGTCACCGAAAAGCCCGGCATCCTGTCGATGGCCGGTGGCCTGCCGAGCGCGGACACCTTCCCGGTCGACGCGCTGAAGGCCGCCTGCGACCGCGTGCTGAGCCAGGCCCCGCGCGAGGCCCTGCAGTACGCCGCCAGCGAAGGCTTCGCCCCGCTGCGGGAGTGGGTGGCGGCGCGGGTGGCCGCGCTGGGCATGAAGGTCAGCCCCGACCAGGTGCTGATCACCAGCGGCTCCCAGCAGGGCCTGGACCTCGTCGGCAAGATTCTGTGCGACGCCGGTGCACCGGTGGCCGTGGAGACGCCCACCTACCTGGGTGCGCTGCAGGCTTTCACGCCCTTCGAGCCCTTGTTCGCCAGCCTGGCCAGCGACGCCGAAGGCCCGCGCCCCGAGGCGCTGGCGGCCTTGCCGCACGATGCGCCCGGCACGCGCTTCAGCTACCTGCTGCCCAACTACCAGAACCCCACCGGCCGCGTGATGGGCGCCCAGCGCCGCGCCGAGGTGGTGGAGGCCGCCCGCCGCGCCGGCGTGCCCATCGTCGAGGACAACCCCTATGGCGACCTGTGGTTCGATGAGCCGCCGCCGGCTTCGCTGTCCAGCCTCTGGCCGGAGGGCTCGCTCTACCTGGGCTCCTTCTCCAAGGTGCTTACGCCTGGTTTCCGCCTCGGTTATCTCATCGCGCCGCCGGAGCTCTACCCCAAGCTGCTGCAGGCCAAGCAGGCGGCCGACCTGCACACGCCGGGCTTCAACCAGCGCGTGGTGCACGAGGTCATCCGCAATGGCTTCCTGGACAGCCACATCCCGTCCATCCGGGCGCTGTACAAGGCCAACCGCGATGCGATGGCCGAGGCGCTGCGCGACTTCCTGCCGGCGGGCTGCGAATGGCAAAGCCCCAAGGGCGGCATGTTCTTCTGGATCCGCCTGCCCGCGGGCCTGGACGCGATGGCCCTGCTGCCGCAGGCGGTGGAGGCGGGCATCGCCTACGTCCCGGGTGCTGCGTTCTACGCGCACCAACCGGATGCACGCACCCTGCGCCTGTCCTTCGTGACGCTCACGCCGACCCTGATCCGCGAGGGTGTCGAGAAGCTGGGCCGGCTGCTGCACGAGTCCCTGTCGGTGGCAGCGGAAACCGCGCCCTAAACCCCAAGCCTGACAGCCAACTGAAGCCGGGGGCTTTACGCAGCTCCCGGGTTTCCATATCCCAAAGTCCCTGCCGCTCTGGCATCGTATGCAATCGGCCCGGCATCGGCGCCGGAACATTCCCATAACGGAGACGAGGCAACGATGAAGCAGGTTTGGACAGCCGTGGCTGCAGCGGTTTTTGCAGTGGGCGCGTACGCCGCCGACCCGATCAAGATCGGTGTGGCGGGGCCCTTCACCGGCGGCTCGTCGTCGATGGGCGTGAGCATGCGCGACGGCGTGCGCCTGGCGGCCGACGAGATCAACAAGTCCGGCGGCGTGCTGGGCCGCCAGATCCTGCTCGTCGAGCGGGACGACGAAGCCAAGAACGAGCGCGGCGTGCAGATCGCCCAGGAGCTCATCAACAAGGAAAAGGTCGTCGCCACCGTCGGCTACATCAACACCGGCGTGGCCCTGGCCTCGCAGCGCTTCTACCAGGAAGCCAAGATCCCGGTGATGAACAACGTGGCCACCGGCTCGATCATCACCAAGCAGTTCGAGAACCAGCCCGAGAACTACATCTTCCGCAACGCGGCGCACGATTCCATCCAGGCGCCCATGATCGTGGAAGAGGCCATCACCAAGCGCGGCTTCAAGAAGGTCGCCATCCTGGCCGACAGCACCAACTACGGCCAGCTCGGCCGCGCGGACCTGGAAGCGGCCCTCAAGCTGAAGAACATCTCGCCGGTCGCGGTCGAGAAGTTCAACATCAAGGACGTCGACATGACGCCCCAACTGCTCAAGGCCAAGGAAGCCGGCGCCGAAGCCATCCTGACCTATGCCATCGGCCCGGAGCTCGCGCAGATCGCCAACGGCATGACCAAGCTCGGCTGGAAGGTGCCGATGATCGGCTCCTGGACCTTGTCCATGGCCAACTACATCGACAACGCCGGCCCGGGCGGTGAAGGCGCGCGCATGCCGCAGACCTTCATCCAGGAGCCCACGACGCCCAAGCGTCAGAGCTTCATCATCAACTACCTCAAGACCTTCAACCCCAAGAACTCGCGCATCGACTCGCCCGTGTCGGCCGCGCAGGGCTATGACTCGGTCTACCTGCTGGCTGCCGCCATCAAGCAGGCCAACTCCACCGAAGGCCCCAAGATCAAGGCCGCGCTGGAAGACCTGAAGTCGCCGGTGGAAGGTGTGGTCACGACCTACAACAAGCCCTTCTCCAAGACCGACCATGAGGCCATCACGGCCAACATCCCGGTCATGGGCGAGGTCAAGGGCCAGCGCGTGGTCTACGCCTACCCCGATGACTTCAAGAAGGCGTCGGAAGTGCGCGTGAAGGACGTGAACGCCAAGGGCGCGCTCGAGCAAAAGAAACGCCAATAAAAGGGCCCACCCCCTACCGGCTGCGCCGGCCCCCTCAAGGGGGCGCAGCCGGCAGGCCGGCGAAGCCGGACCTGCGGCAGCCGCTGGAGGGGTCGGGCGGGGTCGCTTCGCGGCCTCGCCCTCTTGTTTTTTGACGGGAACGACTGATGGAAATCCTGACTCAGCTCGTGTTCAGCGGTGTTGCGCTGGGCATGATCTACGCCGTCATCGCCTTTGGTTACCAGCTCACCTTCGCCACCAGTGACACCCTGAACTTCGGTCAGGGCGAGTCGCTGATGCTGGGGGCGCTGGTGGGCCTCACCCTCGTCGGGTGGGGCGTGAACTACTGGCTGATGATTCCGCTCGTGTGCCTGTTCGGCGCCTTCCAGGGCGCGGTGGTCGAGCGCATCGGCGTGCGGCCCGCCATCAAGATGAAGAGCGAGTTCGGCTGGATCATGTCCACCATCGCGCTGGGCATCATCTTCAAGAACGTGGCCGAGAACGTCTGGGGCCGGGACGACCTGAAGTTCCCCTCGCCGCTGCCCGAGTCGCCGATGAAGTTCCTCGGCGCCAACGTGCTGCCGATGGAGATCCTGGTCATCGTCGGCGCGGTCGGCATGATGCTGGCGGTCGAGCTCTTCAACCGCAAGAGCATCTACGGCAAGGCCGTGGTGGCCACCTTCAACGACCGTGACGCCGCCAAGCTGATGGGCATCAACACCGGCTTGGTCATCACCTTCAGCTATGCGCTGTCCTCGTTGACCGCGTCCTTCGCCGGCGTGCTGATCGCGCCGCTGACGCTGACCGGCGCCACCATGGGCGCGGTGCTGGGCCTGAAGGCCTTTGCGGTCGCCATCATCGGCGGCCTGACCAGCGGCATGGGCATCATCGTGGGCGGCATCATCCTCGGCGTGGCCGAGACGACGACGGGCTTCTACCTGTCCACCGGCTACAAGGATGTGCCGGGTCTCGTGCTGCTGCTCATCGTGCTGGCCGTGAAGCCGGCGGGCCTGTTCGGCAAGACTGCCATCAAGAAAGTCTGAGGCGCCGTGAACCTGAAGAAACTGATCCTGGGCGCCGCGGCCATCGCCGTTGTCGCCGGCTTTCCGCTGGCCTCCGGCAACCCGTACTACATCCACCTGGTCGAGACGATCATGATCTACGCGATCGTGCTCTTCGGCCTGGACATCGTCGTCGGCTACACCGGCCAGGTGTCACTCGGCCATGCGGGCCTGTTCGGCATCGGGGCCTACACGGCTGGCGTGCTGATCCTGAAGCTCGATGCGCCGCTCTACGCCACGCTGCCCGCCGCGATCGCGGTGGCCGCCGTCTTCGGTGCGATGCTGGCGCTGCCGGCGCTGCGGGTGACGGGGCCCTACCTCGCGATGGTGACGCTGGCCTTCGGCACCATCATCCAGATTCTCATCAACGAGATGACCTTCCTGACCGAAGGCCCGATGGGCATCACGCTGTCCAAGCCGACGCTGCTCGGCCATCAGCTGGATGAGACCGAGTTCTACTGGGTCGTGCTGGCCTGCCTGGTGGCGTCGCTGATCTTCGTGCACCGGGTGCTGCATTCGCAGCTCGGCCGGGCCTTCGAGGCGCTGCGCGGCAGCCCAGTGGCGTCGGACTGCATGGGCGTGTCGGTCTACCGCTACAAGGTCTATGCCTTCGTCATCTCGGCCGCACTCGCCGGCCTGGCCGGTTCGCTCTACGCCTACTCCGAGCAGTACATCAGCCCGAACACCTACAACTTCGAGCTGACGGTGATGTTCCTGCTGGCCATCATCATGGGCGGCCGCAAGACCCGCACCGGCGCGCTGCTCGGCGCGGCCATCATCGTGATGCTGCCCAAGCTGCTGGACGACCTGCAGGTGTTCCGCATCGGCGCCGTGGCGCTCGCGATCATCGTGGCCGTCTCGGTCGCTGTGGGCATCAAGCGCGGCAAGATGACCGGCCAGGCGGCGGCCATCCCGGTCATCGGCACCGTCCTGCTGGCCTTGGTCTCCTTCAAACTGGAAACGATGACCGACTGGCGTTTGTCGATCTTCGGCCTGATCACGCTCTTCGTCGTGTACTACCTGCAGGACGGCATCGTGGGCTTCGTGCGCAATGCACTCAATCTCAAGCCCAAGGTCGAGCGTGACACCACGGCGGCGGCCACGGCCGCGCTGACGCGGGCCAGCACCCAGGGCGAGCCCGAGCTGCTGAAGGCCAGCGGCGTGCTGATGCAGTTCGGTGGCCTGAAGGCGCTCAACAATGTGGACCTCGTCGTCCAGCGCGGCAGCATCCACGGCCTGATCGGCCCCAACGGCTCGGGCAAGAGCACGATGATGAACGTGCTCACCGGCATCTACCAGCCGACCGCCGGCTCGGTGGCGTTCGCCGGCCGCACGGTCAATGGCCGCACCTCGTCGGACATCGCGCTCTCGGGCATTGCGCGCACCTTCCAGAACGTGCAGCTCTTCGGCGAAATGACGGCGCTGCAAAACGTGCTGGTGGGCCTGCACCACAGCTTCAAGAGCAACCTGATCGACGTGGCCCTGCATCTGCCGCGCTATCTGCGCGAAGACCGCGAGCAGCGGGCGCGCGCGCACGCGCTGCTGGACTTCGTCGGCCTGGGCGAGCTCGCCAGCGAGGAGGCGCGCAACCTGCCTTACGGCAAGCAGCGCCTGCTGGAGATCGCCCGCGCGCTGGCGCTGGACCCGCAGCTGCTGCTGCTGGACGAGCCCGCCGCCGGCCTGACCGCGCCGGACATCAAGGAGCTGCTGGAGATCATCCGCAAGATCCGTGACGCTGGCGTCACCGTCATCCTGATCGAACACCACATGGACGTCGTCATGAGCCTGTGCGACCGCGTCTCGGTGCTGGACTTCGGCCAGAAGATCGCCGAGGGCCTGCCCGCCGAGGTGCAGGCCAACGAGAAGGTCATCGAGGCCTACCTGGGTGGCCAGGCGAGCTGAGGACAAGAACATGCTGACCATCAAAAACCTCAGCGCCGGCTACGGCAAGGTCCAGGTCCTGCACGGCATCTCGCTGGAAGTGCCCAAGGGCCAGGTCGTCACGCTCATCGGCTCCAACGGCGCCGGCAAGACCACCACCATGCGCGCCGTCAGCGGCATGATCAAGCCCACCGGCGGCGAGATCACGCTGAACGAGCGCCGCATCGACGGCCTGGAGAGTTACCACATCGCCCGCCGCGGCCTCGCGCACTCGCCGGAAGGCCGGCGCGTGTTCGCGACCATGACCGTCACCGACAACCTCCGCCTGGGCGCCTTCCCGCGCTACACCGGCGAGCGGCCCAAGGGCGACATCGCGGGCGACCTGGAGCGCGCGCTGGAGCTCTTCCCGCGCCTGAAGGAGCGCCGCATGCAGCTGGCGGGCACGCTGTCAGGCGGCGAACAGCAGATGCTCGCGATGGCGCGCGCCGTCATGCTCAACCCTGAGGTCGTGCTGCTGGACGAGCCGTCGATGGGCCTGGCCCCCATCCTCGTGGAGGAGGTCTTCCGCATCATCGAGAGCCTCAAGGCGCGCGGCGTGACCATGCTGCTGGTGGAGCAGTTCGCCGCGGCCGCCCTCAAGGTGGCCGACTACGGCTATGTGCTGGAGAACGGCCGCATCGCCGTGCACGGCCCGGCCGCCAAGCTGCGCGACGACCCGGCCGTGCAGGCCGCCTACCTGGGCGGCGGGCATTGAAGGCACTGCCGCCGGGCTACCGGCTCAGCTTCGACGAGATCGATGCCGGGGCGGCGCATGCCTTCCTGAGCACCGCCTACTGGTGCGAAGGCATCCCGCTGGCGACCGTCCAGCGGGCCATCGCGCACTCGCTGTGCATCGCGCTGTGGGCTGACGGGCTGGGGCAGGTCGGTTTCGCCCGCGTCGTCACCGACCGCACCACCTTCGCCTACCTGTGCGATGTCTACGTGCTCGAAGTGCATCGCGGCCAGGGGCTCGCCGATGGGATGATCCAGGCCTTGCTCGCCCATCCCGACCTGCAAGGCCTGCGCCGCTTCATGCTGTTCACCCGCGATGCCCATCCGCTCTACCGTCGCCACGGCTTCCAGACCCTGGCCACGCCGGATCGCGGCATGGAGATCGTGCGGCCGGGCCTGTACCTGAAGCCTTCGCCCGATGCCTGAACTCCGCCGTTTCGTCCAAGTCGATGTCTTCACCGCGGCGCCGCTGAAGGGCAATCCACTGGCGGTCGTGGTCGATGCGGCTGGCCTGTCCGACGAGGACATGGCCGCCTTCGCTCGCTGGACCAACCTCAGCGAAACCACCTTCCTGCTGCCACCCACCGACCCGGCGGCCGACTACCGCGTCCGCATCTTCACGCCGGGCGGCGAGCTGCCCTTTGCCGGCCACCCGACGCTCGGCAGCGCGCACGCGTTTCTGGCCAGCGGCGGCGACGTCAAGAAGCCGGGCGAGGTGGTGCAGCAGTGCGCCATCGGCCTGGTGCGCGTGAAGCGCGATGGCGGCCGGCTGGCCTTCGCGGCACCGCCGCTCCAGCGCAGCGGGCCGGTGGAAGAGCCCGCCTTGCGGGCCCAGGCGCTCGCCGCGCTGCGCGTGGCCCCGGAGGCCCTGCTCGACCTGGTGTGGGTTGACAACGGCCCCGGTTGGATGGTCGCCCGCCTGCCCGATGCGGCGACCGTGCGCGCGCTGCAACCCGATTTCGTCGCGATGCAGGGCCTGAAGCTCGGCGTCGTCGGCGCTTGCCCGGCCGGCGGCGAATGCCAGTTCGAGGTGCGCGCCTTCGTGCCGGACCTGGGCGTGCCGGAGGATCCGGTCACCGGCAGCCTGAACGCGGGCCTGGCGCTGTGGCTGCAGGGGGCTGGCCTCGCGGGTGACGTCTATGTCGCCGCGCAAGGTGCCGCCCTCGGCCGTGCCGGCCGGGTGCATGTGAAGCGCGAGGCCGACGCCACCTGGATCGGTGGCGACGTGACCCCGCTGATCCACGGGCAGGTGAGGCTGTGATGACCGACGAACTCTTCCGCGAAGACGCCACCCTGCTGGCCTGCGACGCCACCGTGACCGGCCAAGGCGAGGGCGGCGTGACGCTCGATCGCACCGTTTGCTACCCCCTCGGCGGCGGGCAGGCGGGCGACACGGGCTGGCTGGTTGCCGGCGAGCAGCGCTGGCGCGTGACCGACACCCGCAAGAGCAAGGCCCAGCCCGGTGCCATCGTCCACCTCGTGGAGGGCGAACTGCCGGCTGTGGGCGCGGCGGTGCGCGTGGAGGTCGACGCGGCACGCCGCATGGCTCACCGGCGCTTCCACACGGCCACGCACCTGCTGTGCGCGCTGTTGCCCTTCCCGGTGGACGGCTGCTCCATCACCGAGGCCTATGCCCGGCTGGACTTCCACACCGACGAGCCCTTCGACAAAGACGCGATTCAAGCCGGCTTGCAGCGGCTCGTGGCCGAAGCCCACCCGGTGCGCCACCGCTGGATCAGTGAGGAGGAGCTCGACGCCAACCCCGGCCTCGTCCGCTCCATGAGCGTGCAGCCGCCGCGCGGCCTCGGGCGCGTTCGCGTGCTGGAGATCGAGGGCGTGGACCTGCAGCCGTGTGGCGGCACGCATGTGTCCAACACGTCGGAAATCGGCGCGGTGCTCGTCACCAAGATCGAAAAGAAGAGCGCCAAGACCCGCCGGGTGGTCCTGGGCTTCGCGCCCTGACGCCCCTGGCTACACTGCGGCGCCTATGGCCGGCCCTGACATCCAGCTGATCACGCCCGAGACTGCCGACGACTGGCAGGAGACGCGGCGCATCCTGCGCGACTACGCCAACAGCCTCGACGTCGACCTCGACTTCCAGGGCTTCGAGGAGGAACTCGCGACCCTGCCGGGCGCCTACGCCCCCCCGGGCGGGCTGATGCTGCTGGCGCTGGTGGATGGCGCGGTGGCCGGCAGCGGCGCCTTCCGCCCGCTGCTGGATTCCGACTACGCCAATGCCTGCGAGATGAAGCGCCTGTTCGTGCGCCCGGCCTTCCGGCGCTTCGGCCTGGGTCGGCTGCTCGCCCAGGCGCTGATGGACCGCGCCACCGAGGCGGGCTACTCCGCCATGCTGCTGGACACCCTGGACGACATGGAAGCGGCGCGCGGCCTGTACGAAAGCCTGGGCTTCGTCGAGGTGCCGCCCTTCTATTTCAACCCCGTCCCCGGGGCGCACTATTTGAAGGCCGATCTCGGCGACTTCCGGCCGAGTTACTTCGGGTAACGGCCTAGAGTGCCGCCAATGGCACCTGCATACGACATCCAGCCCCTGGGCAGCCACCGCTGCCTGCTGGGCGAATCCCCGCTCTGGCATCCCACCGAACAGGTGCTCTATGCCGTGGACATCCCCGGCCGGCAGGTGCTGCGCTGGCGCGACGGCGCCGATGCGCCCGATGTCTGGCCGCAGGACGCCGAGCCCGGCTGCATCGCCGCTCGGGCAGGCGGCGGCCTCGTGGTGGCGCGGCGGGACGGCCTGTGGTCGCTGGACACGCAAACCGGCGCGATGGCCCAGCTGGCGCCGCCGCCGTATGACCCGCAACGGCAGCGTTACAACGACGGCAAGCCCGACGCCGCCGGGCGCTTCTGGGTCGGCACGCTCAGCGATGCGCGCGAGCCGGAGGCCGCGCTCTACCGCATCGGGCCAGCGGGGGCCGAGCCACAGATCGACGGCATCGTCACCGCCAACGGCCTGGCCTGGAGCCCGGATGGTTGCGTGCTTTACCGCAGCGACACCAAGGCGCACACGGTCTGGTGCCATGATTTCGACGCTGCGGCCGGGTGCGTCGGCGCCGGTCGGGTGCTGGCGCAGTTCACGCCGCGCGCGGCCGACCAGCCGCTGGACAGCTACCGTGGCCGCCCCGACGGCGCGGCGGTGGATGAATCTGGGGCCTACTGGGTGGCGATGTTCGAAGGCGCTCGGCTGTTGCGTTATGCGCCGACGGGCGAGCTGCTTGAAGACATCGCGCTGCCGGTGCGCTGCCCCACGATGCCCTGCTTCGGTGGTGCGGACCGTCGCACGCTGTTCATCACCACGGCGCGCGACAAGCGGCCGGCCGACGAGCTCGCCCGCGAGCCCTGGGCCGGGGCGGTGTTGACGCTGCGGGTCGACATTCCGGGGCTGCCCGCCGCGCACTGCGCGCTCTGAGCCCCGGGCTGATCTTTCGCGCTTCGTGGAGCGCGGCGCCAGCGTGCGCGCAGGGTCAGCTTTGGGAAAGTGCGGGTTTCCACATATACTCCCGTGGTTTTGCCGGCCGGCATCCGGGCCGGCGCTCTCAAGCCCCTCACTGCCGACATGACTGCCGACCCCAAGGCCCGTCCTGCCAGCAACTGGGACGACGAAGCGCCCGACTCCGAGCCTGTGCCGCCCTGGACCGCCCAGCAGGTGCAAGCCTTGCTGGCGCGTGAAAAACCCTTCTCGCCCTGGCGAGTGGTGGCCCTCCAGGCGGTGGTCGGTGGCTTGTTGGCGTTGGTGTGGTGGCTTTTTGGCTCCGCCCCGGCGCAGCAGGTGCGCTCCACGGTCTGGGGTGCGGCTGCGGTGGTCCTGCCTCATGCCGTCATGGCCTGGGGGCTGCGCCGCCCGGCCGTCCAGGCTCAGGTGGCGTTCCTGTCGTTCCTCGTGTGGGAACTGATCAAAGTGGGCCTCGCGGTCGTCATCCTGGTGGCGGCGGCGTGGCTGGTGCGGGATCTGAGCTGGCCAGCCCTGCTGGTGGCGCTGATCGCGTGCCTGAAGGTACATCTGGTGGCCTGGTGGTGGTTGAGCCGGGCCGTTCAACGAACGATTTGAGTCAAAGACGATGAGCAGCGAACAGCACGCGCCCAGCGCCGGTGAGTACATCACTCACCACCTGCAGCACCTGCAGAAGAATTTCTCGTTCGAGAGCGTGAAGCAGACCAGCATCGTCGACTTCAGCCTGTTCAACCTGGACTCGCTGGTGTTCGCCACCGTGCTGGGCTTCCTGGGTGTGTTCCTGCTGTGGCTGGGCGTGCGCAAGGCCACCTCCGGCGTGCCGGGCCGCTTCCAGGCCGCCGTCGAGATCCTCTTCGAGATGGTCGACAACCAGGCCAAGAGCGTCATCGACAACCCCAAGAGCCGCGCCTTCGTCGGCCCGTTGGCCCTGACCGTGTTCGTCTGGATCTTCCTGATGAACTTCATGGACATGCTGCCGGTCGACTTCCTGCCGCAGATCTGGCACAGCGCCGGCCCGGCCCTGGGCTTCAAGGACTACCTGCGCGTCGTGCCGACCGCCGACCTGTCCACCACGCTGGGCATGTCCACCTTCGTGCTGCTGATGTGCCTGTACTACAGCGTCAAGATCAAGGGCCTGGGCGGCTGGGGCCATGAGCTCATCTCCGCGCCCTTCGGCGACCACTGGGCGCTGTGGCCGTTCAACTTCCTGATGCAGATGATCGAGTTCCTGGCCAAGACCGTGTCCCACGGCATGCGGCTGTTCGGCAACATGTTTGCCGGCGAACTCGTCTTCATGCTGATCGCGCTGATGGGTGGCGCGTTCGCGATGAGCGTGACGGGCTTCAGCATGGCCTTCGGCCATGTCGTGGCCGGCACGATCTGGACGCTGTTCCACATCCTCGTGATCGTGCTGCAGGCGTTCATCTTCATGATGCTCACGCTGATCTATATCGGTCAGGCGCACGACCATCACTGATCTGTTTTTCCCTTCCTTTTTTTCCTCACTGTCTCTAGGAGATTTGAAATGAACGAAATCCTCGGTCTGGTTGCTCTGGCTTGCGGCATCATCGTGGGCCTCGGCGCTGTCGGCGCCTCGATCGGCATCGCGCTGATGGGCGGCAAGTTCCTGGAGTCCTCGGCTCGTCAACCCGAGCTGATGAACCAACTGCAGACCAAGATGTTCATCCTGGCCGGCCTGATCGACGCGGCCTTCCTGATCGGCGTCGCCATCGCCCTGCTGTTCGCGTTCGCCAACCCGTTCGCCGCCACGCTGCTGGCCAACCTGCCGAAGTAATCACCGGCCCCTTTCAGGCTTGAAAGGAGATAAGCCGTGAACATCAACGCAACACTGTGGATCCAGTGGATCCCGTTTGCGATCCTGGCATGGGTGACGGCTCAGTTCATCTGGCCCGTCATCGCCAAGGCGCTGGACGAGCGCGCCGCGAAGATCGCCGACGGCCTGGCCGCCGCTGATCGCGCCAAGACCGAGCTGGCTTCGGCCAACAAGGCCGTCGAGGCTCAGCTGGCGCAGACGCGCACCGAATCGACCAAGCTGCTGGGCGACGCCGAAAAGCGCGCTGCAGCGATCGTCGACGAGGCCAAGAAGCGCGCCGAGGACGAGGCAGCCAAGATCATTGCGCAAGCCAAGGCCGACGCTGAACAGCAGGTCGTGCGTGCCCGCGAGGCCCTGCGCGAGCAGGTCGCCGTGCTGGCCGTGAAGGGCGCCGAGGCCATCCTGCACAAGGAAGTCAACGCCGGCGTTCACGCCGAGCTGTTGGCCCGTCTGAAGCAGGAGCTCTGACCATGGCAGAACTCGCCACCATCGCCCGCCCCTACGCCGAGGCGCTGTTCCAGGTTGCCCGCAACGCCGACCTGACCGCCTGGCGCGGCCAGCTCGACGCGCTGGCTGCCGTGGCGGGTGACGCCTCGCTGCGTCAGTTCGCCGACCACCCGAAGACGTCGGCAGACCAGGTCGCCGCCGTGGCTGCCGAAGCCACGGAAAAGCAGCTGGGCCAGCCCCTGCTGCCCGGCGTGCGCAACTTCCTGCAGACGGTGGTCGAGAACCGCCGGCTGGACGCCGTGCCTGCCGCGGTGGCCCAGTTCCACACGCTGGCTGCTGGCGCCCTGGGCGTCGCTGAAGCCGTGGTCGACAGTGCCTACCCGCTTGACGCGGCCCAGTTCGCCGAGCTGACCGAAGTGCTCGAAAAGCGCTTCGGTCGCAAGCTGAAGCTGGACGTGCGCGTCGACCCGACGCTGATCGGTGGCGTGCGCGCCACCATCGGCGACGAAGTGCTCGACACCTCCGTGCGCGCCCGTCTGGAGCGCATGAAGACCGCGTTGATTGCCTAAACATCCAACCACCTGGCGCCCGGCGCCGGGCGGGAGAGCGACATGCAACTGAACCCTGCAGAAATTTCTGAATTGATCAAGAGCCGCATCGAGGGCCTGGCCCCGAGCGCGGACATCCGCAACCAGGGCACCGTGGTGTCGGTCTCTGACGGCATCGTGCGTGTGCACGGCCTGTCCGACGTGATGCAGGGCGAAATGCTCGAATTCCCGGCCGCCGCGGATGGCACGCAGACCTTCGGTCTGGCCCTGAACCTCGAGCGCGACTCCGTCGGCGCCGTGATTCTGGGTGCCTACGAGCACGTCTCGGAAGGCGACACCGTCAAGTGCACGGGCCGCATCCTGGAAGTGCCGGTCGGCCCCGAGCTGATCGGCAGCGTCGTGAACGCGCTGGGCCAGCCCATCGACGGCAAGGGCCCGATCAACGCCAAGATGA
>Ga0233424_10001641_pt1 | contig 18517 bp, 17 predicted proteins | sample Watercolumn_Towu_FD_181011 | JGI IMG/M metagenome (GOLD analysis project Ga0233424, IMG submission 181011) | Freshwater microbial communities from Lake Towuti, South Sulawesi, Indonesia - Watercolumn_Towuti2014_125_MG | ecosystem: Environmental > Aquatic > Freshwater > Lake | place: Indonesia...
TGTGGCTCGATTTTGGGAACGTGAAACAAACCGCACACGCTCTGCCTCAAACCGCCGACAATCCGAGGCCGCCCCGCCGCGGCGCCATCAACGCGTTGCAGAAGGAGGATCTGCCGATCCATAGCTAATACCGCTTCGTGCTCTCCTATCCTCCCCATCTTGTGCGCCAATACATTTCAACGTTTGGCCTGACGCAATCCGATCTGCTCCTGGACCCGTTCTGCGGCACTGGAACGACTCTGGTTGAGGCCAGGAAACTGGGCATTCCGAGTGTTGGCTGTGATGCACACCCGTTCGCTGCGCTCGTTTCCCGTGTGAAAACGAACTGGGACCTGGACCCAAAGCTTCTCCAGCATCATCTCTCGAGGCTTCTTCGTCGCTGCGAAATGCTCATGCTCAAGCACGGTTTGGAATCGCTAAGCCTCGAAGCCAAGTTTTTTCAAGAGCGCAAAGATCAGGAACCAAATGGCTATGGCCTGACGGAGGACGAGGAGAAACTCCTCCCCACAGGCTTCCTCAGCCATAGACCGTTGCAGCGCATTCTCATTCTGAGAGATGAGATAGAAGCCGAGTTGGAACGTCGCGGTCCGGCCTTGCGAGAATTCTTTCTCCTCTCATTGAGCTTTGTCGTGGCGAACGGTGCCGGCAATTTCGCGTTTGGTCCGGAGATTTACAGAACGAAGCCAAAAGCGGACTACGATGTGCTGGGTCATTTCGCTCGCCACACTCATCGGATGATTGGAGATCTGGCAAAGATTAGGGCCACTGCTGTCCAACCGGTGAGGTGCGAAATTGTTTGTGCGGATGCCCGAGAACTCATCCAGATGCCGGAAGGGATTTCTGCCGTGATCACATCACTGCCATACCCCAACGAGAAAGACTACACTCGCACCACGCGCGTGGAATCCATCATTGTCGGACTACTGCGAGATCGACAGACCTTGCGCCAGGTGAAAGAGTCGCTCCTGCGGTCGAACACACGCAACATCTTCGTCGAAGATGCGGATGCCGACGAAGTGAAAGACTTCCGAAGCATTCAGACGGTCTGCCAGCAGATCGAGGAACGGCGAGTTGAATTAGACAAGGACAGCGGGTTCGAGCGGCTGTACCACAAGGTGGTGGCTCATTATTTTGGGGGCATGCGCCGCCATCTTCGCGCTTTGCGTTCGAAGCTCCGGACACGTGCGCGACTGGCGTACGTGGTGGGCGATCAACTCTCCTTTCTCCTGGTCCCAGTAGCAACCGCAAGGTTGCTGGCTGAAGTCGCGGCCGCCGAAGGATACGAAACGGTCGGTTGCGACTTGTGGCGTGAGAGAGTCGGAACGAAGGTTCGGAATTCACCCAGTAATCAGAAAACCGTCCGCATCCGAGAAGAGATTCTGCTTTTGCAGAAAGCGTGACGATGAAACTTCATAGGCAGCAAGAGCACAAGTACGACAGATTGTTAGCTTCCCTCTTCAGGGAAAAGTGGCGGAGTTCGCTGACCGAAGTTCCCTTCACCAAAGACGAAGTGATCGATGGAGCCGCAGACCTCGGCCTGCGAATCAAGAATCTCGCGGATGTGATTTATACCGTATCGCTCCCGCCGATCTATGCCAGACGAAATTCGGAAGACGGGCAATTGGATCATCGCGGCGCGAGGGTCGGGAATGTACGCGTTCGTCAAGATCGCCGGCGAAACGACCGTCACCATTCCCGATTCGCTGAAAGTTTATCCGATTCCGTATGCCGTCCCCGAAATCGTTGCGCAGAACCTGGCGCGTGATGAGCAAGGCATGCTGACAATCGTGCGCTACAACCGCATTCTCGACGTCTTCAGTGGCTTGGCCTGTTTCCATCTTCAGTCTCACATCCGCACGCATATTTCGGAGCATGGGCAGGTCGAAATTGATGAACTCTATGTAGGCGTGGACAAGGATGGTCAGGGGTTTGTGCTCCCCGTCGAAGCCAAAGAGGAGGGCGAGCGCTTGGGTTTGGACAAGGCCGTGGCGCTTACTCTCTTTTCCCAAGCGCGCTTCCCGCGCCTGATCTGCCGGCCCATTGGAATCATTCGCCGCGGGCCTCATCTGTTCGACTGTGTTGAATTTGAGCCGGCGGAGGAGTTATCGAAGGTCGTCGTGCTGGAGATGCGTCGTTATCGACTTGTGACTGAGGGGTGACCGCGAAGCACCTCATCCACGGTGGGTGGTCTAGACGGCAAAACACAATCAAATCGTCAGCCTCCGGTCCCGCGCCGCGATTCTCCAGCGCTCGGCGGCTTGCCCTTCCTTGATCACGACTGCTTCCGCGTGCAGCGCCACCGTGGGGCAGATGTGGCGAGGAACTCCGTAAAGACAATCGCCGACCGCGAACTTCCCGGCGTCGGGCGTTTCGAGGACGAGGTGTTCTTCGCTGTGGACGATCGCCGTGGCGTTGGGCAACTCAAGGAATTGAACCCGCGGGTGTGGGTTTTCCGAAGCGATGGCTTTGTGGCCCAGGTCCAGACAAAGCCGATTCGTTCCGGGTTTGCTGATGACCCGCGACAGCACCAACGCCGCTTGCTGGAAATCCAGATCCGGAAATTTGCTTGCGTAACTGAAGTCCCAGAAAATCGTCGTGCCTGGACTGCACTCGACCTCCGGCCGCCGGGCGTGAATCGCGAACGTCGGCGTGCCTCCGGCAATCACCCGAGGCACGGGCAGGCCGAGTTGTTCCAACTCGCGTCGCAGGCCTTGGGCGGGCGCGAAGGCCGCATCGCAAACGGCGGTGCGTTCTTTCAGATCGGTGTTTTGAATATGGCCGTCGTAAACGTGCAGTCCGGCTGCCCTCAGCCCGGGCGAAGCAGAAATCAGCCGGTAGAGTTCGACGGCTTTCAGTCCAGCCGCGATGCCGGTTCGGTGCATGCCGCAGTCGATGTCCAACAGCACGTCCAAAGAAAGTTGGGCTGCAGAACAAGCTTGTGAGAGCGCCCGAATCGCCTCGGCGTCATCCGCGACAGCAGAGAACTTCGTTGCAGGAAAGGATTTCGCGAGTTGGACGAGCCGGCGCACGTTTGGCCCCACCGGTTGATACGCCAGCAGCGCATCCGGCGCGCCGCAACCGGCCACCATCTCCATCTCTGCGATGGTGGCGCATTTGAACTTCGTGATGCCGACCGACCGCTGGATGCGGACGATCTCCGCCAGCTTGTGTGTTTTCACGTGCGGACGCAGCCGCTTGGCGCCGCCCGCGACCCGCATCATGCGGCGGATATTTTCTTCAATGCGGTCCAAATAAACCAGCAAGGCAGGAGAGGGGAGGTCGGGGGCGTTGGTGACGATGTGCCAGAGGTGGTGGGCTTCGGTCATGACTCTCGACCAGAGTAAAACGCAATGCGCGAAACGTAATATGTGGTGCGTGAGCCGTCTTAATCGATCTCGAAGATGGCTTCGATCTCCACGGCGACGTTGCTCGGGAGCGCGTTCATGCCGACAGCGCTGCGAGCGCCTTTGCCCCGGTCGTTGCCGAAGACAGCCATGAACAACTCGCTGCAGCCATTGATCACGACGGGCGTTTCCTTGAAACCAGGTGGGCAATTAACCATGCCCAGGACTTTGACAACGCGTTTCACGCGGTTCAGCGTGCCCAGCTCTTGTCGTAGCGTGGAAAGAATCGCAAGGCCAACTTCGCGCGCGGCGACCCGACCGGCCGTCACGTCCAGATCTTCGCCCACTCGCCCGACGATCAAGGCGCCGTCGGGTTGCTTCGAGATATGGCCGGAGACAAAAGCCAGATTTCCGGCCACGACGATGGGCACGAGCGTGGCGGAGGGCGGTCCCGGCGGAGGCAATTCGATCTTCAATTCCTTCAGTTTTGCTTCGGCGCTAACGTAGCGCGTCGGAGGCGCCACGGCTGCTGTCGGCGCGCTGGAGGTCCGGCAGCCGCCAAACATAAGGGCGCTGGACAGTGCGGTGTAGGCGAGCGTGAGAAGAATCGAAAGGTTGTGCTGATTGGGTTTCATAAGGTCATTGGTCTTATCCGCAGCCTTTGCAGCCCGCGATGTATTGAGCGGGCCTTCACCGTAGCGCGGATTTGTAATCTGCTGTATCGCGGAATTGCATTCCGCTGGCGTTGGCTCATCCGGTGCGCCGGAGCATGTCGGCGCGATGCCGATTCCAAATCGGCGATACGGCAGAGTTCAACTCTGCGCTACACCGCGGCGGAGGCGGCGTCACTCGATTTCAAAAATCACTTCGATCTCCACCGCAATGTTCCCGGGCAGGGAACCCATGCCGACCGCGCTGCGCGCGCCAATTCCGTTTTCAGGTCCGAACACTTCGGCGAAGAGCTCGCTGCAACCGTTGATCACAGCCGGGTGCTCCTGAAAATCTGCCGTCGAATTCACCATGCCCAGGGTCTTGATGACGCGCTTGACCCGGTTCAAGCTGCCAAGATGCTCGCGCACGGATGCCAGAATCGCCAGGCCCACCTGGCGAGCTGCGAGTTTGCCGCCTGGCAGGTCGAGATCTTGTCCGACACGCCCTTTGATCAAGGATTTGTCCGGTTTGAGCGGCCCGTGGCCGGAGACGTAAGCCAGATTTCCCACGATGACGACGGGCTTGTACACGCCAACCGGCTTGGGGGCGGGCGGCAATTCGAGTTTGAGTTCGGCGATGCGTGCTTCAGCGTTCATGGCGGCTAGATTTCGACACTCGTCCGGCGGATGGCAAGTGTTTTTCCTCGCGAAGTAAAGTCCCGCATAAACTTTGGGATCAATCAACGCCCCCTCTTTGGTTTTCTGCGCCAGCCAATCGTCAACTTTTGCGAGCGGAATTTCATGGACCTGGATGTTCTCGTGTTCGTCGCCTCCACCCGGCGCGACATGCCGCACGTCGAGCGCGCGAAACATCGCCACGGTCTCTGAGGACAAACCGGCGGACGGCGGTCCGGTCACGAGATGGACGAACTCGCGGGCCTCGTAGCCGGTCTCTTCCCGCAACTCGCGCTGCGCGGCAGTCGTCAAAGCTTCGTTTTCCTCACCGAGAATGTCGCCGGCCAATCCGGCGGGCAGCTCGATCACCGGTTTGCCCAGGGGCAATCGGAATTGTTCGATCAAGATCAACTTTTGGTCCCGTGTGACGGCCAGGATCATGACCGCGCCGTTGGTTATCGTGCGCTCCGCGTGCTCCCAGTGGCCCACGCGGACCAGACGCAGATGTTTTCCCTCGAATAAAGTAACGCGATTAGCCGTTGAATTTTGCATATCGTCTTCCGAGCCGTGATTCATTTCGGATGGGGAGCGCACGCGCCCCGCGTGCAGTGGTCGCGCCTCGCCGACCACATCGGTGCTTCCGGAGGAGGCACCGTTCAGGACTGTGTTTCAAGACGGTTCCGACCGGCGAGGGCGCCGGTCGGAACACGCGAGGCACGTGTGCTCCCCGGATGCGAATGCATGCATGGCGCGGGGTCATAAGATGCAGCCGCTGTCCAGAACGATCACCCCCGCCCGTTTTATTTCCTCAACCGCGCGCGCGACATCGACGGGTTTGAGATTCACGCCGCGGCAGGCGTCCTCGATCAAAAAAGTTTTGAAGCCCAGCTCTTGCGCGTCGAGCGCCGTGAATTTGACGCAATAATCCGTGGCAAGACCGGCCACATAGACTTCGTTTGTGCTCCGTTGTGTCAAATAGTCGCCGAGGCCCGTGGCTTTGCGGTGGCCATTGTCAAAAAAGCCGCTGTAGCTGTCGATTTGAGAGTCGGCGCCCTTCACGAAGATCTTGTCCACGCGGCGGACGTTCAGCGCCGGCACGAATTCCGCGCCCGGCGTGTTCTGTACGCAGTGGACCGGCCACAGGATTTGCGGCAAGCCGTGCAAGTCCACGACGTCGCCGGGTTTCTTGCCGGAATGATTGGCCGCGAAGCTCCCGTGATCCGGCGGATGCCAGTCTTGTGTCGCGACGACCAGATCGAACCGCTCCACGAGACGATTCACCAGCGGCACGATCGCGTGGCCGTCCGGCACGGCCAAGGCGCCGCCGGGAACGAAATCGTTTTGAATGTCCACGAGGATCAAGGCTTGCATGACTCAGATTCCGATGAACGGAGCGGATCGGGCTGCGGCGCGAGAGCGTCTTGGAGTGCGGCAGTCCTCTGCCGCCTTTGGTGCGGCCCGGCGGATCGAAAGCGCCAGAGGACTGGCGCAGTCCAAAATCTGGCGGACCAAAGAGCGGTCGAGGAGAGGGAAATCAAAAGGACGCCCTTTTCTCTCCAACCCTCTCCTCCCTTCGCAGGGAAGACAGGAGAAATCCATGCGACATTTCTGATTCATTCAAGGCCGCGCGCCTGGAGGATGAGTGTCGTTCGCAAGTCGAGCAAGCGCGGTTCGAGTCCGACGGGGTACTCATGCGGATTGAGAAAGCGTTTGATTCCCTGGTGAAATCCAGCGAGCTGCTGTTGCGCCCGTTCGCGTGTGCTCTGAATAGACGGCGGCTGATAAACAGCTTGGCCGTGGCGAAGAACCGGAACCAGCAAGTCGTCCGCCGTCGCCCGGGCGGGAATGCGCTTGCGGCGCGTCGGGTCCAGCGGATCGATGATGACGCCGTCGTCCAGGCCCAGTTCAACATCATAAATGACATCGCCCAGAAATTCGCCGTCTTGCTGGAATCGGCGCACTTGCTGGACGCCGGGATTGGAGACTTTGACCGCTTGCTCGGACAACTTCACTTTGTATTTCCACGCGCCGCCGGTCTGACGGATGGCGCCGAGTTTATAGACGCCGCCCATGGCCGGTTGATCGTAGCCCGTCACCAGGCGTGTTCCGACGCCCCAGACTTTGATGGCCGCGCCCTGGTCGCGCAAGCTGACGATGGTTTGTTCGTCCAGGTCGTTGCTCGCCACAATCGCGGCTTTCGGGAATCCCGCCTCGTCGAGCATTCGGCGAGCTTCGATGCTCAGGTAAGCGAGGTCGCCCGAATCGAGCCGGATGCCGATCAGTTCATGTCCCTGACTGCGCAGCCGCTTTCCGGCCTCGATGGCCTTTTGCACGCCGGCCAGCGTGTCGTAAGTGTCCACGAGAAAGATGCAATTATTCGGCATGGCTTGCGCGTAGGCATGAAAGGCCTCCAACTCATCGTCAAAGGACATGACCCAACTGTGCGCGTGCGTCCCGCGAACCGGGATTCCGAAAAGTCTTCCGGCCAGAACGTTCGACGTCGCGGCGCAACCGCCGATGTACGCCGCCCGGCTGGCCGCGAGCGCGCCATCCACGCCCTGCGCGCGGCGCAGCCCGAACTCCAGCACTGGATCGCCTCGGGTCGCGACGCAGATGCGGGCCGCTTTGGTGGCGATCAAGGTTTGAAAATTGACGATGTTCAGCAACGCGGTTTCCAGAAGCTGGCCTTCGATGATCGGCCCTTGAATTCGCAAAAGCGGTTCGTTCGGGAAAACGATCGTGCCTTCCGGAATGCCGTCCACGTCCACGCTGAGGCGAAGCTCGCTCAGGTATTGTAGAAAGGCAGAGTCAAACAGCGGCTTTCCATCGCTGCCGGACAAACCTGCCAGATAATCCAGATCGATTCGGTCAAAGCGGAAAGCCTTCAGGTAATCGACGACGTCGTGTAATCCGCAATTGATGCTGAAGCCGGACCGAAACGGATTCTTGCGGAAGAAGAGATGAAAGACCGCCTCCTTCGAGTGCGTGCCCGATTTCCAGTAGGCATACGCCATGGTCAATTGATAGAGATCGGTCAGCAGCGCGGAAGGTGGGTGGCGAACGGACATAGCTCGCGAGGACTTTAAGACCTGGGCATTGAATTTGAAATTTGAATTTCAGATTTGCTGCGGCCGTTCGACACTCGCCCTCCCCCTCGCTCTGCCCCGGCCCTATCCCTCGTGGGCCACGAGAGCTAGAGACCTCGCGCCTTGGCGGCTTGAAGGCTAGCGTTACCGCCAACTCGTGGATGAACTGCGATGCATGCGTATGTGTCGTATGCCTCCCGGCGCTTTGACAAGCGTTCGCGATTGTCTATTGTAAACAGGCACTATGCCTGCTTCGGTCTGTACCTTCAAAAATATGAATCTCCCGCGAAATCTCACCGCAGCTTTCCTGGCGTTCGGGCTGACCCTGCGCTCGCTCGTGGCGCAGCCGGTCCTGACTCAACCCGGTCCTTTTCAAGGCCGTCCAAGCACGGGAGTTGCCAATCTCCGGATCACCAGCCAGAGCGCCGACGGCACCGAAGCCGTCCTGACCATGGATTGCGGCTACGACGGGTTCGGCGGCCCGACCGCCCTGGTCATTCCCGTGATCGAGAAAAGAGGACAGAAAGGCGTCGCCGTGTGGTTCGGCGCGGACCCCGTAGGGATCGGGATTGGCAAAACGCTCATCTCGATCAAAGTAAAGTATTTTACGACGAGGACGGCGTTCCTCCGCAGTTTATTACGGACAGCTTGCGCATTCTGATTCTCAACCGGTCCGCCACGGCTATTTTGAGCAGCATCCCCTTTCTTAAAACCATCAAATGGGGGAACGCGGAGGCCAAGCCCGTTCAACTTGCACCTGCTCCCCGGCGTGAAAGTGAAGAGCAAGCCTCCGCGCAGGCCAAAGCTTCAGAGACCGCCCGCGCAAAGGCTGAAGCGGACTCCAGGGAACGTCAGAAAGCCGAAGAAGAAGCGCGGCCCCTGGCGGAGAAGAATGCGCGAGTGGAAGCGGACCGAAAAGCCCGCGAAGAGGCACGCTTGAAGGCGGAAGCCAACGGCAGGAGTCTGGCCGAAGAAAAGCGGTTGGCTGAGGAGAAAGCCCGCGCTGAGGCAAAAGAGCGCGCTGCAGCAAGACGCAAAGCCGATGCGGAAGCGAAGACTCGACGGGAGGCCGAACAACAAGCGCGTGCGGACGCCGCGGCCCGCGAAGCCCAGCAACCCAAAGCCGAAGCTGAAGCCAAACGACTCGCCGAAGAAGTCCGCAAAGCCGAAGCCAAAGCGCTCGCTGAAGCAAAAGCGAAGGAGAAGGCGCTCTTTGCCGCCGAAGCCAAGGCTCGCGACGAAGCCCGCAAGAAGGCCGAAGCCGAGGCCAATCGCATTGCCGAGGCGACTCGGAAAGCAGAAGCCAAAGCCCGAGCCGAAGCCGAAGCCCGCGAACGCGTCCAACTCCGCGCTGAGGTTGAAGAAAAAGCACGGCAAGAAGCCGAGCGGAAGGAGAAGGCCGAAGCCGAAGCCCGTGAATTGGCTGGCCTCAAAGCCGAGGCCGAGGCCAGGCGGTTGGCCGAAGAAAAGCGTCTGGCGGAACAAAAGGCTCTGGAGGAAACAAAGCTTCGCGCCGAAGAGACTCGCCTCGCCAAACAAAAGGCCAAAGCCGAAGCGGAGGCCAAGGCCAGGGCAGCGACGAAGCCATCCACCGCGGGCACAACTGCACCGGGGGCAACCCCGGGATCAGTCGCGCCGCTGACGGCTCTGGCCCTCGCCACGGATCTGAAAACCAAGATTACCAATGTCGATGTCGTGAACCGGTCGCTGGATCGCTCGCAAATGACGATCGGCGTGGAGTACGATTACAAGGACAGCCTGGGATCGAAGCCCATGCTCGGCGTCGATGTGACGAAAATCAATGACCCGGGTTCCAGGGAATACTTCGCCAGCGCTCCGGCGGAAATCGGGAAGTCGCGCCGGAACTTCGTCCTGTTTCCCATCAAATTCCAGCCGCCCGCCACGTTCGTTTCGACGGGCGGTTATTCGACGGAAAATGTGCTCGTGTATTTGCTGGAAGGGACTTCGGCGCGGCGGTTCAATCTTTATCCGGCGACCATGCTGTTGACCTGGAGGCCGCCTGGAACAGTGTTGTCCGCCGGTTCAAGAACGGACGGAGGCGGCCGAATCGAGCTGGATGATTTCAAGCAAAACGATCCGCACACCGGCTACGTCACGGTGAAATACAACCTCGTCCACGGACCGGGCAAACTCCGCGTGCGTCTGTTCCATTCGCAGAATCCCGCCAGCGCGGATTGGTTTGGGATCGACCCCAAAACGGTCAAAGCCGGACCCGGCTTGCAGATTTTCGACATCTATGTGGCGCCCGAGGCGAAGACGCCGGGCAACATCGTCCGGGTGGATACGCTGAAGATTGAGCTGCTGGATGCGTCGGGAAAGGTCGTGAAAGATATCACCCGGCAGTTGGAGATGACCTGGGCGAAAGCGGAGTGACTCAAGCCCTTGACGTGCGGCCGCCCTCTGCCGCCTTTCTGAACGTGTCTTGTGTGGAGGCTGAAAAGCCCCAAGGCCCAGGGTTGCGAGGAACGAGCCAGGCTGGGGAATTCGAGGAACATGGGATCAACCCCGTCAGGGTTGGTTCCTTCTCGTTCGCTTTACCCAGGGTAAATTGGGGACGCGGCTGGAACGGTCCTTACCAGGTTCGCGGCCCCAATGCCCGAACCCGCAATCGCCGACCTCCCCGATGAGACGTGAATGTTCGGTCTAAAACCGCCAGGTCAAGCCGGCGCGCACGCGAAAATCCGGCACTGCTTGCAGCGCGCTGTTGTTCACGCTCACCGGCAAATCGAGGCCGACCTCCGCGCTGAACCGTTCTCCCCACGTCAGCGTGAATTGCGGCCCCAGATAAACAGAAGTCAGGCCCGAGTCGTCCACACGCGAGCCTTGGAATTCGTCGTGACTTTTGTTCTCGCCGGAGACGTTCGCTTGCAGAGCGATTGTGTAATCCTCGGTCAACGCCAAAAAATATCCGGGCCCGCCGGTCCAGGTCAGATCATTGGCGAATCGGTAATCGAAATCGCCTTTGGTCCGAATGGCGTATTGCGCCGCTGCGGACAGGAAGAAGCGCTGCCGGCGAAAAAACCCGCTCGTGCCCAGCACGCCGTCATACGAACCCGAGCCCAGCGCCAAATCGTGGCCGTGAATGCCGCTCACCACCGCGCCGTCCACCGGTTCAGGTTGACGATTTCCTCGGGCGCAAATCCAACAACACCGGGATGACCGCGTGGTATCTCGGCCCTCAGATCGGGTTCACCTGGGGCCAACACTTCAGCGCCAATGCCGGCGTGGATGTGCCACTCGGCATCGCGAACCACCGCCTGCAAAACGTCCCGGACTATCGCGTCCACGGCGGAATCGCGTGGCGCTTCTGATTGCGCAGATTTGCAATCAAAGGAGCGCGGACAGCCTTGCCCGCGCGCTGCTTGTCGTAGCAGGAACGCGCGCACAAGCACATTCGACGATTCAACCCGAAAACCGAAATTAGTTAGGGTAGCTCGTTCCTCGCAGCCCTGGGCTGGAGGACGCAATCCCCTTGGGATTGCCAATCGCTGTCCACAGATTCATGTAAGGAGCAGGGGGGCTGGCGAAACCCAAAGCGGGCTTCTCCGGCTCAAGTCCCTTCCTCTTTCAGCCACTGCCGCAGTTTCAGCAGCGCGTGCGCCCGATGACTGATCCGGTTCTTCGTGGCTTCGCCCAGCTCCGCAAATGTTTGCTCAAAGCCTTCCGGAACAAACAGCGGATCGTAGCCAAAGCCAGCGTGACCACTCGGAGCGAATCCGATCCGCCCCTCGCACGTTCCCTGGAATCCATGAACGTTTACCGCGCGCGGCTGTGAATCCTGGCTTGCCTGAGGCTCAAAGCCCATCCACGCCGAGACGGGGGCGACCGCGATTACGCATCGGAATCGAGCGGTTCGCTTTTCCCACGGCACGTTCTCCAGCAAGCGAAGCAATTTGGCGTTGTTGGCCGCATCGGGCGAATTCCCTGGTGCGCCTTGATCCGGCGCGGCGAACCGCGCGGAATGCACGCCCGGGGCACCCGAAAGCGCATCGACTTCCAACCCCGAATCATCCGCCAGCACCCACGTATCGGTGATTGGCGCTTGGTGATTGGCGATTGAACGGCCAGCCAGCCGCGCCGCAAGCGCGACCGCCTTCTTGGTCGCGTTCCCTGTAAAAGTATCCGCGTCCTCCTGCACCGGGGGAGCATCTGGGAAATCCGCCAGCGTCAAATATCGAAAAGCCTCCCCGAGCACTTGACGGATTTCCTGCACCTTGTGGGCGTTGCGCGTGGAAAGGATGAGCGTCTTCACCGCAACCCCAGGTTGACCGTGGCGAAGACCGCGTGCGCCGTGTAGTCGCTAAGATGCCCGGCGGTCGGCTCGCGGTAACGGAAGAAGCCGTATTGCAGGTTGGTGGAAACCTTGTTTTTGAACTGCCGCCGAATCCCGGCGACCAATCCGTGGCGGTCATAGGCGATGCCCAGCGGCAGGCCGTCTTGTTCGTTGTTCTGGGCATAATCCGCGCGCGAGAACGAATAGGTGGCGTGCAAATCCGTGGCGTCGTTTAAAGCAAAGCTGGCGCTCGACAGCACGCTATAAACGTCGCCGCGATACGGCGCCAGGCTGGTTCCGTTGTTCACGCCGCTGACCAGCCGCGAATCGCTGTACAGGAAAGTCGTCGAGAGGTAGAGCCGGCGCCACGGGGTGACGGTCATGTTCAGGCTGTAAGAATTGGCGTCGTAATTCCCGGCCTGTAGTTCGCCGCCCGGCTGCTGGACGCGCGGGAAAGCGGTGACGCTGGGGGCCGTCGCAGTCGTGTATTCCGTGGAGGTTAGCTGATACTTCAGAGTGGTTTTGAACCACGAAGCCGCGTGCAGGACGAGCCTGGCCTCGATTTCGTCGCTCACCGTGTCGCGTGCGAGAAGCAACGCCGGATATCCATTTCCGGGAACGCCAAACGGCGGGCGCGCCGGATTGGACCGATCGGTATCCGTAAGATGGTCGAAGTCATTTTCCCGAATGCGATGCCGGTAACTTGAAACCAGGTTGATCTTCGTCCAAGGCGAAACGCTGAATCCCGCGCGAAAGTCCTGGAGATCATTCGAAGCGTCGGTGTCGCGCAAGAAATCACTGGCGTCGCCGCGCCGGTCCTCGACGGTGTTTTGCTCAAAATGGCCGATTCGTTCCTGCTGAAAGCGCGCGTCCGCAAACAACACCGTGAAGGGAATCCTCGTGTAGCGCAGGCCGAAATCCTCTTCTAACGCCATCTTGTCGAGGTCGGAATCGATCAGGGTTGGAAATCCGCCAAAGGTCATGGCGTTGCCGAAGCCTCGTTGCCGGGTCCACTCGTTTTGCACGCCGGCGGTGAAGGTCAATCCTTCCCAGGGGCCGAGCATCGTGTTGCCGTTGAAAAAGTGCGACTCCCGTTCGAGCACCATCTGATCGCTGAAATCGCCCAGAAACGGCGGCGCCGTTGGATCGGCCGGAAAGAACGATTCCAGCGCGAAGGCCGCGTCGCCATCCAGCCGTGTGTAGAGGTACCCGCTCGAAAGGAGGAGCCAATCCCGGAGTTGCTTCTCCAGGCGGAACGCGTTCGCGCCCTGGAAATATTCGGTCCGATCGCGGTATTGCGTGAGGCTGTCCGGGACCGCCGTGACGCCGGTGAAGAATTCCTGGCTCTCGCGTTGGGTGTGCAATTTGTAGAACTCTCCGCGAAAGGTGTCCTCGATGAGCCACCCTCGGACGTCGTGGCTCAGGTCGAACTTGATGATATCGACGGTCTCGTCGATCTCCTTCGCGGACGGGTAAATCGCCCGCGCATCGGGATCGGTTCCCACGGCACTCCATTGCAAAGCCGACTTGGTGCCGTCTTTGAACTGGTGTTCGTAACCGAGGGTCAGGCGCGGCCATTTCGGCAGCGTGAGGCCGACATCGACCCAGGCTTTGCCGATGTCGAGTTCCAGGTCGCGACCCAGCCGATACGACGGCGGAGCGAACGCGCTGTGGTATCCGCCCGAATCATCGAAGTATTTCCGATACTCGCTGAAGCCCGCGCGGATGAAGCCGAGATCGCGCCTCGAAAGCCTCAGCGAAAGCCGGTAATCTTCTTCGTACATCGCGCGGCCCTCGACGAGCAGTTCAGCGTCCTTTCCGACTTGCTCCCGAAATTCAAAATGCTCGAAGCCTCGGGTGAAGCCTTCCTTTTGCCACCAATCCTCGCGGAACTTCTGTTCGTTGCCACGGACCGTGACCCATCGAACGGACGGGGAAATGGAAAATGAAAGGGTGCGGGCAGGTTTTCCCTCCGGCCATTTTGCGCCTTGGTCGATCCAGGCGCGGAGCAGCGCGATTTGGTCTTTCGTCAGGGGATCAGCTTTCCCTTTGGGCGGCATTGGCATGTCGTCGTCCAGGCCGGCCACGAAATGGATCAGCGGGCTTTTGGCGCTATCGCCCGGAATGATCGCGATGCCGTTGTCGCCCCCTTTGAGCAAGTCCTGGCGGTTATCCAGGCGGAAGCTGCTCTTGGGCCGCTCCGGGCCGTGGCAACGGAAGCACGTGGCCTCGAAGATCGGTTTGATGTCGCGGTCGAAATCAACCTGCGTTTGCGCGGGCGGCGGAAGTTTGCTGGCATCGATTTCCGCCGCGCTTGTTCGTAGGCTTAAAACCAAGACCATCAATAGTGTGCTATAGCCGATGATGAGCCGAGCGACTTGCGGCAACTCCTCCCTATGCCGCGCGGGTCCGTGCTGTCCCTTAAGTGCGATTGTCGCCGTTAGAATCCCAACGGGATTCTGTCGCAAAGCCCAGGGTTGCGAGGAACGAGCTACCCTGGGATGTGGCTTCCGTCCACGACGCTGCCGCGTGACCAGCCAGCCCAAGTCTGGTTCGATTGCATCGGTGCAGAGCCGTTTCATGGCGTCAGCGCGGCTTTCAATAGAGCATCCGCGGGCTGATGTTCGAGCCGTGCACCGCCGTGTGGCAGCCGGACGACCAGCACGCGCCCCGGCGCACGAAACTGGAGTGATCCAATTTTCCGATCACGATCTGCCCCGCCGCGGCCTGGACCTGCGCGTGGCATTTCAGGCAAAGGTTATTGTCCCGCTCCACGAGCAGCTTCGAGTTGATCGAGCCGTGTGGATTGTGGCAAGTCGTGCAGCCCTCACGCAGCGCCTCATGCTCGAACGCGAAGGGCCGCGCTTGCTCCCGATGGCATTGCGCGCACGATTGGTTCAATTGCGTTATGGCCAGCCCGCCCGCGGGCTTCCGGATATCGCGTCCGTGCGGATCATGGCAATCGACACAGTTGATCCTGTTTTCCACGACCGGGTGATGATGCGGCAGTTTGAACTCGGCGTGAACTTCGAGGTGGCACTGATAGCAACTCGCGGCGTCTTGGCCCGGATTGACGATGAACTTGCCCCGTCCGCCTCCAGCCGCAACGTGCTTGCTCCCCGGTCCGTGGCACGATTCGCAGCCGGCGAAGCTCGCCCATTTCAAGTCATCCTTGTAAAAGCGCCCGTGCGGACTGGCCGGGAATATTCGACTGATGTTCGTGTGACAATCCGCGCAGGACTGGTTTCCCACGAAAGAAGCGCCTTCGATCTCTGGCGGCGCGACCACGGTGCGGGTCAGGGTGGAACACGAACTCCAGACCAGGCTGGCCAACCCGAGGATCGACAGCGCAATCGACGCGCTCAACCACCAGACTGGTTTGCTTTTTTGCTCCGAGGTAGAATTCATCGGTTCGGAGAAATCAGGAGGTCGCCGCCTTACCACGGTCTAGCAGTAATCTGTTCGTGCAGGAATCAAAACCGCCACAGGAACCGGTTCCATGAGCGGGGAGCTTGCCGATTCAACGCTCTTTTTCAAGCCCTATCCGCGACGGGCACTACGGGAGCCAGTGCATCCCGAAGTTATCAGTGATTCCGTCCGCGTAGCGCAGAGTTGCACTCTATCAGTAACTCTTGGAATTGTCGCCAGACGCGCAAATTCTTTTAACCACGGATGCACACGGATTTTAGATTCGTTGTTATCCGTGTTCATCCGTACCACAATCCCACAGACTTTTGTTTTCCAGCAAAGCTTTTCAGGCCGCTAACTTTGAACTTGAAACCTTAAACCTTGAACTCCCACCCCGGCGGTGAAAACCCGCATCTTGTGGTTGCGGCCATCCTGGCCGCGCTGCGCCGTATCACCGATTTGAAATCGGCAGCGCGTCGGTCATTCTCAATGCATCCCGCCCAGCCGACGGCCCGCAGGATGCAATTCCGTGAACCGGTCGATTTGGAGTGCGCTGGCAGAGCGGGCAAGCGCAGCGCGACCCCGCTTTGATTTCGAGACCGGAAGGCGCGGTCCACGCCAAAGCGCCGCCGTCGCTGCGCTCTGCCGGCGCACTCCATAGAGCTCTCGGCGTGGCGAGGTTCATGGGCTGTGAGCCGGTCTCATGGGAAGCTGCCTATCCCAAAACGAACCGGCGACGGCTCGCGGGCAGGCTGCCCGCGCTCCCTTCTTGAATCAGCCGTGAGGAGGATATGCGCATTCTAAGGCTTGTCTTGCGCGGGCGCACGTTTAGGGTCTGCGCCCAAGAATGTCTGCGTTCGAAGCTTTGGGACTCATCCTCGCGGCTGCGACGGCCGGCGCGATGAACGCGGTGGCCGGCGGAGGCACGCTGCTGACCTTTCCAACGTTGCTTTTCTTCGGCACGCCGCCCGTCGTCGCGAACGCCACCAGCACCCTGGCGCTGGTAATTGGCACGGCGGGCAGCGTTTTCGGATACCGGCGGCGCCTTCACACGGTGCGGCCCTGGCTGTGGCGCTTCGTGCCGGTCAGCATCCTCGGCGGTCTGGTCGGCAGCGGCCTTCTCACGCGCACCAGCAACGAAGCCTTCGCCAAGCTGGTGCCTTTTCTCATCCTGTTTGCAACGGTCCTTTTTCTGACGCAGGGAATTTTTCGGCGATTCGTGGGCTTCGACGAGGCCGGGGCCGGGCTTGGGCGGCACCGCGCGATTTGGGGGGCCGTCGTGTTCCAGTTCGCAGTCGCGGTTTACGGCGGCTACTTCGGAGCGGGCATCGGCATTCTCATGCTGGCGTCGCTCGGATTCATCGGTCTGCACGACATTCACGAGATGAACACGCTGAAGACTGTGCTGAGTTCGCTGATCAACGTGGTGGCGGCGGCGTGGTTTATTCTGGCGGGGTTGGTGCACTGGCCCAAAGCGGGCGTCATGACCGTGGGCGCCGTCGCCGGCTATTTTCTGGGCGCTCACTTTTCTCAGCGCATTCCCCAGCAGCGCGTCCGTCAAATCGTCACCACGATCGGGTTCATCCTCTCGGCGGTGACGTTCTACGAAGAGTTTCTCCGATGAACCACGAACGAAGTTTCACTTTTCCAATTCCGCCAGGATGAATTTCCGCCGGTTTTCGATCTGGCCCAGGAAGGATTGGATATGGCGCTGGAACCGCGTGAGCGATTCTTGAGGGTTCTCGCCCGTGGCCTGGGCGCCAACTTGAATCTCCGGCGCGAGGCGTTGTTCCAATTCGCGGATCACGGGCCCGAGTTTTTCTTCCGTGAAAATCGTGGTGCAGATTTCGCGCAGGCGCGCCAGGAATCGTTTCCGAAACTCCGGATTGGCCAACAGCGGGCCGGAGAAATGGCCCGGAGGGCGCCACCAGCTCGTTCCGCCGCCAAACGGCCCGCTGCCGAAAAGCCGGCTGAAGCCCTGCGCCAGCCGGTCCCCGCCCATGCCGAAAGTGAGCGGCATGGCGTACCAATCGTAGCGTTGGGAAGCGCCGTCATAATCGCCCAAGGTCTTGTCTTCGTCCCACGGATACATCTCCCATTTCTTGGTGCCGTTGACATCGTGGTAAGTGAAATCGTTGTTGAAGAAACCGTCCCAGTTCGAGATGCACATGTTGGCCGCGAATTAGTTGATCACTTCCTCGACGTTGAAGTTCTCGCGGATGAACTCCCACTGCTCCGCGCCGCGCGTCCGGTTCAAGCCGTTGACCAACTGCACCAAATCCGTATGGCCGCCCGCCGGATGGGTTTTCTTCTCGTGCTGGCCGACCAAGCCTTGCCCGTACCAGATCAGTTTGTAGAGATTGCCCGTATCGTCGCGGCTGTTTCGGGCCAGGAAGGATTTGTTCGGCTGTTCGACGAGCAGTTGATAGCCGGCCAGGCGGCCGTCTTTCCAAATCCGGACATGCTCGCTCAATGGAGCCGGGACACCCGCGCGGCGATACAACTCATACGCGAGGGGCTCGGCCAAGACCCAGCGCGGGGCGCCCTCAAAAGGGAGGTTCGCAACCGTGATTCCGTTCAGAGGTTGGTCTTTCAGGAACCGAATTTTGAAACCCCCGTGCCGGGGAGTGACGCGAACATGATCGAACACCTGCGGAGCGCCTCCGGGCGGAACATAAACGAACGCGGCATTGCCTTGAGTCGGCGCAGAAGCAGGAACGCGGCCGCGCGGGCCCCCGTAGAGCGACGTTCCGGGACGTTCCGCCGGCCCGGTGCTGATCACAAAACCGAACGGAATGCGCGCGTCGTTGGAAACCGCCGGCACATAGTAGGAATGGGTCGGCCGCGGCTCGTTTTCCGAGGGTTGAACCCGTTCGGCTCCTGCGGCGTCGGCCGCTTTGATCCGGAAACGCACCAGAACTCCAGCGGGCTGTCCGTCGATCGTGGCGGAGTAGGTTCCAGTGCTTTCGTTGCCGGAAATCCGGGTCATGGGCACCGTGCGTTCGGGGGACGCGTTCCGAGGCGCCACGGCGCGCTTGAACAATTCGAGATACTGGAGGT
>Ga0233424_10001642_pt1 | contig 18516 bp, 13 predicted proteins | sample Watercolumn_Towu_FD_181011 | JGI IMG/M metagenome (GOLD analysis project Ga0233424, IMG submission 181011) | Freshwater microbial communities from Lake Towuti, South Sulawesi, Indonesia - Watercolumn_Towuti2014_125_MG | ecosystem: Environmental > Aquatic > Freshwater > Lake | place: Indonesia...
GCGGCCTGGGAAGCCGCGCAGGACATCGGCCTGCCGGTGGTCATCAAGCCCAGCGACGGCAACCACGGCCGGGGCGTCACGCTCGACATCACCAACGAGGCCGACTGCGAAGCCGCCTTCAAGCTGGCCGACGCCGAGGGCTCCTCGGTGCTGGTGGAGAGCTACATCCGCGGCAACGAGCACCGCGTGCTCGTGGTGGGCGGCCAGGTGGTGGCCGCCGCCCGCGGCGAGGCCGCCTGGGTGCATGGCGACGGCCAGCACACGGTCGCCGAGCTGATCGACCTGCAGATCAACACCGACCCGCGCCGCGGCCTGACCGAGGACTTCCCGCTCAACAAGATCGTCCTCGGCGAAGACCCGGTCGTGCTGCTGGACCTGCAGCGCCAGGGCTTCGCACCCGACTCGGTGCCGCCGGCTGGCAAGAGCGTGCTGATCCAGCGCAACGGCAATGTCGCCATCGACTGCACGCCCGAGGTGCACCCCGAGGTCGCGCATGCCGTGTCGCTCGCCGCGCGCACCGTCGGCCTGGACATCGCCGGCGTGGACCTCGTCACCGAGGACATCGGCAAGCCCCTGTCCGAGACCGGCGGCGCCATCGTCGAGGTGAACGCCGGCCCGGGCCTGCTGATGCACCTCAAGCCCGCCGGCGGCGCGCCGCAGCCCGTGGGTCAGGCCATCATCGACCACCTCTTCGCCGAGGACGAGACCGGCCGCATTCCCATCGTCGGCGTGGCCGGCTCGCGCGGCGGCCACCAGATCACCCGCCTCGTCGCCTGGCTGCTGCACCTCAACGGCCGGCATGTGGGCCTGGCCTGCCGTGACGGCCTCTTCCTGGGCACCCGCCGCGTCGAGAAGAAGAACAGCGCCCGCTGGGACGCCGCCCACCGCCTGCTGATGAACCGCGGCGTGAACGCGGTCGTCGTCGAGAACGATGCCGCCAGCATCCTGCGCGACGGCCTGGCCTACGACCGCGCCACCGTGGGCGTCGTGACCGACCTGGACGGCATCGCCGCCCTGGCTGACTTTGACGTGCAGGACGTCGACCAGCTCTACAAGGTGCTGCGCACCCAGGTCGACGTGGTGCTGAGCGAAGGCGCCAGCGTGCTGAATGCCGCCCACCCGCGCCTGGTCGACATGGCCGAACTGAGCGACGGCGAGGTGGTGTTCTACGCCGAAGACGGCAGCCTCGACGCCATCCAGCACCACCGCGACCGGGGTGGCCGTGCCGTCTTCCTGCGCGGCGGCGCCGCCGTGCTGGCACAAGGCCCGGCCGAGACGCCCGGCGCCAACCTCGACGCCCTGCTGCGCCGCTTCGGCGCCGACACGACCGACGCGCCCACGCTGCTGGCCGCCGTGGCCGCCGCCTGGGCGCTGGGCATCTCGCCCGAGCTCATCGCCGCCGGCCTCGACACCTTCGTCCCCGACCTCCACCTGGCATAAACAACAACATGGACGTTTCCCGCACCCGCGCCCTGCGCGGCCCGAACATGTGGAGCCGCCACACGGCCATCGAGGCCGTCGTGCACTGCAATGACGCCGAGCGCTCGCTCGAGCGCCTGCCCGGCTTCGAGCCCCGGCTGCGCCAGCTCTTCCCCACCATCGGCGAACTGCGCGGCGACGCCTCGCTCGCCCAGGTGCTGGAGCAGGCCACGCTGGCACTCCAGGCCCAGGCCGGTTGCCCGGTCACCTTCAGCCAGACGCATGTCACGCCCGAGGCCGGCACCTACCAGATCGTCATCGAGTACAGCGAGGAAGACGTCGGCCGGCTCGCCTTCGAGCAGGCCGTCAAGCTCGTGGACGCGGCGCTCAAGGGCGGCGAGTTCGACGCCGACGCGGTGCTCGCGCAGTTGCGCGAACTGGACGAAGACATCCGCCTCGGCCCCTCCACCGGCTCCATCGTCAATGCCGCCATCGCCCGGGGCATCCCGTTCCGCCGCCTGACCCAGGGCAGCCTGGTGCAGTTCGGCTGGGGCGCCAAGCAGCGCCGCATCTGGGCCGCCGAGGTGGACGCCACCAGCGCCGTGAGCGAATCCATCGCCCAGGACAAGGACCTCTGCAAGCGCCTGCTGCAAGCCGCCGGCGTGCCGGTGCCCACCGGCCGGCCGGTCGATTCGCCCGACGACGGCTGGGCCGTGGCCCAGGAGATCGGCCTGCCCGTCGTGGTCAAGCCGCAGGACGGCAACCAGGGCAAGGGCGTGACCGTCAACGTGGTGGACCGCGCCCACTTCGACATCGCCTACAAGGCCGCCGACGAGATCGGCCAGGTCATGGTGGAGAAGTTCCTGCCGGGTGGCGACTACCGGCTGCTGGTGATCGGCGACAAGCTCATCGCCGCCGCCCGCCGCGACCCGCCGCACGTCATCGGCGACGGCCAGCACACGGTCAAGCAGTTGGTCGACAAGGTCAATGCCGACCCGCGCCGCGGCGACGGCCATGCCACCTCGCTCACCAAGATCCGCTTCGACGACATCGCGGTGGCGCGCCTCACGCAGCAGGGCCTCACGCCCGAATCCGTGCCCGAGAAGGGCCAGCGGGTCATCCTGCGCAACAACGCCAACCTCTCCACCGGCGGCACCGCCACCGACGTGACGGACGACGTGCACCCCGAGGTGGCCGCCCGCGCCATCGCGGCTGCGCAGGTCGTGGGCCTGCATGTGTGCGGCGTGGACATCGTGGCCGAGAGCGTGCTGCGCCCGCTGGAGGAGATCAACGGCGGCATCGTCGAGGTCAATGCCGCGCCGGGCCTGCGCATGCACCTCTCGCCCAGCTTCGGCAAGGGCCGCAACGTGGGCGAGGCCATCATCGGCCACCTGTTCGGCACCGGCAACAAGGCCGAGGACGGCCGCATCCCGGTCGTCGCCGTCACGGGCACCAACGGCAAGACGACGGTCACGCGGCTGATCGCCCACATGTTTGCCAGCTGCGGCCTGAAGGTCGGCATGACCAACACCGACGGCGTCTACGTGGACGGCCGCCAGATCGACAGCGGCGACTGCTCCGGCCCCAAGAGCGCCCGCAATGTGCTGATGCACCCGGACGTGGAAGCCGCCGTGCTGGAAACCGCCCGCGGCGGCATCCTGCGCGAAGGCCTGGGCTTCGACCGCTGCCAGGTGGCCGTCGTCACCAACATCGGTGCGGGCGACCACCTCGGCATGAACTTCCTGCACACCGCGGAAGACATCGTGCTGGTCAAGCGCGTCATCGTGCAGAACGTGGCTCCCAATGGCTATGCGGTGCTGAACGCCGCCGACCCACTGACCGCGCAGATGGCCGCCATCTGCCCGGGTCAGGTCATCTACTTCGCGGCCGACCGCCACCACCCGCTGATGGCCACCCACCGCGCCCAGGGCAAACGCTGCGTCTACGTGGATGGCGACCAGATCGTGGCCGCCCAGGGCGTGTGGCGCGAGAGCCTCCCGCTGCTCGACATCCCGCTCACGCGCGGTGGCGTCATCGGCTTCCAGGTGGAGAACGCGATGGCCGCCGTGGCGGCCGCCTGGGGCGTGGGCCTGGACTGGGACACCATCCGCCGTGGCGTGGGCAGCTTCGCCAATGACGCCGACAACGCGCCCGGCCGCTTCAACGTCATGGACTACCGTGGCGCCACCGTCATCGCCGACTACGGGCACAACGGCGACGCGATGAAGGCCCTGGTCGACGCGGTGGCCGCGATGCCGGCCAAGAAGCGCAGCGTGGTCATCAGCGGCGCCGGTGACCGGCGCGACGAGGACATCCGCATCCAGACCGAGATCCTCGGCGCGGCCTTCGACGACGTCATCCTGTACGAAGACGCCTGCCAGCGCGGCCGCGCCGCCGGTGAGGTGGTGGCCCTGCTGCGTGCCGGGCTGCAAGGCGCCACGCGCACCACGCATGTCGAGGAGATCGTCGGCGAGTTCATCGCCATCGACCGCGCCTTGTCGCGCCTGCAGCCGGGCGACCTGTGCCTGGTGCTGGTGGACCAGGTCGAAGAGGCCCTCGCCCACCTGGCCCAGCGGATCAGCGCCGGCTGATTCAGCGCGCGGCCAGCCAGCGCGCCTCGGCGTAAATGTCGGGGCGCGGCATCCAGCCGCGGTCCATCAGCGCCTGCTGCTGACCGCGAGCTGCCAACGCCACCTCGGCCTGCAAGGCTGAGCCGTCCGGCAGCGACCGGGCCAGGCGCACCGTCAGCTGCCAGCTGCGCAGGCCCTCGATCGCATCCGAGGGGTCGCGCAGTGCCCGCATCGCCGCCAGCCGCTCCTGCGCCACCTGAGCCGCCTCGGCGGCCCGGCCCCGGTCGCCTTGTGCGCCGGCCAGCTGTGCCGCGGCAATGGCGATGTTGGCCTCCAGCTCGGCGTCCAGCGCGCCGGGTTCCAGGCGCAGGTGCAGCACGTCGTCGCGCCACCACTGTTCGAGCCGGTCCACCACGGCGGCTGCGGCGTCGAGCTCGCCCGTGCGAACCAGGCAGACGGCATGCAGGCTGTCCATCCAGGCGTGTTGCCAGGCCCACCGGTTCATCGAGTCGGCCAGGTGGCGCGGGGTCAGCGCGGGCAGCTTCTGGCGCGCCCCCTCGCGCAGGGCCGCCGCGCTGGCTTCGTCGCCCCGGTGCAGGCACAGGTCCAGCAGGGTCTGCGTGACGGCGACGAACTGCCGCTGGCGGTGGTCGTCGCCGGGGTTGGCCCGCAGGTCGGAGCTCGCCTGGTCCAGCGCCGGCAGCAGCGCGGCCTGGGCCTCGTCGTAGCGCCCGGCGGCGCGCAGCGTGATGGCATGGCGGATGCGCGACTGGGCGAAGTCGGAGGTGCGCACCGCCGCGCCCCCCGGCAAGGCATAGCCACGCTCCAACGCCTCACGGCCTTCGGCGTCGGTCAGCAGCGCGCGGTCGAGGTCGCCGGCAATGGCCTGGAAACCCGCCACCAGCCGGAGCGCAAAGCCCAGCGAGCGGTAGGCCATCGGCTCAGCCGGGAACTGGGCGGCAAAGGCGCGCGCAGCGGCCAGTGCCTCATCGCCAAACACCCGCGCCCGCGCCAGATCGCACAGGCCGTGGGTGCGGATGATGGAGTAGCACTGCTCGCCCAGCAGCACGCGCAGGGTTCAGGCCTGCCGCTGCTGCGCGACGGAATCCGGCCGCATCGCCGCAGCCCGGGCCGCATGCACCACACCGCGCTCGACGGCAGCGAAGGCCGCATCGGCATGGCGCAGCTGGCGCATCACGGCATAGCGGCCCTCCAGCGCTGCCGCCATCGCGGCATGCCAGTCGGCCGAGGCCTGCTGGCGCGGCGCGAGCGGCTCCAGCACGGCCAGGGCCCGGTCGTACTGCCGCAGCGCCTCGCGCGGGTTGCCCACGTTGTTGGCGTTCTCGTGGCCTTCCAGCCGCGCCAGGCGTGCGAGGGCCCAGCCCAGCGCGATGCGCTCCTCGTCGCCCATCGGCCCGAACTCGGCCTGGCGCTCCAGCGACTGCTCGGCCGTGCGCACCAGCTGCCGGCGCCCTTCGATCAAGCCCTGCTCCAGCGCGTCATTCACCTCGAACACCATGCTGTTGGCCAGCCGCCGCAGCTCGCTGAGGTTGCGGGTGGCCGCATCGCGGGCTCGCGCGGCCTCGTCACGCGCCAGCTGCGCGCGGCGGGCCTGCACGAGGGCCAGCACCAGGCCGGCGGCCATGCCGCTCACGCCGAGGGCCAGCGCGGCACGGCCTTGCAGCCAGGTCGAGGCCAGCCCGGTGACCAGGCCGAGGAGCCCGAGCGAGGCCGCACCCGCCGCCACGCGGTTGCGGCCCAGCCATTTGCTGAAGAGGTAGCCCACGCTGGCCGCCCGGGCGCTCACCGGGTGGCCGCTCAGGAAGGCCTCGACGTCGGCGCGCAGCGCGTCCACGCTCGCATAGCGGCGCCCCGGCTGCTTCTCCAGGGCCTTGAGCAGGATGTTGTCGAGATCGCCTTCCAGGCGCTTGCGGGTGCGCAGCCACTGCGGGTCCAGCGCCTCGGTGGGCGACAGCCGGCTGGGCCGTGTCGGCTCCTCCTCCAGCACGCTGCGCGCCGCCTCGGCGGGCGAGGTGGCCTTGCGCCCCGTGGGCCGCGTGCCGGTGAGCATCTGGTAGAGCAGCACGCCGAGGCTGTAGATGTCGGTCGCGGTGCTGACCGGCTCGCCGCGCACCTGCTCGGGGCTCGCGTAGTTGGGCGTGTAGGGCCGCTGGCCGCCCACGGTGGTTTCGCCCCCGCCCAGGCCCTCCAGCGGGTCCAGGGCCTTGGCAATGCCGAAGTCCAGCAGCTTGACCTGCCCCGCGCCGTCCACCAGCACATTGCCCGGCTTGAGGTCGCGGTGCACCAGCAGGTTGCGGTGGGCGTGGGCGACGGCATCGGCCAGCTGCAGGAAGAGCGCCAGCCGCTGTTCCAGCGTGAGCCCGCGCGACGCCAGATCCAGGGGCTGGCCGTCCACGTACTCCATCACGAAGTAGGGCATGCCCTCCGGGCTGGCGCCAGCATCCAGCAGGCGGGCGATGCCCGGGTGGTTGAGCCGCGCCAGGGCCTGGCGCTCCAGCGCGAAGCGCTGCAGCACGGCGGCGCTGTCCATGCCGCGCTTGAGCAGCTTCACGGCGGCCCGCCCCTCGAACTGCCCGTCAGCCCGCCGCGCCTCGAACACTTCGCCCATGCCCCCGGCACCCACCGCGCGCACGAGCGTCCAGTTGCCCAGGCGCTGGCCGAGGCGCGCCGCCGGCTCGGGCGCCGCCGCCGGGCTCTTCAGGAAGCTGCGCTCGCCGTCGGCGGCGTCGTGGTGCGCGAGCAGGCTGCGCAGCTCGGCCAGGTCAGCGGCGTCGAGCGCAGCCGCTGCGATCAGCGCCTCACGCGCGGCGGGTGGCAGCTCGGCGGCGGCGTCGAACAGCGCCTTCAGGCGGCTCCAGCGGTCAGTCGCGGACGAGGGCTCGGTCGGCATGGACACGCAGTATGGTCAATCAACGTTCCTTGACCATGCGGGCAATCAGCATCGCGTTCGTCTGCGCCAGATTGGCCGTGATGCGCTCGCCGTAGCGTTGCGGGTCTGCCACCACCTCGTACTTTTCGCTCGAGCTGCTGTCCTTGGAGCCGATCGCCAGGCGCAGCAGGCCCACGGCCACCGCGCCGGCCACCTCGCCGGTGGTGGCCGCCTGCTTGCGGACTTCGCTGAAGGCGGCCGGGTCCAGCAGCAAGGGCTGCTTCGCGCTGATCACGGCCACCTCGGCGCCCTGCTGCACGGACAGGCGCGCCTGGGTCGGGATGGGGTGCAGCTTGGCGCTGACCGCCGCCGTGCTGGACAGGCGCCCGAGGAAGCCCTGGTTCTCGTTCTTGAGCTGTGCGAAGTGGAGTTTCAGGGCCACCTCCACCAAGGCGGCACCGCCCAGCTCCTGCGTGAGGGCAAGGTTCTCGGTGGCCTCGGCCACGCCGGTGAAGCCCGCGCCGACCGCCGACAGGCTGGCCAGCACGCCCGGCTTGCCACTGTTGGCCAGCATGCGGCTGGCGCCGTAGAGCGCCATGCCGGGCGGTGCGAGGGTGATGCTGCTGTCACCCCGCAGCGGCAGCGGCACGCCGCCCGCCACGAGCTTTTTCCAGGTGGGCGCCGCGGCCAGTTGCTCCGGCGCCACCACCTCCAGGCCCTGGGCCTGCAGCGCCTGCACGAAGCCGGCGTAGAGCTGGTTGGCCAGCGCCTGGAAGTCGGGCTCGTCCACGCCCACCAGGCGGTAGTAGCCGCTCACGCTCGCCCGGCCGGCGGCGGCGAAGCCCGAGGTTTCGGCGGTGACCTTGTCGCTGGTGACGAACTCGATGCTGAACTGCGGCACCGCCACGCGCCGGATGCCCTTCAAGGCCCGCGCGCTGGAAACCTCCACGAGGCTGGCCGCCGCAGCGGCCACGTCGAAGGGTTCGGGCAGCGGCACAGGCGCGGGCTCGCGTGCGCAGGCGGGCTGCATCAGGCCCAGGCACAGCGCGGCCAGGGCGAGGAATCGACGGGTCATGGGGCCTCCTGGGTGGGCGGGCCCGGCAGGTCGCGGGCCTCTCCCCTGATACGCAGGGAAGCCCGCCGCCGAGGGCCATGCCGCGTGCAAGAATTTCTGCATGAGCCTGCCTGACGCGCCCTCCGAGGGGCTGACCCAGAGCCTGTACGACGAGCTGCACCGCTGCGCGGCCGCGCAGATGCGCCGCGAGTCGGCCGGTCACACGCTGAGCGCCACGGCCCTCACGCACGAGGCCTGGATGCGCATGGCCGAGCAGACACGCACCGCCTGGCAGAGCCGCAGCCATTTCCTCGGCGTGGCGGCCCTGATGATGCGGCGCATCCTCATCAACCACGCGATGGCCAAGCAGGCCGCCAAGCGTGAGGCCGCGCTGGTGTCGCTGACGCTGACCGAGGCGCAGCAGGTTGCCGCCGGCGTGGATGCCGATGTGCTGCGGGTGCACGAGGCGCTGCTGGCCTTCGAGCAGCAGGACCCGCGCGCGGCGAAGATCGTCGAGCTGAAGTTCTTCGGCGGGCTGGAGCTGGACGAGATCGCCGACCTGATGCAGCTCAGCCGCACCACGGTCAAGCGCGACTGGGCCCTGGCCCGCGCCTGGCTGCACCGCGAACTCAGCGGTAGCGCCCCAGCAGCCGGTTGAGTTCGCCCTCGGCGACGAGGCCCTGGATGGCCTGGTTGAGCGCCGCCAGCCCGACCGGGCTGCTGGGCGACAGGGCGCACTGCGCGAGCACCTCCGACACCACCAGCGGCGGATGAAGCGGCAGCTTGAAATGGCCCGTGCGCTGCTGGTACTCCAGCACACGGCGGCCGGTCAGCGCATGCTGCACACGGCCGAGGGCGAGCTTTTGCAAGTTGGCCACCGCGTCGGGCGCGTCGTCGCGCATGAAGCTGGAGCGCAGGGCATCGGTCATCTCGGGGTAGACGTAGCCGCGCACCGTCCCGACCGGCTGGCCGGCCAGGGCGGCGAGCGACGCGGGCGCCGGCACGGCCGCGGCGCTGATCAGCAGCGCCTGGTCGGGCAGGAAGGGCTTGCTCCAGGCGAAGGCGCCGGGCAGCCAGTCGCTCTGGTAGTCGCACAGCAGGTCGCCCTCGCCGCGCTGCAGGGCCTCGGCCAGGCGCTTGCGGGGCGTGGGCCGGGCCACGAGCTCGCGCCCGAGCCGGCGGGCCAGGGCCTGGCCGATGTCCAGGTGCAGGCCCTCGACCACCGTCGTACCTTCGATGCGCGCATGGGGCATGAGGGCGCTGGTCTCCACCAGCATGACCAGGGGGCGCAGCGCCTGCGCGCCGGCGAGCGGGCACAGCAGCGCCGCAGCCAAGCCGCCCAGCATCCACCTCGCCCAACGACGCCATGCGCTGACCATCGCCTGATGATGCCTGCCGGCTCGTGCCGGACACGGGATGGAGGGCGATCAAGTGCGCTCAGACTGTGACCGGCGCACGGAAACCACCGTCCGCCACCACCGCCCCACCGGGCCGCCGCCTAGACTGCCGGGCCCGCCACGCCCCGTCACGCGATGAAGCTGCTTTTTCACGTCATGACCCTGGCCCTGACCTTGGCCCTGGCCAGCCGGCCGGCGCCGGCCCAGCCTGCGCCCGCCACGGACCGGCCGGGCACCGCCCCGGTGCCGGCTGAGGACGCGCTCTACCAGCGCCTCGGCGGCCGCGAGACCATCCAGCGCTTCACGAACGACTTCTACGAGCGGATGCTGCAGGACCGCCGCATCGCGCACCACTTCGACGGTGTCAATGCGAACTACCTCAAGCGCGTGCTGGCCGACTACTTCTGCGTGGTGGCCGGCGGCCCCTGCACCTATGACGGCGTGAACATGAAGGACGCCCACGCCCACCTGGGCATCGACCGCGCGGCCTTCAACGCGCTGGTGGAGCAGTTGCAGCTGGCCATGGACGCGGCCGGTGTGCCCTTCGCGGCGCAGAACCAGCTGCTGGCGCGCATGGCCTTCTCGCACCGCGACATCATCACGAAGTGACCCCGCCGGCCCACCACCGCAAGGGCGGCTTCCAGAACAACGACGGCGACTTCCAGGCCAAGACGCTGGCCGAGGTCATCCGCTGGCGCTGGGACGCCGCGCGCCGCGGCCTGCCGCCGCGCCCGCAAGCCCCCATCCCGACGCAGGCGCCCGACCTCGGTTTCCTGCATGCCAACACCGGCGCGGCGCAGCAACCGGCCGTGACCTGGATCGGCCATGCCACCGTGCTGGCGCAGCTGGGCGGCTTGAACCTGCTGACCGATCCGATCTTCTCGGAGCGCGCCTCACCGGTCGCCTTCGCCGGCCCGAAGCGCGAGCAGCCCCCGGGCGTGGCCCTGCGCGACCTGCCGCCGATCGACGCCATCGTCGTCTCGCACAACCACTACGACCACCTCGACCTGCCCTCCTGCCGTGCGCTGGCCGATCAGCCCGGCGGCGGGCCGCTCTTCGTCGTACCGCTGGGCCTGGCGGCCTGGTTCCGCCACCGGGGCCTGCGCCGTGTGGTGGAGCTCGACTGGTGGCAGTCGCACACCCTGGCCGGCGTGGAGATCGTGCTGGTGCCGGCGCAACACTGGTCGGCGCGCGGCCTGAGGGACCGCATGAAGACGCTCTGGGGCGGCTTTGCCGTGCTGGCGCCGGACTGCCACCTGTTCTTCGCCGGCGACACCGGCTACTCACGCGACTTCACGCGCATCCGCGAGCACTTTGCACCGCGCCAGCGCGAGGGCGGCTTCGACATCGCCCTGCTGCCCATCGGCGCCTACGAGCCGCGCTGGTTCATGAAGGAGCAGCACGTCAACGTCGAGGAGGCGCTGAAGATCCACGCGGATGTCGGCGCCCGGCGCTCGCTCGGCGTGCACTGGGGCACCTTCGAGCTGACCGACGAAGCCCTGGACGAACCGCCCCGCCAGCTGGCCCTGCAGCGCGAGGCCCTGGGCCTGGCCGAGGACGACTTCTTCACCCTGCCCATCGGCGGCACGCGGCGGCTGCCGCGGCGCGCCTGATCAAGCCGGCGTCAGCCGACGCGGCAGACCTTGAGCATGTTGGTGCCGCCCGGGTAGCCCATGGGCTCGCCGCAGGTGATGGCATAGGTGTCGCCCGGCATCAGCACGCCGCGCTCGACCAGCAGCTTCTCCGCCGCCGCCAGCGCCGCATCGCGGTCCTCGAACTTGGGCATCAGCAGCGGCGTGACGTTGCGGTACAGCGCCATCTTGCGCTGGCTCACCGCCTGCGTCGTCAGGCCGAAGATGGGCACATTGATGCGGTGACGGCTCATCCAGAGCGCCGTGGAGCCGGATTCGGTCAGCGCCAGGATGGCCTTGCAGCCGAGGTGATGCGCGGTGAACAGTGCGCCCATGGCGATGGACTGGTCGATGCGGCCGAACTGGCGGCCGGCGAAGTCGGTGTCCAGCGTGACGAACTCGGCGCGCTCGGCTTCGAGCGCGATGTTGGCCATCTGCTCGACCGTCTCGTTCGGGTACTTGCCGGCGGCCGTCTCGGCGGACAGCATCAAGGCGTCGGTGCCGTCGAGCACGGCGTTGGCCACGTCGCTCACCTCGGCGCGCGTGGGCACCGGGTTCACGATCATGGACTCCATCATCTGCGTGGCCGTGATGGACACCTTGTCCAGCTCGCGGGCCATCTTGATCATGCGCTTTTGCAGCGCGGGCACGGCGGCATTGCCCACTTCCACGGCCAGGTCGCCGCGGGCGACCATGATGCCGTCGGAGGCCTTCAGGATGGCTTCCAGGTGGGGGATGGCCTCGTAGCGCTCGATCTTGGCGATCATGGCCGGCTTGTGGCGGTAGGGCTCGCCGGCCACGTTGGCGAGCTGGCGCGCCATCTCCATGTCGGTGGCGTTCTTCGGGAAGCTCACGGCCAGGTACTCGCACTGGAAGGACATCGCGGTCTTGATGTCTTCCATGTCCTTGCCGGTCAGCGCCGGGGCGGTCAGGCCGCCGCCCTGCTTGTTGATGCCCTTGTTGTTGGACAGCTCGCCACCGAGCTTGACGATGGTGTGCACCTGCGCGCCGCGCACGGCCTCGACGGTGAGCACCAGCAGGCCGTCGTTGAGCAGCAGCGTGTCGCCGGGCTTCACATCGCGGGGCAGCTCCTTGTAGTCGAGGCTGGCGATGTCCTGGTTGCCGAGCTCGGTGCGGTCGGCATCCAGCACGAACTTGGCGCCGGGGATGAGCTCGATCTTGCCGTTCTCGAACTTGCCGACGCGGATCTTGGGGCCCTGCAGGTCGGCCATGATGGCCACCGACTTGCCCACGCGAGCGGCGGCTTCGCGGACCATGGTGGCGCGGTCGATGTGGTCCTGCGCCTTGCCATGGGAGAAGTTCAGCCGGACGACGTCGACGCCGGTGCGGATCATCTGTTCCAGCACCTCCGGCGTGTTGGAAGCGGGGCCGAGGGTGGCGACGATCTTGGTGGCGCGGGTCATGGCTTGTCTCTGCTGTCGGGTGGCCGGGAATTATGGTCTGCCGGGGGCCGCTGGAGTTTCGCGCCGTTTCAGGCCAGCGCCTTCTCCATGAAGAGGCTCAGCGGGTCGGGCGCGTAGCTGCCGAAGGGGGCGCGCTCGACATAGCCCAGGCGCCGGTACAGGCCGATGGCCTCGGGCTGGTGGATGCCGGTTTCAAGCCGCGCGACCGTGACACCGCGCTCGCGCAGGGCCGCCTCGATGACCGCCATCAGCCGCTTGGCGGCGCCGTGGCCGCGCGCACTGTCGAGCACGAAGAGGCGCTTGATCTCCCCGTAGGCGGGCTCATCAGCCGGCGTGTGGACCTTGACGCCACCGCAGCCCACCAGCGTGTCGCCGAGCCACAGGCCCCAGAAGCCGCCCTGCGGCGGGCGCAGGCCCGAGGGCGGCTCGAAGTGGTTGCTCTCGGCCGGGTAGAGCGCGCCCATATAGGCCTCCGACAGCGCCATGAGGGCGCGGGCGTCGGGGTGGTCGGGGTCGAGCGGGCCGAGGCGGGAAGTGGCGTCAGGATTCATCGGGTTTCAGCGGGGCATCAGCAGTGCCTTCCGGCCGGGTGCGCGGAAGGCCGGACAATTTTGACCTCAGCCCCCCGCTCGCCTGCATGCCCGATCGCGCCCCCGCCTCCACCGCCCCCTTGTTCGCTGCCCTGGCGGTGGTCATCACCTGGGGCCTGAACTTTCCGCTCTCCAAGGCGCTGTTCACGCAGGTCGGGCCGGCCGGCTTCCTGGGCTTGCGCTACCTGCTGATGCCCTTCTGCGCGGTCGCGCTGCTGTGCTGGCAGTTCGGTGCGCGCTGGCCGCGGCTGGACCGCAGCGAGGTCGGGCCGCTGGTGCGCCTGACGCTGGTGGGCCAGGGTCTGCACCTGCTGCTGTCGGCCTACGGCATGCAGGGCTCCACCGCTTTCAGCGCCAGCGTGCTGCTGGCCTGCGGGCCGGTGTTCACGCTGCTGATCCTGCGTTTGAGCGGCGTGGAGCGCCTGTCCAGAGGCCAGGTCGCGGGCGTGGCCACGGCCGCGCTGGGCGCGTTGCTGTTTACATCTGACAAGCTGCTCACCGCCGACTGGCAGGCCTCGCTCGGCGACCTGACGCTGCTGGCCGCCGCCGCCCTCTTCAGCTACTACACGGTGGCCAGCAAGCCGCTGATCCAGCACCACGGCGGCGTGACGGTGCTGGGCTACGGCAGCCTGGTGTGCACGCTGCCGATGCTGGCCTGGTGCGCGCCCGAGCTGCGCGCGCTCGACTGGGCGGGCCAGCCGACCTGGGTGTGGACGGGCCTGCTGTGGCAGGTGGTGGGCGGCGGCTTCCTGGGCTGGCTGGCCTGGGGCTGGGCCAACGAGCGGCGCGGCGTGGCCCGCACGGCGCCGCTCATCTACCTGATGCCGCTGATCGCCGGCCTGGCCGCCTGGGTGTGGGGCGGCGAACAGTTCACCGCCCACAAGCTGTTGGGTGCGGGCGTCATCCTCGGCGGTGTCGCCCTGGCCCAGTTCAGCCCTTCGCGAGCCTTGCCTCTCTCACGTCAGCCACCGCCAGAGCCGTCATGTTGACGATGCGGCGCACCGTCGCCGACGGCGTCAGGATGTGCACCGGCTTGGCCGAGCCCAGCAGGATGGGGCCCACCGTCACGCCGTGACTGGCGCTGATCTTCAGCACATTGAACAGGATGTTGGCCGCGTCCAGCGTCGGCAGCACCAGCAGGTTGGCCGCACCCGTGAGCTTGCTGTCGGGCAGGAAGGCCTGGCGCACGCTCTCGGACAGTGCCGCATCGCCATGCATCTCGCCGTCGCACTCGACCTCCGGGTGGGCGGCGGCAAAGAGCTCATGCGCACGGCGCATCTTGATGGCCGAGGGCCGCGTGCTGGAGCCGAACATCGAGTGGCTGACGAAGGCGAGCTTGGGCGGCAGGCCGAAGCGGCGCACCTCCTCGGCGGCCATCGCGGCGATGTCGGCGAGCTCTTCGGCGCTCGGGTCGTCGTTGACGAAGGTGTCGGTGATGAAGAGCGTCATCTGCTCCAGCATCAGCGCGTTCATCGCGGCGAACTGGCGGGCCCCGGGCGCGAGGCCGACGAGCTCGCGCACCTGCTCCAGGTGGCGGTCGAAGCGGCCGACCATGCCGCAGATCATCGCGTCGGCGTCGCCCAACTCGATGGCCAGCGCGCCGATGGCGGTGTTGGAGCGCCGCACGGCCGACTTGGCCATCTCGGGCGTCACGCCGTTGCGCTTCATGCGGGCGTGATAGGCCTCCCAGTACTGTCGGAAGCGCGGGTCGTCCTCGGGGTCGATGACGGCGACGTCCTCGCCCAGCTTCAGGCGCAGGCCGGCGCGCTGGATGCGTGAAGCCAGCACCGCCGGGCGGCCGATCAGCGTCGGGCGGCACAGACCTTCGTCCAGCGCCACCTGCACCGCGCGCAGCACGCGCTCGTCCTCGCCCTCGGCGTAGATGACGCGGGCCTTCTCGGCGCGCGCGGCGGTGAACACCGGGCGCATGAACATGCCGGTCTGGTAGACGAAGCGCTCCAGGGACTGGCGGTAGGCCTCCAGGTCGGCCACCGGCCGCGTGGCGACACCGTCTGCCGCCGCCGCTGCGGCCACGGCCGGCGCGATGCGCAGGATCAGGCGCGCATCGAAGGGCTTCGGGATCAGGTACTCGGGGCCGAAGGCCAGCTCCTGGCCGGCGTAGGCGGCGGCCACCTCGTCACTCGTCTCGGCCTTGGCCAGTGCCGCGATCTCGCGCACGCAGGCCAGCTTCATGCCCTCGGTGATCTTGGTGGCGCCGCAGTCCAGCGCGCCCCGGAAGATGTAGGGGAAGCACAGGACGTTGTTGACCTGGTTGGGGTAGTCGCTGCGGCCGGTGGCGATGATGCAGTCGGGCCGCGCCTCGCGCGCCAGCTCGGGGCGGATCTCCGGCTCGGGGTTGGCCAGCGCCAGGATGATGGGCTGGGCGGCCATGGTCTTGACCATCTCGGGCGTCAGCACGCCAGCGGCCGAGCAGCCGAGGAAGACGTCGGCGCCATTCACCACATCGGCCAGCGTGCGCGCGGTGGTGACCTGGCAGTAGCGCTGCTTGGACTCGTCCAGCTTGCCCGCCTTGGCGTCCTCGCGCTCGCTCTGGATGACGCCGCGCGAGTCGCACACGAAGACATGCTCGCGCTTCACGCCCAGGCCCACCATCACGTCCAGGCAAGCGATGGCGGCGGCGCCCGCTCCCGACACCGCCACCTTCACCTGTGCGATGTCCTTGCCCACCAGCTCCAGGCCGTTGAGCAGCGCGGCCGACGAGATGATGGCGGTGCCGTGCTGGTCGTCGTGGAAGACCGGGATGCTCATCCGCTTGGACAGCTCGCGCTCGATGTAGAAGCACTCGGGCGCCTTGATGTCCTCGAGGTTGATGCCCCCGAGCGTGGGCTCCATGGCCGCGATGATGTCGATGAGCTTGTCGGGGTCGCGCTCGGCGAGTTCGATGTCGAACACATCGATGCCGGCGAACTTCTTGAACAGGCAGCCCTTGCCTTCCATCACTGGCTTGCCGGCAAGCGGGCCGATGTCGCCCAGGCCCAGCACGGCGGTGCCGTTGGTGATGACGCCCACCAGGTTGCCGCGCGACGTGAAGTCGGCCGCGAGCGAGGGGTCTTCCTCGATGGCGAGGCAGGCATAGGCCACGCCCGGTGAGTAGGCCAGCGACAGGTCGCGCTGGTTGGACAGGGCCTTGGTGGGCGTGACCGAAATCTTGCCGCGCGTCGGGGCGCGGTGGTACTCCAGGGCGGCGTCGCGCAGCGCGGCTTCGGCGGGCGACAAGGGAGCGTTGTTCTTTTCCATGGCAGTGCGTCTCCAGAGAGGAACACGCGAGGTTACGCCCGGTTCCAGCCCCGGCCGATGCCGGTTTGCTGCGAATCTATGCCGAAGCCGACATCACGCGATCACGCCCCTCGCGCTTGGCCTGGTACATGGCCTCATCGGCATGGCGCAGCGCACCGTCCACCTCGTCCGGTGCCAGGGCCTGCGCCACGCCCCAGCTGGCCGTGACCGTCAAGCCCGCGGGCCAGGCCACGCCGGCCAGCACCGCGCGCAGGCGTTCGGCCACCGCAGCGGCCTCCTGCACGGGCGTCTGAGGCATGACGATGACGAACTCCTCGCCGCCCCAGCGCGCCAGCAGGTCATCGCGCGGCAGGTTGCTGCGCAGGGTCTGGGCGAGCAGCGTGAGCACCTGGTCACCCACCTCATGGCCGTGGCTGTCGTTGATGCGCTTGAAATGGTCCACATCGAGGAACACGACGGACATCGGGAAGCCCATGTCGCCCTGCACCTGCAACAGCATCTCCAGGGCCCGGTGCAGGCCGTCGCGGTTGGCCACCTGGGTCAGCGGGTCGCGCAGCGCCATCTGCTCCAGCAGGCGGGAGCGGTTCAAGGTGCGACTCAGCCGCCCGCGCACCCGCCGGCTCTCCCACACCAGGTAGACGAGCAGGCTGAACATCCACAGGCCCACCAAGCCGAGCCGGAACGAGGCGGGTGCGATCCACTGGCCCAGCAACTCGGCACGGACCAGCTTGATGGCATGCATGCCCGGCGCCACCTGGCCGCCGGTGCTGAAGCTGATGACGCGCACCCGGTCCAGCTGCGGCCCCATGAGCGCAACGGGCAGCGGATGGCTCTGCGCCCACCAGGAGCTCACCATGAACTGCGACAGGCGCAGCTCCACGGCCTGCGCTTGCGCGCCGGCCGTCAGGATGATCTCGTGGGGCTTGAGGTCGATGACCTGGCCCTGGTGCGAGTAGGCGGGATCGTAGTTGCGCAGGAAGACGCGCACCTGGGGCGGCGAGCCGTCCAGCGTCGGCCCTTCGGCCTGCAGCGACAGGCGGATGCGACTGAAGCGGGTGAGGTCCAGGTCCTCCTCCAGCATCTCGATCTGGAGCTCGCAATACGGCCACTGGAAGCCTGCGCGGATCTCGCAGTGAACGCCCAGCGGCCCGGCGCCCGGAGAGCCCACCAGCTCGGCCCGGCTGGCGCCGCCACTGCCGCGGTCGTCGGTGGCGATCACGCGCTGGCTCGGCGCCTGCCCATCCAGCCGCAGTTCGCGGGTCATCCAGTGCTCGTTGGCGTACAGCCCGACCAAGGTCGTGCAGACGAGCAGGGCGAGCAGCCAGCGAAGGACCATCCCGCCATTGTGGCCAGCGGCGGGAGCCGCCGGGCGCGCGCACCGGCCCGGTGCGTGAAATCAGCCCGGGCCGGCGTGTCGGGCAGGGTCAGCCGGCGGCGCGCTGCGTGAGGATCTCGAAGGCCGGCAGGGTCTTGCCTTCCAGCACTTCCAGGAAAGCGCCGCCACCGGTGGAGATGTAGCCCACGTCCTTCTCGATGCCGTACTTGGCGATCGCGGCCAGCGTGTCGCCACCGCCGGCGATGCTGAAGGCCACGCTCTCGGCGATGGCGCGGGCGATGGCTTCGGTGCCGTGGGCGAAGGCCGGGAACTCGAACACGCCGACCGGGCCGTTCCAGACGATGGTGCCGGCGGCCTTGAGCTTCTCGGCGAGCTTGGCGGCCGTCTTGGGGCCGATGTCGAGGATGAGGTCGTCGTCCTCGACGTCCGTGGCCGCCTTGACCGATGCCGTCGCGCCGGCAGCGAAGGTCTTGGCCGTGACGACGTCTTCCGGGATCGGCACCTCGGCGCCGCGCGCCTTCATGGCCTCGATGACGGCCTTGGCCTGGTCCAGCAGGTCAGGCTCGGCCAGCGACTTGCCGATCTTCAGCCCCGAGGCCAGCATGAAGGTGTTGGCGATGCCGCCACCGACGATCAGGCCGTCGACCTTGGACGCCAGGCTTTGCAGGATGGTCAGCTTGGTCGACACCTTGGAGCCGGCCACGATGGCCACCAGCGGGCGGCGCGGGTTGGCCAGGGCCGTGGTGACGGCGTCGATCTCGGCGGCCAGCAGCGGGCCGGCACAGGCAACCTTGGCGTACTTGGCGATGCCGTAGGTGGTGGCCTCGGCGCGGTGGGCGGTGCCGAAGGCGTCGTGCACGAAGATGTCGCACAGCGCAGCGAGCTTCTTGGACAGCTCGTCGTTGCACTTCTTCTCACCCTTGTTCAGGCAGTAGTTCTCCAGCAGC
>Ga0233424_10001644_pt1 | contig 18495 bp, 13 predicted proteins | sample Watercolumn_Towu_FD_181011 | JGI IMG/M metagenome (GOLD analysis project Ga0233424, IMG submission 181011) | Freshwater microbial communities from Lake Towuti, South Sulawesi, Indonesia - Watercolumn_Towuti2014_125_MG | ecosystem: Environmental > Aquatic > Freshwater > Lake | place: Indonesia...
CAGCACCGGGCCCTGCTCGATGTGGGTCTCGAAGTAGGCGCCGATCGGGTGGTCGCCGGGCACCTGCTCGCCGATGTAGCCGATGCGCGCCAGCTCGCCCTTCACTGTCTTGCCTTCGGTGTCGGTGGCCGCGTAGGCGTGTTCCAGCGTGAAGGCCTTGGCGAACACGCCCGAGCCCATCATGACGGGCACGAAGCGCGAGCCCTCTTCGTTGGTCCAGAAGGCCACTTCGATGGGCGCTTCGGTCTCGATGCCGTGGTCGTTGAGCGTGCGCACGACCTCGATACCCGCCAGCACGCCGTAGTTGCCATCGAACTTGCCGCCTGTGGGCTGGGTGTCGATGTGGCTGCCGGTCATGACGGGCGGCAGGCTGTTGTTGCGGCCCGGCCGGCGCATGAAGCCATTGCCGATCTGGTCGATGGTGACCGTCATGCCCGCCTCGCGCGCCCAGCGCGTGACGAGGTCGCGGCCCTGCTTGTCGAGGTCGGTGAGGGTCAGGCGGCAGACGCCGCCCTTGTCGGTGGCGCCGATCTGCGCGAGCTCCATCAGCGAGGCCCAGAGGCGCGGGCCGTTCACGCGCAGCGCGGCGAGGTCGATGGGTTTGGTGGGCATGTCCATGGTCGAGTCCTCAGCGTGCGACCGCGGTGGGCGCGAGATCGTGGGCGCGCTTGGCAGCCGCATCGAACTGCGGGCCGTAGGGCGGGCGCTTCAGGTAGCGGCCGGTGCCGGGTTCGGCGCGCAGGTCGCCGCGCGCGAACACGACGCGGCCCTGGGCGATGGTGTGGCTCGGGATGCCGCGCACGGTGCGGCCCTCGAAGATGTTGAAGTCGTTCTTCGAAAACTGCGTCTTGGCCGACAGCGTCTTGGTGCCGGCCGGGTCCCACAGCACCAAGTCGGCATCAGCGCCTTCGGCGATGACACCCTTGCGCGGGTACATGTTGAAGAGCTTGGCGGCGTTGGCGGAGGTGATGGCGACGAACTCGCTGGGCGTGAGGCGCCCGGAGTTCACGCCAGCATCCCACAGCACCGCCATGCGTTCCTCGACACCGCCGCAGCCGTTGGGGATCTTGGCGAAGTTGTCCTTGCCCACAGCCTTCTGCGCGGCGCAGAAGGTGCAGTGGTCGGTGGCGGTGGTGTGCAGTTGCCCGCTCTGCAGGCCGCGCCACAGGAACTCCTGGTGGATCTTGGGGCGGAAGGGCGGGCTCATCACATAGGCCGCGGCGGTGGCGAAGTCGGGGTCGCGGTAGACGCTGTCGTCGATCAGCAGATGGCCGGCCAGCACCTCGCCGTACACGCGCTGGCCGCGGGCCCGCGCGCGGGCGATGGCCTCGGCACTCTCGATGCAGCTCACGTGCACGATGTAGATGGGCACACCCAGCACGTCGGCAATGGCGATGGCGCGGTTGGCGGCTTCGCCTTCGACCATCGGTGGGCGGGACAGCGGGTGGCCCTCGGGGCCGGTGATGCCCATCTTGGCGACTTCCGCCTGCAGCAGGTAGACGAGCTCGCCGTTCTCGGCGTGCACGGTCGGCATGGCGCCGAGTTCGAGCGCACGCTTGAAGCTGTTCACCAGCGTCTCGTCGTCGCACATGATGGCGTTCTTGTAGGCCATGAAGTGCTTGAAGCTGTTCACGCCCTCCTCGCGCACGAGGGTGCCCATGTCGTCGCTGACGCTCTGGTCCCACCAGGTCACGGCCACGTGGAAGGCGTAGTCGCTGGCCGCCTTCTCGGCCCAGCCGCGCCAGGTGCGGTAGGCGTCCATCAGCGGCTGCTGCGGGTTGGGGATGACGAAGTCGATGATGCTCGTCGTGCCGCCCGCGAGCGCAGCGGCCGTGCCGGTGAAGAAGTCGTCCTGCGTGACCGTGCCCATGAAGGGCAGCTGCATGTGGGTGTGCGGGTCGATGCCGCCGGGCAGCAGGTACTGGCCGGTGCCGTCGAGCGTGGTGGTGCCGGCGGGCGCTTCGCGCGCGGCGCGCTCGCCCAGGGCGGCGATGCGGCCGTCGACGCAGAGCACATCGGTGCGGCTCTCGGCGTCGGCGTTGACGACGACGGCGCCGCGGATCAGGAGGGGAGAGGTCATGCTGCAGCTCCTTGGGCCGCGGACCGGCGCGGCATGCTGAGGATGTAGACGGTGCCGGAGACGGCGAGGCTGAAGAACCAGCCGAAGTCGAAGAGGGTCACCAGGCCGGCCGGCACGGCGGCCTTGTCGACGACGCCTGACACGGCCAGATAGCCCGGCAGGCAGGGCAGCACGCCCACCAGCAGCGCAACGAGGGCGCGCAGGTTCCAGCCGCCGGTGTATTCATAGTCGCCGCCGCGGCGGTAGAGGTCGTCATGGCGCAGCTCGGTGCGGCGCAGCAGGTAGTAGTCGCTCAGCAGGATGCCGGCGATGGCGCCCAGCAGCGTGCCGTAGCCACCCAGCCAGGTGAAGAGATAGCCGCCGGAGGTGGCGAGCAGCTTCCAGGGCATGAAGAGCAGGCCGATGAGGGCCGCGATCAGGCCGCCCATGCGGAAGCTGATCTTGCTCGGGGCCAGCTGCGAGAAGTCGTAGCTCGGCGAGACGAGGTTGGCGGCGACATTGGTGGTCAGGTTGGCCAGCAGGATCACCAGCAGCCCGAGACCCGCGGCCACCGGGCCCATCTTGGCCAGCAGCGCGTCGGGGAAGAGCTCGGCCTTGCCGTAGAGGATGGCGCTGGCCGAGAAGCCGATGACGCCAACCATGGAGAACAGGGCCATCGGCACCGGCAGGCCCAGGGCCTGGCCCAGGGTCTGGTCACGCTGGCTGCGGGCGAAGCGGGTGAAGTCGGGGATGTTCAGCGCCAGCGTCGCCCAGAAGCCCACCAGGCCGGTGAGGGCTGCCCAGAATTTCGGGCCGCCGGGCACCTCCTTGGCCGGCAGGCCGAAGAGCTGCGCGCTCGGCACCATCATCACGAGGGCCACGACCAGGGCGATCGACGCACCGATCATCAGCGGCGCGGCCACCACCTCCAGCAGCCGGATGGATTCGGTGCCCTTCCAGATGAAGACGATGTGCACCGCCCAGAAGGCGATGAAGCAGGCGAGCTGCGAGCTGCTGATGGTTTCGCCCGGCGCGGGGGCGGCCAGGCCGAAGCCCAGCACGTTCAGGAAGCTGTGCAGGGCGAGCGCGCCGAAGTAGCAGTTGATGGAGAACCACCCGCAGGCCACCAGGCCGCGCAGCACGGCCGGCAGGCTGGCGCCCTTCACGCCGAAGGAGGCGCGCGCCAGCACCGGGAAGGGAATGCCGTGCTTGGGCCCGACGCGCCCGATCAGGATCATCGGCACCAGCACGATCAGGTTGGCCAGCAGCACGAGGAACACCGCCTGCTGCCAGCTGAAGCCCTGGTCCAGCATGGAGCTGGCCATCGTGTAGGTGGGCACGCAGACCACCATGCCGACCCACAGCGCGGCGAAGTCCTGCCAGCGCCACGTTCGCTGAGCAGCCGTCGTCGGAATCAGATCGTGGTTGCTCAGCGAGGGGTCAGTCATGGGGCGTTTCCGTGGAAGTCAGGTGTTCTGCGGGAAAGCAAATTGCGGGCCCTTGGGTGTGCTGTCGGGCCAGCGCTGCATGACGGCCTTGTGCTTCGTGTAGAAGCGCACCGCCTCGGGGCCGTAGGCGTGGTGGTCGCCGAAGAGGCTGCGCTTCCAGCCGCCGAAGCTGTTGAAGGCCATGGGCACCGGCAGCGGCACGTTCACGCCCACCATGCCGACCTGGATGTGGTGCACGAACTCGCGCGCCACGTGGCCGTCACGGGTGAAGATGGCCACACCGTTGGCGTACTCGTTGGCCTCGATCAGCGCGATGGCGGCGGCCAGGTCCGGCACGCGCACGACGCACAGCACGGGGCCGAAGATCTCCTCGGTGTAGCAGCTCATGTCGGCGCTGACGCCGTCGAGGATGGTGCCGCCGACGAAGAAGCCGTCTTCATGACCGGGCACCTTGTAGCCCCGGCCGTCCACCACGGCGGTCGCGCCCGCCTCGATGCCTTCGCCGATCAGCCGCTCCACGCGCTGCTGCGAGGCGCGTGTGATCAGCGGGCCCATCTCGGCGCCGGCCTGGTGGCCTTCGCCGATCTTGAGGGCCTTGACCTTGGGTGCCAGGGCGGCGACCAGCTTGTCGCCCACGTCGCCCACCGCCACGGCCACCGAGATGGCCATGCAGCGCTCGCCGGCCGAGCCGTAGGCAGCGCCCATCAACGCGTCTACCGCGCCTTCGAGGTCGGCGTCGGGCATGACGACCATGTGGTTCTTGGCGCCGCCCAGGGCCTGCACGCGCTTGCCGTGGGCGCTGCCCACCTTGTAGATGTGCTCGGCCACCGGCGTGGAGCCGACGAAGCTGACCGCCGCGATGCCGGGGTGGGCCAGGATGGCGTCGACGATGTCCTTGTCGCCCTGGATGACGCTGAACACGCCGTCGGGCAGGCCGGCTTCCTTGAGCCAGGCGGCCATCAGCAGCGATGACGACGGGTCGCGCTCGCTGGGCTTGAGGATGAAGGCATTGCCGCAGCCGATGGCGATGGGGTACATCCACATCGGGACCATCGCGGGGAAGTTGAAGGGCGTGATGCCGGCCACGACGCCCAGCGGCTGGCGCATGCTCCAGGCGTCCATGCCGCGGGCGATCTGCTCGGTGTACTCGCCCTTGAGCAGCTGTGGCATGCCGGTGGCGAACTCCACCACCTCCAGGCCGCGGGCGACCTCGCCGAGCGCGTCGGGGAAGGTCTTGCCGTGCTCGCGCACGATGGCGTCGGCCAGCTGCTCCTTGCGCTCCTGGAGGAGGTTCAGGAACTTGAACAGCACGCGGGCGCGGGCCAGCGGCGGCGTTTGGCTCCAGGCCTTGGCGGCCTGGGTGGCCGAGGCCACGGCGGCGTCGAGGTCGGCCACGCTGCCCAGCAGCAGCGTGCCTTGCACGGCGCCGGTGGCGGGGTTGTGGATGTCCTGGCGGCGCTCACCGGTGCCGCGGCTGACGGCGCCGGAGATCCAGTGGCCGACTTCGTAGTGACTCATCGCAATGTCCTTCAGCCGCAAGCGGCTCTCATCGGGTTGTTCGGATGCGTCGTCCAGTTGGCGTAGGAGCCGTCGATCACCCGCCCGGTCCGGGCGTCGGTCTCACCAGCTTGGAGCGCGCGCATCGAGATGGTGCCAGGGACCGGGCAGATCGACACGCAGAGGTTGCATCCGACACACTCCGCTTCGTTGACGTGGAAGTGGCGCTTGCCGTCTTTCGTCGCCCAGATGGCCTGGTGCGACGTGTCCTCGCAGACGACGTGGCAGCGGCCGCACTGGATGCATGTCCCTTGGTCGATGACCGCTTTCTCGACGTGCTTGAGGTTGAGCTGGTTCCAGTTCTTGACCGTGGGAACCGCCATGCCCTGGAAGGCCTTCAGGTTGGCGTAACCCTTCTCGTCCATGAAGTTGGACAGGCCCGAGCACATGTCCTGCACGATCTTGAAGCCGTAGACCATGGCCGCGGTGCAGACCTGCACGGTGCCGCAGCCCATGGCGATGAACTCGGCCGCATCACGCCAGGTGCTGACGCCGCCGATGCCGCTCAGCGGCAGGCCGGCGGTGGCGGGGTCACGGGCGATCTCGGCCACCATGTTCAGCGCGATCGGCTTGACCGCCGGGCCGCAGTAGCCGCCGTGCGAGCCCCAGCCGTCGGTCACCGGGCTCATGGTCATGCGGTCCAGGTCCACGCCCATCACGGAGTTGATGGTGTTGATCAGGCTCACCGCATCGGCGCCGCCGGCCTTGGCCGCACGTGCGGGGAAGCGCACGTCGGTGATGTTGGGCGTGAGCTTCACGATGACCGGCATCTTCGTGTGCTTCTTGCACCACTCGGTGACCTGCTGGATGTACTCGGGCACCTGGCCCACGGCCGAGCCCATGCCGCGCTCGCTCATCCCGTGCGGGCAGCCGAAGTTCAGCTCCACGCCGTCGGCGCCGGTGTCGGCCACGCGTTCCAGGATCGCCTTCCAGCTCGCCTCGTTCACCGGCACCATCAGCGAGACGATCATGGCCCGGTCGGGGAAGTCGCGCTTCACGCGCTTGATCTCGTCGAGGTTGACCTGCAGCGGCCGGTCGGAGATGAGCTCGATGTTGTTGAAGCCGATGACGCGGCGGTCCTGGCTCCAGAGCGTGGCGTAGCGCGGGCCGTTGACGTTGACCACCGGCGGGTCTTCGCCGAGGGTCTTCCAGACGACGCCGCCCCAGCCGGCCTCGAAGGCGCGGCGCACGTTGACTTCCTTGTCGGTCGGCGGGGCCGAGGCGAGCCAGAAGGGGTTGGGGCTCTTGATGCCCAGGAAATCGGTGCTCAGGTCAGCCATGGGCCACCCCCGTCAGTGCTTGGTGAATGGAAGCTGCGGCGCGCTTGCCGTGCTCCACGGCTTCCACGGTCAGGTCGCGGCCGCCGGCGCGGCAGTCGCCGCCCGCCCAGACGCGCGACAGGTTGGTAGCGCCGTCGGCATCGGTCTTGAGGCGGCCGCCTTCGAGGGCCAGGCCGCTGCCCGCGGCTTCGGCGCGGTAGGTCTGGCCGATCGCGCGCAGCACCATGTCGGCTTCGAGCGTGAACTGCTCGCCGGTGTCGACCAGCTGGCCGCCCTCCAGCCGCGTGGCGGCGAAGCGCATGCCGCGCAGCACGCCACCTTCGGCCTCGACGGCCAGCGGCCGCGCCCAGCAGCGGATCGTGACGCCATGCGTCTGCGCCCACTGCTGTTCGTGCAGCGAGGCCGAGAGGCCATCCGGCCCGCGGCGGTAGACCATGGTCACCTGTTCGGCGCCGAGCAGCTTGCTCTGCACGGCCGCGTCCACGGCCGTCATGCCGCCGCCGATGACGACGACCCGGCGGCCCACGGCCACGATCTCGGGCGCGCTCTGGCGCAGTTCGGCGATGAAGTCCACCGCGTCACGCAGACCGGGCAGCTCGGGCTCGGCAATGCCCAGCGCATTGACGCCTTGCAGGCCCTGGCCCAGGAAGACGGCGTCATGCGCGGCGAGCAGGCCGTCGAGCGTGATGTCGCGGCCCAGGCGCGTGTTGAGCTTGGGCGTGATGCCGCCGATGGACAGCAGCCAGTCGATCTCGCGCTGCGCAAAGCCGCCAGCCACCTTGTAGGTGGCCAGGCCGTACTCGTTCAGGCCGCCGAGCTTGGGCGCGGCGTCGAAGAGCGTCACCTCGTGCCCGCGCCGGGCCAGGCCGTGGGCGGCGGCCAGGCCGGCCGGGCCGGCGCCCACCACGGCCACGCGCTTGCCCGTGGGCGCTGCGCGCTCGAACAGCGGCTTGCCCGGCTTGGCGAAGTAGCCCTCCACCGCAAAGCGCTGCAGCAGGCCGATCTCGACCGGCTTGCTCTCGTTGGTGTTGCGCACGCAGGCCTGCTCGCACAGCACCTCCGTCGGGCAGACCCGCGCGCACATGCCGCCCAGCGGGTTGGCCGTCAGGATGGCATCGGCCGCGCCGCGCACGTTGTCCTGCGCGATGCGCTGGATGAAGGCCGGGATGTCGATGCCCGTGGGGCAGGCCGTCTGGCAGGGCGCGTCATAGCAGTAGTAGCAGCGCTCCGCCTCGATGAGCGCCTGCGTGCGGTTCAACGGCGGGTGCGCGTCGGCGAAATGGTTCGCGTAGTCGGCGGGCGCGAGCCGGCCGGATTTCAGGTCTGCAGGGTCCACGGGCTTCTCCGTGTGGAAGACAGGCAAACATTACTGCCTAGTAAAACTTGACCGAAGCGTAAAAACCCGCAGGGCCGGCTTGGTGCGTGCCGTCAAAATGCGGTGCATGACCGACATCGCCACCGTGACGCGCGTCCCCCGCGCCGCCACCCTGCGCAAGCAAGAGGCCATCCTGGCCGAGGCCGAACGCCAGTTCGCCCGCTTTGGATTCGAGGGCGTGAGCCTGGACAGCATCGCGGCCGTGCTCGACCTCTCCCGCCAGAACCTGCTCTACCACTGGCCCAGCAAGGAGGAGCTTTACCGGGCGGTGCTGGACAGCGTCATGGACGAGTGGATGGCCTGCATGACGGCCATCACCGAGGCCACCGAGCCGCAGGCGGCCATCGACGCCTATGTGGAGGTCAAGCTGCGCTTCAGCCGCGACCGGGCCAGCGGCAATGCGGTGTTCACCCGCGAGATCATGGCCGGCGCGCCGCGCTATCAAGATGTGCTCAAGGCGCGCGTCATGCCCCTGCTGCACGCGGATGTCGACCGCTTCGAGCACTGGGCCGACGAGGGCCGCATCCGGCGCGTGGACTTCATGCACCTGATGTTCCTGATCTGGTCGTCCACCCAGGCCTATGCCGACCTGGCGCCGCAGTTCGCCCTCTACATGGGCAAGCCGCGCCTGGACGATGCCGACTTCGAGACGGCCCGCGAATTCATCACCAGCCTGATCTGGCGCAGCCTCGCGCCCTGAAGCGGCAGCGGCTCAGGCGGCCGGCTGCACCGGCCGGTGCATCGTCCAGCGGCCCTTGCCGGCGCGCTTGCCGGCCAGCATGGCCTGGTCGGCCTGCGTGATGAGCTGCGTGGCCTCGCGGCCATGCTGCGGGTAGAGCGCGACCCCGATGCTGGCGCCGACCCGCGCCTCGCTGCCGTCCGGCATCGCAAACGGCGTGTCGAAGCACTGCATCAGCCGCTCCACGGCGCGCGCCTCGCCTTCCGGCGCGTCCAGGTGGCTGAGCACCACGACGAACTCGTCGCCGCCGATGCGCGCCACCACGTCATTGCCCCGGCGCTGCTCATTGAGGCGCTGGGCCACGGCCCGCAGCAGGGCATCGCCCGCGTCATGGCCGCGCTCGTCGTTGACGGTCTTGAAGCCGTCCAGGTCCAGGTAGCACACGGCCAGCGGCGACTCCAGGCGCTCGGCATCGCGCAGCAGCAAGCCCAGGCTCTCCTGCAGCAGGTGCCGGTTGGGCAGGCCGGTCAGCGCATCATGCAATGCGAGATGACGCGCCTGCTCTTCGCGCTCCTTCACGGCCGTGATGTCCACCATCATCCAGAGGGAATCGCCACCCGGCAGGTAGGTGCCGCTGAGGTCGACCCACAGCCGCCGGCCGTCCTTGCGCACCATCGGGATCTGGGCCCGGAAGCGGCCCGAAGGCGGCATGCGGCGGTAACCGCGCCCGGCGCGCTCGAAGGCTTCGTCGTCGGGGTAGAACAGCCGGGCCGACTGCCCCTTCAGTTCCTCGGCGCTGTAGCCGAACATCTCGGCGAGCGCGCGGTTGTGCCAGACCTCGTGCCGGTCGCGCAGGCGCACCATGGGCACGAGCTCGTTGTCCAGCAGGGCGCCGCGTTCGCTGGCAAGCTGGGCCAGCTGCTGCCGTGCGCGCACCTGGCGGGCCTGGGCGCGGTCAATGACCCACGCCGCGGCGAGGATGAGTGCGCACTGGCCCAGGGCCAGCCCGCCGAAGACCCAGGCCTGGTGCCGCCACGGGGCGAAGTACTCGCGCATCGACAGGCCAGCCTGCGCCAGCAGCGGGTAGCCGGGCACGGCTTCGTAGGCGCTGACGCGCTGAATGCCGTCAAACACATTGCGGGCCACGATGCTGCCGCGCGCCGGGGCGCGGGCCACGGCGGCGCGGAGTTCTGGCGACACCTACGCGCTGCCGATGCCCGGTACTGCGCTGCCGTCGCCGGGGGCCTGGCGCGCCAAGAGCGTCAGCTGGCGGGTGCGCAGCGCGGCGACACCTTCCAGGCCGAGGTCGGCGTGGCGGAAGTCTTCTGCCAACTGCTCGGTCGCCAGCAGGCCCACCGCAGCGCCGGTGAAGCGCCCATCGGCGTCGACCTGGGCATGCGCGAGCATCAGGCCCCAGCCGCCGCCGGCGGGCTCGCGCGGCATGTCGGCCATCGCGGGCCGGGAGGGCGCGGCCTTCACGGCGTTGAACAGCTCGCGGGCCGTGCCTGTCAGCGACACGCCGGCGCTGGGGTTGAGCACACGCCCTTGGGCGTCGACGAGCAGCAACTGGGTCAGCCCCGGCACCAGGGCCTGCTGCGTTTGTGCCACGCGGTCGGCCTCGGCGGCGGATGCGGCACTGCCGAGCGCCTGCCCCTGCACCTGCATCAGGGCGGCCTGCAAGGCGTTGTCGGCCAGCTTGAGCCGCGTGGCGACGTTGCGCGCCAGCGCCTGGGCCACGTTGGCCGCGGCCTGGCGGGCCTCGGCGGCCTGGTCCCGGTGGCTTTCCCACAGGGCCAGCGATGTGCCGCCGGCCACCAGCAGAAGCAGCAGCGCCACGCCCAGCGCGAGATGCCGGCGAAAACGCGCCAGGCTGTCGGTCACGTATTGCGAGTCGAGGGATTTCATGCGCGCGGCGCGGGCTCCGGGGCGAGGGACATCGCCGGTCGAGTGTAGGCCGCGCGGGCGCCGCCTCAGAGCTTGAGCAGCGCTTCCAGATTGACGCGCAGCTTGAGCTCGGCCGGTGCGAGGCTGGCCGCGATCGCCTGCGAGGCCAGCCGGGTGTCGCGCGGCACCGGGTTGCTCAGCGGGCTGCCGCTCTTGCCGAGCAGGGCGGCCACGAGGGGCTCGTTGGCGCTGAAGCCGCGCTTGCAGACGATGCCCACCTCGCCGTTGGCCAGGCGCACGATGGTGCCAGGCGGGTAGAGGCCCACCACCTTGATGAGGGCGGCGCCGGCCTCGTCGGGCTGCTGGTGCTCGTCCAGGAAGACCGCGCGCGCTGCCTTGGCGCCGCTGAGCGCCGCGCGGGTGCGGCGGGGCGCGAGGCGTGCGCCGAAGATGTCGATGCGCCGCAGCAGCCGCGCCAGCACCTCGCCGGCGCTGCGGCCGGCCAGCGGGCCGGGGCCGGCTTCGTGGTGCAGGCGCACGGCGGTGAGCCAGGCCTCGTCCTGCACGCCCAGCTGCGCCAGGCGCGCGGCCGCCCGGTCGCCATGCGCCGCCAGGGCCTGGCGCTGGGTGGGCGTGGCGGCGTCCGCCTGGCTGGCCATGCGGTCGTGGGCGGCGGTGGCGCCGTAGTTCATCGTCAGGGCGGCACCCTGCAGCGCCTCACGCAGGGCAGCCGGCAGCTTGAGCTGTTGCGCGACCAGGTCGGCCAGCAGCAGGGTCAGCAGCGCGTGGCGGGCGCTGTAGTCGGCATGCTCCTGGCTGGTCTCGAAGATGAGCAGCAGCAGCGTGGCATCGGGGTGGGCATGCAGGCGCTTGAGGGCGTTGTCGCGCAGCGTGGTCAGGCGCACCATGAAGTCGGCCGGCTGGGCTTCGCGCAGCAGGGTGTGGGCATGCAGCAGCAGGTCCGACCAGGCCTCGCGCGGGCCGAGCTCCACCTTGGCCACGGCCGGCTGGTCGAGCTTGAAGCTGGAGTCGGCCTTGGCGATGTCGGCCAGCGGCACGTCCTGCATGACCAGGGTGTCCAGCCGGTGCGCGCGGGCGCGCTGGTACTCCATCGTGTCTTCCGCGTTCACCCAGGCGCCGCCGTCGATCAGGCTGCGCACCAGCGGCGAGTCGCGCAGCGTCTGCCCGCGCGCGAACAGCAGCTTGCCGTTCGCGTCGAACAGGTCGTAGGGCAGGGTCATGCCCAGCCGCAGGGTGCGGGCGGGCAGGGGGATGAGGTCGGAGGCCATGGACGGGCGCATTCTGAAGGGGCTTCGGCGCGGGCAAGGCAATCTTGAGCCACGGCGAAGGTGGGCCTGCGTAGAATTCCCGCCTTCATCCGAGGAGCGCTGCGAGGGTTTTCCGGCCCCCAGGCTCGGATCGTTCCAACGGCGCTCATCGATCCCCCGCGCGAGACGCCATCGATTACCACCCTGCCGCCGCCCCCCCTCAAGCTCTCCGGCCTGGAGCCCGTTGCCATCGGCGCGGGCAGCCTGTTCGTCAACATCGGCGAGCGCACCAACGTCACCGGCTCCAAGGCCTTCGCCCGCATGATCCTGGCCGGCCAGTTCGAGGACGCACTGGCCGTGGCCCGCCAGCAGGTCGAGAACGGCGCCCAGGTCATCGACATCAACATGGACGAGGCCATGCTGGACAGCCAGGCGGCCATGGTGCGCTTCCTGAACCTGATCGCCGGCGAGCCCGAGATCGCGCGCGTGCCGATCATGATCGACTCGTCCAAGTGGAGCGTCATCGAGGCGGGCCTGAAGTGCATCCAGGGCAAGGGCATCGTCAACTCGATCTCGCTGAAGGAAGGCGAGGCCGAGTTCAAGCGCCAGGCCACGCTGGTGCGCCGCTACGGCGCGGCGGCCGTCGTGATGGCCTTCGACGAGCAAGGCCAGGCCGACACCTTCCAGCGCAAGATCGAGATCTGCGCGCGGGCCTACCGCATCCTCGTGGACGAGGTGGACTTCCCCGCCGAAGACATCATCTTCGACCCCAACATCTTCGCCATCGCCACCGGCATCGAGGAGCACGACAACTACGCGGTCGACTTCATCGAGGCCACGCGCTGGATCAAGGCCAACCTGCCCGGCGCCAAGGTCTCGGGCGGCGTGTCCAACGTGAGCTTCAGCTTCCGTGGCAACGAGCCGGTGCGCGAGGCCATCCACACCGTGTTCCTGTACCACGCCATCCAGGCGGGCATGGACATGGGCATCGTCAATGCCGGCATGGTGGGCGTCTACGACGACCTCGACGCCGAGCTGCGCGAGCGCGTGGAAGACGTGGTGCTGAACCGCCGCCCGGACGCCGGCGAGCGCCTCATCGAGATCGCCGACCGCGCCAAGAGCGCCGGCAAGGACGACTCGGCCCGCCTGGCCTGGCGTGCGGGTGACGTCAACGCGCGGCTCACGCATGCCCTGGTGCACGGCATCACCGACTTCATCACGGAAGACACCGAGGAAGCCTGGCAGGCCATCCGTGCCACGGGCGGGCGGCCGCTGCACGTCATCGAAGGCCCGCTGATGGCCGGCATGAACGTGGTGGGTGACCTCTTCGGCGCCGGCAAGATGTTCCTGCCCCAGGTCGTGAAGAGCGCCCGCGTGATGAAGCAGGCCGTGGCCCACCTGCTGCCCTATATCGAGGAAGAAAAGCGCCTGCTCATCGAGGGCGGCGGCGACGCCAAGCCCAAGGGCAAGATCGTCATCGCCACCGTCAAGGGCGATGTGCACGACATCGGCAAGAACATCGTCACGGTGGTCCTGCAGTGCAACAACTACGAGGTCGTCAACATGGGCGTCATGGTGCCGGCCCAGGACATCCTCAAGAAAGCCAAGGAAGAGGGCGCCGACATCATCGGCCTGTCGGGCCTGATCACGCCGAGCTTGGAGGAGATGCAGCACGTGGCCGCCGAAATGCAGCGCGATGCCTACTTCGCCGAGCGCAAGATGCCGCTGCTGATCGGCGGCGCCACGACGAGCCGAGTGCACACGGCGGTGAAGATCTCGCCGCACTACGAAGGCCCCGTGGTCTACGTGCCCGACGCCTCGCGCGCCGTGGGCGTGTGCACCGAGCTGCTCAGCGACGACCGCGCCGCGGCCTATATCGCCGAGCTCAAGGCCGACATCGAGAAGACCCGCGCCCTGCACGCCGGCAAGAAGCAGACGCCCCTCGTGCCGCTGGCCGAGGCCCGCGCCAATGCCGCGCCGCTGGAACTGAACCGCGTGCCGCCGGCGCCGAAGTTCACCGGCCGCCGCGTGCTGAAGAACCTCGACCTGGCCGAGCTGGCCAAGTACATCGACTGGGGCCCCTTCTTCCAGACCTGGGACCTGGCCGGCCCTTACCCGGCCATCCTCGACGACGAGGTGGTGGGCGCCGAGGCGCGCAAGGTGCTGGCCGACGCGCAGGCCATGCTCAAGAAGATCATCGACGGCCGCTGGCTGCAGGCGCATGCCGTGTTCGGCCTGTACCCGGCGGCGCGTTCGGGCGCGGACGACATCGCCATCCACAGCGAGCCGCCCATGGTCTGGCACGGCCTGCGCATGCAAAGCGAGCGCCCCGTGGTGGACGGTGTGAAGCGCCCGAACCGTTGCCTGGCCGATTTCGTCGCGCCGCAGGGCGACCACGTCGGCCTCTTTGCCGTGACGGCGGGCCTGGGGGTGGACAAGAAGGAGGCCGAGTTCCTGGCCACCCACGACGACTACGCGGCCATCATGCTCAAGGCCCTGGCCGACCGCCTCGCCGAGGCGGCCGCCGAGTGGCTGCACGAGCGGGTGCGCCGCGAGTTCTGGGGCTACGCGGCGGATGAGGCGCTGTCCAACGAGGACCTCATCGCCGAGAAGTACAGCGGCATCCGCCCGGCACCCGGCTACCCCGCCTGCCCGGACCACCTCGCCAAACAGGACCTGTTCAAGGTGCTCGCGCCCGACGAGATCGGCATGGGCCTGACCGAGAGCATGGCCATGACGCCTGCGGCGAGTGTGAGCGGCTTCTACCTGGCCCACCCGGACGCCGCCTACTTCAACGTCGGCCGCATCGGCGACGACCAGCTCACCGACTGGGCCGCGCGCTGCGGCCTGAGCGAGGCCGACGCGCGGCGGGCGCTGGCGCCGCTGCTCGGCTGAAGCATCCGCTTACAAGCAGGTCGGGGCGCTGCGGCGCCCTCCTACACGGCGGCTTCGTGCCGCCGGGCATGCTGGCGTCATCTCAAACAAGATCACAAGAGGTCGCCATGTCCAGCTCCGTGCCTGCCAAGTCTGTCCAGATCGTCGCCGGTGTCGCCGTCGTCATGGCCCTGCTGGGCGGGGCGTATGCCGTGGGCCGCTCGCAGGGTGTGAGCGTGCCACCGGAGCAGACCCAGGTCGAAGGCCCGGCACGCGCCGAGCCGGCGCCCCAGCGCCTGGCCAGCGCCCAGCCGGTGCGTGAATCCAGCCGGCCGGCCGCGCCGGTCGAGCGTGACAGCGCGCCGGCCCTGTGCAATGGCTGCGCCCGCGTGACCGATGTGCACACCGAAACCCGCCGTGGCCAGGCCAGCGGCGTGGGCGCGGTGGGCGGCGCCGTCGTGGGCGGCCTGCTGGGCAATATGGTGGGCGGCGGCACCGGCCGCAAGCTCGCCACCGTGGGTGGCGCGGTGGCCGGCGGCTATGCCGGCAACGAGATCGAGAAGAACCAGAAGACGCACACCGTCTGGGTCATCCAGATGCGCGAGGCCGATGGCCGCCTGCGCCGCTTCGAGCGCAGTGCCGACCCGGGCCTGCGCGTGGGCGACGAGGTGCGCCTGACAGAGGCCGGCTTCACCCGCCTCTGAGCCCCGCCTGCCCGCGTCAGACCCGGATCGGCAGCTTGCGGTCCAGGCTGGCGAGGTCCTGGCAGAAGAAGCTCTCCTGCAGGTATTTGGGCTCGTAGCTGCGCACGTCGTAGTGCACCCAGGTGGGTGCGATGTCCGCCGGCTCCAGGGACTTGCGGTTGGCGCCCAGCCAGCCGATCTGGGCATTGGACTTTTCCACGAGGAGGCCGCGGACCTCGTCACAGCGGGCCATGTCGTCGCGCTTGCTCATGCCGGCCCCCAGCACGATGTCGATGTCCACGGCCTTGCCGTGGTGGTTGGTCGTTGTGCGCTGGTGCATCTGGTTGTCCACGCTGCAGCGGTAGCCCGAGGTGAAGACGAAGCGCAGGTCCGGCCGGTAGGCGAACAGCGCCCGCGCCGCCCACAGGATCATGCGGTGGATGCCCGGGTATTCGTAGCGGTGGTTCTGCTCGGTCTTGACGTTGCCGAAGTACAGGCCCTTGAACTTGCCCTGGCCGAAGCCACCGCAGCTGCCGCAGGCGCAGCGCAGGGGGCGGAAGTCGATGGGGAAGCGCTTGGCGAAGTCGTCGATGGCCTGGAAGGTCGCGCGGTCGACGATGCCGGTGGGCGTGGCGAGCTTCATCACATCGGCCTGGAAGCGCTTGACCTGCAGCTCGGTGCCGGAGCCGAAGTCGCCGTCGGGCAGGGTGCCCCGAAAGCCCGCCAGGCGCACCTGCAACTCGACGACATCGTCGCCCTTCACGCCTTGCTGGAGGATGCGATCGCCGTAAGCCATGGGAGTCTCCTGGAGTGGGTCCTTGCGTGCCGAGGGTAGGCCGGCACGCCGGGCAGAGCCAGCGGGCGGCGCGCCGCCTCTAGCCCTTTTGGGGATGGCGCTGCCGCCGGCGTCATCAGCCGCCGGCGCCCGGCACGCCGCGCCGCAGCTGGATGGCCTCGGCGATGTGGGCGCTGCCCAGGGTGTCGGCGCCGTCCAGGTCGGCCACCGTGCGGGCCACGCGCAGCACCCGGTGGAAGCTGCGGGCTGACCAGCCGAGCCGCTCGGCAGACCGCTCCAGCAGTGCGCGGGCGGCGCCGTCGGGCACGGCATGCACAGCCAGTGCCGGAGGCGGCAACTGGGCGTTGGCCACGCCTTGCCGCGCGATCGCACGGGCCCGGGCGGCGGCCACGCGGGCCGCCACCGCCGCGCTCGGCTCGCCCGGCGCCAGCGTCTGCAACTCGCGCGGCGGCACGGCCGGTACGTCGATGAGCAGGTCGATGCGGTCCAGGAAGGGGCCGCTCAGTCGGCCCTGGTAGCGGGCCACCTGGTCCGGCGTGCAGCGGCAGGCGCGCATCGGGTTGCCGAGGTGGCCGCAGGGGCAGGGGTTCATCGCCGCCACCAACTGGAAGCGCGCCGGGAACTCGGCCTGCCGTGCGGCGCGCGAGATCAGGATGCGGCCGGTCTCCATCGGCTCGCGCAGGGCCTCCAGGGCGCTTCTCGGGAACTCCGGGAGTTCATCCAGAAAGAGCACGCCATGCTGGGCCAGCGAGATCTCACCCGGCCGGGGGGGCGAGCCGCCCCCCACCAGCGCCACGCTGGAGGCCGAGTGGTGCGGCGCCCGGAAGGGCCGCTGGCCCCAGCGCGCGATGTCGAACTGCCCGGCCAGGCTCAGCACGGCGGCGGATTCGAGCGCCGCTTCGTCGTCCAGTGCCGGCAGCAGGCCGGGCAGGCGCTGGGCCAGCATGGACTTGCCGGTGCCCGGCGGCCCGCTCATCAAGAGCGAATGGCCGCCGGCGGCTGCCACCTCCAGCGCGCGCTTGGGGCCGGCCTGGCCGTGGATGTCGGCGAGGTCCGGCAGCCCCTGGGTGGCCGTGCGGGGCAGGGCGGTGGCGCGGGGCAGGGCCTCGCCCTCGGGCTGCAGGGCGGTCACCACGTCGAGCAGGTGCCGGGCCTCGCGCACCACCAGCCCCTCCACCAGCGCGGCCTCGGCGGCGCTGGCCTGGGGCAGCACCAGCTCCTGGCCGGTGCCCGACTGGCGCAGGGCCAGGGCCATGGCCAGCGCGCCTCGCACCGGGCGCAGCTCGCCCGCCAAGGACAGCTCGCCCGCGCAGGCCAGGCGCGCCAGGCGGCCGGCGTCCACCTGGCCGTTGGCGGCGAGCAGGCCCAGGGCCATGGGCAGGTCGAAGCGCCCGCCTTCCTTGGGCAGGTCGGCCGGCGCGAGGTTGACGGTGATGCGCTTGTTGGCCGGGAAGGACAGGCCGCTGTTGTGCAGCGCGGCCCGCACGCGCTCGCGGGCTTCCTTCACCTCGGTGTCCGCCAGGCCGACCACCGTGAACGAGGGCAGGCCGTTGGCGAGGTGGACCTCCACGGTGACGGGCGCGGCGGCCAGGCCGTCGAGGGCGCGGGAGTGGACGGTGGCAAGGCTCATCCGGCCACGGTAGGAGGGCGGCCCGCGGGGCGTCCAGGGGTCACCCCCCGGGCGGGCGAGGGTTGCGCACCAAATGCGTGCACAAAATCGGCGCGACGCCCGCCCAAGTTGGTGCGCCTGCGTGCGCGCCGGGCGGTGGCGGCCCAGTTTCGTGCAGGCCGGGTGCCGCAGCGCTTGGCACGGAAGCTGCAAATACCCCTGCGACTGCCCTTTCCAACACCTGAATCAGGAGATCCCGCCATGAAGTTGTCCCCTTCGCTGCTCGTCCTGGCCCTGGCCGCCGTCGTTCTGCCGGCCGCCGCCGATGAGCCGGCGCCGGACCCGCTGTCGTTCAACATCGGTGCCGTCACCGAGTACCGCTACCGTGGCATCTCCCAGACACGCCTGAAGCCGGCCGTGCAGGGCGGCGTCGACTACGCCGACCCGAGCGGCTTCTACGTCGGCGCCTGGGGCTCGACGATCAAGTGGATCAAGGACGCAGGCGGCGACGCCGGTGTCGAGGTCGACCTGTACGGCGGCTACAAGACCGAGATCTCCAAGGGCCTGACGCTGGACGTCGGCGTGCTGCAGTACCTCTACCCCAGCAACAAGCTCAACCCCAGCGCCAACACGCTGGAGGTCTACGGCGCGCTGAGCTTCGGCCCGGTCACGGCCAAGTACTCGCACAGCACCACCAACCTGTTCGGCTTCGCCGACAGCAAGGGCTCGGGCTACTTCGACGTCACGGCCAACTTCGACCTGGGCGACGGCATGACCCTGACGCCGCACGTCGGCCACCAGACCGTCAAGCGCAACTCCGCCTTCTCGTACACCGACTACTCGCTGACCCTGGCCAAGGACTTCTCGGGCCTCGTGGTGAGCGGCGCCATCATCGGCACCGATGCCGGCAAGGCTGCCTACGCCAGCCCGATCAACGGCAAGTTCATGGGCAAGACCATGCTGGTCGTCGGCCTCAAGAAGAC
>Ga0233424_10001645_pt1 | contig 18478 bp, 19 predicted proteins | sample Watercolumn_Towu_FD_181011 | JGI IMG/M metagenome (GOLD analysis project Ga0233424, IMG submission 181011) | Freshwater microbial communities from Lake Towuti, South Sulawesi, Indonesia - Watercolumn_Towuti2014_125_MG | ecosystem: Environmental > Aquatic > Freshwater > Lake | place: Indonesia...
ATCGTCCGGGACCTGAATGGTTCGGCGGCGATTATGCCTTTGGAATCTGCCATGAGAAGGCCGATCCGTCCATGCTTTCCATGCTTTGAATTCGATAATTGACCCTTGACTTGGGCCTGGGCGCAGTTCATCTGAGACCCTATGGCCTACATTTCTTTGATTCGTTTCACGGGACAAGGAGTCAAAAGCTACCGGATATCACCGGATCGCGCCGCCGCCTTCCAAGCGGCTGCGGAAAAAGTTGGCACCAGCGTCCGCGTCGTTTACTGGGCAATGGACAGTTCGACGGCGTGGTTTTGTTCGACGCCCCGGACGAAGAAACCGCCACCAGCCTGATGCTCGCGCTCGCCGCGCAGGGCAACGTTCAGACGACGACCCTTCGCGCTTTCGGGGCGCACGAAATGAAAGCGATCGCGGACAAAGCGGCGAAGATCAAACTCTAACCGAGAATTCGCCGTCCTTCGTCGAGGAAGATCCCTTTGAAGTTCATCTCCAGGGCCTGAGGATTGGAGGCTTTGGCCAGCGCTTCTTTCTCGGTGACTTTGCGGTCTTTGACCAACTGAAACAGCGCCTGGTTGAAGGTCTGCATCCCGTCCTCGACTCCGGTTTCGATCGCGGCGGGCAGTTTGTCCAGACGATTTTCCTCGAGCAGTTTGCGGACCGTGGGAGTGTTGATCAGGATTTCCGACGCCGGCGTGACGCCGCCCGTGGCGGTGTTCACCATGCGCTGGCAGATGACCGCCTGCATCGTTCCGGAAAGCTGACGCCGGATTTGTTCGCGCTCGTCGGCTTTGAAGAAATCCAGGATGCGGCTGATCGACTGAGAGGCATTGGTGGTGTGCAGTGTGGAGAGGACCAGATGCCCCGTGTCCGCCGCGCTCATCGCGGCCGTAAAGCTGATGGAATCGCGCATCTCCCCGATCATGATCACATCGGGATCCTGGCGAACGATATGCCGGAGGCCCGCAGCAAAAGTTTGGGTGTCCAGGCCAATCTCTCGCTGTTCGATCACGGATTGGTTGTCTTCAAAGACATACTCGATGGGATCTTCCAGCGCGATGATGTGCTTTTTGAAGTTCGCGTTGATGTGCTCGATCATGGCGGCCAGCGTCGTGGACTTGCCGCAACCGGTCGAACCGGCTACCAGCACGATGCCGCGCGGTGACTCCGCCAGCCGCTTGATGATCGGGAGCAGGCCCAGTTCCTCGAAGCTCGGCACCTGGGTTTTGACGTAGCGCATCGAGAGGCAGAATTCGCCTTTTTGCTGAAAAACGTTCGTTCGAAAACGTCCAATCCCTGGCGCGTAGTAGGAGAAATCCACCTCTCGATCCTCCTCCAGCCGTTGCTGGACATGCCTCGGCAGGATTTTGTGAACGATGTCGTTCAGCCATTGCACGGTCGGGACGGGTGCTTCGATGGCTATGAGCTGGCGGTTAATCCGAAAAATAACGGGACCTCCAATCTTGATATGCACATCGGACGCGCCCCCTTTAGTGGCTGTGTCCAGAATGCGGTGGAATATTTCCATGCCCTCCGCTCCCTCGCCTGGAGGTTCTAAACGGTCTGGGAAAATGCGAGTTCCGAAAGACGCTCCTGAGACTGGGGCGTCAGCCCCATAAAGACCATTGAGACCAAGTAGCCGGTATGGCGGCTGCCGATACAATCCACCACAATGCCGGTGCAATGAACTTTCTTGGCTTCGCGCCGAGAGTGCAGATCAACGGTCATTTCGGTCCATTTCGGGATCGGGGAAGCCGAACAGAATTCGATTCCATTTTTTCGAAAGCGAATAGCCTGGGCAGGCAAACTGAGCTCGGCTTGGTTGGAATGCAGTTGAACTGAATGAAAAACACCGGAAGTATCGAGTTTACTCGTGCTCATAGCAGGACAATACACTGTAGCATATGTCCCGGCATCGTCAATTGAAGACGCGCGACGCGAAGCGCGCGAAGCCGCGAAGCCCCGCGCCAAACGCGCCAAGGCGCGTCATTGAGCCACGCGCAATTCTTCTCAACCGCGAATGGATGCGAATAGGCGCCAATGAAATCGAGCGCTTCAAGGAGCGCCATCCCGCTGTCGTTCTCGACGCCTTGGCAGCAATGCAGAGTTGGTTTGCCCCGTTCTTCGCGCTCCTTCGCGTCCATTCCGTCCATTCGCGGTTAAGAAATTCCCCCTTGAATTACGCGTGGATTTGGGCGCGGAACGCAAGACGCGGTCAGGAATTTTGAGCCTCGTTTGCAGCAACCACAATTTCCAAATCTCTGGTCCGCAGCGCTTCGACGAGCTCTTTCGGAGCGCTACTGTCTGTCACAATCGTGTCGATCGAGTCTAGCCCGCAAAGCTCCGAGACGGACTTCCGTCCAAATTTCGTGTGGTCAAGGCATAGGACTACCTTTTGCGCCGCATGAATCATGGCGCGCTGAATATCGATCAACAACCCGTGCGAGTTTGTAATCCCGTCCAAGGTGATCCCACCTGCTCCCATGATGGCGACATCTGCGTGGAGCTTGGAGAAAGCTTCGACGGCCAGCGGCCCCACTAATACTCCCAGCCGCGGATAAATCACTCCGCCTGAAAGCACAACTTCCAACCTTGTGTCCCCAGCATATAAATTCGCAACGGGCAGCGAATTGGTGATGATTTGCGGTTTCTTGTCCTCCAGGTAGCGCGCGACGTGATAAACCGTCGTGCCGGCATCAATGATGATCGTCTGGTTGGACTTGATCAGATCTGCGCACGCCTTCGCAATAGCCTCCTTCTCCGCCAATTGATGAGTGTCTCGCGCGGAGAAGGCGAACTCGTCCGATCGCGGGTTGACCAGTCTCGCTCCGCCATGAGTTCGGCGCAGCACGCCCTTCGACTCCAGAACTGTCAAATCCCTGCGGACCGTAGAAGTCGAAGCATCAACGCACTCGGACAGTTCGTCCAGTGATGCGAACTCCACCTTCTGAATGTAAGTTTCAATGCGCAGTTGACGTTCTTCAGCCTGCATTTGCGCGCGACTGTGATAGGTTTTGATAGATTTTGCAATAATTCATTTGACAATTCTTTCAAATACATCCAGAAAGACCCCCAGTTTTATGGCAGCACTTGGCGAAACGGTTCATCGGGCTGTGGTCGAACACATCGTTCGGCAAGCCGTTTACCGCCGCCTCGGGAAGCCGTTGCCGAGGTCGGCAACGGGATCGAATCCTCTCGTCGTCAATGTGAGCGCCCGGCACTGCCACCTAACGCAGGAGGCAGTCGAAATCTTGTTTGGCAAAGGTCATCGGTTGACGCCTTTCAAGTGGCTATATCAGGAAGGCCAATTCGCCGCGCAAGAAGCCGTGACGTTGATTGGGCCGCGTAGCCGTGTCATTTCCAATCTGCGCATCCTTGGGCCTTGCCGGACATTGAATCAAGTCGAACTGGCCTACACGGATGCGATCGCTCTTGGATTCGGCATTCCTTTGCGGCTTTCCGGGAACATAGAAGGCACTCCGGGGGCGATGCTCATGGGGCCGGCTGGTTTTTTTGAAATGTCCAAGGGAGTGATCCGCGCCTTGCGCCACGTGCACATGCACCCGGACGACGCTAACTTTTACGGCGTGAAGAACGGCCAGGACATGAAGCTCCAAGTGGGAGGGCCGTGCGGACTAACGTTCGACAAGCTTCTCGTCCGAGTGGACAAGAGCTTCAAGCTGGAGGTTCATATCGACACCGATGAAGGCAACGCCTGCAACCTCCAGCCGGACACGCCTTGTGAATTGATCAAATGAGACTCTCGAACCATGCACTTCACCAAGAGATCTCACTGACAACTGATAACTGACTACTGATCCCTCTCAACTCTCAACTCCCAACCCTCAACAAGTTCTATGAGCGAAGCATTAGGAATGATCGAAACCAAAGGATACGTCGGCAGCGTAGAGGCCAGCGACGCCATGGTGAAAGCCGCGAACGTCTCGCTGGTGAAAACCATCCAGATCGGCGGCGGCCTCATCACGGTCCTGGCCAAAGGCGATGTCGGCAGCGTCAAGGCGGCGGTGGATGCCGGGTCCAAGGCGGCGAGCAAGGTCGGCGAACTCATTAGCTCTCACATCATCGCGCGTCCGCACGAGGACTTGCTCAAGGCCTTTCTGGGCGAAACCACCGCGCCGAAGAAGTGATTCACCCCGTAACTCTCAACTCCAAACTCTCAACTAGATTATGGCTCAACCAGCAATCGGAATGATCGAAACCAAGGGCCTGAGCGCCCTGCTCGAAGCCAGCGACGCCGCCCTCAAGGCCGCCCACGTCACGTTCGTCGGCTGGGAAAAGATCGGCAGCGGTTACGTCACGGCATTCTTCCGAGGCGACGTCGCCGCGGTTAAGGCCGCGACCGATGCCGGGGCCGCCGCCGCCGCGCAAGTCGGGCAGGTCATCAGCGTCCAAGTGATTCCGCGTCCGCACGAAGGACTGTCGATGCTCGGCCGATGCCTCCAGTGAGGCTGTTAAATGGTTAAAGGGTTAAAAAAGTTAAATATGGTGTGTCGTTACCGCGTGAGTCGTCTCCGAGTTCAACCCATTTAACGATTTAACCCTTTAACTCATTTAACGAAACGCAGTGAAAATTCTCGTCGCCAACCTCGGCTCCACATCGCTCAAGTGGCGGCTGTTCGACTTGTCGAACGGCCAGGAGCGCCTCCTGCACAAAGGCGGCTTCGAGCGCGTGACCGATTATCCCAAGGCGATTGAGGACTGCCTGGGGCAACTTCGTGATGCGGGCCACATCACCAGCGAGAAAGACCTGGCGGCCGTCGGCTTCAAGACCGTTCTGGCCCTCGGGATCAATGGCTGCGTGCGGCTCGATGAAAAAGCGGTCCACGCGATGGAATCGTGCAACAGCATCGCCCCCGCTCACAACCCGCCTTACATTGCGGGCATCCGGCTTTTCGCTCAACGAATGCCCGGCACTCCGTTGGTGGGCTTGTTTGAGACGGCCTTTTACCAATGGGCGCCCGAAGCCGCGATGCGCTACGCCGTGCCGCAAGCCTGGCATGACGCGGGCGTCCGGCGCTGGGGCTTTCATGGCGCCAGCCACAAGTTTATCGCCGAACGTTCCGCGGAATTGCTGGGTCGCGAAGACGTAGCCGATCGTACGCGCCGGCTTTACGTGGACAGCGAAAGTAGTGCGGTGCGGAAGCCGGACCTGCGCGTCATCTCCTGTCATCTGGGTGGCAGCTCTTCGATCAGCGGCATCCTGAATGGCGTCGCCATCGGCAATAGCCTCGGCATGAGCCCGCAGTCGGGCCTGCCGCACAACAATCGTGTGGGCGATCTTGATGCCTTCGCGCTTCCCTTCTTAATGCGGACTGCTGGGCTCACGCTGGACGAAGCCGAACGCCTCCTGTGCAAGGAATCCGGTTTGAAGGGTCTCTCCGGGAGCTCGAATGACATTCGCGATATTCAGACGCAAGCCGCCCAGGGCCACAAGCAAGCCCGCTTGGCGCTGGACGTGTTCGTTCATCAAATCCGGCACTGGATCGGCGCGTATTATCTTCAACTCAACAGCGCCGACGCGATCGTTTTCACCGCCGGTATCGGAGAGAATCGCGCCGAATTGCGCGAGTCCATCTGCGCGAATCTGGATCAACTCGGCATCGTCCTGGATCGGGAAACGAATCTCTCGACCAGAAGACAGGAAGCCGTAATCAGCGCGCCAGGCTCGCGCGTTAAGATCATGATCATCCCGACGAACGAAGAACTCGTCGTCGCCCGCGAAGTCAAACGCTTTCTCGAAAACACCAAGTCCTAAATCGTAAATCAAAAATCATAAATCCACTATGGCTCATCAAGCAATCGGACTCCTGGAAACACGCGGCCTGGTCGCTCTTGTCGAGGGCGCCGACGCCATGCTCAAAGCCGCGAACGTCGAACTGGCCGGCCCCATGACCCAGGTCGGCAACGCCCTGGTCACGGCGGTCGTGGTTGGCGATGTCGCCGCCGTCAAAGCTGCTACGGACGCCGGCGCGCAAGCAGTCAAAGCGATCAAAGGCGAAGTCGTCAGCGTGCACGTCATTGCGCGGCCGCACTCGGAAGTGGACGCCGTTTTGCCGAAGAAGAAGTAATCAGTTGCCAGTTTCCGGTTGTCAGTCCGGAAGGAGCGATGACTGGAAAAGCAGGTCACGACTCACTGACCACTGATAACTGACAACTGACAACTGACAACTGACACCATGTTCCTCGCCAAAGTCGAAGGTTCGATCGTTTCGACCAAGAAGGACGCCAGCATGGGCGGCCGCAAGTTGCTGCTCTTGCGTCCGCAGTTGGTGGACGAAAAAGACCCCGCCAAGTTCCGTCCCGGCATGAACACCATCGTTGCCGTCGATAGCGTGGGCGCGGGCATCGGTGAAATGGTCCTGTTCTGCCAGGGCAGCAGCGCGCGCCTCGCCCCCGGACTCAAGGACGCGCCGGTCGATGCCGTGATTATCGGGATCGTCGATTCGGTCGATGTGCTGGGGAAGCAGATCTATAGCGCAAAAGGCTGAGTTCGCGTCCGGCGCTTAAGCATTTGCCCCTTCCAATTCATGAACCATGAGCACGATTAACGAAGCCTTAATCCGCGACATTGTTAGCGAAGTGCTGGGGCGTCTCGGCGGCCCGACAGAGTCTAAGTCTTCGGCTCCTCAACCTCCGCCGACGCAGCCTGCGTGCATGTGCAACGGAAAAACGGCGGCGCCCACGAACACATTACGCGGCAGGTTCGGCGTCTTTCAGGACGCTGACGAAGCTTGCGCGGCTGCGCACGAAGCGTTCCTCCAACTGCAAAAGAGGGGCGTCGCCGCGCGGCGTAAGATCGAGGAAATCGTCAAGACGCTTTGCGCCCAGAACGCGCAGGCATGGGGCAAACTGGAACTGGACGAAACGAAGATCGGCCGCCTCGATCATAAAATCGAAAAACTCCAGATCATCAAGCTCGTCCCCGGTGTCGATTGGCTTCGCCCGGACGGACGGAGCGGCGATCACGGGATCACGCTGGAGGAGTACACGCCGTTCGGGGTGGTGGCCGCAGTGACGCCGAGCACGCATTCCATCCCGACGCTCAGCGGAAACATCGTCAACATCGCCGCCGCAGGCAACGCCGTCGTTTTCAACCCGCACCCGGCCGCTTCCCGCTGCGCCGCCACTGCCGTGCGCGCCTTCAACGAAGCGATTCATCGCGAAACTGGCATCGAGAACATCGCCTGCATTATCGAGAAGCCGACGATGGAAAGCTTCGCGGCAATGTGCAAGCACGAGGCGGTCCGCTTGCTCCTGGTCACCGGCGGCCCAGGCGTGGTGAAGGCGGCGATGCAGACCGGCAAGCGCGCCATCTGTGCAGGGCCGGGCAACCCTCCGGTGTTGGTCGATGACACAGCCTGCATGAAACGCGCGGCCCGGACCATCATTCAGGGCGCGGCTTACGACAACAATTTGCTCTGCATCGGCGAGAAGGAAGTGTTCGCGTTGGAAGACATCGCCGACAAACTCATGACCGAGATGGAGCGCAGCGGCGCGGTGCGCCTGAACTCGTCGCAGCTTGATGCGCTTACCAAGGCTGCATTCACTTTCAAAGAAGCTCAAGGCGTCGGCGGCCCGCACGCTTCGGTGAACAAGGAGTTCATCGGAAAAGATCCATCTGTGCTGGCGAAGGCGGCCGGAATAAGTATTCCAGCTGGCACGCGCCTTCTCTTTGCAGAAACGGAAGCCAATCATCCGTTCGTGGTCGAGGAACAGATGATGCCGTTTTTGCCGATCATCCGCGTGAAAACCGTGGAGGAAGGCATCGCCCGCTCGCTCGAAGCTGAGCACGGCTACAAGCACACGAGCATCATTCACTCGCATGACGTGGAAAACATGACGGCGATGGGCCGCGCCTTGGACACGACCTTGTTCATCAAGAACGGTCCGTGCATGTCTGGACTGGGCCTCGGCGGCGAAGGCTATCTGAGTTATTCGATCGCGACGCCGACCGGCGAGGGCGTGACCAATCCCAAGACGTTCTGTCGCGTGCGGCGATGCGTCATGGTCGATAATCTGCGCATCTACTAATCCATGAATCGTTACAACGTTACAGCGGCGAGTAGGAGCTTGTTCGTTCCTGCCAGCCCGTGCTTTGTCAACGCTGTAACGCTGTAACGCTGTAACGCTGCAACGAGAATGTTGTTAGCTCGCGTCGAAGGCAACGTGGTCGCCACTCGCAAGCATCCGAGCTTCGAGGGCTGGCGGCTGATCATTTGCCAGCCGATCAATCAAGCCGGCCAGCCTGAAGGCGCGCCCCAAGTGGCCATCGATGCACATGGCGCGGCCATGCACCAGCGCGTCGTCATCTCATCCGACGGCCTGGCAGCTCGAAAAGCGGTCGGCGACGACAGGAGTCCGGCGCGCTGGATGATCATCGGTGTGGTGGATGAGAAGGAACCCGGAGTCCCGGTTTAGAATGTCGAATGTCGGAATCCGCATGACGAAAGAATGTCTAATCTCCAAATCCGAAACGCGGCTCGGAGAGCAAAGAACGATTTTGTTATTCGGATTTGGGATTTCTTTTGGCATTCGTCCTTGGACATTGGGTGTTTGATAAAATGAAACTTGGCTCTGTCATCGGGCGCGTCACGCTTAACAAGACGGTGCCGCAGTTGCGCGGCGCGCGCTGGCTCATCGTGTCGCCGTTCACGCGGGAGCACTTCCAGCGCGGCACGGAGACGCCGGCGGGCCTCAGCAAAGATCCGAGCCTGGTGGTTTACGACGATCTTGGCGGAGCCGTGGGCCAGACGATCGGCTATGTCGAGGGCCGCGAAGCTGCACAGCCGTTCGACCAACCCACACCCGTGGATGCGATCAACGCGGCGTTGGTCGATGAGATTTTCTACAACCCGTTTCAGAAGTGACACGTGAAAACCGTCATCAGCGCAAAAGAAATTGAAGAATTGATTCGATCCGGAGGCGACCCTTCTCGCTTGCCGACGGACGCGATCTTGACGCCCTCGGCGCGTGATTTGATGCGTGAGCTTGAATCGCGCAACGAAAGTATGTCCAGATCGGCGTCAGCCTCCAATGCCGCCGCGGGCGTGCCGCCAGACAAACCTCTGCATTCGAAAAGTTCCAAACACGAGCTGGAGTCTTTTTTCAATTCGCCCTGTTGCCGAAGGTTGAAGGAGGAGATTTGCGACGTGGGCCGGCGTTTGTGGCAGCGTGCTTATGTCGATGGCAACGGCGGCAACATCGCCATCCGAGTCGGCGAAGACATCGCGATCTGCACGCCGACGCTTGTGAGCAAGGGCTTCATGAAACCGGATGACATGTGCCTGGTGGATTTCGAGGGCAACCAGCTCGCCGGAGCCATGAAGCGGACAAGCGAAATCCTCATGCACCTCCAGATTATGAAACGTCAACCGCGCGCGGTGGCCACGGTGCATTGTCATCCGCCTTACTCGACGGGCTTCGCGGTCGCCGGCATGGAGCCGCCCACGTGCATGATTCCGGAATACGAAGTCTTTTCTTCGGTGGCGATCGCGCCGTATCGCACGCCAGGGACGCCGGAAATGGGCCAGCTCGTCGCGGACCTGGTCGATAGGCACAACACGATCCTGATGGCCAACCACGGCGTCGTGGCGTGGAGCCACAACAACGTCGAGGATGCCTATTTCAAGATGGAAATCCTGGAGGCCTATTGCCGGACCGTTCTGGTCGCGGCGCAACTGGGCAAGACCCCGCATACATTCACGCCCGCACAACTCAAGGACCTGTTGAAAATCAAGCAAGGCCTCGGCATCCCCGACCCGCGTCACGGCCTCAAAGAATGCGAACTCTGCGACAACGCGGAATGGCGGCCAGGCGTGACCTGTCAGACGCCCACTCAGCAGGACGCAGGGGCGGGCTATAATGCCGAGGCCGAGGCGGCTGTCCAGGCCATCACCGACCAGATCATGGCCCAGATAAAGTGACGGGAATGACTAAGGGCGAAATCCGAATGACAGAGGAATTCCCAATAGCAAATCCCAAATGGGGGTCTGGCGCATCCCAGATTAGTTTGGCATTAGAGCTTTGTCATTCTTTCGACATTCGTCCTTCGACCTTCGACATTTCATGAAGTCCCTGCACGCCAAACTCGCCGAGATCAAGGCGAATCCCGCCTCGCGCGCCTTCATCCTGGCCGACGCCAAGGACGCGGACATGGCGTTTGGCGTACGCGCTCCCGGGCCGCGCAATTACCTGGCCCGCCGCGGGGCTCGGCCAACGCAATTCTCGCCCGAAGTCTGGACTCGGGAAGAGTTCGGCTACCGGAATCTGCCGGAGTTTCTCGACATCATCCGCGAAGTCACGCATCAGGGGATCGTCGATATCATGCTGATGTCCGCATACGTGAACGAGCAACTCACGATCAAGGAAGGGCTGTTCGTCAATTCTCACGTCACCCCGGCAGCGCGAGCCAACGACACCACAGACGTGTGGGCCGTCCGCCACGGTTGTTACACGCGGGAAGCGTCTCAGCCGTTCCGCAGCGCCACCATCGATCAGATTCAGTGCGGCGAAATCGAATGTGACCGCACGAGCGAGGATTTTCCAGGGGCCAACCTGGGCCTTTATTCGGTCACATTCGTCAATGATCTCGAACAGGATCGCGAAGCGCTGCTCTGGTACAAAGAATTTCGCGAAGAGGCGGAGCGCAAAAAATTCCGGCACTTCCTGGAAGTGTTCGACCCCAACATCGAGAGCGGCATTCCGCCGGGGAAACTGGGGGAGTTCATCAATGATAATATCCTTCGGACCCTCGCGGGCGTGCCCGAATCAGGGCGGCCCATCTTTTTGAAAATCGTTTACCACGGACCGAAGGCCATGGAGGAATTGGCCCAGTACGATCCCAATCTGGTGGTCGGCATTCTCGGCGGGGGCGCGGGCACAACTTACGACGCGTTCCGGCTCATCCATGACGCGCAGAAATACGGCGCACGCGTGGCGCTGTTTGGACGCAAAATCAACAACGCCGAACACCAGCTCGCCTTCATCGAGATGTTGCGCCTGATCACCGATGCCCGGCTCGGTCCCGAAGAAGCCGTCCGTGCCTACCACGGCGTTTTGCAGGGCAAGCACATCAGGCCTCACCGCTTGCTCGAAGAAGATCTCAAACTCACGGACCAGGCCATGAGCTACGATGGTAGTGCGGCGCGACGAGCGAAGATTGAAGTGAGGGAAAATCCTCTGGCGAATCGCAGAGCTGAAGCGCCATCAGAGAAGTCAGACCGCGATCTCCCGCGTGCAGCCGCGATGAATGGCGATTGGCCGCGGCTCGCCAATGGTTCGCCAGATTTTGGCCGGATGAATTCTACCCAACGCCGCGATTATGACGCACGGCGCTTGAAGAGTAAATTCGGCTGATTCAGTAAAATTCGGCAAGAAAGGCGTCCTCAAAGTCACCCGGGGGCGCATCTCCGAATGAGCACACTTGGGGCTCCTCAAGGAGACGGACGAACGAAAGGCTCCAGCACGGAACGAAAGTCCTCAAAAGAGGGCGTGACCATTTCCGCTACCTTGCCCATGTCATCGTAGCGTCGCAAGGAGACGGCTGATGCGAAGTGGGGGTGCGCCTCGAAGGCGCGGGCTTCCGCGTCGCTCATGGAGCCACCCTGCAAGGACAGGCTCTGGCGGGACGCGTCGGACAAGCCATCCGCGTACGCACGTTCCTTCCAACACAGGTATCGCTTGGCCCGCACGTGCAAACGAATCGGCTCCACCACTTCCTCCGCGAAATAGCGCGCCAAATAATTGGCCCCAAGGTTTTCATGCCGCGCGTCGATGCCCTGGTCGGCGATCTGCTCGCCGAGGTTGTGCAACAAATGACCGTAGTCGTGCAACAGGCACGCCGCGACGAGGTGCGCCGGTTCTCCCGCCTGACGAGCGAACGTGGCGCATTGCAGCGCGTGCTCGCTCTCGGTCACTTGCTCGCCGTATTGGCGGTGGCCTCGTTCACGGAACAGATGGAGAAGTTGGTCGATGATTTCTTGGTCTGCCATACCAGGGGAGCATAGCAGAAAGAACTGCGGCGGTCTATTAAAACGGCGTGAATCCTCTGAATCCTCGATCCCCGCGCCTCAAATCCGATTTGGCAGGCCGGAGGCCTGCCCTACGTTCCGTAAGGATTGAAGGACGACAAACTCCACTCGTCGATCAGTTCGTCCGGGATGTCGCTCAGGAACCGGGACGGTTGCTGCATGATGTCGCCGGTGTAACCGCCCGTAACTCGAATCAGCGGATAGGTCAGGTAAAGTTCGTTTTTCGCGCGGGTGAGCGCGACATAAAACAGACGGCGTTCCTCTTCTTCCTCGATCGAACGGGCCGCCGGAAAGAGTCCCTCGCAAAGCATGATGATGAAGACCACACTGAATTCGAGCCCTTTGGCCTGATGAACGGTCGAAAGCCGGATGCGTTCGTCGTCCGAGGTGGCCGGACGGTCTTCCTCCACTTCGAGATTGGAAAGAAGCGCCAGTTGCGAGAGGAATTCTTCCGTCGTTTTGAATTGCATCGCATAGGTAGCGAGTTGCTCCAGGTCTTCGAGACGCGCCCGGTAGTTTGGATAGTATTCCTGCAAATATTCCTCGTAGCTCGCTTCAAGGATCAACTGGATCATCTGGGACGCATGACTCCGAACCGGCTCGGACTCCAGTTGCGCGATGGTCGTCGTGAACTGTGCCCAGGCCGCCGCCGTCTTCTTCGGGACGTTTGAACCGCAGGCCTGCAGCGCCATGGCCAGAGCGGGGAGTGCGGAGCCGTCAATTGCGGATTGCGGATCGCGGATTGTGGACTTGAGAGGCAGGCCACTGATTACGGAAGACCGATTACTGATCACTGAGCCCCGATCATCTGCCTCTACTCCGCGGACTGCCGACGCAGGCAGGCTGGAGGCCTGCCCGACTTTGAGGCGCGCCCTGAATGCGAGCCACAGTTTGTCCGCGCTCTTGCCACCGATGCCGGGCAGAAGGCCGGCCAGTCGTTTGAAAGACAGTTCGTCCTGGGGATTGTTGATAAACTTGAGATAGGCCGCGACGTCCTTGATGTGGGCCTGTTCAAAAAAACGGATGCCGCTCGTGATCGTGAAGGGAATATTGCGGCGTGTCAGCTCCAACTGCAGCTCCAGTGCATGGAAGTGCGAGCGATACAAAACGGCCATGTCGCGGAGTTCGATCCCTTCGTCGCGCAGTTGCAGCGCGCGTTGAGCGACGAATCGCGCTTGCTCGGCGCCGTCACCGCACGGCACGAGGACGGGTTTCATGCCGGATTTTCGCGCGGCGGTCAGCGCTTTGGCAAACTGCTGGCGATTCGGAGCGATGGCCGCGTTGGCCAGGGCCAGAATCTCCGGCGTGCTGCGGTAGTTGATCTCAATCTTGTAGATGGCGGCCTTGGGATAGCGGTTGGGAAATTGAAGGATGTTGTGGAAGTTCGCTCCGCGCCACGAATAAATACTCTGGGAATCGTCCCCCACGACCATGACGTTCTGGTGCCTCGCCGCGAGCAGGTCGATCAAATCACTCTGCAGCTTGTTCGTGTCCTGGTACTCATCGACCAAAATAAACTGGAATCGCCGCTGATATCGTTCGCAAAGATCCGCGTGCTCCCGGAGCAACCGAAGCCAAAGCACGAGCAGGTCATCGAAGTCCATGACGTTTGCCGCCTGTTTCCGCGCGGCAAAGCGCTGCAGGAGGTCGCGAAGTTGGGCTTCGAGCAGCTCAAAGTAATCAAACCGTTCCTTGAGCATCTGCGCCAGAGTCTGCTGTGTGTTGACGGCCAATGAAAACACTTCGCTGATAACTTCGGCCTTGGGAAAGCGCGTTTCCTTGAGGTCGATGTTGGCGTCGCTGATACACACTTTAAGGAGGTCCTCGGTGTCTTCGCGATCCAGAATGGTGAAGCCGGGCGTGTAACCGAGCCGCTCCGCATGCAGGCGCAGAATCCGGTTTCCTATCGAGTGAAACGTGCCTCCCCAGAGCGACGAAAGATCACCTCTGAGGAGATCAGAGACGCGTCGCATCATTTCGCGGGCCGCTTTGTTGGTGAACGTCAGAAGGAGAATGCGATCGGGCGGGACGCCTTGTTCCAGGAGGTAGGCCACGCGGTAGGTCAGGGTCCGGGTTTTGCCGGAGCCAGCCCCGGCGATAACCAGGGCGGGACTGGGAACAGCCGTGACGGCGGCGTACTGCTGTTCATTCAGCTCGCCGGCGTAATCGATGTCCAACTCGATGGGGGCGCGGAATGGTTCGAGCACATACTCGCGTGACATGCGGAAACGTTAGCGCTTGTGGAACGGGTGAGAAATGCAAAAGGAATCCAGAGCCAAGCGAACGCCGCAACTTCATTCCTTACAGCGCTAAATGAGTTAAAACCCGCAGGAGTGGGACGCAAACCTTACACTGCGGAGGTGCTGAGCTGGCGTCCGACCCGTTCGATGTTCGCCTTGATGCAATCGAGGAAGTAACTCGATCCGTCCGGATAAGGCTGGCACAGGTAACGATAGAGTCCTTGGAAATCCTTCTCCACACGGGGCATCACGTATTTTCTCCAGAACGTGGGCGTTTTCTGGATCAAGTCCTGCGCACTGCTGAAGACGGCCCGGGGCACCTTGTTGCCGGCGTTGAAGCGCTCGGACTCGGCGAATTCCTGGTAAAGGATCGGAAGTTTCTCCACGTAGTCCGGCGCCGCCATTTGGCCGAGCAAATCCGCGGTCCCCAACGCGTATCCTACCGTGCGTTCCAACTCATCGTGAAAGCGAAGCGCGGCCAAATCCACGTTTACACCGGTGCAGCGGATCATGTTCTGGACCGCAGCAATGTCCTTTTGGGTGTAACCCTTTTCTCCGAGGAGCGTGGCGGCGAACTCAGCGCTGCCGTTGACGTGAATCAAGGTGTATTTCGCTCCGGTGCCCTCAATATCGTCGCGCGTCTTCAGGTAGCCGGTGTCGTGCAGGAGAATGGCCAGCAGGCCGAGTTTGAACATCCGCTGGGGCAACTACGGTTGCGCCTTCGCCAAGTGCCGCCCATGGAGCAGCCTGACCAGGCAAAGCGCGCCCTGGAGCGTATGCTCAAAGTCATGATAGCGAGCATCAATTGGAAGATAGTCCCGGTAGTTCCCGGTGAAAGAATTCTGAGCCCAAAAAAAAGGCCTTTGAGACGAAAGCCTGGTCCGCGTAAGGGAAAATTGCCACATACGCAGACTGAACTTCAGACTCAACGGCTGCGGGGGCTTTTGTATCGACCAGGGATCACATCATCTTATTTCTGGCATTTTGGCGGAAAAATGCACGTTTTTTTCATCTAGGGGGCAAACGTGCGTACAGAAGGCCATCCGTCTCCCCTTCCGATCCATCCTGCGAACCCGGGTCGGGACGGGTTCCACTCTGTCCCTGACTGGACTCCGCTATCGAAAGCGGTCCTTCTGGGAGGTGCTGGAACGCGTCCTTACCCGCGGCTGCGGAAGGAATTCGTTGTCCCGCTTGAAGTCTTAGGTTTACATAGGGTGATGCAAATCAAATGAGCGGGCACCATCATCACGGGCGGATCGTTGACCCAACTTTCACCTCCAAATCGAGATCGACCTGGGAGATCGTGCGGCGGGTGGCGGTTTACCTGCGGCCCTACCAACTCATGGCTCTGGGGACGGTTGCCTGCGCCGTGCTTTCGCTCCTCTTTGCCTTCACTTACCCGAAGCTGACCCAGTTTGTCATCGACGAGGTCATCGGTCGCAAGCAAGCGAACCTGCTCGCGCCCGCGATGATGGCGTTGCTTGGCGCTTTTCTCCTTCGCGACTTGTTCAACGGGTTGCGGATTCGTGTCAACAACCGCTTCGAGCAGAACGTGATTTACGACATGCGCCGTGATGTTTATGCCCGTCTCCAGCGCTTGCCCATTCCCTACTTTGACCAACGCGCTTCAGGTGACCTGATGACGCGCGTGATCGAGGACGTGAATTCTGTCGAGCGTGTCCTGATCGACGGCACCGAGCAAGGCACGGTTGCGGTGCTGAGCATTGTCGGCGTTCTGGCAATCCTGTTTTCGACGGACCCCGCTCTCGCCGCGGTGGCGCTTGTGCCGATTCCTTTGCTTTCCGGAGGCGCGCTTTGGTACACCTTGACGGCGCATCGGCGGTACCGGGTGCAGCGCGAGGCGGCCAGCGCGATGAACGCGCTGCTCATGGATAATTTGCAGGGCATTCGCCAGATCAAGGCGTTCGGGCGCCAGAAGCACGAGGACGCACGGTTTGCTCAGCGTGCGGACAACCTTCGCCAAGGGACCCTTGGCGTCATGCGAGCCTGGGCCATGTACTCGCCTGCCATGAGCTTTGCCGCAGCCCTGGGCATGGGCTTGGTCCTGTGGTTCGGAGGATCTCGCGTGTTGGAAGGGAAAATGACCGTCGGCGAACTGGTCGGCTTCCTCTTTTATCTCGGGTTGTTTTATGAACCGGTTGGACGCTTGCATGGTTTGAATCAAATGCTCCAGGCGGCGCGAGCGGCTGGTGAACGGGTTTTCGACATCCTGGATGCGGCTGAGGAACGTCCTGACGCCACTCGGACGCAAATCCTTCGCGCTCCCGCGCGCGGTGAAGTGGTGTATCGAGAAGTAGGATTTAGTTACCGATCTGATCGCGTGGTTTTGAAGAATGTCAATCTGCGGGCTGCGCCAGGCGAAATGATCGCCTTGGTTGGGCCAACGGGGGCCGGGAAATCGACGCTGGTGAATCTGCTCCCCGCCTTCTACGAACGGACTTCCGGACGGATCACGATCGATGGCCAGGACATCAGCGAGGTTACCCTCGAATCCTTGCGCGCCCAGATCAGCATCGTCAGTCAGGAAGCCTTTCTCTTCAACGGCACCGTTTGGGAGAACATTCAGTATGGGAATCTGGACGCGACGCAGCAGGAAGTTGAAGCGGCCGCCCGCGCGGCGAACTGCCATGAATTCATCGCGCGCCTCCCGGATGGCTATCAATCGCGCGTGGGCGAACGGGGCGTGAAATTGAGCGTCGGGGAGAAACAGCGCGTCAGCATCGCGCGCGCGCTGTTGAAGAATGCCCCCATCCTCATCCTTGACGAAGCCACGGCCAGCGTCGATACCGCGACCGAGCGGCTCATTCAGGAAGCGCTGGAACGGCTCATGGCCAATCGCACGAGCTTTGTGATTGCCCACCGCTTGAGCACCATCCGGAACGCCGATCAGATTCTGGTGTTGCGGCACGGACAAATCATCGAGAGTGGCACACACGAGGAATTGCTCGCGCACGACGGCCTCTACGCCCGGCTCGCCCGGATTCAGAATACGACGTTCATCGAGGAAAGCTTTGAGAAATTAGAGGTGTATGACCACGCATTACCTCGCCTGTGACCTCGGCGCCGAGAGCGGCCGCTTGATGGCGGGATCGCTCGACGCCGGCAAGCTGCGCCTCGAAGAGGTCCACCGCTTTCCTAATACGCCGATTCGACGCGGCGATTCGCTTCACTGGGACGTTCCGCAACTTTTTCGCGAACTCAAAGCCGGGCTGGCCAAGGCCGCAAAACTGCACGTGCCGTTTTCCAGCTTCGGCTGCGACACGTGGGGGGTCGATTATTTGCTGTTCGACGCGCGCGGCGAACTGATGCCGCCGGCGTTTCACTATCGCGATCCGCGCGCAAGTCGCGGGGTTGAGGCGGTTTACGAGAAAGTGAATTGGGAGACGATCTTTGCCGAGACCGGCATTCAATTCATGCCATTCAACACGCTGTTCCAGTTGGCCACCGAGCCTCCGGAACGACTGGAGCGTGTGCAGCACTTGTTGCTCGTGGCCGACGGTTTGAATTACCTCCTCACGGGCGTAGCCAAAGCCGAAGAATCTCTCGCGAGCACAAGCCAGTTGTATAATCCGCGCACGCGATCCTGGTCCGACCGGTTGATTGAAGCTCTGGCATTGCCCAGGCGCATTTTTCCTCCCATTGTTCCTTCCGGCACAAAGCTGGGCTTGTTGCGCCCGGAGCTCGTCGGCGAGACCGGGCTGACGGGCTTGGAAGTGATTGCCACTTGCTCGCACGATACTGCGGCCGCCGTGGCGGCCGTGCCGGGGACCTCGAGCACGCACTGGGCTTACCTCAGTTCCGGCACCTGGTCGTTGCTGGGCGTGGCGTTGCCCGTGCCCATCATCAACGAAACCTGCCGCGAATTGAATTTCACCAACGAGATCGGCTACAGCGGCGCGGTCCGTCTCCTCAAGAACATCGTCGGTCTCTGGGTCGTGCAGGAATGCCGCCGCGACTGGATCAGACAAGGACAGGAATACGACTACGGGACGTTGACCGAACTGGCCGGTGCCGCGGCCCCATTCGTGTCGTTGCTCAATCTGACCGATCCTCGATTCGTGGCGCCTGGCGACATGCCGCAAAAAATCGCGGAGTTTTGCCGGGAAACAGACCAGCCCATTCCGGCGAATCCGGGCGCAACGATCAGTTGCGTGTTGGAAAGTCTGG
>Ga0233424_10001647_pt1 | contig 18450 bp, 17 predicted proteins | sample Watercolumn_Towu_FD_181011 | JGI IMG/M metagenome (GOLD analysis project Ga0233424, IMG submission 181011) | Freshwater microbial communities from Lake Towuti, South Sulawesi, Indonesia - Watercolumn_Towuti2014_125_MG | ecosystem: Environmental > Aquatic > Freshwater > Lake | place: Indonesia...
ATTGACGTGAATCCGTACAGCCTGAAAGCTGCGCGTCGCCGGATGCTGGCCTTGCTCGCGCGTGCGGACGGCCAATGCCACGATCTCGGCAAGTTGTCGTGTGGTTGCGATAGCCCCCCCTGCCCGAGCAGCAACAATCGCCTTTGCAACCGCATTAGCAAACCGTTCTTCGCCATGGTTTTTTATCACCTCCGCCAGTTCCCGCAGGCTCGCCTGCGCCAGCCACTCCGCGGCGGTCTGCCCGCGGCTCGTATCCATGCGCATGTCGAGGGGCGCATCGAGGCGAAAGCTGAAACCGCGCTCCGCCTCGTCCAGCTGCGGGGACGACACGCCCAGATCCAGCAGCACGCCATCCACCCCCTCCACACCCTCCGCCTTCAGCACCTCCTCCAGGCTGCCGAAGGCGGCATGGATCACTTTCAGGCGCGCATCGGCGATCTTCCTGCCCGCCGCGACCGCCGCCGGATCCCGGTCCAGCGCGATCAGCCGCCCCGTTTCGTTCAGCCGCTCGAGGATCAGCCGGCTGTGGCCGCCGCGACCGAAGGTCGCATCCACGTACACCCCGCCCGGCTTCAGCGCCAGGGCGTCGACCGCTTCCTCCAGCAGCACTGTCCTGTGCTGCGCATTCAATCCGCCATCCCCCCGCCCCCCTTCCCGCGGAAGGGGGTGACGGTTGTTCGCGGGCTACGTCCGCTCCATCTGCCTGTCTGCGCCGCCCTTGGGGCGGCCCGGCGGGCGGCGGCGCTCACAACGTCAGCGTTTCCAATCCCGGCGGCAGCAGCTTGTCGCCCAGCGCGAAGATCGCTTCCTGCTGCTGCTTCCAGCCGGCATCCGACCAGAGTTCGAAATGGTTGCCCTGTCCGACCAGCCAGACCTCCTTCTCCAACCCGGCGTACTGGCGCAGCTCGGGCGCGATCAGCACGCGGCCGGCACCGTCCATTTCCTCCTCGCGCGCGAAGCCGATGAGGAGACGCTTCAGGAGGGCGGATTGCTGTTCGAGGCTGGGCGCCTGCAGCACCTTGTCGCGGATGGGTTCCCAGGCCGGCAGGGGATAGATGAGGAGACAGCGGTGAGGGTGGGCCGTCAGCACGAGCGTGCCGTTGGCGAGAGAGGCGAGCCGCTCGCGATGGCGCGAAGGCACGGCGAGCCGCCCTTTCGCGTCCAGATACAGCGCTGCCGCCCCCTGAAACATCCATCCCCCTCCGAATACGGGAAACGCAAACGGCCGTTTTCCCACTTTTTTCCACTATTTCCCACTTTAGATGAGTTTTATTGCAGGGTCAAGCAGGAAATTGCGATTTTTTCCAGTCGCAACAAAGACTTAAGAGGACGAATCAAGACAAAATCTGGAAAAAATATCCTTAATAATCAATTATGATAGAGCGTGAAGTAAAAGTTGATTCTGAAGAGTTGACGGGCCGGATGGCCCGAGGGGGGATTGGAAGTCCGCCGATAAGCCGGGTTCTGTAAGGCAGCTTGCGCTGCCCGGCAGCCATTCCTCTGGGCGACGCGTTGCCGCGGCGCTCTAGCAGCCTACCCGGAAGCGGCGCGAGCAGCGCCATGGCTTCCCTATTTGGCCTTGCCCCGGATGAGGTTTAGCGTGCCAGCCGTGTTGCCACGGTCTGCGGTGGGCTCTTACCCCGCCTTTTCACCCTTGCCGGTCCTTGCGGACTTGGGCGGTATGTTTTCTGTGCCACTCTCTGTCGCCTCGCGGCGCCCGGCCGTTAGCCGGCATCCTGCTCTATGGGGCCCGGACTTTCCTCCCTGCGCGCCAAGCGCGCACAGCGGCTGCCTGGCGGACTTCCAAGCCCATTATATCGAAACAACATCCTTGCTTTTCAATGGCTTGTAAAATATTTTCGGTTTCTGCTTGATCTGCCGACCGGGCAGGCTTGAAAATATAGGGGGAACGGATTGGGCTTCTTAGCAGTAGCCATCTCAAACCTCCGCTTCCATTCAGGCCCCGCTCATGCGGGGCCTTTTTTTCTTGGTGCACGGAATTGGCGTGTGTCTTCGTAATACGACGGTTCGGAATTTTCCGCCACCACACCCGGAATGCCGAGCAGCGGCAGCGGCTGGAAGTCGCGCGGCCGCGCGTACGCCTCGGCTTGCGAAAACAGTTCGGCCAGCCGGCCGTCGATCGCCTCGACCTGCTGCGCCAGCCATGCCGGCTCGACCTCGAGCAGCACCGCCTTTGCCGTCAGGCCGACGAAGGGCGCGCGCAGCTGGTCCCAGCTGGCGTGACCGAAGACGAAGAAGCGCATGTCGCGCGCCACCTGCGCGCGGCGCTGCCAGAACAGTTCCTTCCATTCATGGCCGCGCAGCAGATCGAGCAGCGCCATATCGGCGCAGGCGACGACGAGGCCGCACTCGTCGAATTGCGTCACGGCGTCGCGCACGGCGCCGCGCTCGTGCCGGCCCGCCGCGCGCTGTGCCATGAGCGCCGCATGGTGGCGGCCGTTGAGCACGCATTTGGCGCGCGGATAGGCAAGCCAGGCCAGCGCATTGAAGAAATCGTGCCAGTTGCCCGCGCGCGTCTCGACCTCGCCGCGCGCGAAGACGCGCTCCTCGTAGCCGCCATCGAATCCTCCTGGCGGCACGAAGCGAATCGCAGCACCGCTTGTGGCCCTCGGCATCGCCGTCAGCGCCGCCAGCGCAGAATTAAGCACGCCCACATGCGGCGGGGCGGCGCCGCCGAAGCTGCGCAACCACTCGGCGACCGGCTCGAACAGCGGTTGTTGGGCGAGCGCCCGTAAATCAGGAATTGGGTCCATAATCGCCGCCATTATGGCCGACGCGAAACCCTCCCGCACCCTGAGCCAGGACGTCACCCTGCGCGAGGCCTGGGCCTGGGCGATGTACGACTTCGCCAACTCCGGCTACACGACGGTGGTGATCACCGCCGTCTTCAACGCCTATTTCGTCGCCGTCGTGGCGCAGCGCGCGCCCTGGGCGACGCTGGCATGGACGGCGACGCTGGCGGTCTCCTACGCCCTCATCGTGCTGACCGCCCCGCTCGTCGGCGCCTGGGCCGATGCGCGCGCCGCCAAGAAGCGCCTGCTCGCCGTCACCACCGTCGGCTGCGTCATATTCACCGCCGCGCTCTACTGCACAGGACCCGGCACGCTGGCGCTGGCCGTCTTCCTCGTCATCGCCTCGAACTTTTTCTTCGGCACGGGCGAGAACCTGATCGCCGCCTTCCTGCCCGAGTTGGCGAAGAGCCGCGCCATGGGCCGCGTCTCGGGTTGGGGCTGGAGCCTGGGCTATGTCGGCGGGCTGCTTTCGCTCGCGGCCTGCCTCGCCTGGCTGGCGCAGGCCAAGGCGGCCGGGCGCGAAACGGCGCAGGCCGTGCCGGAGACCATGCTCATCACCGCCGCGCTGTTCGCGCTGGCCAGCCTGCCGACCTTCCTCTGGCTGCGCGAGCGCGCCGTGCCGCAGGCGCCGGCGGGCGGCATCGCGCACACCGCCTGGTCGCGCCTCGCCGCCACGCTGCGCCATGCGCGGCGGTTCCGCGACCTGTCGCGCTTTCTCGTCTGCATGCTGTTCTACCAGGCCGGCATCCAGGCCGTCATCGCGCTGGCCGCCATCTATGCGCAGGAGGCCATGCGCTTCACGACCGAGCAGACGCTGGTGCTGATCCTGGTGGTGAACCTGACGGCGGCCTGCGGCGCCTTCGCCTTTGGCTACGTGCAGGACCGCATCGGCCATGTGCGCGCCATCGCGGTTACCCTGTGCGGCTGGATCGTCATGATCGTGCTGGCCTGGCTGGCCGAGGGGGCGGCGCTGTTCTGGGTGGCGGCCAACATCGCCGGGCTGTGCATGGGCGCCTCGCAATCGGCCGGGCGCGCCATGGTCGGCTTCCTCGCGCCGCCGTCGCGGCTGGCGGAGTTCTTCGGCCTGTGGGGCTTCGCCGTCAAGCTCGCCTCGATCTTCGGCCCGCTCACCTACGGCCTGGCGAACTGGCTCTCCGGCGGCGACCATCGCACGGCGATTCTGTTCACCGGCGCCTACTTTGTAGTCGGCCTCGTGCTGCTCTCGGGCATCGACGTGCTGCGCGGCCGGCGCGCGGCGTTGCGCTCCGACCGGGAGGAAAGAGTTACTGCTGCGCAGGCGGCGGGCTAGCGGGCGCGGGGGCCGGCACGGGTGTCGCCGGGGCGGGCACCTGCGGGGCGGCAACGTAGGTCAGTTTCTTCTCGCCCTCCCGCTGAAAGGTGCCGAGGCGCGCACCGGGCTTCGGCGGTACAGCATTGAATTTCTGCAGCTCGCAGTTCTGTGTGCTGACGGCGTAGTAAATCGTTCCCTGCTTCAGGATCAGGATCGGCTCGGCGAACTCGCCCGCCTCGGGACGGAAGACGTCGACGCTGACCTCGGCCAGCGTGACCTTGTCGAGCCGGCTGCGGCGATGGCAGTCCGGCTGGCGCGACATGGCGGCCTCCAGTTCCACCGTCTGGCTCCAGAAATACGGCTGGCGCGCCTGCAGCGTCAGCGCATGGTCGTTGCCGCCGAGGCGCAGCGACGCCGTGTCGTTGAGACAACCCGCGAGCGGCAGCGCCGCGGCCGTCAGCAGCCAGATTCGCATGCTCATGCCTTCAACCTCCAGTGCAGGGTTTCCCCGGCGCGCAGCGGCACCAGCACATCGTCGCCGAAGGACAGGCTGTCCGGCACGCGCCAGTCCGCTTTCTCCAGCGTGATCCTGTCGGTGTTGCGCGGCAGGCCGTAGAAGTCGGCGCCGTGGAAGCTGGCGAAGGCCTCCAGCCGGTCGAGCGCGCCGGCCGCCTCGAAGGCTTCCGCGTAGAGCTCGAGCGCATTGAGCGCCGTGTAGCAGCCGGCGCAGCCGCACGCCGCCTCCTTGGTGTTGCGCGCATGCGGCGCCGAGTCGGTGCCGAGGAAGAACTTCGGGCTGCCCGAAACCGCCGCCTGCACCAGCGCGCGGCGGTGCGTCTCGCGCTTCAGCACCGGCAGGCAGTAGTGGTGCGGCCGCACGCCGCCGGCGAGCAGCGCGTTGCGGTTCAGCAGCAGGTGGTGCGCCGTCAGCGTGCCAGCGACGTTCGGCCCCATCGATTCGACGAACCGCACGCCCTCCAGCGTGGTGATGTGCTCGAGCACCAGGCGCAGGCGCGGAAAGCGCTGCAGCAGCGGCGCCAGCACGCGCTCGACGAAGACGCGCTCGCGGTCGAAGATGTCGACGCCGGCATCGGTCACCTCGCCGTGCACCAGCAGCGGCAGGCCGGTCTCCTCCATGCGCGCCAGCGTTGCGAAGCAGTTCTCCACTGCCGTCACGCCGGCGTCCGAGTGGGTGGTGGCGCCGGCCGGGTAGTACTTCACCGCATGGACGATGCCGGACGCCCTGGCGCGGTCGATCTCCGCCGCCGGCGTGTTGTCCGTCAGGTAGAGCGTCATCAGCGGGGAAAAAGTCAGTCCCGGCGGCACGGCGGCAAGGATGCGCTCGCGGTAGGCGGCGGCCTGCTCCGTGGTGGTCACCGGCGGCTTGAGGTTCGGCATGACGATGGCGCGGGCGAACTGCCGCGCCGTGTGCGGCACCACGGTCGCCAGCGCGGCGCCATCGCGCAGGTGGAGATGCCAGTCGTCGGGGCGGGTCAGGGTGAGCGTCTGCATGACGCCGAATTATACCTGTCTCACTCCTTGCCCTTGCGCGAGAGCGCGAGATCGTAGAGCGCGTTCTTCGAAGCGCCGCTGATCTCGGCGGCCAGCTTCACCGCCTGCTTGAGCGGCAGATCGGCCAGCAGCAGGTCGAGCACGCGCTCCGCATCGGCCGGCACGCCCTCGGCGGGCGGCGGCGCGGAGACGGCCAGCACGAATTCGCCGCGGCGGCGGTCGGCATCCGCCGCCAGCCAGGCCGGCGCCTCGGCGAGCGGCAGGCTGACGATGGATTCGAACAGCTTAGTCAGCTCGCGCGCGATGACCAGGGTGCGGCCCGGCCCGAGCTCGGCGGCGAGATCGGCCACCGTCTCCTCGATGCGGTGCGGCGCCTCGTGGAAGACCAGAGCGCAGGGCAGGGCTTTCAGCCCGGCGATCGCCTTGCGCCGCGCCGTTTCCTTGGCCGGCAGGAAGCCGTAGAAGAGGAAGTGCGGATCGGTCAGCCCCGAGGCGGAGAGCGCGGCGATGGCGGCATTCGGCCCGGGCACGGGAATCACCGCGAAGCCGGCTTCGCGCACGGCCGCCACGGCTCGGGCGCCCGGGTCGGAGACGGCCGGCGTGCCGGCATCCGACACCAGCGCCACGCTGCGCCCTTCGCGCAGCAGCCTCAGCAGCCGCTCGGCGGACGCCGCCTCGTTGTGCTCGTGCAGCGAAAAGGTCTCGGCGCGGAGGCCGAAGTGGTCGAGCAGCTTGCGCGTGTGGCGCGTATCCTCGCAGGCGATGGCGTCGGCGCCACGCAGCACCTCGAGTGCGCGCGCGCCGATGTCGCCGAGGTTCCCCAGCGGCGTCGCCACCACATATAATGCCGCCGTCTTGAGCCCGGCTCCCGTTCCCTGATGCCGCATTGCGCCGCCCTGTTCGATTCGACTGCCTGCATTGTCGGGCGGCGTGCGTTCGGGCGCAAGTTATGAACACGCGCGGCGACGCGGCGGAGGCGCAGGCCGCCGACTTCCTGATGCGGCGCGGCCTGAAGGTCCTGGCGCGCAACTACCGCTGCCGCGGCGGCGAGATCGACCTCGTCTGCTGCGACGGCGCCACGCTGGTCTTCGTCGAGGTGCGCCTGCGCACCCACCGCGGCTTCGGCGGCGCCGCGGAAAGCATCACCGCCGCCAAGCAGCGCCGCATCGCGCTGGCCGCGCGGCACTACCTCGCCGGCAAGGCGATGCCCGCCTGCCGTTTCGACGCCGTGCTGCTCGACGGCGAGACGATCGACTGGATCCGCAATGCCTTTGACGCCGCGTAGCCTGCTGCTCGCACTGGCCCTGTTCCTCGCTGCGTCAGCGCAGGCCGAATCGGTCAAGGTGCTGGTGCAAAGCTCGCCGCTCGCCGGCTTCCAGTTCTACGCCGGACGCGAATTGTGGGACGAGATGAAGGTCGGCGACGCACTGGCGCTGGTGCGCGAGCCGGACAACCGGCACGACGCCCACGCCGTGCGCATCGAGTGGCGCGGCCGCAAGCTGGGCTATCTGCCGCGCAAGGAGAATCGCGCCGTCGCCGCCGAGATGGATCGCGGCGGCAGGGTGGCGGCGCGCATCGCCCGGCTCGACCGCCATCGCGATCCCTGGCAGCGCATCCGCGTCGAAGTGTTCGTCGTGCTCTGACGACGCCCGGGGTACCTTTTCCGTCATGCTAGAATCGGACGCACAATCGACATGAACCTGCTCGCCCGCATTTCCCGCCAGTTCGAGGACAGCGCCCAGACCAAGCTGGCCGCCATGGAGTCGCTCGCCGCGCCGATCGCCCAGGCGGTCGAGGCGATAACCGCCGCGCTTCTCGCCGGCGGCAAGATCATGGCCTGCGGCAACGGCGGCTCGGCCGCCGACTCGCAGCACTTCGCCGCCGAACTGCTCAACCGCTTCGAGAAGGAGCGCCCGCCGCTCGCCGCCGTGGCGCTCACCACCGACACGTCGACGCTGACGTCCATCGCCAACGACTACGCCTACGACCAGGTCTTCGCCAAGCAGGTGCGTGCGCTCGGCCAGCCGGCCGACGTATTGCTGGCGATCTCGACCAGCGGCAACTCGCCCAACGTAATCGAGGCCATCCGCGCCGCGCACGAGCGCGAGGTGCGCGTGGTCGCGCTCACTGGCAAGGGCGGCGGCGCCATGGCGCCGCTGCTGAAGGAGACGGACGTGCATGTCTGCGTGCCGTCCGACCGTACGTCGCGCATCCAGGAAGTGCACCTACTGACGCTGCACTGCCTGTGCGACGGCATCGACTGCTTGCTGCTAGGAGAGGACGAATGAAGAGAACCCTGCTTGCCGCCACCCTGCTTGCCCTCGCGCTGCCCGCCCTGCAGGGCTGCGTGCCGGCGGTCGCCACCGGCGTCGGCGTCGGCGCCCTGATGATCGCCGACCGCCGCAACGCCGAGACCTATCTCGCGGACGAGGCGATCGAGATCCGCGCCTTCAACCGCATCAACGAGAAGTTCGGCGACAAGGTGCATGTCAACGTCACCAGCTACAACCTCAAGGTGCTGCTCACCGGCGAAGTGCCCGACGAGGGCCTCAAGTCCGAGCTGGAGAAGGCGGTCGCCGGCATCGCCAACGTGAAGGGCGTCACCAACGAGGTGGCGATCGGGCCCGCCAGCGGCTTCCAGGCGCGCAGCAACGACACCTTCATCACCTCGAAGGTGAAGGCGCGCTTCATCGACGCCAACAAGTTCAAGGCCAACCACGTCAAGGTGGTGACCGAGGCCGGCACGGTGTTCCTGCTCGGCCTGGTGACGCGCCAGGAGGCCGACGACGCCGCCGAAATCGCCCGCACCACGGCCGGCGTCAAGAAGGTCGTGCGCGTCTTCGAGTACGTGCAGATCCGCGAGGCGCAGCAGCTCGACAGCCGCCCGCCGGAAGAGACCGCGCCCAAACCGGCCGAGGCGAAGTGAGCCCGGCTGCGCCCGGCTTCGAATCCAGGCTCTGCGCGCCGGACGCGCTGGCGGGACGCCTGGCCTCCCTGCCCCGCCCGCTGGTGTTCACCAACGGCTGCTTCGACATCCTGCACCGCGGCCATGTCACCTACCTGGCGCAGGCACGTGCGCTCGGCGCCAGCCTCGTCGTCGGCGTGAACACCGACGCCTCGGTGAAGCGCCTCGGCAAGGGCGGCGACCGGCCCGTCAATGCGCTGGAAGACCGCATGGCCGTGCTGGCGGCGCTGGAAAGCGTATCGCTGGTGACCTGGTTCGACGAGGACACGCCGCTGGAACTGATCCGCTCCGTTCAGCCCGACGTGCTGGTGAAGGGCGGCGACTGGGCGCCGGAGAACATCGTCGGCGCCGACCTGGTGCGCGCGCGCGGCGGCAGCGTGCATTCCCTCCCCTTCCGCCACGACCGCTCGACCAGCGCCCTGCTGGCCAAGATCAGGTCGCTTTAGGTTCTGCCGGCGCCACCAGCGGCGCGCGCCGCAGGATGGTGGCGCGCACCAGCTCGACGTGGCTGCGCAGGGTGTACAGCATGTCGGCGAAGGCGAGCGGCGTCGGGATGTGCTGCACGTCCTCGTCGATGCGGTCAAGCTTCTCCAGCCATTCCGCCCGGCCGTGCAGTTCCGGATTCGTCTCTACCTGCGCCTCGAGAAACTTCAGCTCGCCGTAGCGCCGGTAGATGCGCGATCGCACGCGCCAGCTGTAGAGGGACGGCGCGAATTTCAGGATCGGGATGAGCAGGGCGAAGAACGGCACCAGCATCACCACGGTGCGGTCGATCAGGTTGGCCAGCCAGAAGGGCAGGTAGCGCTGCAGGAAAGGCTTGCCCGACTTGTAGAAGCGTTCGGCCTGCGGCAAGAGCGGAAAGTCAGCCTCGCCGGCACGGGGAAACTCGCCCGGGCGCTGGAAGATGCCCGCCTCGCGATGCACCTCCTGCGCCGCCTCGAGCAGCAGCCAGGCCAGGGCCGGGTGCGCCGAATCGTGCGCCACGAGTGTCGCCATGGGCGAGACCAGCGCCACGTCGCGCGAAGGGATGTTCCGCACCAGGTCGATCGCGCCCTGCGGCAGCGTCAGGCGGACGAGGTGGGGATGGCGCCGCGCATAGGCCTCGGCGTGCGACAGGCTCATCAGGCGCACGCCCGCGGCATAGAGCAGCGACCACACCGCCGCCGAACGCTCGGTGCCGACGAGGAAGACGACATCGACCTTGTGCGTGCGCAGCGCCTCGGCCGCGGCGAGTCCGCCCAGCGGCAGCAGCGCGGCATTGCCTGCATCGACGCCGTTGTCTTCGAGCAGCTGCAGCGCCAGCTTGCGCGTGCCGCTACCCTCCGGGCCGATGGCGATGCGCCGGCCCTTGAGCTGGGTCAGGCGATCGAGTTCGTGGCGGCCGCGGTAGAACACCCACAGCGGCTCGTGGTAGAGGTAGCCGAGGGAGAACAGCTTGTCGGTGTTAATCCCGTCGGCGGTGCCGCTCTGCACGAGGGCGATCTCGGTGTTGTCCTGCTCGTCGAGCAGGCGCTTCAGGTTCTCGATGGAGCCGGCCGAAGGCTGCTCGCGCAGCTCGATGCCGTTCTTCGCCAGCACCTGGCGGTAGCGCTCGACATAGAGCTGGTAGGAACCGCCCGCGGCGCCCGAGGAGATGTAGAGGTGGTCCGGCGGCGCCGGCTTGATGAACTGCGCCGCCAGCCAGAAGCCGCCGACGAGCAGCGCCAGCGCCGGCAGGCCGACCACGAGCAGGTCACGCAGGGAAAATTCGCGCAGGGGCTTGATCCTGAGCCGTTGCTTGATGTTCACAGTTCCACCTGGGTGCCCAGTTCCACGACGCGGTTCGACGGGATCTTGAAGAAGGCGGTGGCGCTGCCGGCATTGCGGAACATCGCCACGAACAGCTTCTCGCGCCAGAAGGCCATGTCCGACTCGACATCCAGGCGCGGAATCAGGGTTTCGCGGCCGAGGAAGAACGAGGTTTCCATCATGTCGACCGCCAGGCCCTGCCCGCCGCACAGCGCCATGGCGGCGGGAATGTCCGGCTCGTCCTTGAAGCCATAGCGCACGATCACCCGCCAGAACTGCTCGTTCAGCTGCTGCACCTCCACCCGATCGACTTCGGGCACGTAGGGCAGGTCATGCACCTGCACGTTGACCAGGATGACGCGCTCGTGCAGCACCTTGTTGTGCATCAGGTTGTGCAGCATGGCGTTGGGCACGCCCTCCGGATTCGAGGTCATGAAGACGGCGGTGCCGGGCACGCACGTCGGCGGCGCATAGGCCAGGCTGTCGATGAAGGTCCGCAGGTCCATGGCATCGGCCTGCAGGCGCTTCTGCATGAGCTGGCGGCCGCGCTTCCAGGTGGTCATCAGCACGAACACCGCCACGCCCGCCACCAGCGGAAACCAGCCGCCGTCGGGAATCTTCAGGATGTTGGCGGCGAGGAAGATCAGCTCGACGGCGAGAAAGCAGGCGAACAGCGCCACCGCGCGCGCCCAGCCCCAGCGCCAGACGCGCGCCGCGACATAGGCGGCCAGGAAGGACGTGATGACCATGTCGCCGGTGACGGCGATGCCGTAGGCGGCGGCCAGGTTGTTGGAGGACTTGAAGCCGAGCACCAGGATCATCACGGCCAGCATCAGCCCCCAGTTGATGCCGGGCAGGTAGATCTGGCCCTGCTCCTTCTCCGACGTATGCTGGACCTCCATGCGCGGCACGAAGCCGAGCTGCATGGCCTGGCGCGTCACCGAATAGGCGCCAGAAATCACCGCCTGCGAAGCGATCACCGTGGCCGCCGTCGCCAATGCCACCAGCGGATAGAGCGCCCAGCCCGGCGCGGAAAGATAAAAGGGGTTGGCGGCGGCAGCGGCGTCGGTGAGGATGGCAGCGCCCTGGCCGAAGTAGTTGAGCACCAGGCAGGGCAGCACGAAGCCGTACCAGGCGAGCTGGATCGGCCGCCGGCCGAAGTGTCCCATGTCGGCGTAGAGCGCCTCGGCGCCGGTCACCGCCAGGACGACGTTGCCCATGGCCATGAAGGAAATGGCCTTGTTGTCGAGCAGGAAGGCTATGCCGTACCAGGGGTTGACGGCCTTCAGGATGGCCGGCGTCTGCAGGATGTTGACGAGGCCGATCGCGCCAAGCACGCCGAACCAGAGCAGCATCACCGGCCCGAAGAAGGCGCCGACGCTCGCCGTGCCCTTGCGCTGCACGAAGAACAGCACGAAGAGCACCGCCAGGGTGAGCGGGATGACGAAGGGCTTGAAGGCGGGCGTGGCGATTTCCAGCCCCTCCACGGCGGAAAGCACGGAGATCGCCGGCGTCACCATGCCGTCGCCGTAGAACATGGCGGCACCGAGCACGCCGAGCACCAGGATGACCCGTGACGCCTGCGGCCGCTCGCGTGCATCGTGCAGGGCGAGGGCGATCAGCGCCATGATGCCGCCCTCGCCGCGGTTGTCGGCGCGCATGACGAAGGACACGTACTTGATCGAGACGACGATGATCAGCGCCCAGAGGAACAGCGACAGGCTGCCGTAGAGGTTCGCCTCGGTGATCGGGATCGGATGGTTGCCCGCGAACACCTCCTTCATGGCGTAGAGCGGGCTGGTGCCGATGTCGCCGTAGACGACGCCGAGCGCCGCCAGGGCGAGGGCCGTCTGGCTGCTCTTGAGCGTCTGATCGCTTTGCGACATGGCCGGAAACGTTGCGGACGAAAAGGTTATTGTCCTCCCGCCCGCCTTTCGTCAAGCTTGCGGGCAGGCTAGAACGGGATGTCGTCGTCCATGTCGCCGAAGCCCGTCGCCGGCACCTTCTTGCCGCCCGCGGCCTGGGCGGGCGCGGCCTCGCGCTCGCGCGGCGGCGCGTCGCCCATGCCCTCGCGGCGGCCGAGCATCTGCATGCGGTCGCCGCGGACCTCGGTCGAGTAGCGGTCCTGGCCGTCCTTGTCCTGCCACTTGCGCGTGCGGATCGAGCCCTCGATGTAGATCTGGCTGCCCTTCTTCAGGTACTGGCCGCACACCTCGGCCTGGCGGCCGAAGAAGGAGACGCGGTGCCACTCGGTCGATTCCTGCTTGTTGCCGTCCTTGTCCTTCCAGGTGTCGGTGGTGGCCAGGCGCAGGTTCGCCACCGCTTCGCCGCTGGGCAGGTAGCGGATCTCCGGGTCCGCGCCCAGGTTGCCGATCAGAATCACTTTGTTGACCGATGCCATGTCTATGTCTCCCCTCCGATTAACTGGCGCACGCGCCGTTCGTCCCAACGTTCCAGATTGACCTTCAAATAGGCGATCCGCTTCTCCGGCTCCACCACTGCCTCGCGCACGCCGGGCAGGCCGGCGAGCTGCTCGCGCAGCCTGTCGAGATCGACCTGCGGCCGGATGATGAATTCGCGCAAGGCGATCACCGGCGGCGCCTGCATCGTAACCGCGATCGCCAGCCACAGCAATGCCAATGCGATGCCGACGGCGAAGACGCCGGCCGCACCCCAGTGCTGCGCCAGCCAGCCGCCGATGGCGCCGCCGGCGAAGAGGCCGAAGGCCTGGGTCGTGTTGTAGATGCCGAGCGCCGCGCCCTTGGCCTGTGCCGGCGCGATGCGCGAGACGAGCGAGGGCAGGCTCGCCTCGAGGATGTTGAAGACGACGAAGAAGACGACGAGGTTGGCCACCAGGGCGTTGAACTTGCCGCTGCCGTAGAGGAAGCCGCCCTGGGCCAGCACCAGGACAAGCACCGCGCCGACGAACACCGGCTTGATGCGCGCGCGCCGCTCGGCGTAGAAGATCGGCGGCAGCATCAGCACGAAGCTCGCCAGCACCACCGGCAGGTACACCTTCCAGTGCTCGGCGACCGGCAGGCCGCCGCTGGCGATGAGCGCGCCCGGCACGACGACGAACATCGCCATCTGGATGAAGTGCAGCGCGAAGATGCCGAAGTTCAGGCGCACGAGCTGCGGGTCGAGCAGCACGTCCATGAAGCCGACCGGATCGTGCTCGTGATGTTCCGCCTGAGGCGGATCCGGCACCACCTTGGCCACCAGCCAGATCGCCGCCAGCGCCAGCAGGCCGGTGAGGATGAAGATGCCGGCCAGCCCCGCCAGGGCGTTCAGCGCCGGCGCGGCGACCAGGGAGAGGGCGAACATCAGGCCGATGGAGGAGCCGATCATCGCCATCACCTTGGTGCGGTGCTGCTCGCGCGTCAGGTCGGCCGCCAGCGCCGTCACCGCCGCGGAAATCGCGCCGGCGCCCTGCAGGGCACGGCCGACGATAGTCCACCCGATGTCCGGCGCGGCGGCGGCGAGGAAGCTGCCGGCGGCGAACAGCAGGAGTCCGATGACGATGACGCGCTTGCGCCCGTAGCGGTCGGAGGCCATGCCGAAGGGGATCTGCAGCGCCGCCTGCGTCAGGCCGTAGATGCCGAGGGCGATGCCGACCAGGGTCAGGTTGTCCCCGCCCGGCAGCCGGGCCGCGGCGACGGCGAACACCGGCAGGATGAGGAACAGCCCGAGCATGCGCAGGGCGAAAATCGACGCCAGCGACAGGCCGGCGCGAAGCTCCTGCCGGGTCATGCGGTCGGGGTCGCTTTGGACAACGCTGGAAGACATCAAACGAGCTTGGCTTGAGGCGCGGGAATTGCGTATATTAGCAGATTGCCCTTGGCGCCTTGCCCTCAGACCATGGACGAGATCCGCATCCGCGGCGCGCGGACGCACAACCTGAAGAACCTCAGCCTCGACCTGCCGAGGAACAAGCTCACGGTGATCACCGGCCTGTCCGGCTCGGGCAAGTCCTCGCTCGCCTTCGACACCCTCTACGCCGAGGGGCAGCGCCGCTACGTCGAATCGCTTTCGGCCTACGCCCGCCAGTTCCTGCAGTTGATGGAGAAGCCCGACGTCGACCTCATCGAGGGCCTCTCGCCGGCCATCGCCATCGAGCAGAAGGCCACCAGCCACAACCCGCGCTCGACCGTCGGCACGGTCACCGAGATCCACGACTACCTGCGCCTGCTCTACGCCCGCGCCGGCACGCCGCACTGCCCCGAGCACGGCCAGCCGCTCGCCGCGCAATCCGTCTCGCAGATGGTGGACCACGTGCTGGGCCTGCCGGAAGACACGAAACTGATGATCCTCGCCCCGGTGGTGGCGGGCAGGAAGGGCGAGCAGACCGATCTCTTCACCGAGCTGCGCGCCCAGGGCTTCGTGCGCCTGCGCGTGGACGGCAAGGTGCACGACATCGACGCCCTGCCGAAGCTCGCCAAGAACAGCAAGCACAGCATCGACGTGGTGGTCGACCGGCTGAAAGTGCGTGCCGACGCGCGCCAGCGCCTGGCCGAATCCTTCGAGACGGCGCTCACCCACGCCGACGGCCGCGCCGTGGCGGTGGAGATGGATTCCGGCGCCGAGCACCTCTTCTCGGCGCGCTTCGCCTGCCCGGTGTGCAGCTATGCCCTGCCGGAGCTGGAGCCGCGCCTGTTCTCCTTCAACAACCCGATGGGCGCCTGCCCGAAGTGCGACGGCCTCGGCCAGATCAGCTTCTTCGACCCGGCGCGCGTCGTCGCCTATCCGCACCTGTCGCTCGCCTCGGGCGCCATTCGCGGCTGGGACCGCCGCAACCAGTTCTACTACCAGCTGCTCGCCAGCCTCGCCGCCCACTACGGCTTCGACATCGAGCGGCCCTTCGAGGCGCTGGCCGAGGAACACCGCCAGGTCGTGCTCTACGGCTCCGGCCGCGAGAAGATCGCCTTCCGCTACCTCTCGGAGACCGGCCGGGCGAGTACCAAGGAACATTCCTTCGAAGGCATCATCCACAACCTCGAGCGGCGCTACAAGGAGACCGACTCCGTCGCCGTGCGCGAGGAGCTGGCGAAATACCTCAACACGCGGCCCTGCCCCGAATGCGAAGGCACGCGCCTGCGGCGCGAGGCGCGCCACGTCCTCATCGGCGGCTGCAACCTGCCGCAGGTGAACGCCCTGCCGCTGATCGCCGCGCGCGACTTCCTCAACCTCCTCGCCCTCGAAGGCCAGCGCGCCCAAGTGGCGGAGAAGATCGTGCGCGAAATCACGGCGCGGCTCACCTTCCTCATCAACGTCGGCCTCGACTACCTCTCGCTCGACCGCGCGGCGGACACGCTCTCCGGCGGCGAGGCGCAGCGCATCCGCCTGGCCAGCCAGATCGGCTCCGGCCTCACCGGCGTCATGTACGTGCTCGACGAGCCGTCGATCGGCCTGCACCAGCGCGACAACGCGCGCCTGCTCGCCACGCTGGCCGAGCTGCGCGACCTCAGCAACACGGTGATCGTCGTCGAGCACGACGAGGAGGCCATCCACGCCGCCGATCACGTCGTCGACATGGGCCCCGGCGCCGGCGAGCACGGCGGGCGCATCGTCGCCGAGGGCACGCCGGCCGAGATCGCCGGCCATCCGGATTCGCTCACCGGCGCCTACCTCTCCGGCCGGCGCGCCATCGCCCTGCCGAAGCGGCGCCGCGCGCCGGACGCGACACGGCAACTGCGCATCCTGAACGCCCGCGGCAACAACCTGCGCAACGTGGACCTGCGCCTGCCGGTCGGATTGCTCACCTGCGTCACCGGCGTCTCCGGCTCGGGCAAGTCGACGCTCATCAACGACACCCTCTACGCCGCCGCCGCGCGCCACCTCTACGGCAGCAGCGCCGAGCCGGCCCCGCACGAGGCCATCGAAGGCCTCGAGTTCTTCGACAAGGTGATCAGCGTCGACCAGTCGCCGATCGGGCGCACGCCGCGCTCCAACCCAGCCACCTACACCGGCCTGCTGACACCGATCCGCGAGCTGTTCGCCGGCGTGCCGGAGGCGCGCAACCGCGGCTACGGCCCGGGGCGCTTCTCCTTCAACGTCAAGGGCGGCCGCTGCGAGGCCTGCCAGGGCGACGGCCTGATCAAGGTGGAGATGCACTTCCTGCCCGACATCTTCGTGCCCTGCGACGTCTGCCACGGCAAGCGCTACAACCGCGAGACGCTGGAGATCCGCTACAAGGGCAAGACCATCCACGACGTGCTGCGCATGACGGTGGAGCAGGCGCACGCCTTCTTCGACGCCGTGCCGGTGGTGGGGCGGAAGCTGGAGACCCTGCTCGACGTCGGCCTCGGCTACATCGAACTCGGCCAGTCGGCCACCACGCTCTCCGGCGGCGAGGCGCAGCGCGTGAAACTCGCGCTGGAACTCTCCAAGCGCGACACCGGGCGCACGCTCTACATCCTCGACGAGCCGACCACCGGCCTGCACTTCCAGGACATCGAGATGCTGCTCAAGGTGCTCGCCCGCCTGCGCGACCACGGCAACACCATCGTCGTCATCGAGCACAACCTCGACGTCATCAAGACCGCCGACTGGATCGTCGACCTCGGCCCGGAAGGCGGCGAGGGCGGCGGCCGCCTCGTCGCCGAGGGCGCGCCCGAACACATCGCCGAGCAGGCGGGCAGCCACACCGGCCGCTACCTGGGGCAGGTGCTGGCGACGGCCAGCCGGCGCAAGGCGCGCTCGGCATGAGCGTTCTGCGCACCCTGCTGCTCGCCCTGCTGGCGGCCTGCTGCGTCGCCTGTTCGTCGAAGAAGAACGAGCCGCTGCCGCCGGGCACGGTGGTGCTGGCCCTGGGCGACAGCCTCACCGCCGGCTACGGCCTGACGCCCGAGCAGGCCTGGCCGGCGCACCTGGCCGAAAAAACGGGGTGGAGGCTCATCAACGGCGGCGTCAGCGGCAACACCGCCGGCGACGCGCTGGCGCGCCTGCCGGCGCTGCTCGACGAGCATGCGCCGCGGCTGGTGCTGGTGACGCTGGGCGGCAACGACATGCTGCGCAAGCTGCCCGAGGCGCAGACGCGGCAGGATCTCTTCCGCATCCTCGAACTGGCCCGGGGCCGCCATGCACCGCCCGTGCTGCTCGCCACGCCGAAGCCGAGCGTGGCCGGCGCCGTGTTCCAGAATCTCTCCGCCCCGTCCTTCTATGCCGAAGTGGCGAAGGAACGCCAGGTGCCGCTCATCGCCGATGCCGTGCCCGACGTCCTGTCCGATCCGGCTCTCAAGCTCGACACGCTGCACCCCAACGCCGAAGGGCACCGCGTCCTCGCCGGCAAGGTGTTTGACGGCTTGCGCCGGCTGGGGTACGTTCGCTGAAGAGGAAATGACATGACCACCGATACCCTGATCGAAATCTCCGGCCTGAAGTTCTCCCATGGCAGCCTCGGCGTGCTGAAGGGACTCGACCTCGCCGTGCCGCGCGGCAAGATCGTCGCCATCCTCGGCGCCAGCGGCTGCGGCAAGACCACGCTGCTCAGGCTGATCGGCGGCCAGCTGCGGCCGGCGGCCGGCCAGGTCCGCTTCGACGGCAAGGTCATTCACGAACTGGGCACCGAGGAACTCTATCTGGCGCGGCGCAAGATGGGCATGATGTTCCAGCAGGGCGGCCTGTTCACCGACCTGTCCACCTTCGAGAACATCGCCTTCCCGATGCGCGAACGCACCAACCTGCCCGACGAGCTGATCCACGACATGGTGCTGATGAAGCTGCACTCGGTCGGCCTGCGCGGCGCCTGGCCGCTGATGCCGAGCGAACTCTCCGGCGGCATGGCGCGCCGCGTCGCGCTCTCGCGCGCCATCGCCATGGACCCGATGCTGATCATGTACGACGAGCCCTTCTCCGGCCTCGATCCGATCTCGCTCACCCAGATCGGCAACCTGATCCGTGGCCTCAACGATGCGCTCGGCGTCACCTCCATCGTCGTCACCTACGACGTGGCCGAGTCACTCAAGGTGGTCGACTACGCCTACTTCATCTCGGACGGCCGCATCGTCGCGCAAGGCACGCCCGACGAGATCCGCGCCTCGACCGACCCGTTCGTGCGCCAGTTCGTCGACGGCCAGGCCGAC